>Ga0224496_10000321_pt1 | contig 34472 bp, 41 predicted proteins | sample SF_Jul11_sed_USG_2_FD_168127 | JGI IMG/M metagenome (GOLD analysis project Ga0224496, IMG submission 168127) | Sediment microbial communities from San Francisco Bay, California, United States - SF_Jul11_sed_USGS_8_1 | ecosystem: Environmental > Aquatic > Marine > Sediment | place: USA...
TCAATCGAGTTGGACACCAGGGGAGCAGTGTGGTCTCATATGGCGGACGGGGATGTAGCTCAGTTGGGAGAGCGCTGCCCTTACAAGGCAGAGGTCGTCGGTTCGAGCCCGGCCGTCCCCACCACCCGAATCCCTTGCTCGACGGGGGTTTCCGCAATCCACGTCGACCGAATCCGTAGCTCAAGTCGGCGTCATTGGCCGCTGACAAGTCGGACACGCACCTGCCTGTCGCCTCGGCACCGTTGTGAATATGTCAACCTAGGGATCGGTGAGCTTCGCTACCGTCGGCACAACTCACCCGAGCTTGAGCTGCTCCAAGTCAGTAGCCTTGCTGATCAGCAGCCGCCCTGGTATGTTCGTTCGCCAACAGCCGCACGGCTCAGTGGGGCGTATGAGGTGGGCCGCGACATGGCCGAGGGATTCGGGTCGGGGCCCCGTTAACTCCCGAATGGGGAGGAAGGGGAAACATGAGGCACAGACGCATAGGCCTGGTGTCCGCATTTGTCACGATCATGATGATCGCATCCGCAGCACCGACGATGGCGCACGACACCGGTGAGTTCGGCGAGCGGCCGGAGGCATCGAAGGGGCGAAGCTTCGACGTCAAGCTCGACGGCCACATATCACCCGGAGGGGTCCCCTTGGAACCTCTCTCGGACATCCGCTGTGAGGACGGGATGGCGGGGATCTTCCCATGTCATAAGGTCGACCTGGCGTCCTTCACCCCCCTGTCGGGCATCGACGCCAGCTTTGTCAGTGACGTGTGGGGCTGGACGGACCCGGTTACCGGCATGCAACTGGCGATAGTCGGCACGTTCGAGGGCGCCGCCTTCATTGACGTGACCGACGGTGCCGTCCCGGTATACCTCGGCACGCTGCCGTCGGCGTTCCCTGCGACGTTCCGCAACATCTGGTACGACATGCGGGTCTACCGCGACCACGCCTACATCGGCAGTGAGGCGGCGGGCTTCAATCCCGCCACCTTCGAGGTCGACGGCTTCGGGATGCAGATCGTAGACCTCACGCAGTTCAGGGGTGCCACGGGACCGATCGACGTCGAGCTGGCCAACCGGGTCACCGACTTCACCCAGTCCCACAACCTGTCAATCAACGAGGAGTCCGGCAGGCTCTACGTTGCGGGGGCCTTCGCCGGGCTCGATGTGTGCCAGGTGTTCCCATCACCCTTCGAAGGCACGGGGGCGCCGATCGTTTACGACTTGTCCACCGATCCCGTGAACCCCGAGTTCCTCGGCTGCCTATTCGGTGATGAATACCAGTACAGCCACGACATCCAGTGCGTGACATACCGCGGACCGGACACCCGCTACACCGGAAACGAGATCTGCTTCGGCTCCAATGAGGCAGCGCTCGTGCTATACGACGCCACCGATCCGACCGACCCGGAGGTGCTCGCAGAGGTTAAGTACCTGGACCTCCCGTTCTTCGATGAGGACAGGGAAGTCCCGAACTACTACACCCATCAGGGCTGGCTGTCGGAGGACCAGCGCTACTTCTTCCTGGGCGACGAGCTCGACGAGTTCTTCGGCCCGGCCGAGGAGCGCACGACCTACCTGTGGGACATGGCGGATCTGGAGAACCCGGCGTTGATCGGTGTGCACACCGACGGGAACACCTCGATCGACCACAACATGTTCGTCTCGGGGAATCTGCTCTATCAGTCGAACTACACCTCGGGTCTCTGGATCTACGACACGTGGAAGATCGACCAGGGACGGCTCAAGAGCCGCGGGTACTTCGACGTCTTCCCCGCCGACGATCGCACCGACTTCTTCGGAACGTGGGGCAACTACCCCTTCTTCGGCGATGGGAAGGTCGTGGTGACCTCCAGTGACGAGGGCGTCTTCGTACTCCAGTCACGCGCCAAGTCGGCTGCTGACAATCGCGGTCGCGGCCCGGAGTAGTCCCAACCGCAACCGAGAGTCGGGCGCTGTCACCTGGCAGCGCCCGACTCGCGCTCACCGAAGCGTACCGGCAAGCTGCCCGACAGCCCTGACCGGCGGACGGTCACGCCGGTTGGTCTTAGCATCGCCCATCCGCTCCCGCTCGCTTATCTCGGCGCGACGTCTTGATGGTCGCCGAGCCTACTGACCGTGGGTGCCGACTGACGCCCGAGCGTTGCGGGCATGAGACCTTTGTCCCGCCGGCTTCCTTGTGCCGTTCCGGGCAAGTCGTCGCAGGACTATAAGAATCATCCCGAAGTCACCGCTCGACACTTCAGCAACGGAGGCGAGCGTCTGTACGGGGTAGGTGCAAGGGCCCGGACCGATGGCTCGGTCCGGGCCCTCTCAGCGTACGGATGTGCAATCAGGGCAGGCTGAACTCCTGCGTCTGTGGGTTGAGGCGGTCGAGTTTGATCGCGCCGCCGGTCAGACTGTCGCTCACCCGGAAGACGTTCAACCCCCGGGTGATATCGGACTCGTAGACGAAGTTGTTGTACCAGTAGCTGGACCACGATCCGCCGATCTGGCATTGTCCACCGCAGAACGGGCCGGGTCCAAGCGACACGGGGTCCGACCACGCGACCGAGATCGGATTGGCAGGATCTGTGAAGTCGGTGACCCAGGTCCCGCCCTGGTAGTTGCCGCTCACCACCACATACCGGCCGCTGCGCAGCGGCACGATGTTGTAGTTGTGGATCGTGCAGTTCTCGTCCGCTCCCTGGGCGCGCTCGAGCACCCATTCACCCAGCTTGGCTCCGTTGCTCCCGTCGTAGAAGAACATTGTCTTGTCGATTTCGGGATCGGTGGCTTCGCATTCGCCCGCGCCGCCACCTCCCGGCTCCCAACCGGCCACGAGGACCTCGCCGTCCCAGGTGAAGCCGGCCGAGTGCCAGCGACCGTTCGACGCCGAGTCACCGACGCCGGGCTCGACCACCGTGAACAAAAGCACCGGATCCCGCGGGTTGGTGATATCCCACACGTTGATCGTGTCGGCACTGGCGCACATGGCCTTGTTGACATCCCCGAGGATGACGGCGGCGTCATGACAGCCTGTGCGCACGGCCGGGTCGTTGGGTCCAGCCAGCGGTTCACGATGGATGAGGCTGATCGCGCCGGGATCATCTAATGGCACCGCGATGACGTCCATGAAGTCACCGAGGGCGTTCTGCGCGCCTGTGTCGAGACCGACGCCGCACCCGCTGCTGCTCGAGTTGTTGCTGTAGATGATCAGGTCGCCGTCATCGACCCCAGCGGCCGTTGCGGTGTGTGAACCGCAGGGCAGCTCCAACGAGCCGAGCAGCGCGGGGTCGGCGGGGTTGGTGATATCCCACACGTGAACTCCCTCGAACCCGGCCGGTACGATCGAGTCATCACAGAGCCGGTCGGTCGAGACTTTCGTGTTCCACGTCCTCACGAGGACGTTGTCCCACACGACGATGTCGCCCTGGTCGCCGTTACATTCCGGGTGGGCGATGAGTTTCGGGTTACCTGGTGCAGAGATGTCGATCACTCGGAACCCGTTGTAGTTCCCTTGATACGCCAGGTCCCCCTGGAAGGCGATGTCCGAGCTGATCACTCGCTGCCCGTCGGGTACCGAGAACGTAGCCGGCTGCGGGCTGTGGCCCAACGCATGCATGTTCTGGGTGGACGGCTCGGTGTCGTGTTCGGCCGAGGCCGAACCGACGGTCGTTACCACCAAGCCGAGGGCCATCGCCACTACGACAAGTGGCAGTCGAAAGCGACTCATTCCCTTCTCCTCTCACTTGGGCCACCGCGCTCGATGACGAGGGTGGCCACCTGCGAATGATCCTACGCGCGCCAATGGCGATTGTGTACCCGCGTCTTGCTGACCCAACACCTCTCAGTGCGCCCCCGTCGCCATGGTCTCTCGTCCGGGAGCACACACCTGATCCAGAGGCGAGAGCTCCTGAGGCCGGAGCCGAAAACGTCCGAGACGAAGAACGTCGCAATGATCACCTCGGCAGACTTGTGAACTGGTCCCTCGGCTTGGAGTTCGCAACTCCCAACACCACCGCAAGCTCGGTGAACCAGATGAACCAGCACACGGACCATCGAAGCGACACGGTAGAAAGTCTCCAGACGTCACGATGGCGATGGTCCTCGAATGGCTTCGGTTTGCTCTCAGGGTGACTGCCATGTCGGGCCGCCCTACTACCGACCCTCTCACGTTCCCGCGTCTCTCGAGTAGACGACGAAGCTAGATGTCTCAGAGGTTCGAGCGTTGGGCTGGTCATAGGTTTGAATCCCTGCGACGAGGCTGATTTGCCAGGGTAGATTTCGGGCGATCCGGGTTGGCCTGACCCGGATCTCGCCCTCCGTATGGCTGCTCATTCGGTCTACGTTCGGGTATGGATGTTGGTGACAGGATCTTTGTTGTCACGTTCGCTCTCATGCGAACGTTCCTCCTACGTGAGACGCCTTCTGACTGGTGCTGGTGATGACGATTGCTGACGAGAGGTTTCGAGAGCTTTATGACTCTTACTTCAAGCCCGTCCACGCCTATTGCCACCGTCGCACCGAGCCTGATCGGGTGGATGATGCCACCTCCGAAGTCTTTCTCGTCGCCTGGAGGAAGATCGATCAGGTACCAGCTGGCACCGATGCCCTGCCATGGCTCTATCAAGTGGCCTACGGAGTTCTTACCAATGTGTGGCGCGGCGCCGGGCGCCAGACCCGCCTCCGACAGAAGTTGGACGCATATGGCGTGGGCACTGCACCTCCGGCGGATGAATTTGTGGTGATGCGTCAAGAGGCGCGACAGATACTTGAAGCGATGGCCCTGCTCAAGGCTTCGCAACAAGAGGTGTTGCGTTTATCCGTGTGGGAGGGCCTGTCGGGATCAGAGTTGGCTATCGCGTTGGACGTCACTGTCGACGCCGCCAAACAGCGACTGTCTCGGGCTCGGCGTGAATTGGCTGATTCTTATAACCGTCTCGAAGCTGGAAAGAAGCCGTCATTGGTTGCTCGGAAAGGAGGTGCGTGGTGATCAACGAAGCCCAAGCCTTGGCGCTTTTGGATGAAGTGAATCCGGTTCCGGATTTGGAGTCCTACGAGGTCGAGGCGGCAGAAGTCACTCCGCAGCTCACGACCCTTGTTCAAAGGAGCAGCGAAATGACACAACTCGATACCCGACGCGCCAACGTATCTCCGCGACCGAAGCAGCCCACTTTCTGGGTGGCGGCAGCGGTCGTCATCGTGCTTATCGGAGCAGTTGCGCTGCTCCTCAGTCAGACCCGTGAAGTGGCGCCGGCGGCGCCTGTAGCGCCGATCCCGCATTCGTCGTCGTCCACCATGTCAACTGAGGGGGTGGATATCTCTCAGTTGGTCGACGTGAACGACTGGATTGCCTACCAGGGGCCCGGACCAGATGGCACGGCGTTCGTTTTCCTGGTGCATCCAGGCGGCACTGAAAGACACAAGATTGGAGAAGAAGTCGGTGCCTCTGGCCTACCTGATTGGTCGCCAGATGGAACCAGCGTCATCTTCACAACCAGAGGGGGTGTCACTGAACCGCTGTATTCCTACGATTTGGCCACTGAAACCTCGAGTGAGGTCTTTGCGTGCGAGGACCCCTGCGTAGCGGACGACGAACCGTCCTATTCCGCCGACGGATCCCAAATTGTGTTCACCAGATACTTTGGGCCTATCGTCAATGACCTGCCGTCCGATTGCGGCCTGTGGATAGGGAACGTGGACACCAAGCAGGTGACGCAGATAACTTCCAATCCTGGTTGTGACAAAGAATACGCCCCTCGCTTGTCGCCGGACGGAACCACAATCGCCTATCACCGATACGACGAGAACGGATTTGGGAAGAGGACGGCGGTGTTCCTGATCGACGTGGCGGGTGGAGACGAAACGCAACTCACTGATTGGTCTATTAGTGCAGCAGAGCCCGTCTGGTCGCCCGACGGGGAATGGCTCGTGGTCTCTTTCGACCCTGAGGGAATTGACCGATCGGGCAGTGATCTGCACAGGATGCGACCAGACGGATCCGAAGTCGAGCAGCTGACGTTCTACGAAACCGTCGTACGGCGGCCATATCACCCTCGGTACACGCCGGACGGTGAATGGATCGTCTATTCGCTCCATAGCAGCGCGGGCACGGAGCTATGGATGATCCCCGCCGAGGGCGGGAACCCCGTAGCCCTCGTCACGGGCGGCCATTTCGTGCACCCGGCGTGGCAACCCACCCCCTAACCGGGAGCCCGGTTGCCCCGTACGCCTCGCTGCCAGAAGTCGAAGGTTCGGTCGCATCGTCTCCAGCTGGGGATTGATGCGGCCGTTCCGGTCGCCGGGTTGGGTTTTCTCGGCGGGGAATCGGTTGCCTCGGCCGGAATGGCCGCGTATTGAACCATCTTGGTATTCATCGACATCGCTGAGGAACCGTCGTAGTCGCGTATTGTGGTGGGCATGAGAATCGCTGTCTTGGGTTGGGGGTCGTTGGTGTGGGACCCCCACGGACGTACCGGCAGCCCTTTGAAGGTCCGCCCCGGATCGGAATGGTCGGCGACGGGCCCCAAGCTGCCAGTTGAGTTCGCTCGCATTGCGGAGAACGGTCGGCTCACGTTGATCATTGTCCCTGGATACGAGATCGTCAGCCGAACAAGTTGGATTTTGAGTGCCGAATCTGACCTTGAGAAGGCTGCGCTGAATCTCGCTGATCGTGAAGTCATCAAGTCTCCGCACGACCGCCGAAGCCGTATACATGGAATCGACTCGGACGGCGCCCGGCGAGGGCCGATAAACGTTTCAGTGGCCGCACCGTGTCGAGATGGGTAAACGAGCGAGACGATGTGAACGCCGCGGTATGGACCGGCTTGGAAGGCTGGGACCGATGGCAGGACCACGGTTTCGACTCATTCAGTGTCGATAACGCTCCGGACTACCTCGCGAAGGCCGATACCAGAACTGACCGCGAGATCATTTTCGAATACATCAGAAACGCACCGCCCGAGACGGATACACCGGTTCGGAGAGGGTTCGAACAACTCTTCCCTTGTTGATCCGATCCAGCTCCAGACCGCCGCGGGAGACGTGACAGAATCCCCATGAGGCCAACCCCATTTGCCGTCGTCCGGTCGGTCGCATCGGCCTTGATAGCGCGGGTGACCCGTTCGGTCATGACGGTCGTGTTCATGGCAGCACTCACTCGGCGATTCGTACAAGCCGACGATAACCAATTGGCAAGTCCCGGGCGCCGGACTCGCCAATTGAAAGCTCCACGAAACGTGGGCGTATCCGAAGCTCGTAACTATGTCGTCGACCAGCAACGAATAAGGTTTTCGCCTGAAGCCACTCGACCGTTACGACCGGCTCGCCCGCCGCTCCACGGATAGACCCAGACTGCAGGGTCCTAATCGGCAAGCTGTGCCACGATCGACCGAGAGAGTCACCCAGAGACTTCTTCTGCCTTCCACCAGGCATGCAGGTTCGGCTCCTCCGTCGTGAATCGACTCGCTTGGAGCACGCCCCGTTTACCGACTGGCGGCCAGCCAGGGGTTGGATCTGGGATCTTCGGTCTCCTTCCGCGAGATAGGTGAAATGACGGAGGGTCTGCCGGACACAGGGGGTTTGAAAGCAGCAAGAGGTGCTGCATCTAAGACTCAAAGGAGATAGAAATGAACAAGAAGATCGTGTTGGCCATTGCAGCCCTGTTGGTGGCGGGATCGACTACGGGGTTCGTGCTGGCCAATTCCTCTGATGACGGGGTTGCCGGGAGTGGCATGCCAGTTCCAGGCTTTGAAGGCTCCGTGGAAGAGACCGTCGTTGACGGCGTGTCGAGCAGCGGGATGCCAGTTCCGGGTTTTGAGGGTTCCGTGGAAGAGACCGTCGTTGACGGGGTGTCGAGCAGCGGGATGCCGGTTCCGGGTTTCGAGGGTCAGATCGACGACACAGTGGTCGAAGTTTCTCCCTAGCAATGCGGCTCAGAAGGCGGGGAGGACCGGGGTCCTCCCCGCTTGCGCGTCGTGGCCAAGGTGCCATCCCCCGGACCCGGCACGGTCGAGTACGCGGAAGGACTGTTGTGGTAGCGTCTCACCTGTTTCTTCCTGGCCTTTCGAGGCCACCGTCGGCTCAAGGGAGGAAATGACTGACGAAGCTCGTGTCGCACAATTCCGCTTGTTGTATGACGCCGGATATCCTCGGATTGTGGCCTACGCACTGCGGCGAGCCCGTTCCCACGACGAGGCATATGACATCGTCGGGGATACTTTCATGACGGCCTGGCGTCGCCTTGACGACATGCCGCCGGAAGACGCACGGATCCCCTGGCTGTATGGGATTGCCCGCCGCGTGCTCTCGAATCACTATCGCTCCACTGATCGACGACGGCGCCTTGCCGAGCGGCTTCAGACAGAAACTCCCGCCATATCGTCGGCCTCGGAGGACGGACCCGAAGTTGTCCGAGTCGCCCTCGGCCGGCTCAGGCCGGACGACCGGGAGATCCTCACCCTGGCAACGTGGGACGACTTGACGAACGAGGAGATCGCCTTCGCCCTTGACATCACCGCTGCAACGGTAGCGTTGCGCCTTCATCGGGCACGCGGGCGGCTCGCCAAGGAACTTGCCAGGCTGGGATATGCCCCAGAAGGGGAACATGAAGTGCAATCTGCCGAGGGGAGCCGGACACTTAACGCAGTGAACGGCATCGACGAAGCACTGATCGAGGAGGCCGAGACATGAGCAGGAAGTACGAGGGTGACGCGCTTGCGGCGCTTCGTCGCGCCGATCCGCTCGATCCAGCGGATGCGCCCGCAGACACCTCCGGACCGCACGCCACAACCCTTTTTCATAAGATCACCACTATCGACGCGGCGTATGCACCCACCCGGGCGCCGGTCACGCGCCCCCTCTACCGGATGGCCCTGGCCATGGGCGGAGCTGCGGTCGTCGCGGTAGCGATCATCGGCGTCACCGTCGCACGCAGCGGCGACCGTCAGCCTGAACAGATCGCCGGGGGAGTTCCGATCGCGTCACCCGCGATGTGTCTTGAGTCATACGATCTACAAACCCTCGCCAACCGCGATGTGGCTTTTGACGGAACCCTGGCGTCCGTCGACGGTGACACCGTCAGCTTCGACGTGAATACATGGTTCACGGGCGGCCCGGCCGACCAGGTGACACTCGATGCCCCCGGACTAATCAGCGGGATCACCTCTGTTTCACCGACCGGAGCGACCTTCGAGATCGGCTCGCGCTACCTGGTGTCGGGCTCCAGCGGATTTGTGTTCGCCTGCGGATTCACCATGACCTACGACAGCGCCATCGCCGCCGACTGGGCAAATGCGTTCGGACCGTGAGACGAGGACAGTCCTTCTTCCCTTCTTCCTGGGACCCTCTGGACGAACTCCGTCCGCTGAACTAAGGAACCGATTTGCCTACGGGATCGTGCTTAGAGCGTTTGGCGCCGCTTCAGCGACTCCTCGATCTGGTTGACGCGAAACGCCATCCGTTCGATTTCGCCCGCCTGCTGTTGCTTGCCCTTGAACGCCAGTTCTGCCATTGCCCCGGAGGACGGCGATGAACTGCCGCCACCCTTGCTCGTCACCAGACCTCCGGTCCGCGTGGCCATCGACTCCATCCGTTTCCGAAGAGACGCGGCCTCGGCGACGAGAGCGTCATCAGGCAAACCCTCGTCCGGATCGTGGGTACTCCGGAGCGCTTCGGCAGCTTCTCGGAGCCGGTCTTGGACTGTCTGGAGTCGATACCGTTCAGCCCAGGCATCCTGAGGTATCCCCTCGAGGTCCCTCTGGACTTGGGTGAGCACAGCGAGAAGGTCGTCAAGCTCCACTACGTCACACAGATGTCGCGCCGCCGGGACCAGCCACCGACAAAGCCATGAAGCGTATTGCGCAACGCGCGCATACCTCTCGCCATAATGCCGATCGCAGTCCTCGTCGGCGACCTGAACGATCAGTTCTTTTCCCAGACGCACGGAAGATTCGCGACGAAGAACCTCGCCCGTGCGTTCGTCGCCTCCTACATGGTGGGCATGCCGTGGCTAGCGCCGAGATCCACTGGCATACTCACGGTGATGAGAGATCTCACACGGCCGAATTTGGGACGGCGGGGCAGCCTGGTCGTACTCGTGGTGCTCGCGGTTGTGCTGGCGATTGCCTGCAGTGCCGACCGCGAAGTTGTTGCGGACTTTCGAGTGCCGCCTTCCGAAATCGGCAGCAACGAGGTGCTGCTGTACGTCAGCAACCAGAGTTACGAAGATCCTGACATCCAGATCAACGTCACGATCGATGGTGAAGTCGTTGTCGATGATCGGTTCCTGGTCGACAATCAACACAACTGGGTCCCTTATTTGCTCCGCCTATCGCCTGGTAAGCATCTTCTACGGGCCGAGTCCAGTACCGGAGCCACTTTTGAAGGTCCGTTCGAGACCCTCCCAGGCCAGCCCCGATGGGCGGTCCTCGACTACTGGAACGAGTCTGGAGAAGAGGGAAAGCGGTTTGTCCTCACCAGCTACGACGAACTTGTCCGCTTTTACTGAGACCGTGTTTGCGAGATACCGAATGTCAACCGCCGGTGAATCACACAAGCTGCGTCCAGAGGAATTTGGCCCTTGACGAACCCTGCCGATCAGGCGTACAACTTGCTAATGACTGGACGATCGTCCAGTTAGGAAATCGAGGGGGAGTACTCGTGGCCAAAGCGCATCGTTTACGGGCTTCGACTCCGATCTTTTTTCTCTCTTCGAACGCCCAAAAGCGGGCCGATCTCAGGAGGTCGATATGCGACGGATTACCTTTCTGACCGTGTTGACGATGATTATGTCGGCGGTCCCGACCGCGGCGATGGCCGCAGCACCGAACAACGACGATTTTGCAAGTGCCACGGCGGTCGCGGCGCTGCCATACTCCGAATCGGTTTCGGTTGGCGAAGCGACGACCGAAACCGGTGAACCGGTAGAGACCTGTGCTCCATTTGCGAATACCGTCTGGTACGCGGTCACGTTGGCCTCAGATCGTGACGTACGGGTCGACACGGCCGGCTCCAACTACGACACCACTCTGGCGGTGTGGGCAGGGACGAGTTTCGAGGACGCGGTACTGATCGCTTGCAATGACGATACGTCTATGGGGCTTCAGTCGGCGTTGACCTTCTCAGCGGCTGCCGGCACCACGTACTTCGTCCAGGCGGGGGCCTTCTTTGAGGCACCGTCTGATGCGGTGCTCAATATTTCCTTCGCCAAGCCAAAGCCCGGTGTGCGTCCAACCATCCAAAGTGACCGGTTTCGCGGCTCCATCGCAGAGGCTTTCAACGAGTCCTACGACGACGCCACGGGTGGCTCCAGCTTTGCAGGAGTTCAGGTGATTGACGGGTCGGTCAAGACCAAAGGGCAACGTCCCGAGCAGTTCTCGGTGCTCGTCGTGAACAGCTCTGAGTCGGCGTACGACGAAGCCAGTGACGTCTACACATTCACCGACTGGTACGGGATGGTCGACCTGGCCTCTGATCAGTTCTCCATGGACCGTCGACTCGCCGGCGCATCCGTATCGGCCGGGCTTACCATGTATGGCTTCAGCTGTATCGATGACTTCGCCAACCAGACGTTTGAGTGCGTCGACCTGGGTCCGGCGGATGTCACCGTAGATGTCGCTTGGTCCGGCGAGGGACGAGTGATTCCTTCGAGTTGGCGCTCGAGCGACCAGTATGACGGTTTCAGAATGCGCTTTTCCGGTCGATCGGATAGCCGTTCGGCGACCGTCGCCGGAGGAGCCTATGGAGACTTAATCATCGATCTCGAAGGAGCGTTCGGACGGTTGTCGAACGAAGCCAGCGGATCGTGGTTCTGGGCATCAGCAGACGCCGGAGGTGGTTTCTTTGCCACCGGGACATCGCTCTTCCAGAGCCAAATGCAAGACACCGGATTGGCCGGAACCCCATCGATCATGTTCGATCGGTTCAGCGGAAGCTTTGCAGACGCCTACCAAGAGCACTACGACGAAGAGAATGGGGGCTACGGATATCAGCAGGTGTCCTTGACGTCCGGGCGCAGCAAGGTCAAGGGCGATCGGTGGGTTTCGACGGACCAGGTGTGGGTGTATGGGTCCGAAGACTCCTTTGACGAGGTGGCCCGAACGGTCACTTCAACAGTCTGGTACGGCGGCACCGAGGTCGGAGCGGACGAATTCTCGATTGATCGGAAACTCGGCAGTGCCAGCGTCGTGACAAGCGTGCCAATGGTTGGCGAGACCTGCACGTACTCGTATAACGACGATTCGTTCGAGTGCGAGTCGATCGGCGAGACCACCGTCGATGTCGAGATCGACTGGGAAGGGGTTGGAGCCATCTCCCAGTCCTCAAGCAGCTACCAGGACCGATATGACGGGATGACCTACTCGTTCCGGGGTCGGTTCAGCGGGCGCTCGGCGATCGTCACGGGTCATGTCAGCGGTGACCTCTTCGATTGGGATATGGGAGGCGCCTACGGGCAACTGGGACGCCAGGCGATGGGCAGCTGGTACAAGAGCTGACATCGGGCAACCAACGAGCAGCCGAAGGGGTCTGGCCTTGGTCGGGCCCCTGGCTGTTTGGTTGACTGCCATCTCCTTGCATCAACGCACGTTGATGTGGTTAGATCTACCTCTGTGTTAGTTCGCCTGTGAGAGGAGACAGAGGTGGCTGCGTCAACACTTCAGGATATTCTCGCCGAGGCCTTTGAAACGGGGGCTCGCTGGCGCGACGATATCGCCAAGGACTATCCCGACGACGAGCGGAACAAACGCTCCGCCCGGGGCCTGCGAGATCTAGCCGTCTATGTCCGCGAGTTGCCGGACGACGACCCACGTTTACTTGCGCTCGAAGACAGCCGATTTGGTGATCTGGAAGCCCAGTTCAACATTGTGATGAACGACGAGAGTCCGTACCCGTCTTACTTGCGCCAGAACCCGGCAATGTTTCGCTTCCACGACCCGGACGAGACCGTCTCGGCCACGTTCGGCATATTCGTCAAACGATGGCAGGCTGCCCGGGTGGTCAGCCTGATCGGAGATGATCCGAACCAGCTCGTGAAGCGGGCGGCCGATGGGATGTTCGTCGGGGTGGATGGTCTGTTGGCGGTCGATGCTCTCCGTATGTGGATCAACGACTTCGAAGCGGCGTGTGTGCTTCAAGCACGCGCGGACGGGGCGACCTGGGATTACATCGCCCAGAACCTCGGTCAAAGCACCCAGGCGGTCTGGAAGCGATATCAAAAGGACAGTGACTCCGCCGCAGCAAGCTAACCAAGCCGGGAACGGTCGGACACCGACGCCCGCGAACCGTTCGCGGGTAGGCGAGTGTCGCTAAGCAATGGTTTGGATATCGTCGAAGTTGCCGAACTCGGGGTCTCCATCAATGAGCTCGGAAAGCTTCGCTGCCCAGGTCTGGGTTTCGACCCGATCGTTGTTCAAATGGGCTTCCTCGGCAGAAGCGAAGTCGATGATCAGCTGATAGCGGTCTGGCGATTCGCGGTCGGCCAGTAGTCGACTGCCGAGATAGCCGGGAGCGTTGCCAGCTTCGGTGGCGTGCCAGGCCGCCATCAGATCGGCGAGTCCGTCCTGGTCGCGGGTTCGGACGATGATCGTCTGAACGAACTTCATGTCACCTCCGTGTGAGTTCTTGCTTCGACGTTAGGCCTTCGACTCCAAGCTTGGAAGAAAGGCGGATGGTTTGTTGTGGTTGGTCGAACGCGGGTCGCGAAGAATATCCGCCAAAAACTGCGTCGTTATTGCTATTTTGTTTGCTTATACAGACAGCAAAGCGCTGGAAACAGCTGTCAACGGCCGTAGGAGGGCGTATGAACAAGACAGAAATGGCAGCCAAGCTTGCCAAGAAGGCCGAGATTACTCAGGCCAAAGCCGCTGAGATTATTGACATCATCTTCAGCTCGGAGCCAGGCAACGGCATCATCGCCGTTGAGTTGGACGCCGGGCGCAAGGTAGCGATCTCGGGATTTGGTGGGTTTGAGACCCGTCGCCGCAAGGCCCGTACGGGCCGTAACCCGCAGACGGGAGCGCCGATTCAGATCGCCGCTACGACGTACGCAGCCTTCAAGCCTGCCAAGGGCCTCAAGGATCGTGTCGCCCAGTAATCATCGGGTAATACGCAATACGCAAATGGGCCCCACTGCTGGTGGGGCCCATTTGTATTTGGGCTCGTCCGCCGCAGCCGAGCGATCTCAGCCCATGAATACTGGGTTTTTCGGTTGGAGGGCTCCGGCTCAGACTGTCGAGTCGGTTGAGGGTGGGCGCTGCCAAATGAAGAAGTTGGCTACCCCGCCCAGGATCAAAAAGGCGAGGAGCGGGACGGTCAGGATCGAGGCTGACGGGTCGACCGCGTAGATCCACGCAGCAACGATGGCGATCAGCGTCCACGCCACACACAGCCAGAAGAAGGCGTTTCTTGGCTGGTCACGTGTCACCAGTAAGGTCGCCCAGATGGCCGCGACGATCGGCACTATGAAGCTTGCCGCCAGGAGGCCTTTTTGTTGGTCGTCGGCCAGCGCGACCCCGGCTCCGAACAGTGCCAGCGTCCCGAGCCACAGGAACATGGTGGCGGGAGGCGACGGTGAGATGATCGGCTGGTCGGGAAGCCAGGAACCCAGACGGTTGCGAATCGGAAGATACCCGATGAGCAGGAAGAATCCGGGGATGATTACGAGAGCAGTCGCCACATTCATCCCTGGCATCATACTTGTGACTAGTTCGCGCACCGTCAGGCGGGACTAAGCTCGTCGCTATGACTACTTTGGCTGCTCTGGCCAGCGCCATTGACTCGCGCATCGCTTTTGCAGATGCAGCCGATTGGGACCGGGTTGGGGTCCAGTTCGGCGACCTTTACGCGCAAACCGGATTGGTGGGTGTCTGCCATGAGGTCAACGAAGCGGTCATGAAGGCGGTCCGTGAAAATGGTGTCCGAACCCTGGTCACCTATCACCCGCTTTTGTTCGAACCGGCTACCGCGCTGATCGCCGGCGGATCGGCCCACGGACGTACCTACCGCCTCATCCGCGACGGGGTGGCCCTTATCTCGGTGCACACCGCATTCGACGCAAGTTCTGGAGGGACCGCCGACGCGCTCGCCAGTGCGCTCGGGATCGAGACCGCCAAATCGTTCGCCGTCGAAGTGGATGGTCCGCTCATCGGTCGGGTCGGGCCTATCCGACCACAACGCCTTGAACGGTTCGCCGAGCAGGTCCAAGAGTTATTGGGGAGTCCGGCCGTACGGGTGGCCGGTTCTCCTGATTCGATGATCGGTCGGGTCGCCGTCCTACCCGGTTCGGGCGGTGGTGCGGTCAAGGCGGCTCTCGATGACGGAGCGGATGCTTTGGTGACCGGGGACGTCTCCCATCACGTTGCGGCTTCGGCGGTCGCAGCCGGGTTGGCGATCGTCGACGCCGGCCATATGCCGTCGGAACGACCGGGGATGGTTCGGCTCGCACGACTGGTCGCCGATGTCGTACCATCTGCCCTCGATTTGACCACGGTGACGACAGATCCCTGGGAGGGATAGATGCAACAGTTCAAGAGCCTCGCCGACCTGCTCGACCTGCAGGATGTGGATTCCCAAATCGATCGGCTGCTCCATGAACGTTCCCACCTTCCGGCGCTCGATGCGTATAAGAAGGCCCACAAAGCCCATGAGAAGGCCACCGCTACGCTCGCGCAACTTACTGCCGATCATAAGGAAACGGCTCTGACGCTCGACAAGCACGAGGGCGAATTGGAGTTGTTCGAGGGAAAAATCAACGCTCATGAGCAGCGGCTATTCGCCGGGGGACTCTCGGCTCGAGATGCCGAACACCTGCGCCTCGATGTCGCTTCGCTCAAGAAGCGTCGCTCCACCATGGAAGATGACGTCCTCGCCCTCCTCGACAGGAACGAAGAACTGGAAGCAGCCGTGGCCAAGGCCACCGAAGTCGTCGAGTCGACCGAGGCCACGATGAAAACCCATGAGGTGGAAGTCGCCGAAGCCTGGAAACGAATCGACGGCGAGATCGCCAGAAAAGAGTCCCGGAAAGAGGCCATCGTTCCACTGATCGATACGGACATCCTTGAACTCTACGAATCGTTGCGCAGCCACAAGGAAGGCGTCGGAGCGGCCCGACTTGCAGACGGGGTATGTGGCGGCTGCCATCTGACGCTATCGCCCGCCGAACAACTCGAAGTCCTCAGCGACGAACCGCCTCGTTGCCTCCACTGCAGGCGCATTCTGGTCGTCTAGTGCTGCTCTATCACGTGGCAGGAGCCATCCTGCTGTTCCGGTATGTCTTCCGGGACCCCAAAGTCGACGTAAGGCTTCTGGCGCTCGGAGCCGTCCTGCCGAATCTCATCGACAAGCCGCTCGGTACGGTGCTGTGGCCTGACTATTTCGGTGCTGATCGGCTATTCGGACATAGCTTGCTCTTTCCGACTGCGATCATGGGTTTTGCCCTCCTCGTTACGAGACGAGGACGCCGGCGCCGAGGCATCATGGCGGTGGCCATCGGAGCCATGCTCCACCTCCTGCTTGATGGGATGTGGACATCGACGTCAACATTCCTTTGGCCGCTCTTCGGTGTGGCGTTTGAGGCTGGGCGGGCCGACTACTGGGGAAACCTCGGCGCGATTTTCACTCCAACGGCAATAGTTCAAGAGCTGGCCGGCTTGGCCTACGTGGTGTACCTATACCGCAGTCGAGGGCTTTCGGACCCGGATGCCCGTCGTGCCGTGCTGGCGACTGGTCGCCTTCCGGTTTGAAGCTACCCTGATCGGCCGATGAAAAGATTCAGGTTGTTCGCTGGAATTGCCGTGCTGTTGACTCTCGGGGCGTGCGGTCAGTCTGGCGTGCCCGTTTCGACAACGGCGAACCAGGTGAATGCCAACGAAATTATCGGGCCGGAAGTGGTGCTCGGCCAACTGTTCCAGGCGTTGGGCAGCGAGGACTATGCGGCTACCGAGAGCCTGGTCGATGAGAGCCAGCTCGGCCTACTAACGGCTATCGAGGTGCCAGATGCTTCTGCGTATTTTGCCTATCAGCGCGATGGCCTGTCGGCCCAGGCACGCGACAACTTCTGGTCGGCATTTGCCACGTCCATGACCGGACTGGCCGGCGCTCCAGCCGAAGACATCAGCGCCCGAATCGACCGGCAATTCGCGGCCGACGGTACTCGCTTCGCGATCGGACGGGTGCGGCAAGGAACCGTCGAGATCTCCGGCGATTTTGTTCTGAGGCTCGTCGACGATCAGTGGCGGCTCGATGCGATTGCCACCTTCGGAGGGGCGTTTGTCGCTCCGATTCGTAACTGGCTACGGGTCATACCTCCGGCCGACATTGCCCCGGTGAGCGAACTGCTCCGACGCGACGCAGCCAGTTGGCAGCTGCTCGGCGACCTTCAGACCGACGAAAACGAAGCGGGCATCACCATCTCAAGCGAGGTGGCCGATCTGCTTGTCGAAATCGGCGCCCGGTAAGGCCGCCAACTAGCCGGCGAGGGTTCGCAGCTTGGGAAGAACGTCGCGGCCCAGCATCTCGATGAGGGCTGGCTGATCCAGCGAAGCCATCTGGAACGTCACGACGTCCGCTTTGAGGTCGGTGACCAGCGGTGCGTACGTATCGATGATGTCTTCTGGCGTCGAGACCAATGAGTATCGACCAAGCACCTCTTCGCGAGGTAGCTGATCAGCCCTCGTGCGAAGGTCCATGGGGTCCACGGCTTCAAGTCGCCCCGGGGCTCGGAGCCCACGCCACGAGTAGAGCGCTTCCCAAGCTTCATCATGGTTTTCAGCTTTGATCGACCACCGGGTAGCAAGAATCTTGGGCGGGAGGCGACCGGCGGCGTCGGCCGCCTTTCTGGCAGGCTCGATGACCTTTTCGCGCGTTTCGGCGGGATCCTTGACCGACGTCACGATCCCTTCGGCCATCTCTGCCGCCAGCGCGGCCGATTTTGGTCCTCCGGCTGCGAGCCAGATGGGTACGGGACCGAGGGGAGGGGAGTACAGCTTGGCGCGGTCGGTGACGTAGTGCTCCCCGTTGAAGGTGAGTTTCTCTCCGTCGAGGAGTCTGCGCATGATTTCAAGTGCCTCGCGCATCCGGGCGGCGCGCCCGGCGTAGTTGGGGAACTCGTAGCCGAGTGGGCCTTCATTGATGTTCTCACCGGTGCCAACACCGAGGTTGAATCGTCCCCCAGAAAGGCGATCGAGGGTAGCTGCTGCCTGGGCGACGACCGCCGGGTGATAGCGGAACAGGGGCGTGGTCACACCCGTGGCGAAACTGACCCGGTCGGTGGCTTGAGCCATCGCGCCAATAGTTGAAAACGCGAACCCGGAAGCCGACTGGTCGTCGACCCACGGATGGAAGTGCTCCGAGACGACGAGCATGTCGAAGCCGGCCTGTTCGGCCAGTTGGGCATGCTCGACGAGTTCTTCGGGTTGCCATTGCTCATGGCCGCAAAAGTACGCAAAAGTGGTCATGGCTTCAGGCTAGTCGGCCTGTCCAGTTGCTCAGTACCATCAAAACTTCGCTCTCGTATCCACCGGACTCAGATAGGGTGCCTACATGGACTACACGGCAATCAACACCATCGGGGCTTTGCGAGGATCAGGGTGGGTGGATCGCAGTGTCAAGGACGAGTTGCGCGACAACCTGATGCAGAGAATGCGGGCGGGTGCCGAACTCTTCCCGGGAATCGTCGGATTCGATCAGACGGTTATTCCGGCGCTGGAGAGGGCAATTCTCGCCGGACACGACATCATCATGCTCGGCGAGCGAGGGCAGGCCAAGACCCGCCTGATCAGGAGGCTCGTCGATCTGCTTGATCCGCAGTCGCCGACCATCGACGGATGCGAAATCAACGATTCACCGTTACGGCCGGTGTGCGCCGCCTGCTTGGCGACCGTCGCCTCCGAGGGTGATCTGACCCCGATCCGCTGGGTGACACCCGAAGCTCGGTATGGAGAGAAGCTGGCCACGCCCGATACTGCGGTTGGTGACCTCATCGGAGATGTCGACCCGATCAAGGTGGCCGAGGGTCGTTATCTGGCCGATCAGCTCACGATCCACTACGGTCTCGTTCCCCGCTCGCATCGGGGGATCTTTTCGATCAATGAGCTACCCGACTTGCCGACCCGGATTCAGGTCTCACTTCTGAACGTCCTCGAGGAGCGTGACATTCAGATCCGCGGGTATCGAGTGAGTCTGCCACTCGACATCTTGCTCATCGCCTCGGCCAACCCCGAGGATTACACCAACCGGGGCCGGATCATCACCCCGCTCAAGGACCGGTTTGGATCGGAAGTGCGTACGCACTATCCGCTGACGATCGAAGACGAAATCGCCATCATGGAGCAGGAAGCCGCACCGCCTCCTCCCGGGGTCGAGGTGGCCGTCCCGACTTTCTTGAAGGAGATACTTGCGGAACTCACTCACGCGGTCCGCGTTTCGTCACATATCAACCAGCGGTCCGGTGTGTCGGTTCGGTTCTCAATTGCCAACCTCGAAACCCTGGTTGCCTCCACCGTCCGCCGAGCGTTGCGGGTCGGTAACGGCGCGGCGGTCGCCCGGGTTGCCGACCTGCCAGCCGTACTGTTGGCGTCGCTCGGGCGCATCGAGTTCGAGGTTTTTGAGGAGGGGCGGGAGATGGATGTGTTGCGGCGACTCCTGGCGACCGCAGTTGTCGAAGTTTTCCGCGACCACTCCTACGGAGTGGAATTCACCGACCTGCTGGATGTTTTCGAAGGTGGCGCCATCATCGAATCCGGCGACCTCGTCCCTTCCGAGGCAATGTTGTCCTCGGTTGCCGGACTCGAAGTTCTCACAGAGTTTGCGCGCCGGATCGGGGTCGTCGAAGAGTCCCCGCACCATCTTGCGAGCGTCCTTGATTTTGCACTTGAAGGCCTACACCTGACCCGCCGTCTCAACAAGGACGGCGACGCCGGGAGCTCTCTTTACGGCCTTGGCTGATGTTGCCCTATCGGTACTCGGCGTGGGATGGTTCCCAGGACCCGCTGTCGGCCGAGCTGCCTGTAGACCAACTGGTTGAACAATTCTCGGAGGATCTTCTCGACGGCTGGTCAGCTGACGAATCTCTAGAACGGCTCCTTCGTCGCGGGATGCCTGGTCGTTTTTCGGGTCTTGATCAGTTACGGGAGCGGATCGAACAGATGCGGCGGGAGGCTTCCGAGCGGTTGGGAACCGAGGGTCCGATTGCCAAGATCCGCGAACGCCTCGAAGAGATCATCGAAACCGAACGTATGGAGCTTTCGGCCCTCGATACCGATGATGCCCGCTTCCGGGAGGTTGCACTGGACGCGCTGCCAGACTCGTTGGCTGAGACGGTGGCCGAGCTGAAGAATTATGACTTTGCCTCTGCCGCCGCGGCTGAAGCGTTTGAAGCGCTCCTCGACGACCTCCGACGCGACGTGATGGATCGGATGTTTCGACAGCTTTCTGACTCGATGGCCGACCCCGACGCAGAAACGATGGCAGCTCTCAAGGACATGCTGGCCGACCTGAACAGCCTGCTCGATCAGCGCCTGGCGGGGACCGGTCCATCTGAAGAGGAATTCGCCGCATTCATGTCCAAGCACGGACAGTTCTTTCCCGAGAACCCCGGTAACCTCGACGAATTGCTGCATGCGCTCGCTCAGCGAGCGGCAGCGTTTTCTCGTTTCATGGCCAACCTGTCGCCTGAGCAGCGAGCCGAGTTGTCTTCGCTCATGGACACCGTCATGGACGATCTTGATCTTGCCTTTCAGATGGATCAGCTGGGGCGATCGCTCCGGTCCCTGGCGCCCGACCTCGACTGGAGCGGGCCGATGGACGGCGACGGTGAGGGCCCCGACGGACTGGGGGCCGCCCTCAACGCCATAGAGGACTTGTCGGCGATGGAGAATCTTGAACGGGCACTCGGTCAGAACTACCCGGGAGCATCACTGTCCGATGTAGATCCTGATGAGCTGGCTAGAACCCTCGATGACGACGCAAGGCGTGATCTCGAACGACTCAAGAAGATTGAGCGAGCTTTGGAACGGGCTGGCGTAATCGTGCGAAGCTCCGGACGATTGGAGCTCACGCCCCGGGGGGTTCGCAAGCTGGGAGAGCGAGCCCTGGCGAAAGTGTTCGAGCGAATAACCACCGACCATCCAGGTTCGCATGACGTTGACGCACCCGGAGGGATGGGCGAACCGACCGGCTCATCGCGACCCTGGCAGTTTGGAGACGCGTTTCGCCTTGATCTGCAACGCACTTTGAGCAACGCCGTGCTGCGCGAAGGACCCATGAAGGGGCGAATATCGTTGGCGCCAGAAGATTTCGAGATCGCCGAGCACGAAGTGAAGACGTCGGTGGCGACGGTGCTGTTGCTCGATATGAGTCGGTCGATGCCCTTGCGGGGCCATTGGTTGGGCGCCAAGCGGATGGCCCTGGCGCTCCATTCGCTGATTTCGACGGCGTACCCGGAGGACCATCTCGAAATCGTCGCTTTTTCCGACTACGCCAGAGTGATGTCCCCCGCCGACCTCGGCCAGGTTGACTGGGAGCCCGTATATGGAACCAACATGGAGCATGCGTTCAACCTGGCTGGTCGTATCCTCGCTCGTCATCGGGACGCCACCAAACAGGTGCTGCTGGTGACCGACGGCGAGCCCACTGCTCACCTTGAGGGCGATGAAGTCTTCTTCCAGTGGCCTCCTGCCCGGCGGACGATTGACCTGACGTTCAAAGAGGCGATGCGGCTCGCCAAGTCCGGAGTCACGATGAACATTTTCATGCTCGAACAAGAACCAGCCCTGGTGGCGTTTGTTGACCGGTTGGCCAAAATCGTCAACGGGCGGGTGTTTGCGGCCCGTTCTGACGAGTTGGGTGACATGATCGTCCGCGACTACCTCGCCCGATAGTCACCACATCGGCCAGGGAACCGCCGGACGGTCGAGTGGGGGGTGTGGATGTACTCCACTCTCCAGCAAATGAGCGGTTCGAGTCGCGAGCGCGTCGGCCTCGACCCGACTAAGCAGGTCACTGACCCGGGCGTGCAAGCCAGATTTGAGCGAGTCGGTCAGATTTGTCAATCCTTTGATGAGCGGGGCCGGGAGGGGACGTCCCGCGAAGCCCCATAGGATCGTCCGGAGCTTCTCCTCGTAATGGAACGAAAGCCCGTTGTCGATCGCCCACAGGTCGTGGGTGCTTTCTTCAACAATGATGTGTCCGAGTTTGCGGTCAGCGTTGTTGATAATCACATCGAGGACTGCGAACGGCCAGAGCCGCTCGGATGGTTCCTCGAGCAAGGGGCGGGGATCGAACTCGAAATCTTCTTTGATGAACAACTGGGTCGAACCCAGCCCGAATGGCCCTTCGACGAGGTAGGTCGGTGGGACGATCGAGAGTCCCATGGCTGCCGACACCTCCCAGGTCAGAACCTCCCGCGCGGCGAGCGTGCCAAAGGGAAAATCCCACAAGGGTCGTTCTCCGTCGGCGGGCTTGTAGATGCCTTGGTGTCCGTCATCGAGGTCAACGAGGAGGGTGGCATTGGAAGCGTACGGCATCCGGCCGACCACGTTGACGATGGCTGGGCCGGTGGACGTCACCCTGCGTGATGACCGTTGGAAGCCGGACACTGATGGTCACCCGGCCCCATGGGGAGCTGGCATCGGGGACAGATCGGGCGTCCTTTGTCCACGACCTCGAATCCCTTGATGGCGGCCGCCTGAAGTTGTTCGGGGGCGATCACGAAGTCAAACGCTTCTGCGCCGTCGACCGAAACGAGTTCGAGCGTCATGAGGTCCGATTCAGGCTGAACGGCCATGCTCATGGCACCCACCCTGAACCGAACTTCGTCCGGCTCGCCGAGGGTCAGTCTTGTCAGGATCAAGTTCATGCCGTCGGGATCGGGCAGAATGTTGGCCTGGGCGAGGGCCGTCAGTGCATAGTCGGCCAATGCGGCGATCTGGCCTTTCTCGGCGATGAACCAATACGATACGGCGTTGGCGACAACGTGAAGGTAAAACGTGCGCTCGCCCGGCTCTCCGATTGCCCCAACGGCAAAACGCTCGGCGGGTCCGAGGTGTTCAGTCATTGAGTCTCCCGTACGAGTTGATGGTCTCGACCATGGGAAAGCCGAGCGTGGGGACGTGCACCACCGAAACCGAGGCAGGCGACACGATGATGCGTTGGAACGTGTCGAGCGGTTGACCGAGGTAATGAGCCAGGATCGCCTTGATGACATCCGAGTGCGACACGATCGCCACGGTTTGCTTCCTATGGCGGGAGGCGATCTCGTTGCAAGCCGTGACCGCCCTGGTCTGCATCTCCGGGAAGCTTTCTCCGCCAGGGAACCGGGCTTGGGAGGGAGTCGTGATGACCTGGCCCCACAGTTTAAGCTTGCGCAGGTCTGACAGATTGCGGCCCTGCCACGTTCCGAAGTCGACTTCTTGAACTCCGTCTACTTCGATCGGGTCGAGCCGGTGGGGTCGAGCGATGATGGCAGCGGTTTCAGCGGTCCTCGTGATCGGCGACGTGTAGATCGCCTTGATCTTGACGTCGGCAAGGCACTCGGCGGTACGGTGGGCGATTTCTTCGCCGGCCTCACCGAGTGAGATGTTGGGTAGTCGTCCGGTGAGTTTCTTTCCGGTCTCAGGTGTCGGAGCATGCCGGATGAGGAGGAGTCGGGCCATAGATGAGCAGGCTAGACGGTATCTTCAGGTGTTTCGACGGCGATGACCCGATCCGTCCCGAAGGCGGCGATGGCAACCCCGATACCGTGGGCGGCGATGAGACCGATGGCCGCCACCGAAAAACCGACGCCACTGTTCGCGGCGACATCGCCCACCGTCGGAGCTCCCACGACGTAAACGAGACCGGCGGTAACGGCGAGCAGCGGGACCACGAGACTAATCAGACTGCCGATCCACACCGGTAGCGGGTAGATCGATGGCTGGAGACTGACGGCCAGATTGCCGGCCCCGAGTGCGAGGGCCGCCGCCAGGATGATCAGAGCGGTGCCAGGCAGGTCAGCTGCGACTGCGACACCGAGGACGGGCCACGCCAGTCGGAGAATCTGTAATCCGACGCCGGTGACGACGTGGGAAAGTCGCCAGTAGAAGTATCCGATCGCCAGGCATCCAGGTCCGATGGCATAAGCGAACGGGTCCCAAACGGCCAGTGCCGTCGCCGCGAGCACAATCAGCATGCCGCCAAGCGCTCCGATCGTCGTTCGAGTTTTGAGCTTCGTCACCCGGAGGAGTTTATGCGATCACCGGAGCTTCGAGTGCCAGCCCGCGCAATCCGGCGACCAGGTTGCGAGCGGCGAGTTCGGCCATCGCTTGGCGGGTCCGGATGGTCGACGAGCCGAGATGCGGGGTGATGAAGCAGTTCGGGGTGGTCACCAACGGGTGATCGGGCGCGATCGGCTCCGGATCGGTCACGTCGAGACCGGCGGCAAATATCTCACCGCTGGTCAGGGCGTGGTGAAGAGCGGCCGAATCGACCAACGGGCCGCGACCGATGTTGACGAGCGTGGCCGTCGGCTTCATCAATCGGAGTTCGTTTGTACTGATCAAATGGTGTGTCTCGGTGCTGAGTGGAGCTGCCACGATCACATGGTCACTGCGCTCAAGCAGTTCGTTCAACGGCACGAAGGACGGTTGGGGATCAGAGAGATCGACCGGGCGACGCTGGGTATACAGCACCGACATCCCGAATCCAACGGCCCGGCGAGCGACCGCCCGGCCGATACGACCAAATCCGATAATCCCCACCGTGGATCCATGAATGTCTTGGCCAATCAGGTAGTTCGGATCCCAGTCACCCCATCGTCCCGCGGCCACGTCTCGGGTTCCTTCCCCGAATCGTCTGGCTGCCGCGATCAGGAGTCCCCAAGCGAGGTCGGCGGTGGTCTCGGTGAGTACGTCAGGGGTGTGGCCAACTTTGATTCCACGGTTTCTACAGGCCGCCAGGTCGATGTTGTCGACCCCCACGGCCATCTGTGACACCACTCTGAGATCGGGAGCGCACTTCAGGAGTGCTTCGTCGACGTGGTCGGTAAGCATTGTGTACAGGCCGGTCGCGGTCGTTATTTGATCGAACAGGACCTGGCGTTCGATCGGGCGATCCTCGGTCCACATCCAGACCGAGCCCGCGGATTCGAGGATGGCCAGGGCCTGACCTGGCGGTTGCCTGGTGACTACGATCCGCTCGTTTTCCATGGGTACGACGTTACAGGGCGGGCGCGGTCGTCAGCGCCGTCGTGAGGATGCCGTACGACGGGTCGGGACGGTGAGGTGCTGGCGGCGCCCTCGGCGCTAGTAACAGGCGCCAGAGTCCACGGTCGTCGATGGATCCGAGGCCTCCAAGAAGCTTCGGAGTTCGGACGCGGCGATGGCGTAGGTGACGCCGTCAACGTTTCGAGAAGAGGCGAAGGCGATCCCGACCACTCGGGCGGATTCGTCGAACAGAGCTGCGCCGGAATCACCGGGACGAATGACCGTTTCCAGGTCGAGCGCGCGACGAAAGTGCTTGCCCTGGCCGTAGATGTCGGTACCGGATGCGACGATGGCGCGGGTGACCTCATAGGGAATAGTCACGAACTTCCCGTCGTCCGAGAAGACCGCCACCAACCCGATATCGCCCTTGATGGGATCCTCAGCCGAGATCTCCGGCACAAATACACCAGGCGGCATCACCCGGGTTTTGAGGAGTGCCAGGTCCAGCTTCGGATCGAAGCCAACCAGGGTCGCGTCGATGGTGCTTTCGGCTGTCCTGATCTGGATTTGCTCGCCGCCGGCGACGACATGAGCATTCGTCGCGATGAGATCGGGAGCCACGAAAACCCCCACACCTTCCGATACGAAACCGCAGGCGAGCGCCAAAACCCGGGCGGCTGCAGGTTGAACGGCAACCGCATCAGGATATGAAGAAGAGTTGGGCTGGGAGCAAGCGGTGCCGAGGACAAGCAGTGTGGCGGCGGCGAGGCTCCCGACGATTCGGGACATAGCCGGGATGTTACCGCTGGTAGGTTGGAACAATGAACATTGGAATCCTGACCGCCGGTGGAGACTCTCCCGGGTTGAACGCAGCCATACGGGCGATCGGCAAATCGGCGATCCGTTCCTACGACATGCAGGTCATCGGCTTTCTGGACGGCTTTCGGGGCCTTATGCAGAATCGTATCGTTCGGCTCGATCCCGACAAGCTGTCTGGCATTCTGACGGTCGGCGGCACAATTCTCGGAACGAGCCGTGACAAGCCGCACAAAATGGACGTCGGTGGTACAGAAATGGATATGACGTCGCTGATGATCGAAAACTGCGCACAGCACCAGCTCGACGTGTTGGTGTGCCTGGGGGGTGGGGGGACTCAGAAAAACGCCCTCCGGCTCCACAACCACGGATTCCCAGTCGTGACCCTCCCCAAGACCATCGACAACGACGTCTGGGGGACCGACGCGACCTTCGGATTCGACACGGCCCTTTCCATCGCCACCGAGGCAATTGACCGGGTGCATTCGACTGCCCACTCGCATCACCGGATCATGCTCGTGGAGGTCATGGGACACAACGCTGGTTGGTTGGCGCTCGGGGCGGGCCTGGCAGGCGGGGCTGATGTGATTCTTATCCCAGAGTTCCCATACGATGTGAACGTGATCGCCGACGCCATCAGCGTGCGACGAGGCGCGGGGAGCAGTTTCTCCATCGTGGCGATATCCGAAGGCGCTCGTCCGATGGACGTGCACCTTCAAATGGAGGAACTGCGTGAGCTTGCCGCCCGTTCCGAGGGTGACGCAAAGAAGGATGCGAAGGCCGCGCTGGCTGCGTTGGACGCCTCACTGGAGGGCAATACTCAGCGACTGGCCGGGCAATTGCAGGAACTCACCGGCCTTGAGGCGCGTGTCACCATTCTCGGTCACGTTCAGCGAGGCGGGATTCCATCGGCGGTCGACCGGTTGCTCGCCACCCGGCTCGGCACTGCGGCCGTCGACTTCATTGCCACTGGAGAACGAGGAGTCATGGTTGCCACGAGAGGCGGGCAAACGGTCACGGTGCCACTAGAAGAGGTGGCCGGAAAACGCCAGACTGTTCCGCACGACCATCGCTGGGTTCAGTCGGCTACCACGCTCGGCGTTTCGTTTGGTCAATAAGCAGCCAGCAACTCCGGTCCGTTGTTCCGGACCGAATTGACGAGGGGTGGCACCGGACGAAACTGCAGGCCGTTGACTTGGCTGGCTTCGAGAATCTGCTCCAGCGTGTCGACGTCGTGCTGCTCGGCATCGAGCCAATCGTCCCATAGATCGGCGCTGAGACTGACGGGCATCCGGTCGTGGATGCCCTCGATCGCCGGATCGGCCTTGGTTGTGATGACCGTACAGGTAACCACCCGCTCCTCGGTATCTGGATCGCGCCATCGGGTCCACAGGCCGGCGAAGGCCATCGGGCCGGATGCAAGGGATATGAAATAGGGCTGTTTCGTGTCGTCCGGACGCCGCTCCCACTCGTAGAAACCATCAGCTGGCACCAGGCAGCGGCGACGGGTGAACGAGTCACGAAACGCCGGTTTGGTGGCAACCGACTCAACCCTCGCATTGATGTGGATGGTCTTGCGGTTTTTGGCGTAGTGCGGGATCAAACCCCACTTGAACGCCCCGAGGGTCCGATGGTCCTCATGGTCGACCAGTCCGTACACCAGGTCGGTCGGAGCGACGTTGTACGACTGTTTGAGTGATTCGGTGCGGACCACTTGCGCCCCGAAAAAGTCGATATAGTCGTCGAGTTCCATGGCTTGGATAAAGCGACCACACATGTCCCTACCGTAGCCCAAGGGAAGCGGTAGCTGGTCGAGAACGTTGGGTGCATGGCTGACCCGGCGGGCGATCATCTGGCGTTTGATGGTGGCGGCATCAAAGGCGTGACGCTCACCGGTGCCACCGTGGCGACCATCGACAGGGGACTTTGAGGAAAGCAGCGACGCCACTGTTCCAGAAAGGCTGACGGCGGCGCCGCTGGCCGTTGGGTAGCGGCCTACGGGCGCTCAGTGACCTAGTGTTGCCCGATGGAATCGGCGGTCTCTTACTTTGGGCTAACCAAACGATTCGGCGACAAAGTGGCCGTCGACCAGGTCAGCCTCACGATACCCAAGGGTGGGTTCTTCGGGATCACTGGCCCCAATGGGGCAGGAAAGACCACCATGCTGCGGATGACGACCGGACTCCTCCGTCCCGATGGAGGACGGGTCGTGGTCGCCGGGCACGACGTTTGGTTGGACCCCGTCGCCGCCAAGGCGGTGATCGGCCTGGTGCCTGACCAACCTCGCCTGTTCCCGAAGCTGACCGGAACAGAATTGCTCCAGTTCACCGGTCAACTGCGAGGACTGGACCGTACCCAGGTCCGAACCAGAGCCGAAGAGCTGCTTGGTGTTCTTGGTCTCGCTGCCGACGCAACCACGCTGGTCGCCGACTACAGCCTGGGAATGACGAAGAAGTTGGCGATTGCTGCGGCGCTTCTTCACCGACCGCTCGTGGTCTTCCTCGACGAGCCATTCGCCGGCGTCGATCCCGTATCGCGCCAGGTGGTTGAGACCATTTTGGGTCGATACGCGGCCGGCGGCGGAACCGTCGTCTTTTCTGATCACGCGATGGACGTGGTCGAACGGTTATGTCAGAACCTGGTGATCGTCAACGACGGCGCCGTGCTGGCCGCGGGAACGCTTTCCGACATAACCAACGGTCGGCGACTGCAGGATGTATTTGTCGAGATGGTTGGTGGAGCGATCCTGGCCGATGGAGAACTGTCATGGTTGGGGTCTTCGCCCGACTCAAACTAAGAACGCTGTACAACTTGGCCAGAACCGGCCGGTGGCCAGCGCTGGCGGTGGTGGCCATCCTGCTCATCGTTGGCTTTGGTCTCGGGGCTTCGTCTCTGGCCCGACTAGTCGTTACCCGGGTTGACGGCGATCCGCTCGTTGTCGGAATCATCTACTCGGGATTGGCGCTGATGTGGGTGGTCGGGCCGATAGTCATGGCATCGATCGATCAAACGCTCGAACCGCGCGCCTTCGAGAATCTGCCCTTGGATCGCCTTCAGATCGCCTCGGGTTTGGCGGTGGCGGGCGTCGTCAGCCCCGGGTCGGTCTTCACGTTGTTGCTCGTCGCCGGAGTGGCCTCCGGGCAGACGTCCGCACACGGGAGTGGGGCGGCGGCAAGCATGGCCTGGTTGGCGGCGATCCTCGTCTGGGTCCTCTGCCTGCTCGAAGCCCGCTTCCTGACCACGTTCGTGAGCGACATGATGCGCTGGCGACGCGGACGCGAGATCGTGTCGCTGGTCGCCTTGATGTTGCTGGTCGTGCCAGGGTTGATCCCGATCACCTTCGTGGACAGCACCAACCCGGACTTTGGCTGGATGGCTCGCCTGGTCCGGTTTAATCCTTTCGGGTTGCTTGCGGCTGTGTCTGGCAATGTTGCGGCAGGTGAGTGGGTAGTTGCCGTGGGTGCTCTCCTGTTGGGAGTGGTCCTGACGGGTGCACTCATCGCCGGGTTTGGTTGGGCTTTGGGTCGCCTGAGCATCCAGACCGGTGACACGGCCGGAGGTCAGAAGCTGAGCTCAACCGGTCTTGGCCTTGGGTCGATTGGTCGTCTAAGCGGCCCGGTCGGTGCCGTGGCCGCCAAGGAGTTCAAGTACCTGCGACGGGATCTGCGGGTGAAAGGCCAATTGTTCGCCAGTGTGTTGATCATCGTAGGTCTGGCCTATTCGGCCATCACCGGTCAGCTCGGGCCGTGGGCGCCGATGACGGTGTCGGCGATTTCGTTTGCGCTGGTCGCTCCCTTGATGTTCAACACGTTCGGGCTCGATGGGGGAAGTTTTTGGATCTACGTGCTGACCGGTGCGCCAGGTCGCAAGGTGTTGGCTGGAAAGATGGTCGCGTATCTCGTGGCGGCGACCCCGGTGCTGCTCATCGTTACCGCGCTGCTGGCCTGGGCGGGGCGGAGTGTTTCGTACGTGCTCGCCGGGTTCGTGACCGCCCTGGCCACCTCGGCGCTCTTCATCGGGGTTGGAGCAGTCATTGCGATTTATGCGGCCTATCGGCTCCCAGAGGAGAACTTGTTCGCCACCAAGACGGCCGGCCAGTTCCGGGTGGTGTTGTTTGGTCTGGGGGGTTTCATTGTGACGGGTTTGGCCGTCCTCCCGGTCGGCGTCGGCCTTGTCGCCGCCTGGGCAGTCGCCGGAGCGAGCGGAGTGACGCTGGGCGCCGTAGTGGCCCTTGTCTATGGCGGGGGAGTAATGGCAACCGGACTGTGGTTGGGTGGGTCCCTGTTTGACGAACGAGCCGTCAAGCTCATCGAGATCCTCGATGGCGAGTAGCTCAGCCGATCCCGCCTGCCAGGGTCGAGCTGGCTGCCGACCGTTTGAGTCGGACCATGGCTGCTACGCCGGCCGCCGGTCCCAGGGCCAGGACCGGGAAAGCCCATTGCCAGGTGGACATATCGGCGATTTCGGGTATCAAGCGAATCGTCACCATCGTGAGTGAGAAACCGAGCGCCGTTTGAAGGGTCAAAGCGGTGCCGCGAACGTCATCGTGGGTTGTCTCCGTAACCATGGTCGAGAACTGGGCGGAGTCGGCCACCACGGCCGCACCCCAGACCAGGAGCACGGGAATCGCAAGGAGCGGGGAGGTCCCGAAGATGAGCGGTGATGCGAGCGCACAAGAGCCAGAGATGGCCATGGCCGTTCCCGCCACTCGCGTACGCCCATACCGGTCCGACAATCGTCCTGCCCACCAGGCCGCCGGTCCGCCGATCGCGATGATGGCAAAAGCGATGACGGGAACCGGGCCGTATGACCGACCTGAGGCTTCTGCCGAAGCCCCGACGAATAAGGCCACCCACGTCCACATTGCATACAGCTCCCACATGTGCCCGAGGTAACCGATTGTCGACAGTCGATAACCCTGGTTAGTGACGACGCGGGTGATGTGGCGCCACGAAAACTGGGCGACGGGTGGCTCGAACGGTCCATCTTCGACGAGCCAACGCATGGCGATCGTACCGAGCGCCGCCAATCCTGATGCGACGAGTACGACTCCTCGCCACTCAAAACCGAGCCCCCGAATCAGGTGAGGGGTGGCGCTGCCAATCGTCAACGCTCCCACGAGAACGCCCAGAGCTTTGCCGCGCCCTGCTTGAAACCAGCCGGCCATGGCCTTGAGCCCCGACGGGTACACTCCGGCCAGCGCCGCGCCTGTCACAAACCGTAGAACGATGGCAGGTGCCGGAGCCGAGACGAAAACGAGAGCAGCATTGGCGAGGACCGCGACGGAACCCGCCCACGCAAATAGGGTTCTCGTTGGAGTCACGTCACTGGTGTTGAGGACTGCCAGCGTAAAGGCCCCGACTACGAATCCGAGCTGAACTGCCAGAGTGAGCCACGCAACTTCGGAAGTCGAAAGGGTCCAGGCGATTTGGAGCTGCGGGGTAACGGCCGACGCGGAGAACCAGACGGTCAGGACCAGAAGTTGGCTAACGGCGATTACCGCCAGGGCGCGGCGCGGCTGGTTGGTCACCTTGGATCAAACCTTCCGGAGTGATGAATTCTTCCTGGAGCAACTGTACGCTTGCCGACAATTCGGAGTAGTCGAGCCTGGCACGTGGTTGAAAAGGGTGTGTTTGCGAACCATCTACAAACGATGAGCCGGCGACTCGGTATCGGAGTGGCTTTGGCGCTATTCGTGGCCGCCTGTGGAGATGCCATGCCAGACGAAGCTGCCTCCGCATCGACGGTTACGGCTGGGGCGGAACCGTCCGAAGTGGTCGGGACGGTCGACCCGGGCGAAGTCGAGTCGGCGCTTTCCGGCGGCACGGTGTCGGCCATCGACACGCTCGGCCGTGGTGGTTGGGACGGATCTCCGGCTCCGCTGATCGATGAATCTGACGTCGGAATCGTCCTGCCGCCCGACACGATTCCCTCGATCGACGCCCCCCAATTCGTGGATATCGCCACAGCAGACACGTACCTGGAGGACGTCGAGCCCGTTGTCTATTTGCAGATCGGAGATGACGTCAGGGCCTATCCCGTGCAGATCCTCATCTGGCACGAGATCGTCAACGATGTCGTCGGTGGCGAGCCGGTCGCCGTCACCTACTGTCCTCTGTGCAACTCGGCAGTTACCTATCGGCGGGTGATCGGAGATGAAATCGTCACCTTTGGTACATCGGGAGCTCTCTACAACTCGGCTCTGGTGATGTATGACCGCACGACGGAGTCGCTGTGGACCCATTACGACGGGCGGGCGGTGATCGGCGCCTTGACCGGTGTTGAACTCGACCCGATCTCGGCGCCGTTATTGGCGTGGGCGGATTTCAAGGACCAGTTCCCGGACGGGATCGTGCTGGATCGAGACCGTACCGGCGCCCGGCGCGATTATGGGACCAATCCTTATGGCGGCTACGACGACGTCGGGTCCTCGCCGTTCCTGTTCAGGGGTGATGCCGACACCCGGGCCGAGCTCTTGCGGCGAGTGGTCGGCGTGGTCATTGGTGAAGACGCCAAGGCCTGGACCCTCGACGGTTTGATGGACGGCGTGGCCAGCGTGACGAGCGGAGAGCTGGCCGGTCAGGATCTCGTCATTCTTTGGAAAGCCGGACAAGCGTCGGCGCTCGACAGTTCGGCGATCAGCGGAGGCTTTGATGTTGGCTCGGTCGGCGTGTTTGATCCCCATGTCGACGGGAGAACGCTGACGTTCGAAGCAACCGGGCCGGGTTTTTTTGACATCGAGACGGGTACGCAATGGTCCATCACCGGCCGGGCGCTCGACGGCGAGTTGGCGGGGGCCCAGTTGACACCGGTGCCCCACCTCGACACGTTCTGGTTTTCCTGGTCGTCCTATCGGGGCCAAACCGATCTCATTGACGGCTGATTCGGGTTATCGTTACCGATGAGTTCGCCGGGCGACCGCCGGGAGCAATCCTGGAGGAAAGTCCGGACTCCACAGGGCAAGGGTGCTGGGTAATACCCAGGCGGCGCGAGCCGATGGAAAGTGCAACAGAAAGCAAACCGCCAACGCCGCAAGGCACGGTAAGGGTGAAACGGTGGTGTAAGAGACCACCAGCGCGTCGGGTGACCGGCGCGGCTGGTAAACCCCGCCCGGAGCAAGGCCATGCAGAGATGATGACGGCCCGTCGATCCTCTTCGGAGGTGAAAGTCTCGGGTAGGCCGCACGAGGTTGTCCGGTAACGGCAATCCCAGATAGATGGTCGCTGCCTGCTTGAAGTCGAGTTTGCTCGAACAAGCAGGAGACAGAATCCGGCTTATAGGCGAACTCAAACTTGTGGGATCCCGTCCAATGGGCGGGATCCCGCCTGGTTAACGGCACCTAGTTGGAGCGACTGGCCACATAGGCGCCAACTGCTCCGAGTCCGGCAGCGAGGACCAGAAACCATGCCTGGCGAATCGGCGAGGCCGGACTCCCGCTGGCCAGTGATGCCAGCGTGACGCCGAAGCCGAAAATCAGCGCTGCCAGGACGCCGTGGAACATCTTGCGCATGGAAAGCCGACCGCCGACGTAGCCCGCTCCGATCAAGCCGACCAGCACCCCGAACACCACCGCACCCGTAAGGGCATCTCTCCCCATCACAGCGGCACCGGCCCAGATCAGGGTGGCCACCAGTGAGGCGATGACCGTCGCAGCACCGAAACCGAGCAGGAGGGCATGCCACTGCAACGTTCGGTACATCAGGGTCCTTCCCAACGGAAGAGAATGTCGATCGACGGTCGGCGAACTTGTGGATCCGTGGCCGTCGGTTTTGACCGATTGTTCCTTAGCTCGGGTCGTCCATGTGCTCTTCGAGCCCGGCGATCCAGCCGGTCGGAAGTTTCCAGTGTCGGGCGCCCAGCACGATCTGGCCCATGTACTTCTTCGACGGATGTGCTACCCGATCGGTGAGATCGGCATGGATGTGGGTGACGACGCTATGGCGTTTGCCTTCACGATCGACTGCTTTGAAGTCATAGGTAACGGTCCTTAGTTCCAGGACTTCGGCGCTGCTGATGGCATCAAGATCTTCGTCGGTGACCGCAAACATCGCTCCCCAGACGGTGTTACCCGGTTCGGGTCGCACCGACGGCAGGGCACCTGAACCGGCCTCGAGCTCGTAGGGGAAAATGAGTCGGGTCTCGGGCAAGTGAGCGATGAATTGGAACTCGGCTCCAGGTGCGACGTCCCTGAGACGGTATGGCGACATGAGCGCCGTATATGAGAAGTACAGGGTCGTATCAGACACCGCGGCGAGTTCCTTTCTGCGCTGTTCGTGATTTTGCCTACTCATGGTAGTGCCATGGCCGGTGAACACCGAAACTCCGTACGATCGACAGGCCGAAATTTGTTTGGAACCTTTCGGGGGTGTGTTTCGTCCTACAGGACACAAGGAGGAGGTGACGCCCGTCATGATTGTTCAAACCCGCAACTGGGTCATTGATGAGCCCTGGGTTGACCTGGCTGCATGCCGCAATTTTGACCCTATGTTGTTCTTCCCACCGCCCG
>Ga0224496_10000322_pt1 | contig 34408 bp, 26 predicted proteins | sample SF_Jul11_sed_USG_2_FD_168127 | JGI IMG/M metagenome (GOLD analysis project Ga0224496, IMG submission 168127) | Sediment microbial communities from San Francisco Bay, California, United States - SF_Jul11_sed_USGS_8_1 | ecosystem: Environmental > Aquatic > Marine > Sediment | place: USA...
CGGGTTGAATGGCTCTAATTATTTTGTCAGTTTCTTCTTTGTTAGTTAGATCTACTTTATGAATATTATCTTTATTAATTAGGGAAGAAATATATGCTGACTTTCCTGAATGCGATGTGACGTGGATATTATGCTCTTTTTTTGAGATAAGATATTCCACTAAGTGAGATCCAGCAAAACCAGTTCCTCCTGTAATTAAGATAGTGGGATTATTGATCAAATGTGAACCCTTAGCCATGAGAATTAGTATAGCATTTATTTCGTACTATGTTCTTCTCTCCAAGTATTTATTTTTTGATGATCACCTGACAACAATACTTTGGGGATGCTCCAGTTATTAAAAACTTCTGGACGGGTATACTGAGGATGAGTAAATTGTCCTGGCCTGGAATGAGATTCATCCTTATTACTTTGATCATTTCCTAATACTCCAGGAATTAATCTAGTGACAGCATCTACAATTATATTGGCTGCTGGTTCTCCTCCAGTTAAGACATAATCTCCGACTCTTATTTCTTCATCAATTAAGTGTTCTACGACTCTTTCATCTACACCTTCATAGTGACCACAAATAATAGTCAAGTTATCTAATTGGGCATAACCTGTCGCGATTTGTTGATTAAAGGCAGGTCCTTTTGCTGATGTAAGAATAATTTTTGAGTTTACCTGGCCTTTCTTAATACCTAGTTCTTGCAAGGCATTGAAAATTGGTTCTATTTTCATAACCATGCCAGGCCCTCCTCCAAAAGGACGATCATCGGCAGTTTGGTGTTTGTCAGTTGAATAATCCCGAATATTAATTACATTGATGCTGATTTTGTTTGATTCTTGAGCTCTGCCAAGAATACTTTCTTTTAAAGTTGAGTCAAAATAATTCGGGAAGAGAGTTAATATATTTATGGTCATAGCAAGTGTCATTATATCTTAAAAATATCTTTTTCTTGAATCTAGTTAAATATCCTATATAATATATGCTTAATATATATAACTATATTAAACTATGTCTAAAACAAATCTAATTCCAGAAATGTTTCCAGATCCAGCTAAACGCGGGGTTATCATGGAGCCAGTTTGTGGAGAATTAGAAATTCATATTTGGCGTCTTCTTTTAGACCATTTAGCTAGTGGTGAAGCATTACCATTGCTTGATAAGAGTGCTGTCGGTTTTCAAGATAAAACTCCAAGAACAAATAAGACATTTTTACTTCATAATTCAGAATTTAAGAATCAACAAGTGGCTGTAACTGGAGAGACTCCAGGTGTTATTACTTATGATTTTCCAGATGATAGCCCAACTCATATTATGAGAGGTATCATCGGTGGAACAAATAGAATTACTAGGACCAGGATGTTAGAGTCTTTACAAAAAAGACATATCCCAGTTGAAAAGCAAGCTATTATTATTCCAGAAATAGAAAAGACAGATGAGCTGTGGTTTACCAGTGTTTTCTTAACTATGCTTACTCAAGTTGGTGTGGGTTTATCTGTCCAAGAACGAGAACAGCTGATTGCAAACATTGAATGGTTTCACCAAAATTATCGCTAAATTTCAATCTATTTGATTATTTTAGTCCTATATTGTACAATTACAACTTGATCTAATCTTGTTAATTTCACTATGGAGGAACATTTTGGATTTTATTCTGACTGCAGACTTAAAGGTAGGTCCCAAGACAGATAATTGGATTGGGATTAGTTCGAAAACCCGCACAGCAATAAGTGGATCCAATTCTATGAATATTCCAGAAGAAATTCTGATTGGTTATGGAATAGGTCGTTTGGAAATAATCATGGCTAAAAAAGGCTATAAGTTAGTGCGTGTCGGTCTCGTAAAAATCTGGTTTGAGAAAATTGAACTTTAATCAGATTAGCATCAAAGAAACAAAAAAGGCGTGGAACACATCCACGCCCTTTTATTATCTATTTTTTAATTAAAGATATTTTTCAATTGTAGCTTTGACTGAAGCATAAGGTAATGCACCAGGAATTAATTCCTTAGCAACACCGTCTACAACAACGATAGTACCTGGAGTTCCAGTAATACCAGCGCTACCACCAGCAGCAGTTTCATCTTTAACATTGGTCGCAAACTCATCAGAGTCTAAACAACTCTTGAAAGCACTTGCATTAACTCCGGCTTTAGCAGCAGCTTCTGAGATAGCTTCAGGTGAAAGTTTACCGTCTTTTGAAGTCACATCTGCGATAGCATCTGAATATTTCCAGAATGCATCATTTCCAGATAACTTTGCCACACATTCAGAACCTTCTGCGGCCTTTTGTGCATTAGGATGGAAAGATAGTGGATAGTGTCTATAGACCCATGCTATTTTATCGCCCATTTCTTCAACAGCTTGAACCATGGTTGGATGGAATCTAGCACAGAAAGGGCATTCATAATCTGAGTATTCAACTAAGACAACTTTAGCTTTTGCATTTCCTCTAATGTGATCATTCTGATCAACTTTTGGCATTTTTGAAAGTTGGCTTTCAGTTGGGCCAGAAGGTGCAGTTGGAGCTCCATCAGCTGGGGCTGCTATCTTGGCGGCTGTTGGGGACCCACTTTTTAATAATGTTTGAGCTCTATTCCAGTTGTATCCACCCCAGATCGCCAAAACGACAATAATGATTAGAGTGAAATTCCTGTTAATGAGCTTAAATGTTGTTTGTAAATCAGATGACATATAAGACATTTCAATAATTTATATTAACTAGTTTGTATTTAACTTTTCTTGATTCTATAGTAGTTTAAAACTAGAACATCATTACTATACAATAAATTCAGCTTATGCAAAGAGGTATCTTAGAAATTACAAAACCAGTTGCTCAAACAGCAATTAATTTATTAGCAAATTCTACGCAAGATTTATCACAATTATTCAGTCGGTTAACAATGGTAATTCAAGGTAATGAAGAATTGAGTACTATAGAAGTAGATAGAGAAGAGGTTGAAGCACTTTTAGATGCTATGCCAATTCCAAATGAAAATGAGGATATTAATTATAAGTTATTGAGAAACATCTTAACAATGTTTCTAGCTAAGAAAAGTTCTTAATATAAAAGACCGTCATGAGGGGAGTGAAGACAAAAGTCTAACAACTACCATTCAGATAAATCTGAAACCTCAACGACGGCCTATTGAAATAATAAACATTTTTTTATAAAAAATCTATATCTATTTTTCTTCCTAAATCCTGCAACCATTTGGTATAGTGTTCAGTAGATGTCTAAACAGTTTGTACACCTCCATTTGCACACAGAATATTCAATGCTTGATGGCTTGAATATCGTTAATCCTCGTCATAAACACCATAAGTTAATTGATAAAGCTGTTGAACTTGGTATGCCTGCTCTGGCTATTACTGATCATGGTGGGATGTATGGTTGTCTGCATTTCTATAACGCTTGTAAGAAGGCTGGGATTAAACCAATTATCGGTGTAGAAATTTATTTAGCCAAGAAGTCTAGATTTGATAAGCAAACTAAAATGGGCGCTGACTCAACTCATTTAACTTTGTTAGCTAAGAATGAAGAGGGTTACAAAAATATAATGAAGTTAACTTCATTAGCAAATATTGAGGGCTTCTCATATAAACCTAGAATTGATAAAGAATTACTCTTTGATCATGCAGCGGGCGTAATTGTTCTAAGTGGTTGTCCTTCAAGTCATTTTAATCGTTTACTGAGAGATGGTAAGGATGAAGAAGCCTTACAGTTATTTAAAGAATATAAAGAAAAATTCGGGGATGATTTTTATGTTGAAATACAACGTCACCCTGAGATTGATTTCCTTGAAGAGCTTAATAAAAAGTTAATTAAGATAAGCCGTGATCTTAATATAAAGATGGTCGCTACTGGTGACGTTCATTATTTAACAAAAGATGATGCCCCAGCTCAAGATGCTTTAATTTGTGTTGGTACTAGAAAACTAATCTCAGATGAGAAGAGAATGAAGATGAGTAGTTCTGACTACTATCTTAAGACAGCAGATGAAATGTATGAGTTATTTCATGATTTACCAGAAGCTGTTGAAAATACTATAGAGGTAATGGAGAAGTGTGATTTAACCATTAAGACTGGTCAGCTTATTTTCCCTAAATATGAGATTCCAGAAGGAGAAACAATTGATAGCTATTTCACCAAGTTTTCTCATGAAAAGTTAAAAGAAAAGTTTAACCCTGTTACCAAAGTAATGACGGATAGGTTAAATTATGAAATTGATATTATTATAGATAAAGGTTATTCAGCTTATTTTTTAATTACTCAAGATTTTGTTAACTGGGCCAAAGAACAGGGTATTGCGGTAGGTCCTGGAAGAGGTAGTGCCGCTGGGTCATTGGTTTCTTTTTGTCTTGGTATTACTACTATTGATCCACTTTTCCACAAACTTCCTTTTGAACGTTTTTTAAATCCAGAAAGACCAACCCCACCTGATATTGACTTAGACTTTGCTGATGTGAGGCGTGATGAAGTTATCAAATATTGTTCTAGAAAGTATGGAGATGAGCAGGTTGCTCATGTTATTACTTTTGGAAGAATGGAGTCCAGAGTTTCTATCCGTGATATCGGTCGTGTGCTTGGAATGCCATATGAAGAGCCAGATACTATTTCAAAATTAATCCCAGCAGAACCAGGTAAGAAAACTTCTTTAGTACAAGCAATTGAACAAGTTCCTGAGTTAGCTGAGTATTACAAACAACCCAAATATAAGAAGTTAATTGATCTGGCCAAGAGAGTTGAGGGTGTTGTCAGACATTCAAGTGTACACGCAGCGGCTGTTATTATCGCTGACCAAGCATTACACAATTACACCCCGATTCAAAAAGATTCAAAATCAGGAAAAATGGTCACTCAATATGACATGTATGCTCTTGACTGTAACGTGGATGATGATGCTATCGGTTTACTTAAATTTGACTTCTTGGGCTTGAGAACCCTTACTACTATTCAATTTTGTGTTGAATTAATTGAACAAACTAAAGGAATAAAGGTTGATATAGATAACTTGTCTTTATTTGATCAAAAGACTTATGATCTTTTGTCAAATGGCGAGACGATGGGAGTCTTCCAATTAGAGTCATCAGGTATGAGGAGAGTTTCAAAAAGTTTAAAGCCTTCCCAGTTTTCTGATGTTTCTGCGTTACTAGCTTTATATCGACCTGGTCCAATGGAACTTATCCCACAATTTGTAGAAGGAAAACATAATCCTGAAGGAATAAAGTACCTTCATCCCAAATTAAAACCTGTTTTTGAAGAAACATATGGTGTGATGGTCTACCAAGAGCAAGTAATGGAAATTTTCTCTGTCATGGCAGGTTATTCTCTTGGTGAAGCGGATATGATCAGAAGAGCGATGGGTAAGAAAAAGATTTCAATTCTTGACGCAAATAAGAAGAGATTTGTTCTTGAGTCTGGTAAGAGAGGCTATTCAAAAGATATAGCAGAAAAGGTCTGGTTATACATTATGGCTTTTGCTAATTATGGATTTAACAAAGCTCATGCAGCTAGTTATGCGATGATCTCATATCAAACTGCGTATTTGAAAGCAAATTATCCTGTTGAATATATGGCGGCCCTGATGAGTGTTGAAGCAAACTCACATTCAATGAATGCTGAAGAAAAAGTGGCCGGTGCAATTGAGGTTAGTAAAAAGATGGGAATAAAAATTCTTCCTCCAAATATTAATCGATCGAGAAATGATTTTGTTATAGAACAAGATGAAACTTCATTGGAAGGTTTAGCCATCCGTTTTGGATTTAGTGCTGTCAAGAATGTAGGTACGGCTGCTGTTGAGAATATTTTGGACACACAAAAGTCACATGGAGAGTTTGTTTCTTTTACAGAGTTTATAAATAAAACTGAGGGTAGGAAAGTAAATAAAAAAGTTTTAGAAAGTTTAGTTAAAGTTGGTGCAATGGATCAGTATGGCACTAGAGCAAGTATGCTTGAAAATCTTGATTCTATTAGGCAAACAGCAAAGCAGTTTGAATCAGAAATAGAAGGTCAAGATAACCTATTTGGAGATATTGAAGAATCAGTTGGAGCGCTTCAAGATACTTTTGCACAATTACCAGAGTATCCAAAGCAAGAATTACTTTCATTTGAAAAAGATTTCTTAGGAATGTATTTGACTGAGCATCCAATGGCTAAGAGTCTTCAAAGTGTATCTAAGAGAGCAAATAAGAAGATTGGAGATCTTGATATAAATTTACATGCAGATCAAACTTTTACTATTGGAGGTATTCTGATTAGATACAGAGAAGTTTTAACTAAAAAAGCAGGTAAGAAAATGGCTTTTGGAACAATTCAAGATGATAGTGGGAAATTAGAGTTTGTTATCTTTCCTAAGACTTATGAAGAATATGGCAAACTGTTAGAAGAGAATAGTGTTCTTTTATTTAAAGGCAAGATAGATGTCAGAGAAGAAGAAATGCAGTTAATGATAGACAAGATTTCTTCACCATCCGACTTTAATATGGATCATATTGAGTCAAGTACTCATGAAGAGATTTATGTGCCAAGAAAGACTAGTAAGGAAACCTTAGCAAAACTTGGAGAGTTGCTTAAAGCCAATCCAGGTGATCAAAGTATGGTTGTATTAATCCCCAATGGAGGACAACCAAAAAAAGTTAAGCTTCCTTATGGTGTGAATTGGAATCAGAAGCTAGAGAAAGATGTAAAGAAGTTACTTAGTTAGTTCTTCATATTTCCCTATCAAGATTGATGTGTTCGTAATTGTAGCGGACTACCACATATTGGGTTTGTCATTTAGACATTCATCACTTACAATATATTTCCATGAGTATTCATGGCCTTTTAACCAAAAAATCTTCAAAGAAGTTCCCTACAAAGTATATTTTCGTCTCCGGCGGTGTTCTGTCAGGCCTAGGAAAGGGCATTACAGCTGCTTCTTTAGGTGTGATTTTAAAAGAGCATGGTTATAGAGTTACAAATATAAAGTGTGAGAACTATTTAAATATTGATTCCGGAAATATTAATCCTACAGAACATGGAGATGTTTTCCTCTGCGAAGATGGTTTAGAAGCTGATCTAGATTTGGGCTCCTATGAGAGATTCCTAGGTGAGGAAGTTGGTCATAATAATTTTACGACCATGGGTCAAATTTATTCTAAAGTGATAGAGAATACAAAGAATTTAGAATATGGTGGAAAAACAGTTGATGCTCTGCCATATGTTCCAGAAGAAGCCATTAAAAGAATTAAAATTGCTGCTAAAGGGTACGACATTATTTTGATTGAACTTGGTGGAACTGCGGGTGAATATCAAAATATGATTTACTATGAAGCATACAGAACGCTTAATTTAAGAGAACCAAATAATACTCTTCATCTACATTTAACTTATTTTCCAAGACCATCTCATATTAATGAATTAAAATCCAAACCTACACAATTATCTGTCCGGTTATTAAATAGTATGGGTGTCCAACCTGACTTTATCATTGGTCGTGCTGAAGAAGAAATTGATGAGAAGAGAAAAGAAAAAGTCGCCTACTACTGTAATCTGAACAAAGAAGATGTGATTTCTAACCCTGATTGTGAAACTATTTATCAAATCCCCTTAATTTTTAAAGATCAAAATTTAGATGTAAGAGTTTTAGAAAAGCTAGGCTTACCTTCTAAAAAAACAGAACTAAAATCATGGAAAAACTTAGTTAAAACTGTTTTGAGTGAGAAAAAGAAAACAGTTAAAATTGCAATCATAGCTAAATATATTGCTACAGGAGATTACGAGCTCAAGGACTCATATCATTCTTTACTTGAATCTTTAGAACATGCTGGCTGGTATCATAAAACAAATATTGAGATTGAATTTGTTCATGCTGAGAAACTGGAGAAAGATAATCAAGAAGCTTTAGATAAATTAAAAGCAGCTGATGGAATAGTTGTTCCAATTGGCTGGGGATCTCGTGGAGTAGAAGGTAAAATTAAGGCTATTGAGTATGCCAGAGTAAATAAAGTTCCATATTTAGGTCTTTGTTATGGTATGCAGTTAGCCAGTGTTGAATATGCTCGTAACGTTGTTGGATTAAATGACGCTCATACAACTGAAGTAGATGAGGAGACATCTAATCCAATTATTCACGATATTCCATTTAATGAGAAATATCAAAGAATTAAGGGTGAAGGAGCTAGTATGAGACTAGGTGCTTATGATTGTGTTCTAAAAGAAGGTTCATTGGCACATAAGATCTATAAGAAACACAAAGCCTTTAAGGACGAAAAGAAAAGTATTATTTCAGAAAGACATCGTCATCGATTTGAGTTCAATAATAAATACCGTGAAGTTTTAGAAAATGCTGGTTTTGTTATCTCTGGTACTTCACCTGATGATTTCTTTGTAGAAATGATTGAGTTACCGCAGAATAAACATCCTTTCTTTATCGCTACACAAGCTCACCCAGAATATAAATCAAGACCACTTGACCCTCATCCAATGTTTGTAGAATACATAGGTGCCGTATTGAATACTAAATAAGGTATAATGTTTAGGTGATCAAGAGATATTTTAGAAGACACCCTGTAAGAACTCAAAGAGCCTTGGAAATTTTACCAGGGTTCTTTTCATGGAGTTTAATTCTCTTTCCGTTTTGGGGTTCATTAATATTCCCAACAGCTGTCGCATACTACGTAATTTGTTTTGCAGTTTACTGGCTTTATCGTAGTATGAACTTGTCTATTTTATCTGTGCTGGCACATTTTAAGATAAATGCTTCAAAAAGATTTGATTGGATTGGAGATCTTAAAAGAGCATATCCAAAAAAATGGGATAGTATTCACCATATTATAGTTATTCCTACTTATAAGGAACCAATTGCAATATTAGAAAGAACTATCACAGCTCTTGTTGAGCAATCATATCCATTAGAAAAACTTCATGTTATGGTTTCCTTTGAAGAACGAGAAGGTAAAGATGCTCAGATTAAAGGCAAGGTTTTACAAGATAAATTTGGTGATAAATTTGGAGATCTTTGGACAACTTTTCACCCAGACATTGAAGGAGAAGTAAAAGGTAAATCATCAAATACTTGTTGGGGAGCTATTCAAGCAAAAAAATACTTAGTTGATAAAAGAAAGCTAGATATAGAAAATATTACTATTACTAGTGAAGACGCTGATGCAATTTTTCATCATCATTATTTTTCAAATTTAACTTATGAATTTATAAAATCTGATAAACCTTTCAATACTATTTGGCAAGGTAATATAGTTTTTTATAATAATATCTGGAGGGTCCCTGCCCCAATTAGAGTATTAGCTTCAATTTTTAGTGTTACTCAAATGTATATTTTGATGAGAAAAGATCGTTTGGTAAATTTTTCTACATATAGTACTTCCTTAAAGCATGTACATGATATTGGATATTGGGATACTGATGTTATTCCTGAGGACTATCGCTTGTTCTTTAAATCATATTTTGCAAAAAAAGGTGATTTTGAAGTAGAACCAATATTTTTACCTATTTATTCTGACGCTGCTGAATCTGAGGGAACTTGGGCAACTTATGTTAACCAGTATGAACAGTTAAAGAGATGGGCCTGGGGTGCAAGTGATGATGCATATATTATTAAACAATACGTTTTAACGGAAGGTGTCCCATTTTGGGACAAGTCTATTAGAGTACTTAAAGTAATAGAGGATCATTTTCTCTGGCCAGTCAATTGGTTTGCAATTACTGTATCAGCAATCTTGCCACCACTTTTAAATGAAGAATTCTCAAGAACTATTTTGGGAAAGACTTTACCACAGGTAATTTCTACTCTATTGACACTTTCTCTTATTTCTATGGTAACTATTTTTGCGATTGATGCTTTGAATAGACCACCCAGACCAGACAAAAGTGGAATCTTCTCATATATTAAACAACCTTTGGAATTTTTATTATTACCTGTAATTGGGTTTTTCTTCTCAGCTCTTCCTGGCCTTGATGCTCATACCAGGTTAATGCTTGGTAAATATATTGAATACAAGGTGACTGACAAAGTTTAATTTTCTCTTTATTTATATTAAGTGGACAACAGCTTTTTTTTCCTTCATAATGGGTTTATGCTCAAGAAAATTAAACAACTAGATTGCTGGTTAGATAAAATCGCCCCTATATTAGCACTACTACTCTTAGTTCTTTTTTTCAGACTTCCTAACCTTTTTGAACCTTATTGGTATGGTGATGAAGGTATTTATCTAACAATAGGAAATGCTCTTAAAAAAGGCGTTCCAATGTATCAGGGCATTATTGACCACAAGACTCCTCTCATTTACTACTTTGCTATGGTTCCAAGTCAGATTTGGTTTAGGGTTTTAAATATTGTTTGGAGTGGTGCCAGTGTTATTTTATTCTTTTTCTTGGCAAACAGAATTATTAAGAACATTAAGATTGTTTATTTTGTTTCATTGCTATTTACAGTACTTGTTTCAACTCCTATTCTTGAAGGAAATATACCAAATGGAGAATTATTTGTGATGGGCTTCATACTCCTTGGAGGACTATTTTTTGTCTCAAACTTTATTGCAGAATTTGTAACAGATAAGAGTGAGAAAATTCATCAGCATGGATGTTCTTTATCTTTTTTAACTTCAATAAATAAAAAAATGGGTAAGACTGGATGTCCATTAATTTACTTTTTCTCTGGTTTGATGTTTGGCTTAGCCATATTAACAAAGGTCCCAGCAATATTTGATGTAGCAGCTATGTTGTCTATCGCTTGGTTTACTATTTTTTATAATATTGATTTTAAAAAGTTTAGCTTTAATAAACTTCTGACTAATTTACAAAAAATAATGGTTAAACTATTTATAGTTTTTGCTGGTATTTTAACACCAATTATTGGTTCAATAGCTTATTATTATGCTAGAGGTAATGGTCAAGATTATTTAGACTTTGGCTTACTTTATAACTTTAGATATGTACAAAATTGGAGTTTGCCATTTGATGCTCCATGGCTTCAGGCTGCTTTTACTCTACAAGGTAAGTTCGCTATTGCTTTAGGTATAGTATTATTCCTGACATATATGGGAAAGAAAGTTTCATTAAGATTTAAGCTTGTGGCAACATGGCTAGTCTTAAGTTTATTTGCTAGTACTTTATCAAATAGACCCTATCCACATTATTATCTTCAAGTAGTGCCAGCTGCAGTTATGGTATTTGGATTCATAATAGAAGAATTAATTAAGCTATTTAGTAAAAACAGATTTGAAAAAAGATTTAATAAATTTGATGTTGGAATTGGTTTACTATTATTAGGATTAACGGCTAATGTGTTTGTTCTTCTTAACGTTGGTTTTTATCCTACTGTTAGTTATTACACCCGTTTTTATAAATACATTACAAAACAAGTCAGTAGAGAAGATTATTATCAATCATTTGATAGTCTCATGAATGATAACTATAAAGCTGCAACAATTATTCAAAAATCTGATAGTCCATATTTATTCATTTGGGGTACAAACCCTATGCTATATGCACAAACAAAAAAGATCCCAACTGGAAGGTTTATCGTAAGTTTCCATGTTAGAGACTTCAATGCATATCAAGAAACTTTGGATGATTTTATTAATAAAAAACCAATGTTTGTAGTTTCGATGAATAATGAAGAACCAATTGATGGTTTAGAAGAATACTTATCAACAGCTTATATACCTAATTATGATTTTGATCACTTTGTACTTTGGAAAAGAATTTCTGAAGAACTATAAATCGGCATGTCTATAATTAAGAAATTATCTTTTTCATTTTTTGTAATATTTCTATCTATATTTATTTTTGTTAGTCCAGTCGAAGCAGCAGATAACAATGATTCTTCATTTCCTGTATGTGATGTTACTATAAGTGGAGTAGCGGCTGGTCCTGGAAATAATGTCAGATTTGATCCAACCAGACAAGAAGGTAATCGATATTATTATCCAATTAGAGTATGTACAAATTTTGACACAATTAACGGAGATCAAGAAGATTCTGTTTCTAATTGTCTTGCTGATGGAAACCAACTTAGAGTTGCAATAAATACTTCACCTTTTTATTGGCGTAAATTTGAAATATCTACATATGATGATGGCTGTTATCTTGGAGAAATTAATGCAAAAAATGGAGATGCTTGGACTTCAAGTGGGGTTGATATTGATATTGAACTGGCAAATAATAGAGGAAATTGCCGTGAAGGAATGCCCGTTTGCAGAAGGTTTGAATCAAGCTTTGAGAGAAGTTTAGATAATGTTGAGACTGAATCGGTTGATCCAGGTACATATGATATATGTGATTCAAATTTAGAACATAATATTATTGCTAGAGATAATTGTAGAATTTGTTATGGTAATAAAGGAATTTGGACTGCAATTGGTTGTATTGATCAAGACCCTAAATCAATGGTGGCAAAATTACTTAATATTGGAGTGGGAATAATTGGGGGAGTATTTCTAATTAGAGTCTTAGCAGCAGCCTTTATGTTAACTAGCTCTCAAGGAGATGTAAAAAAGACTTCTGAAGCAAAACAAATGGTCACTGAGGCTATTATCGGAATTATTTTTATTCTTTTCTCAGTTACGTTACTACAATTTATCGGAAGTGGTATTTTAAAAATACCTGGGTTTGGTTAGGAGCAGAGTAGAGAAATATGATCAATTAAGATATCATTAAATTAATGATTTTTATTTTAAGAAAAACGCTGTTTATATTTCTTTTATTTGTATTTTCTTTTTTTCTTACATTTTTTTCAACAAAGTCGTATGCTCAAGAGGCATGTCCTGAGATTGGTATTGGTTTGAATGCAAAACCATTTGCTGAGAGAATAAATCCTGATCCTCTAACAGGTGGTTTTTCAAATTGCTTATACAATGGTGAATTATATAGTTATTGTCCAGGAGGAGGTTATATAACCGGCCCAGGATATTGTGTTGATTTATCTGTTTGGGCTTCAGCACAGGGTAATTGTTGTAATAGCGACCAAACTTCATGTACTAATTCAGATGGAGATACTGGATATTGCGTTGGGATTGGATCAAGTCCAGATGCGACATCCTGTGATTCTGGAAGAGCATGTGTTGGGGCGCCTCCTGATTTGGATACAAGTGATCCTGGCTCTGTGAGTTGTAGTTGTAGAATTGGTCAAGGTGGGCTTTGGTATTGTAGTGAATCAGGCTTTAATTCAACTGGTTGTGCACCATGGGCTAGTATTGATCAAACGCAATGTGGTTCAGGAATAGCCAGGCCTTCATGGTGTGATAGAGATACCTGTATGGGTACTGTATCTTGTATCAGTACAATTAGTGATACAGGCCAACCTCTAAAGGGCCACAATGAAGAATGTACTTGGAGTCCTGGTAGTGATGAATGCGATACAAGTATAGGTTTACAGTGTATGACTGTTGAAGGTACTTATCGTTGTGTTTATGGTATCGGGACAAGAGGTGGACCTGGAGGCAATGGAAATAGTTGTATGTATGATTTTGAGTGTATTACAGAATTTGGTCTTGAAACAGATCCTTCTTGGGATTATGAATGCACTGGTGCTCCTGGAGTTTTATGTGACCCTTTGATTCATGATAGTTGTACTTGTACTGCTCCTGAAGGGACATGGAGAAATGGTGTCCCAGTGAGTACTAGACCATCTACAACTTCTTATGATATTTGTGCTTCAAATGTAGGCAACAATGATACCGCATACCAAGCATGTGATGCTTGTATGGGAAATAATGGGGTTTGGACTTCAATAGGTTGTATTAGTCAGGAACCAAAGAGTTTAGTTGGAAAGCTAATAAATATCGGAATTGGAATCTTGGGTGGTATCTTCTTACTTAGAGTATTAGCAGCGGCATTTATGCTTACCAGCTCTCAAGGAGATGTAAAGAAAACTTCAGAAGCAAAGCAAATGATCACTGAAGCTATTATCGGTATTTTCTTTGTCCTATTCTCTGTGACAATCTTACAATTTATCGGTGGAGACGTTTTGAAGCTCCCAGGCTTTGGTGGGTAAGGTATATTCCAAAAAATATAGCAGATGAGTGTAATTAGATAACTTATTAAATTAATATAGTTATTAATTTTAAGACCAATAAAAAACACCCCTAAGGGTGTAGTTTACGAACTTTAAAATTTGATTCAGACATAGTGATAGATCTTGCCTAGACACTAGTTCATAGGACTTTTGTTTATTTTACGTCTCGATTACTCAAGACGGGAATAAGAAGGTCGTGATTCTTCAAACCCTTACTCCTTAGAAAGGAGGTGATCCATCGGCACCTTCCAGTACCGATACCTTGTTACGACTTAGTCCTCATTGCCGACCTCACCGTAGAAGGGCCGCTCCACAAAAGTGGTTACGGTCACCCGCTTCGGGCGTTGCCGACTTTGCTGGCTTGACGGGCAGTGTGTACAAGGAGCGAGAACGTATTCACCGCAACGTGCTGATTTGCGATTACTACCGATTCCGGCTTCATGAGGGCGAATTGCAGCCCTCAATCCGAACTGAGGAAATGTTTGTAGGATTGGCTTAGAGTTACCTCGTCGCTACCCATTGTCATTTCCATTGTAGAATGTGTGTTGCCCCAGATGTAAGGGTCATGCTGACTTGACATCATCCTCTCCTTCCTCCCTTGCATAGCAAAGGCAGTCTCGTATGACACATATAACATACGATAAGGGTTGCGCTCGTTACCTCACTTAAGAGGACGTCTCACGACACGAGCTGACGACAGCCATGCAACACCTGTGTGCCACTCTCGAAGACAATCTATGTTTCCATAGATCTGCAGGCACATGTCAAATCTGGGTAAGGTTTTTCGCTTTGTATCGAATTAAACCACATACTCCACCGGTTGTGCGCTCCCCCGTCAATTCCTTTGAGTTTTAACCTTGCGGTCGTACTCCCCAGGCGCCTTGCTTAACGCGTTAGCTTACGCCACTCCAGATATAAATATCCAGAACAGCTAGCAAGGATCGTTTACGGCTAGGACTACAGGGGTCTCTAATCCCTTTTGCTACCCTAGCTTTCGTCCCTGAGCGTCAGTGCTGTCATAGAAGCTTGCCTTCGCAATTGGCGTTCCTCTAAATATCTACGGATTTCACCCCTCCACTTAGAATTCCAACTTCCTCTAACAGACTCAAGTAATTCAGTTTCTCTTGCTTTCCTACAGTTGAGCCGTAGTCTTAAACAAGAGACTTGAAAAACCGCCGACGGACGCTTTACGCCCAGTAAATCCGGATAACGCTCGCACCCTACGTATTACCGAGGCTTCTGGCACGTAGTTAGCAGGTGCTTTCTAGCGGGGTACTGTCAAAATTCATCCCCCGCCACAGCGGTTTACACTCCTAAAAGCTTCATCCCGCACGCGGTGTCGCTGCGTCAGACTTTCGTCCATTGCGCAATATTCCCGGTTGCTGCCACCCGTAGGTGTAGGTTCCGTGTCTCAGTAACCTTGTGGCCGATCATGCTCTCACATCGGCTACCCGTCATTGGCTTGGTGGGCTATTACTCCACCAACTACCTGATAGGGCGCAGGCTCCTCCTTTAGCGCATAAATGCTTTAATCTTGCGATCATATGCGGTATTACCCCTCCTTTCGGAGGGCTATTCCCCACTAAAGGGTAGATTCCTACGTGTTACTCACCCGTCTGCCACTGTCCACCTCCCGAAGGAGGCTTCTCGTTCGACTTGCATGCCTAAGGCACACCGCCAGCGTTCATCCTGAGCCAGGATCAAACTCTCAAATAAAATTTGAAAATATAATTTCTGACTTTAAAATTGTTAAAAATAAATTAACGGATTTACATATAAAAATGATAGATCCACTAAAGAATTTTTGTTAAGATCTATCACTATGTCTATTTCAAATTTTTAAAGATCATTTCTTCATTAAAGATTAAACGCAAAAAAACGGACACAATATTGTGCCTGTAAGCTGGCTGTTTAATTTTTAATTTTGTTGAGATTAGTTTCCTAAAGGACTTGATCTTTGAAGAATATTATTCTAACAGATATTAATTAAGAATAAAGGAGCAAAATGAATGTTCCTATATAGCTTGGTGGGTCCACCGGGACTCGAACCCGGGACGCACAGCTTAAAAGGCTGTCGCTCTAACCGACTGAGCTATGGACCCGCTTAATATATGTTAAAAATGTTACATCTGTTTGTAACAGAAGTGAATTATATCAGACATGAAAAGACTTATCTAGACTAGATTAACTATTTTATATCTAGGATAAGTAATAAATAGTTACTATATATTAGACCAATATGGCAATAATTGATTACGAAAGAAACGTTCATAAGCATTGGATGGAAGTAGTGAGGAGTGAAAGGAAGCATAAAACAGATGAAGTAATAAGACAAATCAAAGAAAGGTTTGATAGAGAGTCAATTACAGAGGTTCAATTGATTGAGTGGGGAAGAGAATTTAGAACTTGCCCTCATGCTTTTGTAGAAACACTCCTTTATTACGGGTTAGACTTCGATTAGAATGGTCAAATGCCAGAATTACCAGAAGTAGAAACTGTTGTTAGAAAATTAAGAAACCTTATTGTTGATAAAAAGATCTCTAATATAGAGGTACTTAACTCTAAGAGCTTTACTGGAGATATATCTAAATTAATAGGTTCCACTGTAATTGATGTCAGAAGAAGAGCAAAGATTATTAATATAGTTATCAATGATGATTTATATTTATTGACTCATTTAAAGATGACTGGTCAATATATTTTACAAGATGGTACTATCAGAGCTGGAGGAGGACATCCAAGTAGTGATTGGGTAAATAATCTTCCTAGCAGACATACTAGAGTAGTATTCCATTTTCAAGATGGTTCAAAACTTTTTTTTAATGATATGCGTAAATTTGGTTGGATAAGGCAGAACACAAAGCAACAGCTAGAGCAATCTTTTGCTAAATTAGGCCCTGATGTAATAGAACCAGAGTTAACCTATGAATATCTCAAATCACAGTTACAAAGAAGAACTATTCCAATCAAGCAAGCTATTATGATGAATGAAATCCTCTGCGGAGTAGGTAATATCTATGCCTGTGATTCTCTAAATGATGCAAAAATTTCTCCTTTTAGACCTGCAAAGTCCATATCAGATTTAGAATTAAAAAATCTAATATTATCGATGAAAAAAATTGTTAATATGGCAATTGATAAGGGTGGAACTACTTTTGATGGTATGTATGTTGATGTTGATGGTCTAGCTGGTAGTTATCAAGATAGTGTTCTTACTTACGGTAGAGAAGGAAAGAATTGTTATAATTGTGGAAGTTTAATTAAGAAAGATAAGCTTGGCGGTAGAGGAACATATTATTGCCCTACCTGTCAAAAATAACTAGAATATAGCTATGCCTACTTTAACTGTTCTCATCAATACTAAAAACGAAGAAAAAAATATTTCTAAATGTATAAAAAGTGTCAGAAAATTTGCTGATCATATTCTTGTTGTGGATATGAATAGTGATGATGCAACAGTAGCAATGGCAGAAAAAGCTGGGGCTAGAGTTATTCATTATAAAACTGATCATGGATTTGCAGATCCTGCTCGAGACTTTGCACTAGGTAAAATAAAGACAGATTGGGTTTTTATTCTAGATGCAGATGAAATAGTTAGTCCAAAGTTAGCTGATAATATTAAGAAGCTTATTAGTTCTGATGAGTTTGATGTTTACTATTTGCCTCGTCAAAACATGATATTTTCTAAGTGGATCAAGTACACTGGCTGGTGGCCTGATTATCAACCAAGGTTATTTAAAAAAGGACACTTAAACTGGCCTGGGAAAGTCCATGCCCAACCGGTAGTTAAAGGAAATGTTAAGCACCTCCCTACAAAAGAAGAGTTTGCTATAACTCACTATAACTATAATGATATTACTCATTTCTTAGGAAAACTTAACAGATATACCACCTTAACTGCCGAAGCTGTCCCAACTAAAGATAGAAGAACTCCACTTTCTCCAGCAATGACTTTAAATAAATTTTTCTCTGAATTTCTGAGAAGATATTTTGCTCAAGATGGTATTAAGGATGGTGTACATGGGGCAAGCTTAAGTCTTTTACAAGCAACCTATGAACTTTCTACCTATCTCAAAAAATGGGAATTGGGTAACTATCCCACTTCTAATGCAGATAAAGACTCTGGTATTAGACAGTTAAGACAAGTCCAAAAAGAGCTAAACTATTGGATTGCAGATTATAAGGTTAGAGATACTACAGGTTTAGTAAATTTATATTGGAGAGTAAGAAGAAAATTATTAATTTAATCATTCTTATTTTTGCTTTAGCTACCCCCCGCTAGTATAATAAAAATTATGGATCACATTTCGATTGTAATAGTTCACTATAATACAGAAAAAGAGACAAAAGAATGTCTTGACTCTCTTGAGAAGATTAAAACAAATCAAAACTTTAAGTATGACGTAATCCTATTGGATAATGCTTCAAAGATTCCTCTTAAGTTAAAGAAAAATTATACTAATTTTGAACTAATTAGATCAGATTCAAATCTTGGTTTTACTGGAGGAAACAATCTAGCAGTCAAGTATGCTCTTGAGAAGCATAATAGCGATTATATTCTTTTATTAAATAATGACACTATTGTCGATCCTGACTTTTTAAAGAACCTTTATAAGTGTTCTAAAGATCATCCAAAGGCTGGATTAGTTACTCCAAAAATATATTTTGAAAAGAATTTTGAGTTTTATAAGCAGGACTATCCTATGAAGGAAAGAGGTAATGTTATCTGGTATGCGGGAGGAAGCATTGATTGGAAACATCTATCTGCTGATCATCGTGGAGTAGATGAAGTTGATTATGGCCAATTTGAAGATGTTTCTAAAGTTGATTTTACAACTGGTTGTTGTCTACTTATTAGTAGAGAAATAGTTGAGACAGTAGGTCTACTTGATGATAACTTGTTCTTATATAGTGAAGACGTTGATTATTCACTCAGAGTAAAAAAAGCTGGTTATGATTTATTATATTGTCCACAATCTGTAATTTGGCATAAGAATGCAGGTTCTAGTGGTGGATCTGGATCTCCTGTACAAAACTACTATCAAACTAGAAACAGACTTTGGATTGCTAAAAGGCATGGAGACTATAGAGCTAAATATATTGCCTTTAGATTAATTTTAAGAATCATCTTTGGAAAAAATGAAGTAGAAAAAGAAGCCCTGAACGATTTTATTACAAATAATATGGGCAAGAAACCAGTTATCTTATGAGTATTACCGCTATCATTATTGCTAAGAATGAAGAATCAATGATTGCCAATTGTATCGAGAGTCTTCGTTGGTGTGATGAAATATTAGTTATCGATAATGGATCTATTGATTCAACAGCCTCTGTATCTGAGAAATTAGGGGCAAGAGTGATAGGATTCTCTAGTACAGACTTTTCTAAAGTTCGTAATGAAGGTCTAAAAAGAAGTAAGACAGACTGGATTTTCTATGTTGATGCTGATGAAAGAGTTTCTCCAGAATTAGCTAGAGAAATAATGGTTAGCATTGAGACTAATGTTGGTCAGGCATTTAAATTAAAGAGAGATAATATTTGCTATGGTTTTCCTTTAACTCATGGTGGATGGGAAAATGATTATGTGACTAGAGTTTTTAAAAGAGATGATTTAACATCATGGTCTGGAAAAATCCATGAAAGTGCAAACTTTAATGGTAAAGAAGTAAGCCTACAACAACCACTTTTACATTTAACTCATCGTTCTACAAAAGATAACCTATATAAATCTGCAGAATGGACTGGTATTGAAGCAGATCTGTTATATAAATCAGGAATTAAACCTGTCACTTTATTTACGTTGATTAGAAAAGGCTTGATGGAGTTTATCAGAAGAGATTTTATCAAACAGGGAAGTAAAAATGGAATGGTTGGTCATGTCGAAGCACTAGTCCAGGCAATGAATAGGGTAATGGTATACATACAAGTCTGGGAATTACAACAAAAGCCATCTCTACCAGACAGGTATGAGAAAATTGAAAGAGAAATTTCTCAAAAATGGACTAAGCAAAAGGATTTACAAAAAAACTAAAATGAAAGTTTGCCTTTACTCTCCCTATATTCCAAAACACTTTGGTGGTGGGGAAAAGTATCTTTTTACAGTTGCACAAGTTTATGCTCAAAAAAGCCTTGTTTATATCGCTGTTACATCATCAATAGCAATTTCCCCTCAACAAAATATTAGATTAAGAAAATTATATGAAGAATTCTTAGGGGAAACCCTTCATAAGAATATTAATTTTATAGCGTCTCCTTTAGGTACCCAAAGTAATTTTGTGAGTAAGTTGTTGTGGACTAAACAATTCGATGTGATGTATTTTGCTACAGATGGGAGTTTGTTTTTTTCTTTAGCAAAAAGGAATATTCTTCATATTCAAGTCCCATTTATGAACTCACACAGTTCACTTGTGAGTAGGATCAAACTGAATAATTGGCAAGTCAAAAATACAAATTCAAATTTTACAAAAAAAATTATAGAAAAATACTGGCAGACAAAGATAAATTATGTTCATCATCCAGTAATCGTTGATGAGAAAGAAATTGAGAAAGTTAATTTAGAAAAGAAAGAAAAAATCATCTTACATGTCGGTAGATTTTTTAAACAACTCCATAGTAAAAGGCAGGATATTTTAGTCAGTATATTTGCAAAGTTAAAAGCAGCAGACTGGAAACTTGTCTTAATTGGCTCAGTAGAAGATGAAAGTTACCTAAATGAGGTTAAAGATATGGCCAAGGGACTAAACATTGATATAAAAACAAAAGTCTCACATAAACAACTGATTGGTTGGTATAAAAAAGCCAGTATCTATTGGCATGCAACAGGGTTTGGAGTTAGTGATAGTGTTAATCCAGAAAAAGTAGAACACTTTGGCATTAGTACAGTAGAAGCGATGAGCTATGGATGTGCTCCAATTGTAATAAAGAAAGGTGGCCAAAAAGAAATTCTTAAAGGTGATTTGAAAAAATGGTTGTGGAACGATAAAAATGAATGTGTCTTATTAACAAGAAAATTAATTAGAAATAAGAAATCATTAATAAAGATTCAGGAGAAAGCCATAGCAAGATCAAAAGAATTTAGCTATAAAAAATTTTCTGATAAATTATGGAAGATGACCAATGAATAAGAATATTTCCTTTGTGATTCCCACCTATAACGGTAAAAGTCTTTTAGAAAAGAATTTACCGGCTGTAATTAGTGAGATGAGTAAAAATGATGAGCTTATTATCATTGATGACGCAGGTAACGACTCTACACCCAGCTGGTTAGAAAAAACAGTTAAGAAAAAGGTGACTGGTAAAGGAGCTACTCTTAAAGTAATTGTTAATAAAGAAAATTTAAGATTTGGTGAGAGTTGTAATAAAGCAGTGAAGGTGGCAAAGCATAACTTAATTTTTCTCCTTAATAATGATGTTAGTCCACATAAAGGTTGTGTTGATGCTTTAGTTCCTCACTTTGAAGATGAAGATGTATTTGGAGTGGGTTGTTTAGAAAAAGAAAAAAAAGATGGAAAAGTAGTAGAGCACGGTAAAAACAGATTGTGGTTTGATCAAGGTCTCTTTATTCACTCCAAAGCACATAATATGGATAGTGGTGCGACAGCTTGGGTGATTGGTGGTAGTGGAATGTTTGACAGAAAAAAATGGTTAGAATTAGGTGGATTTGATAAATTATTTTATCCAGCCTATTGGGAAGATATTGATCTTAGTTTTAGAGCTAGAAAGAAAGGCTGGAAAGTTCTTTTTGAGTCAAAAGCTGTAGTTGACCATAATCATGAGAGTACTAATCTAGATGTTTTTGGTCAAAGAAAACTAGAAAATATTAGTTGGAATAATTCTTTGAAATTTACTTGGAAAAATGGCCATATTTGGCAAAAGATCTCTTTTATACTTTGGCAACCGTATTGGATTTATATGCGTCTTTCAGGATAAAATAAGTTATGTTAAGTTTCTTTAATAAAAACCTTTTTATAGCACTTTCAATTTTAGTTTTAGTCTTTGCAGCTGGACTTAGATTATATAAGTTAGCAGATGTCCCCCATGGAATGACTTGGGATGAGGCAGCCATTGGTTACAATGGATATGCAATTTTAACAACCAGAAGAGATGAGTGGATTTTTAAGTTACCTGTTTCTTTCAGATCTTTTGGTGACTATAAAGCTCCATTTGCAATATATTTAAATGGATTGTTTACTTTTCTTTTTGGTTTAAACCTCTGGGCAGTTAGATTACCTTTTGTTTTAGTAGGTATTGGATCTGTTTTAGGTATGATATTGTTGACGAAAGAGTTAGGTATTAAAATAGGCTGGCAGAAAAAACAAATCTTTTGGTTATCATTAATCTCTGGGATTCTTTTATCTATTTCACCATGGCATCTACACTATTCCAGAACTGGGTTTGAATCAGGGATGGCATTAGGGTTTACAGTATGGGGTGCTTTCTTATTATTAAGAGCATATAACAAAGATAAACTAAATTGGTTTTCTTTATACAGTTCTGTTTTTTTCTTTGTACTAACTTTATACACTTACCATAGCTCAAAGATTGTGACTCCACTTTTGGTTTTGTCCATTCTTCTTTGGAATAAAGATAAGGTATTTAAATACTTTAAGCATTTATTGTTAGCTGGAATTAGCGGGTTGGTTATCCTTTATCCTTTAATTAAAGACAGTATTTATGGCAAAGGATTAGAAAGAGCTGGTACTCTGATTTTTAATCAAAGTGATTCTACAGTAGAGGTTGTTGTAACATTTATTAAGCAATTGTTTGCTCATCTAACTCCATCATTTCTAGTACTGGGAGAAACAACTAGTTTCAGACATGGAGATGGAAAGTGGGGAGTACTTTTACCAATTACATACTTTTTAGTCCTGACAGGATTGGTCTTTTTTATTAAAAAAATTAGATCAGGAAAAATAGATAAAAACTATCTATTTATTTTCTTCTGGATCTTTATTGGAATTATTCCAGCTGCACTTGGAGCTGAGTTAGTCCCACACAGTAATAGAGCACTTCTGGCACTACCAGGTTTTTTACTACTGGCTATTTATGGTCTCAATGATTTATCTAGCTGGCTTAAAGCAACTAAATTAAACAAACAAATCCCAGGCTCTCATGGAGCTAAAAACATGGTTTGGGTTAGTGTAATGGGGATAATGATTTTCTTACAAACACTCTTTTTTATTAAATATATAAATAATTATTACTCTGATTTTGCTAAGATTAGTGCCAATGACTTCACTGATGGTTACCTTGAAGCTTTTGACTATGTTAAAGAGTTTGAGAAGGATAAGGAAAAAATTGTTTTTACTAGTGAATATGGACAGCCATATATATATGCTCTGTTTTCAAGAAAAACTAATCCTATTTGGTATCAAGGTGGATCATTAATAAAATATGAATTTAAGGAAGTAAATGTTGGAGATTTAGAAAGACAGAATGCTGTTATTGTAGCTGGTAAAAGTAGTGAGTTTATTGAGGCTAGTAGAGCAGATAAAGTTATCTATGGTAGTGATGGAGAAGTTAGATTTAAGATATTCATAAGGTAATATTTATATCTGTTACACTTGCTTAATAAGTCCCATAGTGTTATAATTACTTTCTGTTTTAACTTTTAGGAGCATTTCAATGAAGAAATGGTATGTGGTTTCAGAAGCAGGTTTAAGAGTCAAAATTCAGTCAAAACATTTTACTGAATGGTTGGCAAATCGAGCTAGAGATAAAGCAGAAAGGGAAGAAGGATTACCCTTCAACCCAGTCATGCCATTGCCTAATTTTGTGGTTATGCATGAAAGTGAGTGGAAACGTAAAGATAAAAAACGTTCTCTCAAAAGACGTTTCAAATAGTTTCGACTCAAACATCAATAGCCACCCGTTTATAAACGTGTGGCTATTTGCATTTATGTAATAAACTATATTTAAACGATGTCTAAAGATTGTAGAATTTAGAGTCTTTATCGATAGCCTTTCGCTTCGGGCATCTTGTTTGCCTTTTACACCCTTTTACAATAAAATAACTTATCTATCAACATTATCCCTAGGGGGAACAGATGAGACCTTGGCTAGTAGTTGATCAGAATAGGAAAGTTTACTCCCAGCACTTTTTCCTTTGTTTTGCAAAGTGGAAAAGAGATTGGTTAGAAGATAGGGCAACAAAGCCACTTAAATCAATTTTATTGTTGGGTAAATTACACTTTATGGTCATCCATAAAGATCAACTTTCTCAATGAGTACATGAGCCCATCAATCACTTGGTGGGTTTATTTTTTCTATATAGTTTTGTTTGAGATATATTTTATTGATAGGTTATGATATATTTAGTCAACTGTTGGACGAGTAGAAAGCGTATTGCTGATGGAATGGTTCATTAATTGGCTCAACTCATTTAAGAAATGGGTAATTGTCGTTTCCATTGATGGTGGCGAATTTGAGGAATTTGATGCCTACTTCAGTGAAAAAGAAGCTCACCGTATCTTTGAGATGGTACGGTACAGTAAACCAGTTGATGAAGACTCCCCAGTAAGAAAGTATCAACTGATGAGTCGTCAAGATTGGAACCAACAAGCCAGCTAGCTTAATTGCTGGCACCACAACATAATAGTCCGATCTTACTTAGGGTCGGACTGTTTACTTTAAGGATGAATTTATAGGTACTTCAAAAAATCTAAATTTTGGATCTCAGACATTACTTCAATAATTAGTTTCTTTAAATCTCCCGTATCTTCTTTTGTAATTTCAAAAAGTCTGGTGACTTGTTTCTTAGATGAGTTTGGTTCAATAAACTCAAATGAAGCATGAGTAACGTCATAGTTAAATGTATGATCATTGTCTATCAGAAGCTTATAAAAGAGTAATTGTCTTTTATATTGCCCTTTGATACTTTCTGGAAGGTTTAACTCTCTTTCTGAGTAATTAGAGGTTCCTACTGATCCATTTATTTCGTTAATTGACTTAGGTTTACCAGTTTTGTAATCAATCACTTTAATTTGTTTCTTGGCTTTGTCTAACCAATCAATTCTATCGATTCTTCCAGATAAATGAATTCCATTTTCTAGCACCACTTTATTTTTACTACCCCCAAAGGCTCTTTCTAAATGCATTACTTCATAAGGATTACCAATATTTGTATCATAGTATAGTTTGAGAATCTCTTTTCCATGTTCTAATCTTCTTTTATAGTCATCTTGAGTGATAACTTCTTTTTCTAAATGAACAGAGAGACTCTCATAGAGTAGCTCTATCGGAGGGAACTTACCAGTCTTTTTTTGTACATTAAAGAGAAATTCTAAGGCTGCATGAACTGCTGTACCAAATGACATATGGACAGGTTTAGCTTTAGGAATTCTTAGTAAGTTATTTTCTACAAATTCCTTTGGATCTCTTAAATATGTATTTAGTGCAGTAGAGGATAATTTAAAGTTTTTTACTAAGTGAGAGAAGAAATCTTTAGTGTTTTGTTCTAAAACTTTTTCTGCTTCTATTACTTCTTTTGCCTCGATTAGTTTGAGAAGTTTGGCTTCATCAACTTCATTAACTTCAAGGTGTTTAATTTTTGTATTTAGGCCAAGCTCACTAAGAAACATTGTTTCTACCTGTGATTTATTATTATTTCCACTTAGTTTTGTTTGGGCCCAGCTGAGATATACTTTTATCTTAGCTCTTGTAATACCAACATAGAATAGGCGTCGATCATCTTCATTGCGTTCTTTTTTATCTACATTAGTATTTTTAAGTACACCATCAGGTAAGGGAATTAATTCTCTCTTTTTTGTATTTCCCCATTTACCATTTACTAGTCCAATCATAAATACGTAGTCCCATTCTTGTCCTTTGGCTTTATGAGCAGTAGAAAGATGAATAGCATTTTCTTTAGTTTGGATGTTTTCTGATTTTATCGCTATATTGTGTTCACTCATTAGATCAAGAGCAACTAAAAAGTCATTTAATTTAAGATTGTGATTAGCTTGGTTAAGATTTTTTATTTGGTCAAAAAGAGATTTTAAAGCAACAATTAATTCATATTTGTTTGGTTGTTGTTTGATGAATTGAAGGTATCCAGAATCATTGAGAACTTTTTCAAACCAGGCAGTAAAAACCATATTAGCATCATCAGATTTAAGTTGACGAAATTTAAGTAACATTGTTTGAATGTTTTTATAACTCTCTTCATTTAGTTTAAATTCACTTAGTTGAGGTTTGTTTTGATCAAAATCTTGTTCTAAAAGTTCTAGAATGGATAAGTATTTTAGACTAGCTGTCTTAGTTATTTTCATTAAGTCTAATTGATTTAATCCCAACCACTTATAATTTAAGACTTCAAATAGATTTAACTCTCTATCATCTGTGTTTATATTGTTAACAACTCTTAAAAATTCAATCAATTGTCTAATTAGCTCTGTGTCCATAATATTGGCACTACTATCTAACTCATAATCTATGTTCCATTTATTTAAGATATCTTTGAGCTGTTCACTTTCTGCGTTATTTCTAAATAAGATAGAAATATTTTTGGGATGAACTTTTTTAACATTGATTAATTCTTTAATCTTTTCTACTACATTAATAATCTCAACTGTATGAGAAGGTGCCTTTGTAATTTCAATATTGGATTTTAATTTAGAAAAACTGACCAATTTCTCATTTAATTTATCTAAAATCATCAATCTATTTTTACTAAGATTAGGAGAAATTGTTTCTTCTTTGGTTAAGTTATTTTCACTAATTAGAGCGTGGGCAGCATCATAAATGTTTTGAGGACAACGATAGCCGTTTGTTAGAGTAATTACTCCAGCGTCAGGATACTTGTCAGAAAAAGATAAAGCATTTTCCACACTAGCTCCCTGGAAACGATAGATTGATTGGTTAGGATCTCCAACAACAAAGATATTGGGTTGTTCTTCTCTCCAGTATGATGCTAATAAATCAACAATTTTATTTTGGGCACTATTGGTATCTTGGTATTCATCAACTAAAAAATAGTGAAGGTTCTCTTGATAATCAAGAAGTAGGTCTTCATGGTTTCCAAATGCTTCGACAACTAATGTAATCATGTCATCAAAGTCATATCTTAGATTATCGCGTAGCTTAATTTGATAGTGAGAATAAATTAAATTTAACTCTTTATTTTTTGCGATCTTTTTTTCTAATTTGGTTCTAGCAGTTTTTTTAAGATCCTCATCTAGATTTTTTTCTTCTTCCTCAATCATGACTGAGAATTCTTCAATTGAAATATTTTCTCTTTTTAGGTCTGAGATGGATTTCATCACATCACGAAGATAAAAGAGGGGACTATTCAGTGGTTTAAGAGTTTTAATGTCTAAATCAAAAATAATTTGACTAAAAAAGTCATATCTTTCAATATCTGAGAGTGGTTCACTATCTCTATCGATTGAAAAGTATTCTGGATTTGAAGAAATTACTTCACTACAGAAAGAATGAAAAGTAGTGATCTGGACATAGTAACCAGTCTTTCCTATCATTTTAACTAATCTCTCCCTCATATTGGAGGCGGCAGACTCAGTAAAAGTTAGCGCAAGAATACTATGAGGATTAGTATCAGTTTTTTTTAGAATATTAGCGATTCTAGTTGCTAAAACTTGAGTTTTACCAGTCCCAGGACCTGCTATGACCATGACAGGCCCATCGATTAAATCAACAGCAGTCTTTTGAGCTTTATTTAAGATAGAATAGGAACTTTTGAAATCCTTCGACATTATTGTTAATGTCTATTCTAAACTAATTTTTTCTAGATTTTACTTTTGCTCTAACTGAGAATTCCCATTGGTCACCATCTGTTGTATCAAAACTTTTGGAGTTGGTAAGAGAGTAGTAGTTTACTAGGTGGTTACTTAATGTCTCTTCAATTTCTTTCTTTTGTTGTGAGAGCTCTCCGACTTGTACCTTTAGAGAAGTAACTTGTGGGTCTGATTGTAAGACAGCTCTTCTTTCTTTGACCTTACTTGAAGATTCCTTAGCTAAATTTTGAGCTTCACTTAAAGATGCATCATTATCAAATACATTTTTTAATTCTTCTCTTTTGAGCTTCATCTCGTTAGCAATAGTCTCTAAGTGTTGAGCATTTCTTTCAATGACTCCTTGCAGAGAGGATAGAGTCTCAGCGAGTTGATTAGATTCTTCTAACTCCTGATCTTCAGAAGTTGCAGCTAATGCTGGAGTACTCTGGCTCGCTTCTGATAATGCATCAAGTGCTAAGTCATCACTTGTTTGAAGTTTCTTTTGATCGTCTGACATGGATAAGATTCTTTCCTTAGTTACTTTTTCTTAATAATTCGTTAATATTAAATATATACTATATGGATAATTAATTATCTAGGTGTATAATTAATTTCTCTATAATACACACTAATTACATAAAATAATAAAAGAATAATATATGAAAAAATTCACAAAAATTGTTGCTACTATCGGACCAGTGACAGAAACAAAGGAAGTTCTTACCCAGCTAGTTAAAGCAGGTATGAACATCGCTCGTTTTAATACAAAGCATTCAACCCCAGAGTGGCATAATGACCGTATTAAAAGGGTCAGAGAAGTTTCACAAGATTTAAAAACTCCAGTAGGTGTTCTTTTGGATTTACAAGGGCCTGAAGTTAGAATTAATCTTCCTGGTGAAGAATCTTTTCAGCTTAAAACAAAAGAAATTCTTACTTTTACTTCAAATCAAGCAAGTACTGCAAACAAAATTGCATTCGTTCCACAAAATGTTATTGAAAGTATGAGTGTTGATGACTTAGTTTTACTAGATGATGGTTCATGTGAATTTACAATTGTAAAAAAAGGTAAAGACTATTTTGAAGCTGAAGCAATTCATGAATGTAAAGTTGGACATCGTAAAACAATGAACACTCCAGGTGTTATTCTTGATATGCCTTCATTAACTGATAGAGATTTAGATTATCTAAATGGAATTGATTCAGAGTTAATTGATTATGTCGGTTTGTCTTTTGTTAGAGATGCCCAAGATATTAAAGATTTACAAAAAGCATTAGACAAAATTAACTCAAAAGCAAAAATTGTTGCTAAGATTGAAAATCAAGCTGCGATTGATAACTTAGATGAAATTATTGAAATTTCTGATGCTGTCATGATCGCTCGTGGTGATCTTGGTGTAGAAGTTGCATTTGAACAATTAGTCAAATGGCAACATGTCATTATCGCTAAATGTCGTCAAGCTGGTAAGCCAGTTATTACTGCCACTCAAATGTTAAAGTCTATGGTTGATAATCCAAGACCTACCAGAGCTGAAGTCAGTGATGTCGCACATGCTATCTATGATGGGACTGATGCAGTTATGTTATCTGAAGAAACAACAATTGGTGAATATCCTGTCAGAGCAGTTGCTACTCAAGCTAAGATTGCTAACTTTAATGAGCCATTAATAGTCGATGATTTTGTCTGTCAAAGAGGAAACGATAAACCAACAGCTTTAGCGAGATTAATTGCTGATGTTATTAAAAATGATTCCTTAAAGATTGATAAAGTAGTTGTTCTAACTGAAACAGGTCGTACTGTTCAATTGATTTCAAGATTTAGACCAAATGTTACTATTCATGCCGTTACAAGTACAGAACTTACTTACAGAACACTAGCCTTAAGTTATGGTGTTAAGTCACATATTATTGATATGGTAGAAGGAGCAACCTTAACTGTAGATGAATTATTACCTCATTTAAAGAAAGCTGAAGTTGTAAGTTCTGGTGATAGAATTGTTATCGTTCATGGTAAGAATTGGAAGAAGAGTGGATTTACAAATACTTTGTCATTGTTAGATATAAAATAATTAGTTTTGTACTAGTTAAGCCCTCACATTATGTGGGGGCTTTTTTATTGATGTTTGGGTTTTTTACTACTTGGCAGAGCAGACTATTATTCGTTAAAATTAGATAAATAATAATTAAGAAATTCATATGTCAAAAAAAGGCGGAGGACTATTTTCATTTGTGGTTGGTGTTGCCGCTGGAGCAGCAGCATTATTCCTATCTAATGAAGAAAATCGAAAAACAACAAAAAAAGTAGCAAAGAAAGTTGCTTCAAAAGCAAAGACTGCAAAAGCAGAATATAAGAAGAATCCAACTGCATTTAAGAAAAAAGTAGTTACAAAAGCTAAATCAACTGCAAAGAAAGTAGTAAAAAAAGCAGTAGCAAAGAAAGCTGTGAAAAAATCTACTAAGAAAGTTGCTAAGAAAAAATAGTTTTCTATATAATAATTTTAGTTGAATTTATAAAGAGTGGTACCAAAGTGCCACTCTTTTAAATTATTATCTATCGAACCATCTAAGAATTGTTTTAAATACTGCTCTTTATTTTGTTGTCCTGTTATATATCTCAAACTTCTCACATTAACTATAAGTCTTGGAGCAAAGTTAATCAGTGACGATAATATGATTGAGATCACAACTGGTAAAAAATAGTTTCTATTTTCTTTAATAAAGTAATTAATAATTTTAAAATAAAATATAGTTAAAACAATAAATCCAGAAATAGCATATCGACTAGAGGTAGGAGGTAAGAACCACCATAATAAGTATTGAAAAATACTAAAGATAAATAAGAATAAATTTTTCTTAATCAATACTTTTTTATAATTATAAATTACCAAAGGTAAAAATAATAAGAATATAAAACTTACGTAATCCTTACTTAAAAATAGTTCAAATAATGAGTACGGTAATTTAGTGATTCTTTCAAATATATAAATAAGAGGTGAAGAGTTTCCACCAATTTCACCCAATTTATCAATATGAATCATAAATGAATAAAAAGGGTTTCCTGTCTTTAGATAAGCAAAAAGATAATAGGGAAAAGGTAAAACTAAGGAAGATAATAAAAATAATAAAGAATTTTTTATTTTATCTGACTTAGAAAAAATAAAAACTATAAGTAAATAGACTGGCAATAAAAAAATACTAAATAACTTGGTAGCTAATGAAGCACCAAATAGTAAGGCTGATATTAATAATAATTTCTTCTCTTTTTTATTTTCTCCACTCACTATCACAGATCCATCAAAGATAAAATAATATAGAAATAATAGTGAAGATATTTCAAAAAAAGCTTTTGCAATATCTACGTAAAAACTAGCTGATTGCCATGAGATTGCTTGAAAAGTACTAATTAATAGAATAAGTAGTAAAGACCAGTGTGTTTTTAGAAATTTTATTGATAGTTTATATGAAACAAATATTAAGCCTAAAGCAAATAAATAGGCAACAATTTTAGTACCTAATTCACCAAGAAATAAATATCCTAAAGCAAAATATAGATCGCTAAACAAGGGGTTAATTGATTGATATAAGTCTGGAAGGTAAACTAAGCCTTTATTCTCTATAACTGCCTTTATAACAGGTAAGTGGTACCACAAGGCATCAAAACCTGTTTCAGGAACTAAAACTTGTATAAAGTGAGATAACCAAACCAATAATATTAAAATAATAAGTAGAGGTTTATAATTATACTGTTTCACAAGTGTATTGTAGCAAGATTATGCAAGATGGGTTATAATAACCCCTCTAGGTATATAAGCGCCAATAGCTCAGCTGGATAGAGCAATTGCCTTCTAAGCAATAGGTCGCAGGTTCGAGTCCTGCTTGGCGCACTTTATTTAACAACTTAATATCCCTATGGTGCTTGTAGCTCAGTTGGTTAGAGCGTCGGTTTGTGGTACCGAAGGTCGCGAGTTCGAACCTCGTCAGGCACCCATCTTACTTTCACAAAAAAAATACTTCTTTACATTTATAAAATTAATTAATATACAATACAGATATTAAAATATTAATCCCGTCTGAGAATACATAATACAACGGGATATAAAATGCCAACAAAAAATTCTACTGTATCAGGTTCTGATTCAAAAGAACAAACTCTTCTCGTAGTAAACACTGGAAATACTCTAAAAAGATTTATTTTCCAAGAACTTAAAAAACTTCCAGTCAAAGTAGTCGCAATCAACTCAGAAAAGAACTGGGCAGAACCATATGTAGATGACTGGATTCTGGTAGATACGACTGATCATCTTAAAACTCAGCTTGCTGTAAAAAAATATTCAAAGAATCACCCTGTTCATGGAGTAATAACTTTTTGGGAGGATGATGTCTTACTGACAAGTAAGCTTACAGATATGCTTTCTCTTCCCGGAGTACCACTTAAAGTAGCCCAATCTATTCGTAATAAATATGAATTTCGTGCGTTATGTAAATCTGAAGGACTTCCAACTCCAAAATATATTAAAGCAACTGATCCAACTCATATCGAACATGCAAAACAGACCTTACAGTTCCCACTAGTTATTAAACCGGTCTATGGAACTAGTAGTGCTTATGTTATTAAAGTTTTAGATGTAGAAGAATTAGATAATGCACTTAACTACATTAAGACAAATATTTCAAGTCTGGTCGAAACTTCACTCCATGAAGGTACTGAAATTATGATAGAAGAGTACATCGATGGAGATGAAGTCGATATTGATATGCTCTTACAAAATGGTAAATTGAAATTTTGGTCCATTACAGACAATCATGCTTGTACAGAACCATTTTTTATCGAAACTGGTGATACGTTCCCTTCAATACTTGATTTAAGTATTCAAAAACAATTAGTCGATATGGCAGAGACAATCCTAGAGAAATTTGGTGTCACTGATGGACTAGTTCATTTTGAAGCAAAATATACATCAAAGGGTCCAGTTCCAATCGAAGTAAATTTAAGGCTTGGTGGTGGTTATTATTACTCATTTATCAAAAGAGCCTGGGGAGTAGATCTTATTAAACAAGCAGTTAATATTGCAGTAGGCACACATATTCCAAGAATTGAAAAGCCCGCTATTCCTAAAGAATACTTTAATGGTTTTTGTTTTATACAAAATACTTCAGGAATAATTTCTAGTTTAGATTTTCCTGAAAAATTTGACAAATCTTTGCGGGTACATGATTTTACATTTTTTAATCAACTAGGTGATACAATCCTCACTCCACCGGCTAGCTATGATTACCTTGGATGGATTACTGCTGCTGGTGACACTCCACAGGACGCAGAAGATAATTTAGAAAAAGCTAAAAAACTTATTTCATATGAGATAGTCCCATTTAGTAATGAATCCAATATGGGTCGTACTCAAAGGACAAAACCATCTTCACCTGCCTGGCTCCAACCACAGTATTTAAAGGGGAAAGCTCGGCTTGAAAGATTACGTCATACTGACAGAATCCAACAAAGAACCCTCAAAATTGGTATTGCTTGTAATGCATATAGTAATCAAGATGGATCTGTAGAGTCTGAATTAGCTTCTGTTGGAAATACAATTCAAAATACTCTAAATGCAAGAGGTTATACCACTACTTTCTTAGATTTTAACAATATTGAGTCTGTAATAAATATATTAAAAAGTAATAAGATAGACCTTGTGTTTAATGTTGGTGAAAGACTGAACTCCTCAAGTTTACTAGAACCTCACATTGCATCACTCTTTGACATGTTTCAAGTACCTTATACTGGTTCAAATCCACTTACACTTGGGTTTTGCATAGATAAAATAAAAGTCAAAAAACTACTAACATATCATGAGATACCAACTGCAAAGTGGGATTATATCTATAATTTGGAAGAAAAAGTTAGAGATGATTTGTCATATCCCTTAATTGTTAAACCAAGTAATACAGATAATTCAATTGGAATTACTCAGGACTCTGTTGTCAGAAACCCAGAGGAATTGAAAAAGCAAATGACTTATGTGATTAAGGAGTTAGGATGTCCTGCATTAATTGAGGAGTATTTAGAGGGAGATGAATATGATGTTTCAATTATAGGTACGGATCCAGATAATATTAGAGTTCTCCCACTTTCTAGAACTGTATTTAGTAGGATTCCAAAAGGAATGTGGAACATTTATTCTTTTGACTCAAAATGGGCAGAACAAGATTTTAAGTCATATATCGATGAGGAACGCCCTCCTAAAAAGGTTAATAAAAAATTACTTAGTCTAATTACTGAGATTGCACTGGATACCTATTCAATACTAGAATGTCATGACTATGGCAGGGTAGAGATAAAACTTGATGGGAAGGGAAATCCTCATGTCTTAGAGCTTAACCCAAATCCTTCTATCAATACTGCAGACTGTTTGCCTTCAGTTGCAGCTTTGAGTGGAATAGATTATGGAGACTTTTTAGAAGAAATTATTGCTTCAGCCATAAAGCGTTACAAAGATAAGCCTGCTTATAGTCATTTGCAACCAAGTACTATCTTTAAATAATATGATGTCCTTCTTTATTTTTAAAGATAACTTTATTGTAAAAAAAATGATTGGAATAGTTGGTTTAACTGCTGGGTTATTGTTATTTTTTCTTTAATTTGACAAAAATAGCCACATACTAATCCCATAATATTGACTAC
>Ga0224496_10000324_pt1 | contig 34256 bp, 37 predicted proteins | sample SF_Jul11_sed_USG_2_FD_168127 | JGI IMG/M metagenome (GOLD analysis project Ga0224496, IMG submission 168127) | Sediment microbial communities from San Francisco Bay, California, United States - SF_Jul11_sed_USGS_8_1 | ecosystem: Environmental > Aquatic > Marine > Sediment | place: USA...
CGCATTATGATTTCCCCCGGTCCCTGTACCCCAAACGAGGCCGGTATTTCCATGCAGGTAATAGAGTATTTTGCCGGCAAGTTGCCGATACTGGGCGTCTGTCTGGGGCATCAAAGTATTGGCCAGGTATTTGGCGGAAAAATAATCCATGCCAGGGAAATTATGCATGGTAAGACCTCGATGATTCACCATAAAGATAAGGGTGTATTTAAGGGCCTGACTAATCCCTATGAGGCGACACGCTATCACTCGTTGGTGATTGAAAAAGAAACACTTCCCGATTGCCTGGAAATTACCGCCTGGACAGAAAATGCCGATGGCAGCATGGATGAGATCATGGGTGTGAAACATAAAACACTGGCAGTCGAAGGCGTACAGTTTCACCCCGAGTCAATATTGACAGAACACGGGCATGATTTATTGAGAAATTTCCTGGAAAGCTAAATTAAGAATAAATCTATAGCCGCTTTGTCTTGGCGGCTAACAAAAAGGTAATGATCATGGATATGCAATCAGCAATAAAAGCAGTCACCGAAAATATAAATCTAACACGTGATGAGATGACAGAGGTGATGAACCTCATTATGAGCGGCCAGGCTACGGATTCGCAAATCGGTGGTTTTTTAATTGGCCTGCGTATGAAAGGTGAAACAGTCGATGAGGTTGCGGCCGCTGCAGCTGTTATGCGCGAACTGTCAACGAAAGTTGTAGCGCCTGATCAGTACCTGGTTGATACCTGTGGTACGGGTGGCGATGCCTCGGGTAGTTTTAATATTTCAACGGCCTCGGCCTTTGTTACTGCGGCGGCAGGCGCGCATGTGGCCAAGCACGGCAATCGTTCGGTCTCCAGTAAGTCGGGTAGTGCCGATGTGCTTGAAACTGCAGGGATCAACCTGGAGTTAACACCTGGGCAGGTTTCGGAATGCATTCATAATGTTGGCGTTGGTTTCCTGTTTGCGGTTAAGCACCATGGTGCAATGAAGTATGCGATCGGTCCGCGCAAGGAAATGGGGGTTCGAACTATATTTAATGTGCTCGGGCCCTTAACGAATCCTGCGGGTGCGCCCAACCAGGTGATCGGTGTATTCAGCAGGGCATGGGTTGAGCCCCTGGCTAATGTACTGAAGGCGCTGGGTAGTCGCCATGTGATGGTGGTGCATGCTGAAGATGGCATGGATGAGATCAGTATCGCTAGCAATACATTCGTGGCTGAACTGAAAGACGGTGATATAACAACCTATACTATTCAGCCGGAAGATTTTGGTATGCACAAAGCCGAGCTTTCGGCTATACGTGCAGCAGATTCTGCCGATAGTCTGAATATCATAAAATCCGTGTTCAATAATCAGCCCGGTCCGGCAAAAGATATCGTCTGCCTGAATGCCGGTGCAGCTATATATGTTGCTGGCATTACGGACACATTGGCTGAGGGTGTTGCTAAGGCGCAGGCCGTAATCGCTGATGGTGGCGCAATGAAAAAACTTGAGGCGCTGGTGCATTATTCAAACAACTGTTAATGATTTTGTTGTCTTGGATACGTTATGCGTTTTAAAAAATTAATAATAGAGAATATATGAGCAGCAACACTCCCGATATCCTGAAAAAAATCCTGCAGCGTAAAGTTGAGGAAATAAAAGAACGCTCCCTCTCTGTGACCATGGAGCAGTTGGGGCTACAGGCTCGTGACGCCCAGCCCGTACGTGGTTTTATCAGGGCCATTGAAGCAAAGATCGCTGCAGGCAAAGCGGGCGTCATTGCAGAAATAAAAAAGGCCTCGCCCAGTAAAGGCGTGATGCGTGAAAATTTTGTGCCAGCGGAGATTGCAAAAAGTTACGAAGCTCACGGTGCCGCCTGTTTGTCGATATTAACCGACAAGGATTTTTTCCAGGGTTGTGAAGCCTATTTACAACAGGCAAGGGAGGCCACTTCATTGCCGGTCATACGCAAGGATTTCATTATTGATCCCTACCAGGTCTATGAGGCGCGTGCGATTAATGCGGACTGTATTTTGTTAATTGTCTCCGCGCTGGATGATGAAAAGCTGAATGAGTTGCTGGCGTTGGCCCATCAGCTGGATATGGATGTGTTAATGGAAGTGCATGACCGCGTTGAAATGCAGCGTGCCATTGACAGTGGTGCGCGGCTTATCGGGGTGAATAACCGTAACCTGCGAACATTTGATGTTAGCCTGCAAACCACGCTGGACATGCTGGGTATGCTGCCGGCGGATCGTATCCTGGTGACCGAAAGTGGTATTCATGTCCCCGCCGATGTGAAGTTAATGCGTGACAATAATGTCCATGCATTTCTTGTTGGTGAGGCCTTCATGCGAGCGGCTGAGCCGGGTGAAAAACTTGCGGAATTATTTTTTTAGGTAGAGCGGCATCATCTATCGGGGTTCGTGGGGGCCATCTCGACTTATTTTCCTGAGCGTACCCGTTATAGTGACTTCTGGTTTTCCTGTGGCCTGAAGACGACTATAGTTTTGCCATGGGCGGCTATCAGGTTATCGGTTTCCAGTTCCTTCAGTACGCGTCCAGCCATTTCACGTGAGCAGCCAACAATCTTGGCAATATCCTGGCGCGTAATCTTGATTTGCATGCCATCGGGATGGGTCATTGCATCCGGTTGTTCGCTGAGTTCCAGCAGGGTGCGGGCAATACGTCCGGATACGTCGAGAAAAATGAGATCACGAACTTTCTGGCTGGTCTTGATCAGGCGATTAAAAATCTGCCCGGACAACATAAACAGGATTTCGGGATCTTCCTTGACCAGTTTACGGAACTGGGCATAGCTGATTTCGGCAATTTCACAGGGGGTCTTGGCGACAATCATCGCGCTGCGATCCAGGTGGTCTATAAACAGACCGGCTTCACCAAAAAAATCACCCGCATTGAGGTAGGCAAGAATAATTTCCGCACCTTCATCGTTTTCAGTGAGTACGCTTACCGAGCCCTTGATGATATAGTAGAGGCTGTGTGGCTCGTCGCCTTCATGAATAATATTTTTCTTCGCAGGGTAGCTCTTACGATGGCAGTGATTCAGCAATCGTTCCAGTAAAGGGTTTGAATTATCAACCTTAGGCAAAATACTCATAGACGTCGCCACATATTTCCGTGAATCATTATTATAGTATATTTCGGTATTCATTGAGTACCGAGCAGGCTAATTAACGCAAATAACTGAGCAATCAGCAAGGTTTTTTTTGGGGTGTGAGATGATGAAGGCCAGGGTTAAGTGGTTGGATAATATGTCGTTTGTGGGTGAATCCGGTAGCGGGCACTCGGTCGTTATGGATGGTGCGCCGGATAGCGGTGGACGCAACCTGGCCGCCAGGCCCATGGAAATGGTGCTCATCGGCATGGGGGGATGTACCGCATTTGACGTGGTAACCATCCTGAAGCGGGCGCGACAGCCCATTAGTGACTGTGTCGTTGAGCTCTCGGCAGAGCGTGCCGATGACATTCCCAAGGTCTTTACCCGGATCCACGTACACTATGTCGTTACGGGCCGGGGCTTGAGTGAAAAACAGGTTGAGAAGGCCATTAACCTGACGGCAGAGAAGTATTGTTCCGTGTCCATTATGCTGGCCGCAACAGCCGAAATTACCCATGATTTTGAAATAATAGAAGACTAATTTATGCCAGAAAATTTAAGCCAGCAGGCATTTAAAGCCCTGCAGGAGCAGTATTATAACGCCTGGTTTCGCTATCATCCGGAACAGGCCGTACAGACCGGTGTACCGGGCTATGAAGATAAATTACGTGCCTACAGTGACGATGATGTAGGGGTATTGATTGTACTGGGTGAAAAGCTGATATCGGCGCTGGATGAAATGGATTTTAGTGCGCTGGATGAGGAACAGCAGATTGACTATACCGTGCTCTATAGTGCGGTGAGTCAGGAATTGCACCAGTTACTGGAAATGGACTGGCGTTATCGTTGCCCGCAACAGTATCTGCCGGTGGATGCGATACACCAGTTGCTAACCCGGCCGGTAGAGAACCTGCACCAGGCACTGAAGCATCGACTGCAGCAGATACCGGATTATTTGCGTGGCGCACGTAGTTATTTATTACGCTACCCGGAGCGTATCCCTGCAAGCTGGTTATCCAGTGCTATCCAGGAGGCCAGTGAGGGGGTCCAGTTTATCCGTAACCTGTCCCGCCACCCGGCGGTGCTGGCAAAGTTCAGGAACCCGGCGCGTTTACAGCCGGTAAGTGATGATGCAGCTGCGGCACTTGATGATTTTTCTCGTTTTTTACAACATGACCTCAAGCAGTCTGCCCAGGGCGATTTTGCCTGTGGGGAAACACATTTCCAGCGCCTGCTGAACGAGAGCCATTTTCTCGATATTACGGCCAGCCAGCTCGAATGCTTTGGTCAGGGTCTACTGGATAAGACACGTGCCCAGCTGGAGGCGCTGGTTGCGACATGGCCGGGTGAGGCATCGACGGTCGATGAGGTGCTGGCAGAAATTCGCGAAGATTATCCTAAAGGAGGCAATGACTCACTGTTTAGTGCCTATCGCCAGCGCATGAAAGCAGCAAAGGATTTTGTCATCAAGCAGCAGCTGGTGACTATGCCCCAGGTTCAGTCATTAAAAGTGGTAGAAACGCCGAAATTTTTACGCCATGAAATACCCTTTGCGGCTTACGAAGAGCCCACATACCGTGACCCTGAACAGCAGGGCTATTATTATGTTACGCCGGTGGTTTCAGAGGGACATATGCTGGAGCATAACTGGACCTCAATAGATTTGACCTGTGTACACGAGGCCTACCCGGGGCACCACTTGCAGTTTGTTACGGCCAACTGTAATCCCAGCAACAGTTTGCCCCGCTTGTTGAATGCCTCGGCGACCCTGTATGAAGGCTGGGCGCTCTATTGCGAAGACATGATGCAGGAACAGGGCTTCCTGGATAAGCCACAGCACCAGTTTATTATGCTGCGTGACCGCTTGTGGCGTGCGCTGCGGGTCATCCTCGATGTGCGCCTGCAAACACAGGGGTTAGGTATCGATGATGCAGCACAGATGATGTGTGATCAGCTAGGTTTTTCTATTGATCAGGCCAGGGCCGACATCAGCTGGTACACGCAGTCACCGACAGTGCCCATGAGTTATGCGGTCGGCTGGGCCCTGATCCGGGCGCTGCGCGAACAGCAGGAGCAGCGTGAAGATTTTAATTTACAGCAATTCCATGACCGCCTGTTATCCGTGGGGTCCTGTGCATTGCCACTGGTTATCAAACGGGCCTTTGGTGAAGAGGCGTGGCAGCAGGCAAGGGATAGTGTGTTTAATTAATAATAAAATTGAGGGTTTTTAAATGAGCCCTCATTTCATTTGTGGCAGAAAAAATTTTCTCAATGACAAACAAGCTTGATTATACAACGCCGTCAAACTGGCATGCCTATGATGTTGAACATATCTGGCATCCCTATACCAATATAGCGGAGCCAACACCGGTGTTTCCCGTCGCTTCTGCACAGGGTGTAACGATCAGGCTCGCTGATGGCAGGGAACTGGTTGATGGCATGTCCTCCTGGTGGGCGGCAATCCATGGCTATAATCACCCGGCCCTGAATGCGGCGATCGAAACACAACTACAATCTATGTCGCATGTCATGTTCGGTGGGCTGACCCACGAGCCAGCGGTCAGGCTGGCAGAGACCCTGATTAATATTACCGCTGAGTCATTGCAATATGTTTTCTTCGCTGACTCGGGATCGGTTGCAGTAGAAGTCGCGATCAAGATGGCACTGCAATACCAGGTGGCACGAGGCAAAAAAAATAAGAACCGTTTATTAAGTTTTCGTAACGCCTATCATGGCGATACATTTGGAGCGATGGCAGTGTGTGACCCGGTAAATGGTATGCACAGTCTGTTCAGTGACGTCCTGCCACAGCATTATTTTGCAGATGCGCCCGAATGCAATAATCAGGGTGTGGCGGATGTTCGGCAGGTTTCACAATTAATCGAACAGCACCACCCGTCAATAGCTGCAGTAATACTGGAGCCTATAGTGCAGGGTGCAGGCGGTATGCGTTTCTACTGCGCGGATTATTTGCGTCAGCTAAAGGCCTTATGTGAGCAGTATGATGTGTTATTGATCCTGGATGAAATCGCGACAGGATTTGGTCGTAGTGGTTCGCTCTTCGCGTATCAGCAGGCCAGTATTGAGCCCGATATTTTATGTCTTGGTAAGGCGCTGACGGGGGGCTACATGTCACTGGCAGCGACCTTAAGCAGTGAAAAAATAGCCGCCACTATTAGTCAGGGTGAGCCAGGTAATTTGATGCATGGCCCGACCTTTATGGCCAACCCCCTGGCCTGCGCCGTGGCCAATGCGAGTATTGATTTGTTATTCAGGTCCGGTTGGCAACAGCGGGTAAATGCGATTGAAGAGCAGTTGATAACAGGGCTGGCAGTATGTAAAAAACTGGCCGTAGTCAATGATGTGCGGGTCAAAGGCGCCATTGGTGTGGTCGAATTAAACCAGGCGGTAGACCTGCACTGGATACAGCCAAGATTCGTTGAACAGGGTGTATGGATCAGGCCATTTAATAACCTGGTTTATGTGATGCCGCCTTACATTATAAATCCCGAAGAATTGAAGCAGTTAACCAGTGCGATATATAATGTCCTTTCGGAGATGACAGCTATTGCTCCACGAGAATTGAGTAATTGTTAAGGTGCCATGTTAAATAAAATTAAAAATTTCTTTGAGGCTAATTTCTCAATTAGTGAGCAGCCAGATAACCAGGCGCATCAACTCAAACTGGCTACGGCTGCATTATTAATTGAAATGATGATGCAGGATGATGATGTCCATGAGGCGGAGCAGCGGGCAGTAAAAAATTCACTGGGGGAGAAATTTAATCTTACTGGTGCAGAGACAGAGGCTCTTTATGAGCTGGCTCGCCAGGAATCAAAGAATGCAACGGATTATCATCAGTTTACATCATTAATAGCAAAACACTTTAGCCAGCCACAGAAAATAAAAATTATTGAGTATCTGTGGCAGGTCGCCTATGCCGATAAGGTACTGGATCGTTATGAAGAGCATATGGTTAGACGGATTGCTGATTTGATCCATGTGTCACATAAGGATTTTATACAGGCAAAACACAGGGTCGTACCTGATTAGTTGTAACGATTCGTAATGTGAAGCTACCAGAAAGTGGCAGTTCAATTGATGGATATGTTGTTTATCGTTGTGTCTATGAAGTTACTGATTATTGGTTTCATAGGCTGGGCGAATATAAAATTTCAACCGATGCTGTCTTGTGTGGTTTTTAAAAACTACCACCACCCCAGCTGTTATTTTTACGCCAGTTAATTCGTGGAATAATTAACCCAAAGAATAAACTGATCAGGGAAACCCCTGCACCGATCATAAACCATTCCTTTATGCTTCGGTCATTCAGTGCGGCATTTTCATTACTTAGCAGGTTGTTTTTTTGCTGTATTTCCTCGATTGATGCCTCCAGGACAGCATTCCTTTCTGCTACGGCTATAGGGTGAGCTGCTGACTCCCTGAGATCTTCCAGTGCCTTGTTTAGTGACTGATTTTTCTGTTCTAGCTGGTTGCTCTCATTTCGGGACTGCTTGAGCAGGGTTTGGAGCTCATTGATTTGCTGTTTAAGTTCGCCTGCGCTTTCATTGGCGCTACCTAATCTTTTTTCTATTTTTATAAGTTGCTGGCGAGCGCTTGGCTCGTCCATTAACAGGCTGCTTTCTACCCAGCCCTCCTTGTCTTCATCGAGTTGAACCCGGGTGTAACTCCTGTCTTCATTTTCCTCCAGTACTCTTAGCTCGGTACCGCTGGTGATGAACTTGACGATCTTATGGCGGTTGCTGGTACCCGTTCGCATGGGTATAGTCAGGCTGTCGCTGACGTAGCGTATAGTTTCCGCCTGTAGAGGGACAGTAAATGAGAGTAGTAACAGGGCTAGTATGATATTCTGGTACACAGGGTTGCTTTTATACATTTGTATTCCGTAATTCAGGTTGTTGCGGTCTTGACTATTCACTAATGTACTTATTTATGTGGCATCCGGATGAGTAGTGCTTCACATTTCAATTAAGCGATAGTGTCCTAGTATTCGGTTTTGTCTGTTTTTTGTGCCCACAGTTCAAAGCAACGCTCATGTTTTAGTGAGTTTTCGCATTCAATGCTTATGCTGCGCTGATCATAGGGTATGCAGATCTCGTGGGCTATCATGGTATCATCAAAGCCTGCGCTAGCTGCTTCTTCACCGCTTGCGGCATAAATTACCCGATTGATTCGAGCCCAGTAGATGGCAGACATACACATCGGGCAGGGTTCGCAGCTACTGTAAATAGTGCAGTTGCTCAGGTCGAAATTCTGTATCGTTTCGCAGGCATTACGTATGGCCATGATTTCTGCATGAGCTGTAGGGTCATTGATGAGGGTGACCTGGTTGTGGCCCTCACCAATAATCTTATTGTCGCGAACGATGACGGCACCAAAAGGGCCGCCGTTGTTATCAATGGATTGACAGGCAAGCTGGATGGCACGATCAAGGAAATTTTTATCGGCACTGCTGCTCATGTCATTTAGGTGCTTTTATGTAAATAGTCAGTATATTTGATTCGGCGTTAAGTTACTGCTGGTGACTCAAGTTTAAGACCAATTAACTTAACTGATGTCGAATTTTTTCTCAAAATGAGCAATACCAAGAACCTGCCGGGTTAATTCGTTCGTGTTAATGATTTTTATTTTTGTATTGGTGAAGTGTTCATCCAATAATAATAACATGCCAAGAGCAGCGCTATCTACGTATTCTGTGTTGCCAAGGTTTACAATAACATTAAAAGAGGGGTCAATATTTTGGTATGAATTCCGAAAGGAAGGATGTGCAGAAAAATCAAATTGGCCATCAATGTTGATGGTTAGGGTCTTGTTCTCGTTATTGCTCGTAGCGGTGACTGACATTATTCCATGCTCCTGGTATGGCCTAAATAGTATAGACAATAAAACAATTATTTTTAATGGTGCGTGTCGGGAATATCAGGTTGATGTGGTGCGGAAAAGAGTATTTCTATATCAACCGTATCAAATTCATAATGCGCATTACAAAATTCGCAATCTATTTCAATTTTCCCCTGTTCATGCAAGATCTCATGTGTCTCCTTTTCTCCCAGTGATAATAGCATAGATTGGATGCGCTCTATTGAACAGTTACACCTGAAACTGATGGGATCTGATTCATACAGGCGCACATCATCCTCATGGAACAGGCGGTGTAATACCTCTTTTACCGGCAGGTTTATTATTTCTTCATCACGTAGTGTTGATGCGAGATGTGATGCGCGTATCCAGTTGTCATCATCCTGTTTTTTATCAGGTAGTTCCTGTAGCAGGAAGCCGGCACAGGTCTGTTGGTTGGATGCAAGCCACAGCCGTGTATTTAACTGTTCAGATTGCTGGAAATAGTTTTCGATCGCTTCATTTAAGTGCTGGCCCTGCAGCGCAATAATGCCCTGGTAGGCCTCGCCCTTGTCCGGTTCAATCGTAATCGCCATCTGGCCCATGCCAAAAATACCCTGCAAGCCCTCGCTGGGGACCTCGTCATTCCAGTGAGCAATGCCACGGAGTGTGCCGGAGGATGTTGCCTGGGCGACCAGCAGGTGTAGCGGGCCATCACCGCGAATCTGTAAGATTAACGAGCCTTCAAACTTTATGGTCGATGAGAGCAGGGCAACTGCAGCCATGGCTTCGCCCAGTACGGCGCGCACATTGTCCGGGTAATCAGTGCGTTCAAGTATGGCCTGCCAGCTCGCATCAAGGTGCACCATTTCACCACGGACATTGGTATTTTCAATAGTAAATCGGTGGAGTTGATCCTTCTCGTGCATGCTATCTATTTATCCGTTTAATTTTTTCTTTAGTATGTCATTAACCTGGGCCGGGTTGGCCTTGCCCTGTGATACTTTCATCACCTGGCCGACGAAGTAACCAAACAGTTTGTCTTTGCCGGCACGATACTGTTCCAGCTGATTCGGGCTGTTGGCAATGATTTCATCAATCATTGTTTCAATGGCAGAGTCATCAGTGATTTGTTTCAGTCCTTTATTTTCAATCACGCTGTCCGCATCGCCTTCGCCCTTCCACATGGCGTCAAATACTTCCTTGGCGATTTTTCCGGAGATGGTGTTGTCTTCGATACGCTTTAGCATGCCTGCGAGTGTTTCGGCGCTGACAGGTGATTGTGAAATTGCCAGGTCCTCCTTGTTCAGGCGTGCAGAAAAATCACCAATAACCCAGTTAGCGGCCAGTTTTGCATCCGAGGTGTCGCTGACAACGGTCTCGTAAAAATTGGCCAGCTCACGGCTGGCAGTCAAAATGCCTGCATCGTAATCTGAAATGCCCAGTTCGTTAATAAAGCGCTGGCGCCTGGCATCCGGGAGTTCGGGCAAGGCCTTGCGTGCATTTTCGATATAGGCATCGTCAATGATGACTGGTAATAAATCAGGGTCTGGAAAGTAGCGATAGTCGTTGGCTTCTTCCTTGCTGCGCATGGAGCGCGTTTCATCCTTGTCGGCATCGTAGAGGCGTGTTTCCTGCACTACTTTCCCGCCACCTTCGATAACATCAATCTGGCGTTCTACTTCATGGTTGATCGCACGCTCTACAAAACGGAACGAGTTTATATTTTTTATTTCCGCACGGGTGCCAAACGCTTCCTGTCCTTTGGGACGAACCGAAACATTGGCATCACAGCGGAACGAGCCTTCGGCCATATTGCCGTCACAAATTTCCAGGTATTGCACCAATGAATGTATTTTTTTCATATAGGCAACGGCTTCTTTGGCAGAGCGTATATCCGGTTCGGAAACAATTTCCAGCAGTGGTGTGCCAGCACGGTTCAGGTCGATGCCGGTCATGCCATGGAAGTCTTCATGCAGGGATTTGCCCGCATCTTCTTCCAGGTGGGCACGGGTGATGCCAATGGTCTTTTTCGTGCCATCTTCCAGTTCGATATCCAGTTTGCCGTCATGCACTATGGGCAGCTCAAGCTGGGAGATCTGGTAGCCTTTTGGCAGGTCGGGATAAAAATAATTTTTACGGTCAAACACGGAGCGTTTGGCTACGGTAGAGTTTGTCGCCAGGCCAAATTTGGCTGCCATGTGTATGACTTCAGTGTTAACCACCGGCAGGACACCGGGCAGGCCAAGATCAACGGCACAGGCCTGTGTATTCGGTTCTGCACCATAGGCAGTGGATGCCGATGAAAAGATTTTACTTTTGGTCGCTAACTGAGCGTGTATTTCCAAACCGATGACGGTTTCCCATTCCATAAAGAATGCCTCTTAAATATTTTGTATGACGCAACTTTGTCGTTTTCTTAAACAAAGGCCTCGGGTATCTGTTTGTGCCAGTCTGTTTTCTGCTGATACTGGTGTGCGACGTTCAGCAGGCGGCTTTCCTCAAAATAATTACCAATGATTTGTAAGCCTACGGGCATGTTGTTGCTGAATCCGGCGGGGACTGACATGCCCGGTAAGCCGGCCAGGTTGACCGCAATGGTGTAAATATCCGATAGGTACATCGACACGGGATCATCGGTCTTTTCGCCAATATTAAATGCAGTTGACGGCGCCGTTGGCCCCATGATGACATCGACCTGTTCAAAGGCCTTACTAAAGTCCTCGGAGATCAGTCGGCGTAGTTTCTGCGATTTCAAATAATAGGCATCATAATAACCGGCCGACAGGGCGTATGCACCAACCATGATACGGCGTTTAACTTCTGCGCCAAAACCTTCTCCACGCGAACGCTTGTACAGGTCTTCCAGATCCTTCGGATCCTCACAGCGGTAACCAAAGCGCACGCCGTCAAAGCGTGACAGGTTGGATGAGCATTCCGCGGGGGCGACCACATAATAAACCGGCACCGCGAGGTGGGTATTGGGTAAAGAAATATCAATAATCTCTGCGCCCATTGCCCTGTATTGAGCAATGGCGTCGTCTACCTGTTTGGCCACGCCCGCATCCAGGCCTTCGCTGAAATATTCTTTCGGTAAACCAATTTTCAGGCCTTCGATAGAGTTGTTCAAGCTGGCGCTGTAATCATCGACATCACGTTCCATCGAGGTCGAGTCACGCGAGTCAAAGCCAGCCATGGCATTCAGTAGCAGCGCACAGTCTTCTGCCGATTGTGCCATCGGGCCTGCCTGGTCCAGGCTTGAGGCGAAGGCGATCATGCCGTAGCGGGAAATACGTCCGTAGGTTGGTTTGAGGCCGGTAATGCCACACAGGGATGCGGGCTGGCGAATTGAGCCGCCAGTATCGGTGCCCGTTGATGCGGGTGCCAGTCGTGCAGCAACAGATGCCGCAGAGCCACCGGAGGAGCCGCCGGGTACGGCCTGGGTATTCCAGGGGTTTTTTACCGGGCCATAAAAACTGGTTTCATTGGATGAGCCCATGGCAAACTCATCCATATTGGTTTTACCCAGCATGACGACGCCAGCATCGCGCATTTTTTCAACCACGGTAGCACTGTAGGGCGAGATAAAATTATCCAGCATTTTTGAGCCGCAACTGGTTTTAACGCCTTCTGTACAAAATATGTCTTTGTGTGCAATGGGGATGCCGGTAAGCGGGCCAGCCTTGCCAGACGCGCGTGCTTTATCGGCGGCTTTGGCCTGTGCCAGAGCCAGTTCCTCGGTGACCGTGACGAAGCTATTGAGCTCACCATCAAATTGTTTGATGCGATCAAGAAAGCTCTGCGTCAGTTCAACGGATGTGACCTCGCCGGCTTCCAGCATGGCCGATAATTCAGCCAGTGTTTTAGTGTGATACATGTATTTTCCTGAAACTCAGTTTAATCATTCAATGACCTGGGGTACCAGGTATAGACCGTCTTCCGTTAATGGGGCAATTGCCTGGAATTTTTCCCGTTGGTTGCTCTCCGTTACCTCGTCTACGCGCAGGCGTTGGCTAACATCCTGGGGATGGGCCATGGGCAGGACGTCATCGGTATTCACCGTATTCATGTCTTCTACCAGGCCGAGGATGCTGGACAGGCTATCGGCATATCCCTCGATATCAGATTCGTTAATTCCAAGTCGCGCCAGGTGGGCGATTTTTTTTACGTCATCAGGGCCTAAAGACATTCTGATCTCCGTCGCTATATTAAGTTGGCGGCATTAGTCTCGGTGATATTAACTCGAGAATAATGATAATTGCGTCTAAAAGCGCGCAAAATTAGCATATTATGCACCGATAGACCACTAGCACGCTTGCTCTTGGCTATACTCGTTGCTAGAGTACGCGGGAACCGGGATAGCTTAACTCTTTCGATTCCCTTTTATAATTAAAATTATTACAGGTTAGTCACACGAATGTTTCTTAAACGCCTACGCGGAATGTTTTCAAATGATTTATCCATCGATCTGGGTACAGCCAACACCTTAATATATGCCAGGGGTAAAGGTATAGTACTTGACGAGCCTTCGGTGGTTGCCATCCGGCAGGATCGTGGACCCGGTGGTCCCAAGGCGATTGAGGCTTATGGTGCAGAAGCCAAGCGCATGCTGGGTCGTACACCTCAGAATATTACCGCCATTCGCCCCATGCGTGATGGCGTGATTGCCGATTTCCATGTGACTGAAAAGATGTTGCAGCATTTTATTCGCCAGGTTCACGAAAGTGCCATGCTGCGTCCCAGTCCCCGTGTATTGATCTGTGTGCCCTGTGGTGCAACCCAGGTTGAACGCCGTGCCATTCGTGAATCTGCTGCCGGTGCCGGTGCGCGTAAAGTCTATTTAATCGAAGAGCCCATGGCCGCAGCGATTGGTGCAGGCATGCCAGTGGATGAGCCGCGCGGTTCGATGGTGCTGGATATTGGTGGTGGTACATCGGAAGTCGCGGTTATCTCGTTAAATGGTATCGTCTATTCTGCATCCGTGCGCATTGGTGGTGATAAATTTGATGAAGGTATTATCAGTTATATTCGTCGTAACTACGGTATTCTCATCGGTGAGGCCACTGCCGAGCGTATCAAGCACCAGATAGGTTCTGCATACCCGGGCAAAGAATTACTGGAAACTGAGGTAAAGGGCCGTAACCTGTCTGAAGGTATTCCCCGTAGCTTCACGCTTAATAGTAATGAAATTCTCGAGGCGCTGCAGGAACCACTGCACGGTATAGTCAGCGCCGTCAAAACGGCACTGGAACAAACGCCTCCCGAGCTGGGTGCCGATGTTGCCGAGCGGGGCATAGTGCTGACCGGTGGTGGTTCCCTGTTAAGGGACCTGGATCGATTGCTCATGGAAGAAACCGGTTTGCCAGTGATCATGGCTGAAGAGCCCCTGACCTGCGTGGCCCGTGGCGGTGGACGTGTGCTTGAGTTGATTGATGAGCACGGCGGCGACTTTCTTGCGGTAGAATAGTTTTTTTTCATGGCAGTGTGATCGTTTATGCAGTCGTTATTTTTGCGAGGGCCTTCGGTCACTCTGCGCACCATAGTTCTGGTAGCTCTATCCATCATGATTATGACAGCGGACCATCGCTGGCATCATCTTGAGGCGGCTCGCGGCGTACTCGAAACCTATATTATTTTCCCTTTGCGTTACCTGATCAATATTCCCGCTGATTTGGTTAGCTGGACAGACGAATCATTTTCATCACACCAGACCCTGCTGGATGATAATCGGGACCTGAGGGAGCAGCAGTTACGCGCCCAGGTTAGCCTGCAGAAGCTGAGTATCCTGGAAAAAGAGAATGAACGCCTGAGAAAAATGCTCAGTGCGCGCCCCAAAGTGGGCGAGCTGGTGCTGGTAGCCGAATTATTATCCATCGATCTTGATCCCTATAAACAACAGGTTGTGCTGAACAAAGGTTCCGAGAAAGAGGTGTATCTTGGGCAGCCGATTATCGATGCCTGGGGTGTGATGGGGCAGGTACTGCATGTCGGGCGGCATTCCTCTACGGCTTTACTAATCTCTGATCCCAGCCATGCGATACCGGTACAGATTAATCGTAACGGGTTACGCAGTACCGCATTCGGCACCGGGCAGGCGCATAAACTGGAGCTGCGCTATATTCCCCATAGTGCAGATATTGAAATTGGCGACCTTATCGTCACCTCCGGCCTGGGCGAGCGTTTTCCACCCAATTACCCGGTGGGTCGGATTATTGAAATTGAGCGTCCAGCCGGTGAGACCTTTGCAACCGTCATAGCCGAGCCACTGGCGCATCTGGATCGCAGTCGTGAGGTACTGCTGGTCTGGCATAATCCACCGGTGAAAAAGACTGAAAAAATAGAGCCTGAAGAACCGGGGATTAAGCCGTAATGGGTAAGTGTTATCGCGTGGTATTGCCTACTCTCATCCTGGCGCTGATGCTGGAAATGATGCCCCTGCCCGACTGGGCAGGACCCTTCAGGCCCAACTGGATGGCGCTGGTCATGATCTACTGGGCCATGGCCCTGCCCGAGCATGTGGGTGTAACCCTGGCCTGGATCTTTGGTTTGCTGCTGGATGTGACCCAGGGAGCCATTCTTGGGCAGCATGCCATAGGCATGGTACTGATTGTTTACCTGGTGCATATGCAATACCAGCGTATCCGGGTGTTTTCCCTGGTGCAACAGGCGATGGTCGTCTTTTTCTTGTTAATTATTAAGCAGTTATTGGTGTTGTGGGTGAGTGGTATTATGGGGCGTGCACCCGATCTCGGACAATATTTCTTTCCCAGTTTGGTAGGGGCGATGATCTGGCCCTGGTTGTTTGTGATATTACGTGACCTGCGCCGTCGCTTCGCACGTAACCGTACCTTTTAAATCTATGTACCTGTTAAAACACAAGTTGTCTGAATATGGTTTTGAGTCACGTGAAAATTATGACTATGCCATACAGTGTTTCATGGAACAGCCGACTGATAATATTCGTTATTTGAATGTGGATGGCGACCCGGGACGACGTAAATCGGCCTTTGCTAATGCCCTGGGGCAGGCACTGGAATACGAGCACCTGCTTTACTTTGAGTTTGGCGTGGAAAAACCAGCACCGCAGGTTATTCGCCTGAACCAGGGTGAAGAACTGCCAGAAGAGCCGCCTACGTTGCCCTTTGATCGCATTATGACCGAGGCCTGTGCGCTCAGTGAGGCCGAAAAAACTATCCTCATACTGGATCAGTTACACCTGGCTGAATTCAGGCAGCATATTCGATTGTATGAATTTGCCAAAAGTAAAAGCTGGTCATACAGTGATGTGAGTTTTTTTGCCAATGCACAAAATCTGCTGATATTTATTATCTCCGGCGAGCCACTCTATCATTCGTTACAGCAGGCCAGTTTCCGTATCTGGATCAGCGCACTGCCTGATGGTGCCGCAGAGATGCCGCATCATTCAGAGCTAGGGCTTGATGATAGCTGCCAGAAGTGGTGTGAATGCCTGAATGAGTTGTTGACGGAGCTCGCCCTGGCGCCCTCCCTGACGGAGTTAAAACAGCTGGCCTATGATGTGGATCAGCACGTCAGGACAGAGGAGCAGCTGAAAATATCTCTGTTTGGCTGGATCGAGCATGTGGATCGTCATCGTCTGAATAGCCAGGCCATTCGACCGTACCTGGCCCGTGTCGTACAGGCTGTAGCTGAAAACCTGGGTGTTCACGAGGAAATTGAGATCAGTACCGATTTATAGGCCAATGGCCATAAATTGACCGTTAGTGGGCTGATTGTGTGGGTTATCCAGGTTTTATGGCCTTATTTATCTATGTGCTATTTTCCTGTTTGTGATTTAAGTACTTGGAAAATCAGTAAAAAGCGGCTATAAAAGTGCTGAAGCACGCTTGTTTTAATCAGGATAAGTGATAATTGTGATCTGATTAACACCTGCCAGAAATATAACCGTCTAGACTTTGCGGTATAATTCGGAGTTTTAAAGCAGTAATGAATATGCAAAGCAATACTCAACAACACCACAGTAGTCAGCAAACACGACGTGATGTAAGCAGCACGGCACGTTTGTTTAACTTTAATCGTCCTGTTTATATGACAGATACTGTTTGGCATGACTGTGTTGAACTCGTTAATTATCAGGGTAAAGCTATTGATGAGCTGGCCGTATTGCAACGCCTGAGGCATGTACTGTTTATGGCGTCCACCGCGCTGCATGGCCGGGTCAAGAATATGGAATGCGAATTCAAGATTCATCGCGTACCCAATGACCGCCAGGCTCGCTATCCCGAGGCAACCACCCTCAAACTGGTTGCTCATAATGATGAATATAATCAGCCCATAGTTACTATCCAGCATCCCGATGAGTAGTCTAGTCAGTATCATGCCACTGGATGAACTCAATCAAATTGATCTTGACCAGCACCCTGACTTCAGGGATGTGACCAGTACTGCAAGACTGTTTAATTTTCGTCGTCCGGTGTACATGGCTACAGAGGTCTGGGAAGATTGTGTTGAAATGATGACACCCAGCATGGGTGCCTTTGATGAGCTCGCTGTATTACAGCGCCTAAGGCATGTGTTGTTTATGGCAGCCAGTGCACTGCATGGTCGAGTTGATGATCTGGAATATAATTTTCGCGTTTACCGTGTGCCCAACAATATAGGCTCTAATCAACGACGCCAGCCCGAGCCTGTTGAACTGCATTTGACAGCACATAAAGATTCACAAAATCGACCTGTGATCTCCATCACGTTTCCAGACAAATAGCGTCACCTCTTAAAAAATCTTGTCTTATTTCAATATATAATCGCTATAACTTGTATATCTTACATACAAGTTTCCTAAAAATGATTACGTGGTTATAACATCATGAAAAATATTCTTACAATGCCCTGGTTTAATCGTCAAAAGAGCACATCCATCCAGTTTATGAATGTTAGTGTGCTAATTGTTGATGATTCAAGGACGCAGTTATTTGCCATGGAGAAAATGCTTAAAAGTGCAGGGATACGAACCCTGACAGCTGAAAATGGTAAACAGGGAATATTGATGGCCCGCCACAAGAAGCCGGACCTGATCCTGATGGATATAGTCATGCCAGAGATTAATGGGTTCCAGGCTACGCGTTACCTGACGAAGTCACCCGATACCAGTCACATTCCCATTATAATTGTCAGTGGTTCCGACCAGGGGTCTGATCGTGCATGGGGTATGAAGCTGGGTGCACGTGATTTTATGCAGAAGCCGGTTAATAAAGATATATTGCTGGGCAAAATCAGGACACTATTGATGGAGCGCCCGAAAGTGGATATTCAGCAGGAGGCAATCTACGCCTAATTCGTTACGCCTGCGAGATGCCGGGCTGTAAGTTTTTAACAAAAAAAGCCATTCAATTATTGAGTGGCTTTTTTATGCGTGGTCTGTTTATTTCTTAGATGTAAAGGCGAACTAAAATGAGTCGGTGCTCTCTCTAGATATAGTAGGCTGATTGGGTCATTACTTTAGACATGGCCGCCATCAGTTTCTTAACCGGCCAGGGTAGCTCCGCACCACCTCCCTCCAGCGCAACCGTCGCGTGGTGGGCCTCATCTCTTTTCATTTGCTGCAATATGGCCCTGCTGGCCAGGTCTTTGGCGGGTAATTTGTCCAGGTGGCTATCCAGATGGCGAATCACCTGGTGTTCAGTTTCGGCCACAAAGCCCAGGCTCCATTTATCGCCCAGTACACCAGCAAAAGCGCCTATGCAAAGGAGCCGGTATACCACAGTGGATTAAGGATGCTTTTGTGGCTGCCCAGTTCATGCAGGCGTTTTTCGGTCCATGCCAGGTGATCGTTTTCTTCAAGGGCGGCACGTTCCATGCTGCTACGTACCTCGGGCAGGCGAGCGGTGAGCGCCTGGCCCTGGTACAGCGCCTGTGCCGATACCTCACCCGAATGATTGACTCGCATCAGGCCTGAAGACACCCTGCGCTCGGCATCATCAAGTTCAATTTTTTTAATATCAGCGGCTGGATTGGGGCGCTCGGTAATAATGGGCTTTCCAAGTACGGTTCTCAGGGCGTGATCGGCCTGCTGAATAAATTGATCCGCGAGGGAATAGTGACGCATTATTTTTTACCTGATGCTATGAATTTGAGTTTGGTGCAAGTATATCACTTAAGCTGCCTGGCCAGCAGCTCAACAGGGTGCACCACCGCTATATCCAGCCCAGCCCGCTCAAGACTGCCCCTGAAGTGCATACTGCAGCCGGTATTATCGCTGAGGATATAGTCGGGCTTGAGCTGTTTGAGTTCTTCAATTTTGAGATTGATGATTTTATCTGCGGTTTCACCCTGACTGAGAAGATGGCTGCCACCTGCACCACAACAGACATCGGCATGATGTAATGTTAATAGCTGGATACCCGGGATTTTCTGGGCCAGTTGCTGGCTGATGCCGGTGATTTTTAGTTTGTTGGTGCTACTGCAGCTTTGATGTATAACCACCGTACTATCCAGTGCTTGAAAATCATCGGGGCTTATATCTGTCTGTTGCAGTAAGAACGATGCTATGTCCATCACGGGGACTGAAAAAGCATGTTCAGCGAGCTGGGCGCCACAGCCATTCGCGCTAAAGAGAATGTAGTCTATATCGATGTCGCCAAAAACCTGTTGATTGTTGTGGATCAGGGTTTCAGCTTCTGTGGGGTAACCGTTATTTTCATGCAATGCACCACAGCAATATTGTTTTACTGGCACATGGACATTAAAACCATAGTGATTGAGCAGGCGTATGCTGTTCAGCAGGCTGTTAATATCGAAGAGCTTGCCCATGCAGCCCGTAAACAGTGCCACGCTCCCCCTGGGGGCTGTGCCGGCGGGATAGAGTGTATGCAGCCGCTGTGGACTGGCCTGGGCCAACAGGCGTTGGGTGCTGTCCTGTCCGAGCAGTTTTAGACCGGCGCCGCTGATGGATTGAATGACTTTATTGCCCAGCCACCCCTGATAACGATTAAGTCCATCCGGTTTGAGCACGGTTTTGAGTAACTGATTGATCTGGGCGGGCAGGGGGTGTTGCTGCCGACTGAGTTGCCGTGCACTGTTAATTAACCTGCTGAAGGGGACCCGGGAAGGGCACATGGTCTCGCAGGCCCGACAGCCAACGCAGTGGTCCAGGTGACTGAAAAGCCGTTGGTCCGCCTGGAAACCTGTTTTGCTCAGGGCCTGCATCAAAACAATACGCCCACGGGGCGATTCGGCCTCATTCTGATATACCCGGTAGGTCGGGCAGTAGGGCAGGCACATACCGCATAACACGCAAAGATCCGTATCCGCCAGGGGATCGACGGGTTTTATGGTGAGGTCAGGTTTTGGCAGGTTCAATCTGTTTTGATCTTATGTGATTGTGTAATAATCCACGCATGATAAATAACTATAAGGGATCGAGGCAATGTCCTATTACAAATATCACGTTTTTATTTGTACCAACCAGCGTGAAAAGGGTGAAATGTGCTGTGAACAGTCTGGGGCGAGTCGGCTGCGGGCCTATTTAAAGCAGAAAGTGAAGCAGCTGGGTTTGGCGGGAAAGGGTTCAGTCAGGATAAATACGGCGGGTTGTCTGGATCGATGTGGTGAAGGCCCGGTTATGGTGATCTATCCCGAAGAGACCTGGTATAGCTTTGTCGATGAGCAGGATATAGATGAAATTCTTAGTGAACACCTGCAAAATGGCCGTGTAGTATCGCGTTTACAGATAAAGTAAGCATATTTTTTTAATCCTTAAGAAATATTTTAATTGTTATTAATCAGTTGCTTATAAGGTTTCAGCGGTAAATAACAGGCGTATTGGGGCTGAATTTATAAAAAATACTTGCCAGAATGCAAATCAGTGTATTAGAATATAATCATATTGCAATTTGGTGTTATGTAGCAGACTTTTTTTTGTAAAAACTCCTCCATCCTCCTTTGGTGGTATATTTTTAACGTGGCATCCCCTGCCACGTTTTTTTTTGCCTGTAACAAATCACTCAAGAATAGACAAATCGTGCTTGTGTCAGGGCGGCTAAAACTGTATTATTCTCCGCCTTTCGTATATAGAGCGAACATCCAGTAGGACTAAAGAACATGAAAACATTCAGTGCCAAGCCAGAGACGGTAAAACGCGACTGGTACATTGTTGATGCCGATGGCAAAACCCTGGGCCGTCTGGCGACTGAAATTGCCCGTCGTCTTCGTGGCAAGCATAAGCCTGTGTATACCCCTCACGTGGATACTGGCGACTACATCGTTGTTGTGAATGCTGAAAAAGTAGCGGTCACAGGTAACAAGACAACAGACAAGATGTACTACAGACATACAGGTTTCATTGGTGGTATCAAATCAATCAGTTTTGATAAACTGCGTGATAAGAAGCCTGAAATGATCATTGAACGCGCCGTTAAAGGCATGCTGCCCAAGAATCCATTGGGTCGTGCCATGTTCCGTAAACTGAAAGTTTACGCCGGCCCAGAACACAAACATACAGCCCAGCAGCCCCAGGCTCTGGATATTTAACTGGTAGGAATTTCTCATGGCAGAAACCCAATATTACGCAACTGGTCGTCGTAAATCATCAAGCGCACGTGTATTCATGCGCCCTGGCACCGGTGACATCAAGGTTAATGGTCGTCCAATCGAGCAGTACTTCGGACGTCAGACAGCCATCATGATTGTAAAGCAGCCTTTAGACGTTGTTGATATGCAAAGTAAATTTGATTTTCATATCACGGTAAAAGGCGGCGGCGGTACAGGCCAGTCAGGTGCTATTCGTCACGGTATTACACGTGCATTGATGGCCTATGACGAAGGTTTACGCCCAGCACTGCGTAAAGCCGGTTTTGTTACTCGTGATGCACGTGAAGTAGAGCGTAAGAAAGTCGGCCTGCGTAAAGCACGTCGTGCTACTCAGTTCTCAAAACGTTAATCAGAGTAGTAATAAGTATCAAGTTACCTGGATGCTGGGCATGGATGCCCTGGTATCCTGTCGTCTGGAAGAGCCCTTTGTCGCGTCATTCAGTATTGTAGCGGGTGTTAAATCCCTATAAATATCAGTAACTTGCTGCTTAAAGAAGCTTTATTGGGGAATCGTCCAACGGCAGGACTACGGACTCTGACTCCGTCAATCTAGGTTCGAATCCTAGTTCCCCAGCCAAATAAAAAAGGCCCACCTATATGGTGGGCCTTTTTTATTTGGCTGGGGAACTAGCACGAGATCCTGGATCAGGTTTGACTCGATTGCCGGGAGCAATCGAGAACAGGGTCATGCTGTATATGACCCTGGCCCCGAAGGGGTGAGGCGCAGGACGCGCCGAATAATCACAGTATCAGCCAGTAACTAGCTGATTAAGCGACAGGTAGGCCTTTTTTATTTGGCTGGGGAACGAGTACGAGATCCTGGATCAGGTTCGACTCGATTGCCGGGAGCAATCGAGAGTGGCGTCATGCTTTATTATGGTAATGGAGAGTGGTTTTGAATGAAATAAGTGACTTGTTAAAAAGTAGGCCGGAGTCAATGAGTTGTTATAACTATTTGTTTATTATGGTTATTTTTATGTATTGAGGGGGGTGAAGGCTGTGCTCCCCAGGAGGGCAATAGCTGATGTTGTTGTATGTACAGCGTCTATGTGTGAGCCTGGTTCATTGTGCGATCAAGGCTCTATTTTGTAACCTCCTGGTTGAGTCTTTGTTAAAAATAAAACGATGAAGATCACATTACAGGACGATGACAAAGCCAGACAGTTTAAAAACAGTTTGTCATGGTGTATATTGCGCGCTGATTCAGTCTAGATTGATGACCAATAGATATTTTGTCTGAAAGATGAAAGAAAAAAGTTTCAATTTATTCTGTCATAAATGATTAAAGGTCTGATCATTTGTACAAAAATAGAAAATGCTGTTTTTAGCTTAAATAAAGGCATTTTTTGAGCAGAGTCAATTTATGTTATTGGTCTTTTTGAGAGACTCAACATGAATTTTATTTTGCACATTGTGTGGACAGGTTAAAAAAACTGTCCTAATAAGTGATTAATCAAACAATTACGGTTTAAAACTATTGACTTACATCGATAATTGTTTATAAATACAACTGGTTTTTTTGTTTGACCACAAAAAGTCATAGCTATGATAAATAACAACATGCAGGAGTCTTGCATAATGAAAAAACGTTTCTTAGTAATCGCTATTGCAGCGGGTTTAGTTTCTCCACTAGCAGCAAACGCTGAAGCTTCAGTATATGGTATTGCACATGCTGCACTTACCAGTGCTTCTGGTGATGATTCAGCAGATGCAATGCTGGTAAATAGTAATAGTTCACGTGTTGGTGTTAAAGGTTCAGAAGATCTGGGCGGCGGCATGAAAGCTGTCTACAAAATGGAATTCGGTGTAGATATTACTGATTCTGGTGATTTATCTGCTCGTAACCAGTATGTTGGTCTGAGTACAGGCATGGGTACAGTGCTGCTGGGTCGTCATGACACGCCTCTGAAAATGGTTCAGGGTGGTTTCGACGTATTCAACGATACCGTTGCTGATATGGCTGGTGGTGTGAGCGTTTCTTATGACGCTACAGCTGCAGAAGCAACTGCTGAGTTCGGTGCGCTTGCTCAAGGTGCTGGTACTTACACTTACGCTGGTGGTCTGGTTCGCGGTGAGAATCGTGCTGAAAGCGTGATTGCCTGGGTTAGCCCCAAGTTCGGTGCAATCAAGGCCGTTGTTGCCCTGGTTCCTGGTGAAGCTGCTCCAAATGACGGCATTGCTGACGGTACATCTATCGGTATCATGTACGATGCCAACAACCTGTACGTAGGTCTGGGTATCAACTCTACAGAAGATGTGGGTCTGGCTGATCAGACTCGTCTGACGGCTACATACACAATGGATGCACTGACAGTTGGTTTCATGTACAGCACATCTGATATAGGTACTGCTGATGACGAGATTGCAATGGGTCTGAGCGCTGCCTACAAGATGGGTGCCAACACATTCAAGTTCCAGTACATCGATACAACTGATACTGCGCTGACTGTTACAGGTCCTACTGGTACTGTTCTTGTTGCGCAGGGTTATGATGAAACACGTACTACTGTAGGTGTTGATCATGCTATGTCTAAAGCAACTTCAGTATATGCTTTGGCTGATAGCTGGAGCGAAGCTGACGTGACTAACATCTCGTTTGGTCTGAAGCACAACTTCTAAGTTATATTTTATAACATTAGAAAAAAACGGGGCTTAGGCCCCGTTTTTTTATGCCTGAAATAAATCCAGTTTAATGGGTTGCTAGTTGCTTCGTTACCAGTATGTGAATAACCCCCCATATTACAGAGCAAGCTCAGACAGAATAGACGTTGATAGTGTGCTTAATTAATACTATTAAGGTGCATCAAATCCTCAGCAGGCCATGTCCAGCAGCGTCTTCTGTGCTAGAATCTCTGGCTTTCATCAACAGGCCGATTCGCTCCATCCATGACCGCTGAATCTATAACATCCACCAGTCGTATTCGCGAAATTCCCTATAATTACACCTCGTTTTCTGATCGGGAAATTATAATTCGTTTCCTGGGTGAGTCCATGTGGGCGAAGATTAATCAGCTACGGGGTTCGCGTCGCACCGGTCATTCGGCACGTATGCTGTTCGAGGTGCTGGGTGATATGTGGGTTATTACACGTAATCCCTTTATCCAGGATGATTTGCTGGAAAACCGGCGCCGCAGGAAGCAGCTGGTGGCAGCCCTGCATCACCGCCTGGACCAGATCGTGCTGCGTGCGGACGGCAATGAGCAGGCTTTGGAGCTGGCAGATGCGGCAGCTAAGGCAGTAGGTGAATTTGCCGCCTGGTTTGAATCACAGCAGTCGCTGCGTAATCGGGCCACACGCCTGCTGGCAAAAATCACGCGTCGGGATAATGTCGATTTCAGTGGCATAGCCCGTGTTTCCCATGTCACCGATGCCACCGACTGGCGTGTCGAGTTCCCCTTTGTTGTGCTGACCCCGGATACGGAAGACGAAATCCCCGCCATGGTGAAGGCCTGTATCGAGCTGGGACTGACCATCATTGCGCGCGGTGGCGGTACCGGTTATACCGGCGGTGCGGTACCCCTGTATGCTAATACGGCGGTGATCAATACCGAAAAGCTTGAAGCCCTGGCGACGGTAGAAATGAAGAGCATTCCCGGTGTCGATCGCCCGGTACCAACGGTTCGTGCCGAGGCGGGTGTCGTCACCAAACGGGTCTCCGAGCTGGCCGAGGCTCATGGCTATGTGTTTGCGGTGGATCCCACATCCCAGGATGCCTCCACCATTGGCGGCAATATCGCGATGAATGCGGGCGGCAAGAAGGCGGTGATGTGGGGCACGACACTGGATAACCTGGTGTCCTGGCGCATGGTCACGGCCGACGGTAACTGGCTGGAAGTCGAACGCATCAATCATAACCTGGGCAAGATCCACCAGCAGGCCGAGGTCGAGTTCAGGGTGAGTCGTTTCCAGGCCGGTAAGGAATCACTGCTGGGGCAGCCCGAAATACTCAAATTCCCCGGACAATCGCTGCGTAAAGAAGGCCTGGGTAAGGATGTCACCGACAAATTTCTCGGTGGTCTGCCCGGGGTGCAGAAAGAGGGGTGTGACGGCCTGATTACTTCTGCCGTATTCGTCCTGCACACTATGCCCAAACAACGGCGCACCGTGTGCCTGGAATTTTATGGCCATGATCTACATGAGTCCGTGCCGGCGATCGTTGAGGTCAAGGATTACCTGGAACAGAACCCGGACATCATGCTCTCCGGCCTCGAGCACCTGGATGATCGTTATATCCGTGCGGTAAATTACAGCCCCAAGGCAGCGCGCACCGAGTCCCCCAAAATGCTGTTGCTGGCGGATATTGCCAGTGATGATGAAAATGCGGTGGCCGAGGCCGCATCGCAGGTGGTGCGCCTGGCGAATGCCCGTCATGCGGAAGGTTTTATCGCAGTCAGTGCCGAGGCACGCCAGCGTTTCTGGTCGGACCGTGCCCGTACCGCGGCCATTGCGGCGCACACCAATGCCTTCAAAATTAATGAGGATGTGGTGATCCCGCTCGACCGGCTGGCCGAATATTCGGAAGGCATAGAGCGTATGAACATCGAGCAGTCCATCAGTAATAAGCTGGTGCTGCTGGATAAGATTGAAAACTGCCTGTTGCTGAGTCAGCAGCCAGAGTTGCAGAAGACCGATGAGCCAGAAACGGCAGCCCTGATTACGGCCCATTTTGAATCCGCATTAGAAACCCTGGCGCGGGTACGTCAGCGCTGGCAGGGTTTGTTGCATTCACTGGATGAGCCGGCCGAGCAGCATATTGATATCCTGCTGGACGAAGAAAAGACCCGTTTACGTGCCGGTGATACCCTGGTCCAGGGCCTGTTGCGCCATGAAATCCTGGTCTCTTACCGTGCGGAGGTTGAGCAGCCGTTAAAACAGATTTTCAGGGGCCATGACCTGCTGGCGATCCAGAACAAGCTGGATGGCATGCACGGCGAAGTCCTGTCCAGCCGCTTATTTGTCGCCCTGCATATGCACGCGGGTGACGGCAATGTGCATACCAATATCCCCGTGAACTCGAATGACTACGCGATGATGCAGGAGGCCGAGCGACTCGTTGATCGCATCATGGAACTGGCGATTTCACTGGGCGGCGTTATTTCTGGTGAGCATGGCATCGGGCTGACCAAGTTTCAGTACCTGGACCAGCGTACCATTAGCGCCTTTGCTGAATATAAGCAGCAGGTCGATCCCGAGGGGCACTTCAATCGAGGTAAACTGCTGGTACAGACCGGTGGCCTTGAGCGTGCCTATACACCATCACTACGCCTGTTAAAACAGGAAGCCATTATCCTGGAAGAGAGCGAGCTGGGTGAATTGAATGATGCGATTGCCCATTGCCTGCGTTGCGGTAAGTGCAAGTCGAGCTGCACCACCCATGTGCCATCGGCCAATTTATTGTATTCACCGCGCAACAAAATACTCGCCTCTGGCCTGATTACCGAGGCCTTCCTGTACGAGGAGCAGACCCGCCGTGGTATTTCCGTGCGTCACTTTGATGAAATGAATGATGTAGCGGATCACTGTACCATCTGTCACCGCTGTTTATCGCCCTGTCCGGTGAATATCGATTTTGGCGATGTTACCGTAAAAATGCGCCATATCCTCAAGTCGCAGGGGCAGCGCCGGGTGAACCTGGCAACAAAATTGTCTATGGCCTTCCTGAACATTACCGATCCGGCGGCGATTAAGCTGGTCCGTGCCGGCCTTATCCAGGCGGGTTATATGGGGCAGCGTTTTGGCCGACGCCTGATGAAGCTCGTGCCCGGCTTGCTGCCGAAGCAGAAACGGCCTGCTTCCACTACCGGTAAGCCGGTGATAAAAGAGCAGGTTATCCAGTTCATGAGCAAGCCCATGCCGGCGGATGTACCGGCAAGAACCCTGCGTTCGACGCTGGGCGTGGAAGATAACAAGACCATCCCTATCCTGCGTGATCCCGCTAAAACAGATATCAACAGTGAAGCTGTATTTTATTTCCCCGGTTGTGGTTCAGAGCGCCTGTTCAGCCAGGTGGGTGCGGCCACATTGAGCTGGTTATATGAATTAGGAATCCAGACAGTACTGCCGCCGGGTTACCTGTGTTGCGGTTATCCCCAAACCGCATCCGGTGATACCGAAAAGGGGCGGCAGATTACCACCGGTAACCGGGTGTTATTCCACCGTATGGCGAATACACTCAATTACCTGGATATCAAAACCGTGGTGGTTTCCTGTGGTACCTGTATCGACCAGTTGCTGGAATACCAGTTTGAGCAGATATTTCCCGGCTGCCGCTTAATGGATATCCACGAATACCTGATGGAGAAGGGCGTCAGCATGGAGGGCGTGGGCGGCACACAGTATCTATACCATGATCCCTGTCATTCACCGATGAAGCAGTACGCCCCCATTAAAGTGGCCTCCAGCCTGATGGGTAAGGATGTAACCCTGTCCGATCGCTGTTGTGGTGAGTCGGGTACCTTTGCCGTAGCGCGTGCAGATATTGCGGCCCAGGTGAAATTCCGCAAGCAGCGCGAACTTAAACAGGGTATCAAGCAGTTGAGCAGTCATGAAAAGGCGCTGAACGGGAATATTAAAATGCTCACATCCTGTCCCGCCTGCCAGCAGGGGCTGTCACGTTATGCGGATGATACCGGGCTGGAAGTCGATTACATCGTGGTTGAGCTGGCGAAACACAAGCTGGGTAAGGACTGGCAGAGCCAGTTTGTGAAGTCGGTGAAGAATGGTGGGATTGAGCGGGTCCTGTTGTGATTTAAGTCGGAAGTCGGAAGTCGGAAGTCGGAAAAAATGTTTCGCTTTTGACTAACGACTAACGACTAACGACTAACGACTAAAGTCTTATTTCGGCATTACCGTTTTCGCGCCATCCTGGGTGCCGAGGATCAGTACATCTGCACCGCGGTTTGCAAATAGCCCACAGGTTACAACACCGGCCCAGCTATTAATTTCATTTTCCATTTTGATTGGTTCCATAATCTCCAGGTCGTGAACATCGAGGATGACATTGCCGTTATCGGTGATGAAATTTTCACGCCATACCGGGCGACCACCCAGCTTCACCAGCTCGCGTGCAATATAGCTACGGGCCATGGGGATCACTTCGACCGGTAAGGGGAACTTGCCCATGACGTCGACCAGTTTCGTTTCATCGGCGATACAGACAAATTTCTTACTGGCGCCAGCAATAATTTTTTCACGGGTAAGGGCGCCACCGCCGCCCTTGATCAGTGACAGGTTGTGGTTGGACTCATCGGCACCATCAATGTAAACCGGAATATAGTCAACATTGTTCAGGTCAAATACTTCGATGCCGCGTTCCTGCATCAGTTTGGTCGATGCCTCGGAGCTGGATACTGCACCTTTGATCTTGCCCTTTATTTCGGCCAGGCAGTCAATGAAATGATTTACTGTAGAGCCGGTGCCTACACCAACAATTTCATCTTCAACAACATAGGCCATGGCGGCTTCAGCGGCTTTGCGTTTCATTTCATCTTGCGTCATAGTACGAACTCCTAAATCAGATGGCAGAATAATACCTGTTGTCGACTAACAAGTCATCTGCCCGGCTGCGTGATGAATTAATGAAGATGCTATGACACAAAAATATATAGAAAAAATACTCACTGCACGGGTCTACGATGTAGCCATAGAATCACCGCTGGAGGTGGCCAATCGACTCGGGACACGACTGGAAAATCATATCCTGTTGAAGCGGGAGGATTTGCAGCCGGTGTTTTCCTTCAAGTTACGCGGGGCCTATAACAAGTTATTCCAGCTACTTCGTGGTGGTGAAGTAAAGGGTGTAATTGCGGCCTCGGCGGGTAACCATGCCCAGGGGCTGGCCCTGTCGGCATCAAAACTGGGCGTGAAGGCCACCATCGTCATGCCGAAAACCACGCCGCGTATCAAGGTGGATGCGGTACGCTCCTACGGTGCCAAAGCAGTACTGTTTGGTGATACCTATGATGAGGCCTCTGAATATGCCTATGAGTTGGCAGAAAAAGAGGGTTTAAGTTTTATTCATCCCTACGATGATCCTGATGTAATTGCCGGCCAGGGCACCGTGGCAATGGAAATTTTGCGCCAGTACCCGGAGCCAATACACGCGGTATTTATTCCCGTCGGCGGTGGTGGCCTGATTGCCGGTATGGGGGCCTATATAAAATACCTGCGGCCCGAGATAAAAGTGATTGGTGTCGAGCCGGAAGATGCTGCCTGTATGGCCGAGGCGTTTAAGAAAAACCGCCGTGTCACACTGGATACGGTGGGTATTTTTGCGGATGGCGTTGCCGTGCGCCAGGTGGGGCGAGAAACCTTCCGCGTCGCCAAACAATGTGTTGATGAAGTTATCACTGTGAGTACGGATGAAATCTGTGCCGCCATTAAGGATATTTTTGATGATACCCGCTCCATCACCGAGCCGGCCGGAGCACTGGCGGTGGCGGGTATAAAAAAATATATTGATAGCCATGGGCTAAAAGACCAGACCCTGGTGGCGATCAATAGTGGTGCGAATATGAATTTTGATCGCCTGCGTCATGTCTCGGAACGGGCTGAGTTGGGTGAGCATGGTGAAGGCCTGGTGGCGGTTACCATCCCGGAAAAACCGGGTAGTTTCCTCAAGTTCTGTAAAACCATCGGCAAGCGAGGTATTACCGAATTCAACTACCGTTATGCCGATGATCGGGATGCCCATGTCTTTGCCGGTATTAAATTATCCGAGGGACTGGCGGAAATGGATCAGCTAATTGAAAAACTGGAGACCGCAGGTTACCCGGTACTCAGCATGACCGATAACGAAGTAGCGAAGATGCACGTGCGCTACATGGTGGGCGGTCATGTCCATGGGCTGGAAAACGAAGTGCTATACCGGTTTGAATTTCCCGAACGCCCCGGTGCCTTGCTTAATTTTTTAAGCCAGATCGGTACGCGCTGGAATATCAGTCTGTTTCATTATCGTAACCACGGTGCAGCCTATGGTCGAGTGCTGGTTGGTTTGCAGGTGCCGGCTAGTGACCACAAGGCGTTGAAAGACTTTCTCAGTAGCCTGGGGTATCGCTGGTGGGAAGAGACCGATAACCCGGCTTACAGTATGTTTCTTGGTGGCTGAAAAGCTTATTCTTGAATTACTTTTTTATCGTATAGACACCGTTCTGTGGCGATCATGTTCAAGGGTACATCCCAGGGTTCACAGGGGAGTTGCTCTATTTTCTGGCACTCATGGGCCAGTCCAATGAGATGTGGGCTGTGCCATTGTTTGCGGTGGCGGGTAAAGGCCAGGCTGCGATCATAATAACCACCGCCCATACCGAGGCGATTCATCTCTTCATCGAAGGCGACCAGGGGTAGCAGTATTAGATTGAGCTGCCGTGCACGAATCCATTCACTGGGGTGGCAGTTGGGTTCGTTAATACCAAAACGATTCGTTATTAATCTTGAGCCAGGGTGGTAGGGTGCGAAAACCAGGGCATGGCCCGTCGGTGGCAGTACCGGTAAATAAACCTGTTTTTTATATTTCCATGCCCTGTGTATGAGATAGGCGGGATCAATTTCTCCATCTTCAGCAAGGTAGAGTGCAATGCGCGATGCATTAAGGAATAAAGGGTGACGGCTTAGTTGTTGTGCAACGGACTGGGCGTGCAGGTCTTGCTGATGGTCACTCAGCGCGCGTCGTTGTTGACGTACGCTTTTACGTAGTTGGTCTCGTGGGCTTGCTGGCATGGCCAGTAGCTTAGAGCCAAAATTAGGAGGGTGCAACCGCAAATGCCGTAGCAGGACTCACGATCCTTGAACCTGGGGTTCAAGTGGGAATTCGCGTCGACGTATAAGGCCTCCCACACTAGGCGGTAACGCACACAGCGCCTGACAGCTAATCTCCCGGTGTCGATGAGTAAGGCTCAAGGGTTTTATAAGTTGTGCTTACAAACACCGCAGAAGCACCCAAACTCTTTACCGTTGCCCGGCTCCCTGCTTTGCAGGGAGATTGGGCACCTCAGATGAGTGAGGCTGGAATCATATTAACAAGGTCAGCTTGATACTTTGTTGACCTGTATCTAGGTTAGTTTAATTTCACGCAGGGCAATGTCTATTTTATTCTGTAAATTGCCTACTCGTGAATCCAGGTCTGTAAAACCCTGCTCAAATCCCTGGCTATTGAGTAATTCGTGAGCCAGGTTAAGCGCCACCATAATGGCTATGCGTTCAGCGCCGATAATCGATCCGCGCTGTTTTATTTCATTTAGTTTTTTATTGAGAAACTCAGCCGAAGCGCGTAACGAATCCTGTTCGTCAGGTGGACAGGAAACGCGATATTCCTTATCCATTATTTCGATATTGAGACTACTGGTGTCTTTGCTCACAGGAAATTAACTCAGGAGAGGGAGGGGCTAGGCAGATTCCATAGCTTTCAGGCGTGAAATCATGCCTTCAACCTGGCTACGAACCTGTTCTTTCTGCTCGACCAGGCCTGATTTATCAGTTTTTAATGCAAATAGCTGTGCTTTTAGCTGGGCATTTTCTTCCGATAAGCGCTGTGAAAGAGCGAGTAATTCCTCGACCTTGCTTTCCAGTGACTCAATATTTGTCGTTGCTTGGTTGTTCATAGTGTTTAATATAGTTTCAGAAAAGCCCCGGGTCAAATATAACGTACAGTTTAAGCACGTGCTAAAATACCCGGATGATTAAAATGAGGAGGCCCGTATGACCGAAAGGCCGCAGTATAACAGCTTACGAGCCGCTTTGGAGAAGACCGATGCGGAGATGACAACAGCCGAGGTGCATGGCGTTTTATGCGGCATGTACTGCGCTGCTGGCCAGGCAGAACTGGGTAAATGGCTGGAACAGGTTTTTGAGACCTTTGATGTCAACAACATGCTGGTGAAAGAGGCCAGTCAGCTGCTGGTTGGCCTGCATCGCAGTACCCAGGAGCAATTGAACGATGCCGAGGCGGGTTTTCAGCTGTTGCTGCCCGATGACGAAGCGCGGCTGTCCGAGCGCTCTGAGGCGCTGGCCAGCTGGTGCCAGGGGTTCACCTTTGGTCTTGTGGCCGGTGGCCTGAAAGAGGGCGCTGACATGCCACAGGATAGCCGTGAGTTGATCCGTGACATGGTTGAAATCGCCCGTCTGGGTCATGAGGAGTCCGAGGGTGATGATGAGGATGAGGAGGCTTACATGCAGCTCAGTGAGTATGTGCGCATGGCCGTGTTGCTGATCAATGAAGAGCTGCAGCCGCTGAAACCCGCCGCTGAGACCCGTCATTAAATAATAATCCATTTGAATAGCCCCCCAGGATAAGCCGACAATGAATGCAAAGATCCATGCCAAACACAGAAAGCAGCTGATGCGAATGGTCGGTGATGGTGGTATCGCCATCCTGCCGGCGGCACCACTGCGTACACGTAATCGTGATGTAGAGTATCCCTTCCGCCAGGACAGTGATTTTTATTACCTGAGCGGCTTCCCTGAGCCGGAGGCCGTGATCGTGCTGGTACCGGGCCGTGCTGCCGGTGAATATATCCTGTTCTGCCGGGATCGCGACCTGGAACACGAGGTCTGGCACGGTCGTCGTTATGGCCCCGAGGGTGCCATCGAGCTCTTTGGTGCCGACGATGCGTTCCCTATCGATGATATCGATGACATCCTGCCGGGTCTGATGGAGCAGTGTGAGCGGGTATATCACACCATGGGACTGGATCCCACCTTCGATAACCGGGTTATGGACTGGGTCAATACGTTGCGCAAGCAGTCACGCTCCGGTGCCCATGTGCCCTATGAGTTCATCTCACTGGACTACCTGCTGCATGACATGCGCCTGTTTAAAAATCGCGATGAACTCCGGTTGATGAAAAAGGCGGCGAAAATATCGGTCGAGGCACATAAGCGCGCGATGCAGATCTGCAAACCGGGCATGTATGAATACCAGCTGGATGCGGAGATCCTGCACGAATTTCAGCGTAACGGTGCCGGCTGGGCCTACCCGAGTATTGTTGGTGGTGGTGCCAATGCCTGTATCCTGCATTACACTGAAAATAAGGACCTGCTCAAGGATGGTGACCTGGTGCTGATCGATGCCGGTGCCGAATATGATGGTTACGATGCGGACATCACCCGTGCCTTCCCGGTGAATGGCCGTTTCAGTGATGCGCAAAAAGAAATTTTCGAGCTGGTGGTCGAGGCCAATCTGGAAGCCATCAAGCAGGTGAAGCCGGGCAACCACTGGAATGATCCGCATAATGCCGCGGTAAAAGTATTAACCAGAGGCATGATCGAGCTGGGCCTGTTAAAGGGCACGGTGACAAAATTAATTAAGGAGGAAGCCTACAAAAAATATTACATGCACCGCACCGGTCACTGGTTAGGGCTGGATGTACATGATGTCGGTGAATACAAGCTGGATAATGAATGGCGTATGCTGGAGCCGGGCATGGTGCTCACCATTGAGCCGGGTCTATATATTCCACACGGTAGCCGTGGCGCCAAACGCTGGTGGGATATAGGCGTGCGGATTGAGGATGATGTGGTGGTGACCAAAGACGGGCATGAGGTTTTGACTGATGGCCTGCCGAAAACCACGCATGAAATTGAGGCGATAATGGCGTCGTGAGCTTTTCATGGTGCAACCTAAAAAATGACTGAATCAAATACAAATATTGCAGGTTTTTATGATGTCGTCATTATCGGAGGCGGCATGGTCGGTGCCAGTCTCGCCTGTGCCCTGGCTAATCAGAAATATAAAAAAA
>Ga0224496_10000325_pt1 | contig 34221 bp, 41 predicted proteins | sample SF_Jul11_sed_USG_2_FD_168127 | JGI IMG/M metagenome (GOLD analysis project Ga0224496, IMG submission 168127) | Sediment microbial communities from San Francisco Bay, California, United States - SF_Jul11_sed_USGS_8_1 | ecosystem: Environmental > Aquatic > Marine > Sediment | place: USA...
TGGCCAGGAGTGCCGAGGGCCATTGGGTGAAATTATGCGGGGCGGCACAGATGGCCAAGCTCATGCACGGCGTGCCGTTCAAAAACGGAGTTGAAGTCCAGAAGGAGAGCCGTCAGGAAATCGCCGCTTGATCAGATCGGCATACACAACATTTGACTATTTCTCCTCTGCCGGCCACAATTGTATCGTTAGCATGGCCACCCCTGGGTTCGAATAAAGACACGTGAGTTGCTCCGTGTCACCACCCGGGTGTTCGGTGCTTGGTCGGATAACCCGACTGGCGCCTTGAATGTCCAGAACATCGCAGGCGCGAACATCTTGCCCTGCCCATCCCTGCGGCACCCCCTCAGCGACACTGGTCACCAGTGCCAAGACTAGCAGGGACACTCTAAGCTTTGCGTAAGGAAGGGTCATGTGACGATCCTCCGGTTAACGTTGATTGAATTTCTTCACCAATGGCAGGCCATATCGTGCATTGCAAGAGCCGGTTCGATTCTCGCCGGAACCAAAGAATGCTAATAGAAATATCCAAATCCTCGAAAGTCAGGAGCCATCTGACAACAGGACCTTGGGGGCCTGGGTTTGTCTGACTGAGGCGACGGCCATTGCCCAAACATGTGGTAGGACAGGGTTTCTGTTTCCGCGTTTAGAGGGTGCGAACTTCGAGGTCGTCCAGGTGAAAACTCAGAAAGTCCCGCGAGTTGAAAGTGAGTAAGGTATTCACTCGTGCGGCTCTCGCGCAAGCTGCGATCACCCAATCATAGGTCCGACCGCCAGCTATGTCATGGTCGGCGGCCTCTCGGAGCAGCGGCCGAAAGGCTTTGTTGTCCAAGCCCGCGAGTGTTCCTTCGGTGAGAAAGCTGGTCTCGATCAGAGCGATCGTGTCCCGCGGCGACAGTCGATGGGGCGGCGGGAGTCTGGTGAGTACTGCGTAGGCCTCGATCAGGGCTGGCGTGGCGATGACCAGAGATTCCCGCTCCGTAAGTCGGCGTTCCATTTCCGTAATGGCTCGCTCATGGTGCTCGTGCCACGTACACACAGTGGCGACCATGACGCTAGTGTCGGGGAGAAAGCTACCCATACGGGGCTAGGAGGAGGCGGCTCTGTCGCGGGTGAGCTGTAGTCTTGTCCGCTCGATGGTCTCGCTCGTGAGTGGCTGAATCGGCTGATCCGGTATCGCGACAAGAAACCGGCCGCGTTTCTTTAGCTTGACGGGAAGCGGTGCGGGCTCAATTTCAATGAGTCCCTGCCGCCAGCGGATCTCCAGCTCGTTGCCTGGCTGTAGTCCTGCTTCCCGCCGCAGTTCTTTGGGAATCACCAAACGACCGGCAGAATCAATGGTTGTCTTCATGGTATGAAATATACCATGTATCATACCGTGCTGTAAAATGATCATTAGAGGCCTCCGCCGTGACTTGTTTGGAGTGACGGTATTGCCAGAACAGCTACCGTGACGGTCAGCCTGTAGAGTATGGGAACGTCAGTGAGCGAGGTCACCTGCGAGCCGGAATGAATCGCACGGGTTTAGGGCGTTTCCGATGCGGCGAGGGAGGGCAGGGTAGTGAGGACGACGTCGGCGGCTTTGTCGTCCGGTTTGAGCAGCGGAATGATCTGGGGGCGCTGCACTGAGCCAAACTTCGATTTTGACGCCCAGGTGACCTTCTGGCGCACAAATCCACCGATCTCCCCAAGGGTGACCTTCCCATCGTGGTTAGTATCCGCCTCCCCGCGAAGACCTCGTAGCAAGTAATAGGTAAAGAGCCCGTGGTGGTGACCATCGTCGTCGAGGCCCTTACCGAGCCCCTCCACCGCGATCAAGCGGATAGCCTTATCACCATGTAAATCCCATTGGGGGGTGACGGTCGTTTTGGGATGGTCTTGTAGCTGGGAGATCTTTCCTTCGAAGACAAGGATGGCCTGTCGCGGGTTGAGTGTCGCGAAGACCGATTCGAGCGATTTCAACCGGTACAGGGTGGTCGCAGCCTTTGCTCCATCATAGGGGACCAGCATGATCTCCCCTAACGGAGATACCATGGCGTGACCAGAAAAATAGACAATGACGATTCCATCCTTCGTGGAACGAGTCGGAAGCCATTCACGGAGTGCCTTCTCGATCTGCGAATAGGTTGCCTTGCGATCCGTCAAGAGAGAAATATTGGACGATGGAACGCCCCCGAGAGTTTGAAAATACTTGGCGACGGTTTCCGCATCTTGCGACGCATACTTACGGGACTGTATCCGTTGATTGAGATAGGAACTGAGACCGATCGAAATGACAGAGGTCTCTGGTCGTCGCGCGCCTGACGCTTGTGCTGGAACTTGATCGATATCGTCACGGCTGGATCCCGTGGGGGTAATGGTGAAGGAAAGCGCGTGAGTTCTGGCCGCGGCCCCCCCGCGCTCCTCCACGGCAACCCGAATCTCGGCGTGCAGTGGCTCGGCGAGCAAGGGCAAACTGGCGAGAAATTCCAGAGATTTCGTTTGGCCTGGTAGCAGAGACGGGACCTTCAACGTGGTCGTGGGAAATTGATCGATGATCGCCGAAGTTCCAGCCAGCGACGCCCACGCGTTCTCTATCGAGGTCGTCCCTGTATTAACAATGTCCACTCGGATGCGGACATGTTCGCCACCCTCGAACATCAAATCACTGTTTTCATCGAGTAACATGGCCTTAAAGCGAAGGGCAGATAAAGTCGAGGTCGGAGGATGCTGGTTTTCTACGGTCGTTGAGGCCGAAGGCACAGGCAGGGTATCGGAAGGTGCGGAATTTGGTTCAGATGAACCGAGCGAGCCCTGGCCGCCTGCAGCCACTCGGGCAATTAAGGCGACACGTGTTGCAACTTCGATGGCGGTGTCCTGGATGAACGGGTCTATGTGATAATTACAATTCTTTCCGAGTTGCTCCAGCCGTAGGCGTTCCCGTCGAGCGACGGTGATGTCCGATTGTCGGAGTAACGTTCCTGTTCGATCGTAGACGCGAGCAACCGTCGTGAGTTGTAAGCTGGCAGGAGGCCGGTCGTACAATGCCTCCTTATTCAGGTCGAATGCTGAATCGACAAGATCAACCTGAATGAGATGATCGGGAGAGGGCGTCTCGGCATCGTCTTCAGGTAGCACCGTTTTGAACGTTCGCTGAACTCCTTCCCGCATTGCTTCATGGAGGCGATCTCCCAAGGGGATGTCCTGAATCTGTCCACAGGAGTCGCTGTAACGAATCGTTAAGTCCTTGAGTGATTTGGATACTTCAAGCGTGGCGCTGGAAGAAAGAGGCTCTCCCAGTGGAGGAAACTCCAAATGTTTGGCACAAGCGGAAAGGAAAAGCAGGGCGCTCCCCAGTCCTGCGCCCGTAACAAAGAGCGTACGGTTGAATGGTTGTTGTGAGATCACTGGCTCGCCTAGTTTTTGCGCCAGCAACCGTACGTGATATGAGACTTGAAAGCAACAGTGGCTTGATAGGTCTTTGCGATGAGTCCTCACCTGTATTCTTGGGGAGTTTTCCTCTTTGAAGCCTGTTGAAAGAGTAGTGTAAGATATATGGTTCGGGGCAGTGTAGGGCCTCATTTCCCATTCGGCCTCTCTCGCAGAGAGCCATACCCTGGAGGAGTGCAGATATGCTCAATTGGAGTCAGCAGACGATGAGAGTGCTTGTCGGTTGTGGATTGGTCGGATGTGCTCTTATTGGAAGTGGATGCGCGTCATCCGTCTCGGCAGCAGGTGTTCCTCCAGTCTGGGCCCAAGGCTTTGCGGACATCGTGAAAAAGACGACCCCAGCTGTCGTCAATATCGCTGTGACTGGCGGAAAGGAAGGGAGTCGGCGCCGTGGTGGGATTCCTCAGGTGCCTCCTTTCGGGACGCCTCCTCCCGGTGATGAGCCGGGTGACGGAGAGTCTCCGACACCACCAAGTCCTCATGGTCCACCCGTCCCCCACGGTCGTCCAGACCAGAGCGCGGGTTCCGGGGTCATTTTGGATGTCAACGGGTATATCGTCACCAATAATCATGTGGTCGAAGGAGCGACGCAGATTACCGTGACGCTGAGCGATCGGCGTGAGTATTCGGCAAAAGTGGTCGGCACCGATCCAAAGACCGATTTGGCGGTCATCAAGATTGAGGCCAAAGATTTACCCTCGCTCAAGTGGGCAGACTACGAAAACTTACAAGTTGGTGATTTGGTGCTGGCTGTTGGAAGTCCGTTCGGCCTGAGTTCGACGGTCACGCTCGGTATCATCAGCGCCCTAGGGCGGGGCAATGTGGGAATCGCCGACTATGAAGAATTTATCCAGACTGACGCGGCGATTAACCCTGGGAATTCAGGGGGGGCGCTTATCAATATGAACGGCGAGCTGATCGGGATCAACACGGCGATTTTTTCCCGAACCGGTGGCTCGGAAGGAATTGGGTTTGCGATTCCGAGCAGCATCGCAGTCGATATCGTGGACAGCCTGCAGAAAACGGGAAAGGTCGTCCGTGGGTGGATGGGGGTCGCGATCCAAGAGATAACCCCTGCGTTGGCGAAGTCGTTCAAACTCCCAGAGCAACGGAAGGGTGTCTTGATCAGCGACGTCAATGAAAAGGGTCCATCTCACGCAGCAGGAATTAAACGGGGCGATGTGGTGGTCGCATTCAATGGCAAAGAGGTGCAGAGTGTCAGTCAGCTGCGGAATCTGGTGGCGAGAACCATGGTGGGTAAGGATGCACAGGTTAAGGTGGTACGCGAAGGCACGGAACAGCTGATCGCGGTGAAGGTCGCGGAACGTCCGTCGGACGAAATGCTGGCGAAGAGAGAACCTGGTCCGCCCAAGGAGTCCGGAGAAATGATCAAGCCGCCGGACAATGTGTTGGCGTCGTTGCGTGTCCAAGCATTGGACAATGCGCTGATGAGCCAACTTAATATTTCGGCGAAGACAACCGGGGTCGTCATCACGTCCGTGGAACCTGGTGGAGAGGCGGAGGCGGCCGGGCTTCAGCGCGGTGATGTCCTTCAGGAAGTCAATCATGAGCCCGTCAAGGCGCTTGCTGATTATCAAAAGGCGGCGGAAAAGATCAAGAAGGGTGAGCCAGCGGTGGTATTCGTCAATCGCCAAGGGAACAGCTTGTATGTGGCCATCAATCCGAAGTAGGAAGCACGGGGGGATCTGTTGAGCTGTCGATCTGTTGATCGACGGAAGCCCGATCCTCAGAGCATCGGATCGACAGATTCTCAAACTTACGAGGCTGTGTGCTGAACAAGGTGAACCGGTGGCTGCAAGATTCGATCTTCAAGCCCCTGGAAGATAAAAAGATGCCGGTCATGGAGCACCTGGTGGAGTTCCAGGTGCGGCTGACCCGTGCGGTGATCGTATTGACGGTCATTTTCATGGGGACATTTTTTTATGCGGACGCCTTAGTGAAATGGTTGCGTGTTCCACTCCAGAACATGTTTGTGCCGCGCGATCTCTCGTGGGAGCCCACCGATCTGCCGACCGTGCCGTTTGTCTTTCTCGCCCCGGCGGAGGCGCTGTGGCAGAACGTCAAGGTGGCAGGGCTCTGTGCGATCGTGGTGGCCATGCCTTATTTGCTGTATGAAATTTGGAAATTCGTTGTGCCTGGGCTGCACGTCCAAGAGCGGCGATTTGTCGGGCCTTTTGTGGGTGTCAGCGCGGTGGCCTTCTATGCCGGTGCAGGGTTTTCATATTTTTTTGTCTTGCCGTTCGCTTTAAATTTTTTGATTGCGTATGGCGTGAACGCTGGATTTGTGCCTCAGATTTCGATTGCGCAGTATGTCGGATTCGCCCTCTGGTTTCTGATGGTCTTTGGGCTGACCTTTGAGGTGCCGTTGGCGCTCACGCTTATGGCCAAGCTTGGATGGGTCGATGCGCCGTTCTTGATTCAGTACTGGAAGTGGGCGTTGTTGGGATCATTTGTGATTGCCGCAATTCTGACTCCGACACCTGATCCATTTAATCAAACGCTCATGGCCGGTCCCATGTTCCTATTGTATTGGGTCGGCATCTTTGGCGCGAAACTGTTTGGTAAGAAAACATCGTCGGACACGAGTCAATCTACCGTTCCGACTGTGGCGATGGCGGGAGCAGGCGGGAGCGCTTCGGGAGTGTCGATGGGGAAATCCTCAGATGATGAGTATGTAGGCGTTCCCGGAGGACGACGACACTAAACGACGCTCATTCTGATTCTGGCGTCGGACAGTCAGGTGGACGAAAAGGGGGCCCATGGGACGTGAGCTTAACATCATCAGCGATGGCAGTGACGATGCCTGCACCTATATGTGGGCCTGTGCCATCTGCGATGAGACTGAACGGTGCCAAAAGGACAAGGAAGGGCATAGCCGTTGGTTGGTCGCGAAGCGGATGGAACGGATCGAATACAAAGTGCTTATCATGAGCAATAAGGGCGGCGTGGGAAAGAGTACCTGTACGACGAACATTGCCGTCAGCCTTGCGCTTAAGGGGTGGCACGTGGGGATCTGTGACATGGATATTCATGGTCCCAACATCCCCAAAATGGTCGGCGCTGAAGGCCAGAAGCTCAAGGTCAGCACGTCCGGCGGGATCATTCCCTTCCAAGCCTATAACCTAAAGATCGCCTCGATGTCGTTTCTGTTACAGAACTCCGATGATCCCATCATCTGGCGTGATGCCTACAAGTATGAATTCATCAACCAATTGCTGGGTGGGGTAGATTGGCAAGACCTGAATTTTCTCCTCATCGATCTTCCGCCCGGGACCGGCAATGAATCGGTCACGACCATCGACTTGCTCGGCAATGTCAGCGGTGCGGTCATCGTCACAACCCCACAAGAGGTGGCCCTTCTTGATTCGCGGAAGTCGGTCACCTTTTGTAAGGACAGTGAAGTGCCGATCGTCGGCATTGTGGAAAACATGAGCGGATTGGAATGCCCTCACTGTCACACACAGATCGATGTGTTCAGACAGGGAGGAGGAGAAGCCTCTGCCTTGGATATGGGAGTTCCGTTCTTGGGACGAATCCCGCTTGATCCGGATGTGGTCACGCAGTCGGATCTGGGTGAGCCCTTCGCCCTGTTCAATTCGGATTCCCCGACGGCCGAAGCCTACCACCGTATCGCGAATCAAATTGAATCATTCTGTAAGAAGAGCGGATCATTGTTGAAAGTCGGGCGACCCACAGCCGGGCCGATCAAGGGAGTGAGTCCATGAAGGCCGCCGATGCCATGACCGGATTGACCCAACTCCACGAGGCGCAGCAGGTGGTGCTTGATGCCGCGACGGTATTGGGAGTGGAGAAGCTCTCGATCCTTGAGGTCCTGGGGCGCGTGTTGGCTGAGGACATCGTCGCGGGGCGAGACAATCCTCCCTGGGACAATTCGGCGATGGATGGGTTTGCGGTTAGGTGGGAGGATATTAAGCAGGAGCACACGATTCAGAAACCGGTGTCCCTCGTGGTGGTCGAGGATGTTCCCGCCGGGACGATGCCGTCGAAGGAGGTGGGCTCTGGTCAAGCGATCCGTATCATGACCGGGGCGCCGATTCCTCGAGGGGCGGATACAGTGCTGAAGGTTGAGGATACCGACCATTCGCCTGATTCGGTCCGTGTGTTGAAGGCAGAACCAAAGGGAGCCAACATCAGGCCACAAGGTGAGGATGTCAAAAAAGGGGATTGTATGATCGCCAGAGGGACCAGACTGCGTCCCAGCGAGGCTGGGATGTTGGCGATTTTGGCGAAGTCATTCGTGTTCGTGTACCAGCGGCCGCGCGTGGCGATCCTTTCGACGGGTGATGAGTTGGCGGACCTGGACGAACGGTACAGTGAGGAGAAGATCATCAATTCGAACAGCTACGGAATTGCTGCGGCAGTTCAGGAATCCGGGGGCATTCCATTGTTACTCGGCATCGCTCGTGACACCCCCGCAGCGCTCAAGGAAAAGATCTCACATGGATTGAACGCTGATATTCTTGTCTTGTCTGGCGGCGTCTCGATGGGTGATTACGACTTCACGAAGGCCGTCTTTCGTGAACTAGGCGCCGAGATGAATTTTTGGAAACTTGCCATCCGGCCCGGTCAGCCGCTGGCCTTCGGTAAAATTCAGAAGACACTTGCGTTTGGTCTTCCTGGCAATCCGGTTTCGTCGATGGTAACCTTCGAGCAGTTGGTGCGTCCGGCATTGCTGAAAATGAGCGGCTGCCGAAGCTATGGACGCCCGCTTGTGCAGGCGGTGTTTCAGGAAACCTTTTCCAAACGTGGCGATCGGCGGCATTTTTTGCGTGGTATCCTCACTCGAGAAGCAGGTGTCTTCAAAGTCCGTACGACTGGAGACCAAGGGTCCGGTATTCTCACGTCGATGGTGAAAGCCAACTGTCTCATCGATGTGCCTGTCACCGTCGAGCGCTTGAAGCCTGGTGATGAAGTTGTGGTTCAGCTGTTGACCGGCGAGGCGTGGCCTACCATGACCGAGCCGGCGCAGGCCGGGCCGCACCGCCTCTCTTGTTGTTAGAAAGGACGATCACTAGTCGTTGTTGGTGACGTTGACGAGGCCTAGAATCTATCCCGGCTTCGCGATGACTGGGTTGATCGGTGATGATGTAGTCCCATGGCTGTTCCTATCGTTTCCTTTATTGGTCGTTCGAACAGTGGGAAGACGACCTTGATCGAACGCGTGATTCCGGAGCTGGTCAAGGCCGGATACCGTGTTGCGACGGTCAAGCATGCAGGGCATGGCTTCGATCTTGATACGGAAGGAAAGGATAGTTGGCGTCATAAGCGCGCCGGCGCCAGCAGTGTCGTGATCGTCTCGAAGGGGAGCCTTGCCTTGTTTGCCGATGTCTCGGAACAGCTCAAGGTAGAAGAGGTTCGCGATCGTTTCTTGGATAGCTCCTACGATCTCATCATTGCCGAAGGGTGGAAGAGCGAGGGGTATCCAAAAATCATCATTGTCCGTGATCAATTGGGTGAAATCGCATACTCTTCCGACGGCCTTCTGGCGGTCGTCTCCGATACGGTGGTCGATCTCCCGGTGCCTGTGCTCCATATGGATGATGTGGGCGGTGTTGCTGCACTATTGATTACGCAGTTTCCTCTCAGACGACGGGAGCATGAGCTGGACGTCTAAGGCCACCTTTGCGTTGAGCCTCGTTGTAGGAGGTCTGGTCCTCGTTGGGGTCGCAACTCCATTCACCGATCAGCCAAAATTCTGCGCCGGATGCCACACCATCGCGCCTTCCTATGAGAGCTGGGCCAAGTCCTCCCATAAAGAGGTGAGTTGTGTTGCCTGTCATGTACGACCTGGACTCGAAGGATGGTTACACGACAAGGTCTTGGCAGGAGCCAAAGACACGGCCATCTATCTATTGGGAACCCCGACGGATGCGCACAATCTCAAGACAAGCGTGAACTCAGAGGTCTGCCTCAGTTGCCATCGTCACATCCTCCGTGTTTCAGAAATAGCGTCGCGCGACCTTCCAGCGCCAGTTCGAGAAGTGGGACTGATCATGAACCATCGCCGACACATGCAGGCCTTTAAGTCTCGCGGGCAAGGTGAAGGGTGTACCACCTGTCATGCTGGCGTGGTGCATGATGCACCCATCAAGGGCTATCCTGTCGTCATTCCGCGGGGCCATCTGTCCGCCGACAGCAAACCGTGGTATCCGATCCATCCCGAGGGATCGTATCTTCGTGATCGAGCCCTCCGTGACTGTTTCAGCTGTCACGATGGAAAGAGCCAGCATGACGGTAACATACTGGATCAGAAATGCGAGACCTGCCATGTCCCAGAAAAAATCAGCGGCGCCTTACTATTCAACTAGTTGATCGGAGTGACGGATCGGATGGCAAGTCCCGTTCTGAAGGTGTCGCAGCTGACAAAGCGGTTCGGAAGTTTCGCTGCGGTGGATGAGGTCTCTTTTGAGATTCGACCGGGTGAAATCTTGGGGCTATTGGGGCCGAACGGTGCCGGAAAGACCACGACAATCCAGATGCTACTCGGGGTGGTGACGCCTACCTCAGGCTCGATCGAAGCGTTTGGCTTAGACCTGTCGACCCACCGTGAAGCAGTTCTGCAACAAGTCAATTTTTCATCGACCTATATCGCTATGCCGCAAGCTCTGACCGTCGAGGAGAATCTATGGGTCGTGGCCAGGCTCTATGGCCTGAGCGATATCGCGCGTCGGGTGAATGATGTCGTCAAGAAGCTCGAGATGGATGAATTCCGACAGAAGGTCACCCGCAAATTATCATCAGGGCAGATGACCCGATTAACATTGGCAAAGGCCTTTCTTACCGAGCCTCGTCTTCTCTTTCTCGATGAGCCGACGGCCAGTTTGGATCCCGACATCGCCTACAAAATACGGTCTTTGCTGAAAGAAGAGCGAGGATCATCGGGGTTGAGTATCCTGTACACCTCACACAACATGCGGGAGATGGAAGAAATGTCGGATCGTATCATTTTCCTTCAACGTGGACGTCTCGTGGCTGAAGGGACGGCCCAAGCCATCGTGGCACGATTCGGCAAAGCAGACCTGGAGGAAGTGTTCGTGAATCTCGCACGGGAGTTGCCATCATGACGGAGGCTCTCGTGGACTTTGGTGCGGGATTCCTCACCGGGGGGCTTGCTGTCAGCACGGGCTGGGGGCTCTTCTGGTTTACGATCGGGTTGATCGGCTGGAACCGTCGCACCTGTGCGTGGGGAATAGTAATGAAAGGACTTGCAGGAGGTGTTGTGCCGTTATCCCTGGTACTAGGCCTATTGTGGTGGCGCGGCGGAAGCGGGTATGACGGGTTATGGTTTGTCAGTGGATTAGTCGGAGTGCCGGCTCTTCTGGCGATACTCTCATTGCGACCGATGCCAGATGGAAAAACAGCGGGTACACATCTTCTCGAAGGGGTCCGATTGCTCATGGCGGATCTCCTGGGAACTCACCAAGGCTGTGGCGGCTGCGACCATGCGCACGACCATAAAACCTGTCAATGAAACTGCATCGCGTCGTAGCACTCATCCTCAGGCATCTCTATCTGTACCGGAGAAGCTTGCCGCGGATCATGGAAATTTTTTACTGGCCATTCTTAGATCTCGTGATCTGGGGATTTATCACGCTCTATCTTGCCCGATACCAGAGCGAGGTCCCCGGGTTCGTCACCTTTTTCCTCGGAGCCCTAATTCTCTGGGATGTGTTGTTCCGCTCTCAGCAGGGCATCACCATTGCCTTTCTCGAGGAACTCTGGGCGCGCAACCTGATGAACCTCTTCGCCAGTCCGTTGAAGCCGAGTGAATTTTTGGCCGCCACGATGGCGATGAGTGTGATGAAGGTGGCAGTCGTCTCGATCGTCCTGGCTGGGTGCGCGCTGGTTTTCTACTCCTACAACGTGCTCATCATAGGATTGTGGCTCATCCCGTTCGTGCTCAATCTTGTGGTTTCTGGCTGGATCATCGGCGTGTTTACGACCTCACTGATAATGCGATTCGGGCAAGAGGCTGAAGTGCTAGCCTGGAGTATGGTGTTTTTATTCCAGCCCATCTCATGCGTGTTTTATCCTATGGATGTGCTGCCCCAGTGGCTCAAGGCGATCGCTTGGGCGAACCCGGCCGCGCACATCTTTGAAGGCATGCGGATGGTCTTGACCTCCGGGGAGGCCCCGTTGTCGAATCTTGTTTGGGCCGTCGGACTCAATGGTGCGTTGTTGGTCGGCGTTGTTCTATGGTTTTACCGGACGATCGCATACTGTAAAGACCAAGGGTTACTGGTTCGAGTAGGGGAGTAAGGTTGTAATCCCAAAAGCCCTGTGCTAGTGTGGCGAGGACTCGTATCGCCGGGGGCCTCTGCGGTGCAGAGTGTCTATCAGAGGAGGCCCACAATGTCGATGTTGCCTTGTCCGGGAATTTTGTCGGAAGTCAGACCTAAGTCGCTGCAGCGATCGCGTCTTCGGCCCGCTCCTTCCCCGTTCCTCGTGCTCAAGACAATGTCATTATCTTAAAGGAGGAACCCCGATGGGTTCGAAGATCTATGTCGGTGGGTTGCCGTATTCGGCGACCGAGCAGCAATTGAGTGACTTATTCGCAGCCCATGGCGCAGTGGCCTCGGCGCGAATCATTACGGACAAATTCACCGGCCAATCCCGAGGATTCGGCTTTGTGGAAATGTCCTCGGATCCCGAAGCTCAAGCTGCGATTACGGCCCTCAACGGTTCGGAGATGGGTGGCCGGACTCTTACAGTCAATGAAGCACGGCCGCAAGAACCGCGCACGGGTGGAGGCGGTGGTCGTGGTGGATTCGGTGGAGGCGGTGGTCGCAGCGGAGGTGGTGGCAAGCGCGACCGCTGGTAGTTGACCAGTTGCATGCGTAGAATGGAGGGGGTGCCACGCGGATGGCACCCCCTCTTTTTTTGGAGCTGCGTAGGGAGTCATTATGACTCCCTACGCACGATGGTAGTCGAGCATGAGTCTTGAGGAATCAACCATAGGACCGGGCGATCTGTCTTCAGTTTCCTTGCAGAACAGGCCGGTACTCGTGGTGGAAAACTTTTGGTCTGCTGAAGAGCGCCAGTTCTTTCGCGCAGGGATGAACCAGGCTGCCTGGAAGAGTCTCTCCGATCTAGAGAATGTTCGAGAAGATTTCCCCAACTCAGGCAACTGGGCAAAGGCTGAAATCGGATCGGTAGAAGGGGAGCATTTTCTCTCGCGGTTACAGCTTCCGTGTATTCAAATGTACATCGAATCCTTCCCCAATATCATTGGGCGCCATGTAGGGTTTAGCTACTATTCCTATTCAGCCGGTGATTGTCTCTTGACGCATGATGATACGGACCAGGGACGGCCCATCGTGGGCCGCCGCGCGCTGCAACGCCGAATCGCAATCGTCACGTATCTCCATGATGAATGGCAGCCTGATTGGGGTGGAGAATTAGTCATCTACACCAAGCGGACAGATCGGTCTGTGGATTCTATCGACCTTGTGCCGACGCATTGCATTGAACCTCGTCCAGGAACACTCGTCATGTTTACGGTGCCTCGCTATCACCGGATCTGTCGTGTCGATCTCACGGCGGGACAGCATCGTCGGTTGTCGATCGCCGGATGGTTCATGACTGAGCACGCGTAGGAATCAAAGGGGCAGGATGAGTGCATGGACGGCGGCAGAACCCACCAGTTCTCGTTGAACCGAACCCTCAACTGCAGTTCTTTGGATGTTCAGCCGAACCAGTCGGTATCGTTGGCTGCGCGTGCTTGTGGTTCTACAGCCAGAGTCGGCGCCGGCTGTGCGAGTACGGTTTGCACGAGGGCAATGAGGCGGTCACGCTCGAACGGCTTTGCCAAAAATGGGAGTGTTCCCCGCTTGATCCCATGGCTGGTAAGTTCCTTATCAGGATTCCCCGACATTAAAATTATGCGGAGACCACTCCGGATCATGGTTGCGCGAACTGCCAGTTCATGACCGTTGACGTGCGGGAATTGGTTGGAGGTTGAGGCGAGCTGAAAACCCGGTGGAGGTAAGACTAGGTCTGTAAGCAGGACGTCGATGGGTCCTTCATGCTGCGTGCAGATCTTGAGCGCGTCTGAACTGCCTTCGGCTTCAAGCATGGTAAAACCTGCTCCTTCAAGAAGAGCTTTGCAGAGCCTGATGATCGGGAGTTCGTCGTCGACGACCAAGATGGTCGACGATGCCTCTGATGATCGACTCCCCTGATGTCCCTCCATGTCTGCGTCCTCCAGCTCCCATCATAGAGGTGAATACGGTACAGGGCGAGGAAAACGCCTATTTCTGCACGTCGTCCAACCGAAGTCAGGTCGTAGGCTCTTTCTGGGCCGGGTCCCAACCCCCACCAAGTGCCTTGAACAGGCTGACCATCTCAGTGAGGCGAGCCCGTTCGGTGAGGACCAGCTGGGTTTCAGCCGACAACACCGTCCGTTGCGCATCCAAGACCTCAAAATAGTTGACCATACCCTCGCGATAGCGGATCTGCGCCAATCGTACGGCCTCCTGTGCCGCACTGAGTTGTGCGCGTTGATGGGTGAGCTGTTCGCCTCGCGCGTTCAGAGAAGTCAGGAGGTCGGCGACTTCTCGGAAGGCGAGTAAAATGGTCTGCCGGTAGTGCTCCAGCATCTGCTGATAGTGAGATTCTGCCTGGTCAAGGCGGGCAAGGTTCGTTCCTCCCTGAAAGATAGGCAGGGTGACAGATGGGCCGATGCTATAGTTCAAGCTGTTCCCCGTAAACCAATTGGCGAAGTCCGCACTCTGCAGTCCGCCTTGCCCCGTAATCGTGAGTGTGGGGAAGAAATATGCGCGCGCTTGGCCGATACGGGCGTGGGAGGACATGAGCGTAGCTTCAGCTTCGAGTATATCCGGGCGCCGTTCGAGAAGCTCAGAAGGAAGCCCTATCGGGATATCCGGTTGCACGATCACGCTCCGAAGGGGTTGGCTGGCTAGATTCAGTGATCCAGGTCCTATCCCAGTTAACACTTCAAGGTGATGTAATTCGATGGCACGCAGTCGCGTGAGATCCGGCAGAACCCCAGCCGATTCAGCGACTAAGACGTCAGCGCGTGTGACATCCAGCTCCGACGCTAAGCCGACCGAAGACCGTTTCTGGACAATCTCTAGTGATTCCTGACGGACAGCCAAGGTGCGCGCGGCGATGTCGAGTTGCTCATCCAGTTCTCGAAGGCGAAAATAAGACTGCCCCACATCGCTGATCAACGAGAGCGCAACTGCTCGAGCGTCCTGTTCGATGGCCCTCGTTTCAGCCTGCGCAGCTTCACGGCCCCGTCTGATACGACCCCAGAAATCGACTTCCCAGCGAAGGTCCATCGCACCATTCCACAGGTCAAAGGTGGTTCCAGGCGTCGCAAACACTTGAGGCCCTGGTTTCTGTCCCGTTGCCAGTCCTAAACCGGCCAAGGTATTTTTCGATACGGCGATGTTCGTGTAGCTGCTGGATAAATTCAGCTGGGGGAAAAGCCCGGCGGTAGCCGACATAACGGAGGCGCGGCCCTCAAGTATTCGAGCGAGCGCTTCTTTCACGGTGTGATTGTGTTGCAGCGCTTGTTCGATGAGATCCGTGAGTTCCTCATTCTGAAACGTCTTCCACCAGGCCGCTTCTGGTCCATGATCCGACGAAACTGCGGTAGGAACAGAAGAAAGCTTGGCCCAGCCATCCGGTGTGTCGACCGGGGGCCGTTGGTACTCTTTCCCCTGCACACAGGAGCAGAGGATCACCCCTGCCAAGATGATTCCCATGGAAGCTCCTGTACGGCTCACGATCGATCTTCTCCCGTACGCAATGTGGAGGGTTGTTCTCGATTGGACAGGCTTGCGGCTTGTCGGTCAATGAACACATCGACCTGCTGCCCGGCATAGACTGGAAAGGACGGGCGGTCAAAACGATAGATGATTTGAAGCACCCGTGTATCAACGCGCTCGGTATTGTCACCCGTCAACGACTTCTTAGGCACGACAAAAGGCTCGATGCGGACGAAGCGGAGCGGGATTTTCTGTCCTCCCATTGACCTGATCGAGGCGACTCCCCGTGCATCAGGTGTGACAAGAGGAGCGTTGACCTCATCGACATCGGCACGAACTTGTAGCTGCTCAGTTTCACCCAAGAGGATCAGTGGCTCAGCGGGGTTCAGCGTGGCATATTCTCCGGCCCGCACATTGACCTGGAGTATGGTTCCGCGCCTCGGCGCACGTACCGTCAGACGCTCCAACAGAAGCGACACCTCGTCGCGCTGTGCGACGGCCTGCTTGAGGTTCGCGTCGAGACGTTGTGAACTGCGCTTCGCCATTTCTAGGGCATACCATGTCCGCTTCACGTCATCTTCGCTCACGGCTCGTTCATCGTGAACCGATTTGAGGCGGCGGAATTGTGTGTCAAGATCACCAATCCGGTACTGCTGCTCGTCGATTTGAGCACGTATCGGAGGAATAGCGGCTCCCCGAGTCAAGAGTTGGGCTCGCAGGTCTCGATCATCGAGCTGGAAGAGTGGCGCCTGCTCATCGACCTGATCACCGACTGTGACAAACATCTTGATAATCAAACCGGCGACGGGGGGCGCGATGCGGACGTTTTCGTTCACGGCTTCGATGATGCCGGAGGCCGCAACGGTTTGCTGGTATGGAGAACGAGGCGGTTCTGAGATCGGCTGGGGCATGGGGTCCTTCTGGTTCGCACCTATTAGCACCCATGCTGCGAATCCCACACCTGCTAGCGCCAGCCAGACACTCAATCGTTTCAGGACGATCATACCGTTCCTTCCTGCTGAATGCGTTCAATGTTGACGATACGTCCATCAGTAAGGTTGGCTATGCGGTCACCAAAGTGAAAGATGCGGCTGTCATGTGTAACCACCATGACACAACGATCCGGTGATCGACCGACTTCACGCAGCAGCTCCATGATCTTTTGCCCGTTTGCCCCGTCTAAGGCGGCGGTTGGTTCGTCGCACACGAGTAATCGCGGCTCATTGACTAAGGCTCTGGCGATGGCGACTCGCTGCTGCTGGCCGCCTGAAAGGTTCTTGGGGACGAACTCCGTTCGGTCACCGAGACCGACCCGATCCAGCATCATGCGTGCTCGACGCAAGGCCGCCGGGCGGCGAATCTTTTGGATCAAGAGCGGCACGGCCACGTTTTCAGCAGCGGTGAGCGCAGGTAAAAGATTGAATTGTTGATAGATAAACCCCATTGTTTGCCCTCGAAACGTGGTTCGCTTACCTGGCGGCAATGTGCTGAGTGGAATTCCAAGCACATCGATTTGGCCCTCATCGATGTCGAGAATCCCAGCAATGGCAGAGAGGAGCGTGGTCTTCCCACCTCCGGATTCACCGACGAGCAACAACAACTCCCCGAGATAGACATCCAAATCGATACCTTTCAGCACCGTCACTTTAGTGTCTCCAGTACCGAATGACTTGACTACGCTGTGTGCACGCACCGCTGCTGGTTGCGAGTCGTTGTTCATCGTGCTCATCGGAAGACAATCGCCGGTTCGAGTCGGGCGAGTTTCACGATACTCACTGTGGCTGAAACGATGCAAATGGTGAGGAGCGCAACGAGGACCAGGAGCAGCAACTGCCACGTCTCGACAAAGGGCAAGCTGCCACCACTAGCCGTCAGAGATCCAAACACTGTGGCGAGCCCTATCCCGACCCCGTACCCGGTGAGTCCAACGGTAAAGGCTTGCAAGAGAATCATCCGAGCCAGCGTCAGTGTCGAAGCGCCCATGGCTTTGAGCGCACCGAACTGGCGGAGATTTTCGACCGTGAAGAGATAAAACGTTTGCCCCGCAATGGCCATCCCGACGATGAATCCAAGTAGGATCGTGGTTCCAAAATTGATGCCGATACCAGTGTTCTTCAGAACCCAGAGCATGGTCTTCCAGCCGAACTCCTCGGCCGTGAATGCCCCCAGACCTGTTTGAGTCTGTATCCGCTGGATCACGTCTTCAACCGAGAGTCCGTCTTTGGCCTTGGCCAGTACGTATGACAAGGTTCGGCGTTCGTGCGGAACATAGCGGATAGCACGTTCGTATGTGGTATAGACCACAGGAATATTCGTGAAGCTCTTCTGTGTTTTTGCAATCGCGACGACGCGGGCGAGTTTGTCGTTCAATTCAAAGACGGTCCCGACCTTGACGACGGTGGGGCCTCCCATACGCTCCACGGCCCACTGATCTAGCACGACCGAGTCAGGCTGTAAAATGTCTTCGAAGCGGCCTTCGAGTACTTCAGCAGGACGTCCGATGAGTGTGGCTGATTCGAGTCCGGTGAGCGTGATCTGATGGTATTCCCCGTTGGCGAGTCGAGCCCTGAGGAGACCTTTGTAGAGCGGGACCGCCCACTCCACTCCGTCGACACTTCTGACGCGATCGACCGCCGTATCAGCGATCGGCTTGACCTCGTCGACTTGTGTGATGCCTGGATCTGTCACCCAGATCGGTACATTGAGATTGGTGATGCTGGCTTGGGACCACATCATAAGGCCCCAGAAAATAGAACCCTGTTGAACGATCAGCATCACGGCAAAGGTTAAGCCGCAGAGCAGCATGAGATATTTGGCGCGATCACCGAACAGCATTTTGAGCGCGACGTAGTTCACCGTATGGTCTCCGACTCGCGATAATGACGTGGAAAACTGACAATCCGGAGTTGCGGAGGCAATCGTACCTGATCATACCGATGAAAAAATAGAGACCGATCCTGAGTGTGTTTCTGGTTGAGGAGAAGATACTGGCTGCACGATGGCCGAACCGTAAGGCCTGAAAGTCTGTGGGTGGTAGCATGGACATGTGCACCGAAGGCCTTGCGTAATGCATTACCCAGTTCCTGAATGAGTGCAGGCAAACCTCTAAAGGAAAGGGGTGTAGGGATGACCTTTTTCAGGGGAGGCTGCAGAACAACAGGACGCATACGCTGGGGCAATAGCATGGGAACAGGAGAGAGGGAAATTGGCGAGGATTGAGCAACTACTCCTGGTTTCTTCGACTTTTGAGGGCTTCCAGCCTGGTTTTATCGAGAGTCACGTGTAATGACTTTTCTTGCGTGACGATCACGGATCCTGGTGCTTGCCCCTTCGCTTTCTTGACCCATTTACGCCGTGTGTAGATGACCTCGCCTTTCCCACTCTTCTTCAAATCACTATACAGGAGCGCCAAGGTCGCAGCATCGCGAAGGGTTTCGGGTGGGGGATTGCTTCCTTTGGTGAGCCTCACGACAACGTGAGAGCCAGGTGCTCCACGGGCGTGCAACCAGAGATCCTCGCTCTTCGCTAAGCCGAACGTCAGTTCATCGTTTTCGCGGGCATTACGTCCGATGAAGATCGGCAACCCGTCTGTGGAGGTAAACCGTCGAAAGGGGCCCCGCTGATCAGTGGTGGGTCGTCGTTGCTCGGTTGTTCCACGAACACTTCGGTTGTGAGTAAGCGGAGCTATCAGGCTGGTGGAGGGAGACCAGGTTTCTTGCTCCACGTCCTTCAGTTCGTCGCGGAGCTGATTCACATGCTGCTCCGCTCGCTCGATGCGCGGTTTGAGTTCATGTTCGGCAGCGAGATATTTTCGATGTTTCCGAAAGTAATCATCCATATTGCCCTGGGCCGATTTTGTGGGATCGAGTGGAATGCTGATGTCGGGCAATCTGTCGTCGAAGTAATCCGTGACGGTAATCTGATCAGTTCCTTTCGAGATCGCATGGAGGTTAGCTTTGATCAGCTCTCCATACCGAGCATGGTCATGATAGGCCGAAGCCTTTGACAGGTCTCCTTTCCAGGCCTCGATCAAACGCAGTTCTTTCTTGAGTGCCTTCTTGAGAAGTCGCATCCGCAATTCTCTCGCCTGAGCGATTCCCCGTGTCGCATCTTGTACTTGGTAGTGGGCATCGATTTCTGCAGAAATCGGATATGCAGAGTCGGCATATCCGGTGAACCGAGTGGGTCGTGTTGCTGGGCTGCTATCGCGTTTTGCTGGTACTACATAGGGTTGCCTGACAAGGGGCTGTTGGTGGAGCAGGTCCCTAAGTACTCGACGCTCAGCATCGAGGATCACCAGATTGGCTTTCTTGCCGGTCAATTCACACACGATCGTCCGCGCTCCTTCCTTCGCGGTGAGTTGAAGTTCAGCAATACGGTCGCATGAGATCTGATGAATGTCGTCGATCCTCGCTCCTTGGAAATGGGCTCGGAGAAATTGACAGAATGGCGGAGGCGTTGGAGGGTTGACGTGAGAATGGGTGGTGAAATGAAGACGAGCAGAATCTGGTTCGCATGAGATCAACAATCGGTGCGTGTGCCGAGGGACGCGAACGTCAAATACGAGAGTGCGAGCTGTCGGCTGATGAATTTTTTGAATCCATGCGCCACGTAAAACAGGTGAAATCTCCTTCAGCACCTGTTCAAGATCCGAAGCATTCAGCATGATGAATGAATTCCAATGCCTGTCAGGAGGTTTTTACCTGCTTCAATCATGTCCCATGCCACCGCGCAGGTTACAAGTTTGTCGGGGGCGGGGCGATTGTTTCAGGCGTCACTGTACGATGTGGCAAAACAACACGCAAGAGAGTGAAGTGAATGCCGTGACATCAACCAAGAGAGCTACGTATCGACGTGGATGCGGGTATTGCGTTGTGTTGCGTGCGGTAATAGTGTCGATCCGGTGATCATCCACCATCGGGGAATTCGACGAGTTCAGATGAACATTACGATTGTTGTGTGATCACGACCGTCTCAAGCCGCGTGGAGTGTACGATACAGTTGTAAGCCTCACGGAAGGATTGGGTGCGTCTGGGGCTCGATCTTGCGCCATCCTTTTGCGTTAAGCTAGAGTCCTAGCAGCTATTTGCGTTTCGTTGTTCTTCATGCGCCTGCTCGATCTTCAGCCACTCGTGCGATTGAGAGATGAGTTTCGCCAATCGATGCGGCGTTTGCTCGCCGATCTTTGTCGAGAACTGTCTGCCGATCATGCTGATCTCGCTCGAGAATGCAGGCTTCCAATTGACCTCTTTGACAGTCTCCGTTCAAGTTTTGCGATAGAAGCCTACTCCAACTGGAAAATGATTGGATGGATTGAGGCGCTCAATGACCTTGTCTATTTCTTAGATGTGCTCACACAGTTGAGATTGGACCGGGATCGGGCCGATTTCGCGGCGCAGTTGTTTGATGAATGTCAGGAGAAGTTTTTTGAACACGGGTACTTTGATGATCTGTTCCCGACTGGGAAGCCTCACGCCGGTGGGCTAGAGAAGCGGTTGTTTGCTCTGTGTTGTCGGTTGGCGCAGGAATTGATTCAGGAGTCTCTCTGGTTCGATCCGGCCGTACCGGTCACATGGTGTCGGCAGCGAAAGATGATGCGGTGGGAGGTATGTGGGAACTTGAAGGAGAATTTTGAAAAGGCAGAACTCGCAGGGATGCTCTCCGTTGATATCACTGGTGGGTGGTGCAAAGCGCCGAGCGATGTCGGGCGTGCACTGCGCCGGTCGTCGGGACTTGTCGAATTCCGAGTGGAGCCTACCGGCGTGACCATGAAGACTGGCAAGGTCGTGTCCTCGATCTGGTCAAGATGTGGTGAAAAAGGGCAATGGGAATGGGCGTACCATCCGCCCGTGTTCGCGATCTACCGTGACCATGAAACGGTTACGGTTGGCCCGACACTTGTTTATGGAAAGGATCGTCAGCCCAGGACAGTACAGTCAACCGACCAACGATCTGTTGACCGTATTGCTCGTGCATGGCAGACCATCCAGCTCGCGTGGCCAGAAGGCCATGAGGTGGTGGCACTGCTCACTTCTCGCATAGTCCCGCTGCAGGCGAAGGGTGTGGTCAGCTTCAGCTATCGGCATCGGCCGGGGCTGTCGTTCATCAACTGTTTCGATCGTGGCAATCTTGATCTGATTGATGATCTGATCCATGAAAACAGCCATCATCACTTGAATCTCCTGCTGCGGAAATATGTCATGTATCGTGGCGACCATAACCAGCAGATTTTCTACTCACCGTGGCGACGGAGCCTCCGCCCGTTGCGTGGCATTCTTCACGCGACGTTCACGTTTACCATGGGAGCTCTCTTGTTCGAACGGCTTTCGTTGTGGGGATCCGGGCTCCGTGGAGCAGTACGCTGGGAAAAAGCGGGACTCACCCAGCGAGACCTGCAACGGGCACATTTTCGCTGCTTGGAAGAGATTGAATCTGTCCGCCACTCACTTCAAGACCTGCATTACGCCGATCATCATCTCGGATGGCTTACCGGATCTGGGAGACGCCTGGTCGAGCAGCTGGCTGAGGCGATTGACCAGGTTGAACATGAGAGCAAGCGATTCAGAGATGAGGTGGAGCGCTCTCGATTCGGTTCGGCTCTGCGAAAGCACATCAAGGAACTCCGACAAGCGCGGCAGACCTATGGGCCAGTTCGGTTGAGTAAAATCTGACAGTAGAAGCTGTCTATTTCTTGACGATCAGTCCAATCGGAGTAGACTCGATCGCAAGAGGTGAGACTATGCACAGATTGGAAGGGATGCATCATGTCAGAATTGTACGGGCTGCTCTGCGAGGGTGGATATGCTGTGTCACGCTGGTTTCTAGTGTGATTGCCACGGAAGCGGCAACGATTGAAAGCCCAAAGGCAATCAAGGTAGAAAAACTGCTTACGCTCATCCGAGTCTCAGAACTCGAGTCGGAATATGACTCACTCACTCGGAAATATGTCAGTGAGTACGAGCAGCAAATAAGAACATCCATAGCGAAGACCTACCCCGATCTGGTTGGTGAGAAAAGGAAGGAAGTCGAACGGCTTCTCGACGTGTTCTTGAAGGACATCAGGAAAGCGATCGGGCAGGTTGAGACCCTCCATGACCATTTAAAGCATGCATATTCGAACAATTTCCGTGAAGACGAGCTTGATCGCCTCATTGCGCACTACTCTTCTCCGCTTGGCGAAAAGGATGCAGGCATGAAGAAAAGTGCGGCGATCGAATATAACAAGATGTGGACGGCTCAGTTCATGAATCAATATAAGGCCCGAGTCGAAAAGTTGTTCCAGGTAGTCGCTCTGGTTGTGAAAGGTAAGGGGAAGCAGGGGGCCTAGAAATACAAACCCGTCACCGTATCACTCCGAATTTCGACCGCGAGAACAATCGCCACCCGAGAATGGTGAATTCTACTGATCGATGATGAATCGAATAACCACGCGAGCGGGTTAGGCGTGAGGGATACGGTTCTCACCTTCGACCGGAAGTCCATCAAAGAAAGAGAGCTCCAGCAAGCCAGTCAAACCTACGGATCAGTTCGACTGGAAAAGGTATAATGGGCGAGTGTGATGGTGGCTCTATGAAAAAGAAGTCGGCGAAAATAAAGGCCAAGGTTGGTGTCGGACGGGTGCGGATCAAATCTGTTGCGCAGGAATTGCGCAAGCAGTATGGACCGATGCTTAAACGGCTAGCTGGGTAGACTGCTGCTCCAAATCACGAGAGGCGACGATAAAGCTCGGCGTTCTTCTCCATGACACGCCTCGCTACGGCTCGAAAGGAGTCATCCTGTTGGCTGATGACGTCCTTGATGTCGAGCCGGACCATCGGTTCAACAGTCAACCCCCCTCGCGCTTACTCAGCTCTTCCAGTCGGCGCATTTCTTTATCTGACAGGGATACCGTTACGGCAGTCATGATACTCGATTCCTTAAACTCGGCTATTCCCCGTCGCTTGCTACTGGGTTCTTCTCTGTTTCCGAGAAGTCTTAGGAACTGAGTTCTATGATGCCCCTCAGCTTGCTGCGGGGAGCTTCATTCCGTGGGGATCTAAAGGCAATTCAGTGTATTGGGAAGGTGCCAATTCGAAAATTGCAGATGACGTGTGCCGATTGACGGATCAGGTTTCACGCTCATCGTGTCAGATGGTACGGAACGTCGGTAAGAATGACTCGGTCTTTGAAGAGTAAGGCTGCTTTGAGCAGGAAGGCTCGTTGGTTGTGCAGAACACCCTGCCACCACTTCGCAGGAAGAATTTCCGGGATTACGACAGTCACCCAGGTATTCTGGTCTTTCTCGAGTATTTCCTCAACGTAATCCAGTAACGACCCCAGAACGGAGCGGTAGGGAGAGGAGAGAGCAATCAAATTCACGCCACCTCCCCATTGGGCCCATTGGATTTTGACCTTGGCGCTCTCTTCGGGATCGACATCGACGAACACAGCTCGGATTTCGCCGGGGCGGCTTCTTGCGTAGTCCAACGCACGGACCACGGCACGATTCAAACCGCTGATCGGGATGATCACGATATTGCGCCTTGGCAAGGGCGGCCGTTCTCCTCGACGATCCAGCGCGATTTGTTCGGTGACGGCTTTGTAGTGGGAGCGAATCCCTTGAAACATGAGGAGAAGGATCGTGATCAGGAGGAAAACGATCCAGGCACCCTGCATGAACTTGGTGCTGGCGATGATAATCGTCGCGATCCCGGTGGTTACGGCGCCAACCCCGTTGACGATCAGTTTAGTTTGCCAATGCGGTCCCTTCTTGACGAGCCATTGTTTCACCATGCCGGCCTGAGAGAGAGTAAACGACATAAACACGCCGATGGCATACAAGGGAATCAATCCGTGCGTATTCCCTTGGAACAGGACAAGTAGGAGGCAGGCAAAGAATCCAAGAATGATGATGCCGTTCGAAAAAACCAGGCGGTCCCCGAACGTCGCCATCTGGTGGGGCATGAAGCCATCCCGCGCCAGGATCGATGCCAGGTGCGGGAAGCCTGCGAAGGCGCTATTCGCTGCTAGGACCAACAGTGCCATGGTGCCGATCTGCACGGCGTAATAGACAGCGCCGGTGCCGAAGGTGAGGCGAGCCAGTTGCGAGACCACCGTTTCATCGACCTTGGCCAGGATACCGTAGTGATGGGCCATCCAGCTGATGCCCATGAATAGAGATGCCAGGATGGTAGACATCCAGATCATGGTGGTGGCGGCATTGGTGGATTCGGGTGCGCGGAAAGCTTTGACCCCGTTTGAAATGACTTCCATCCCGGTGACGGCAGAACAGCCTGCGGCAAAGGCGCGGAGCACGAGAAACAAGGTCAGGGTTTCTGTCTCGACAGTGCTGGTCAGAGTGGGAGAAGCTCCCGTGTTGGATAAAGACCGAATCGTTCCCACTACGACCAGTAGGCCCAATGCTCCAATGGCAAAATAGGTCGGGATGGCGAAAAATTTTCCTGACTCGCGAACTCCGCGGAGATTCATCACGATTATGAAAAGAATGGCGACAAGGCCCAAAGCTTCGCGGTGAACGAATAGACTTGGGATGGCTGAGGTGAGGGCTGCGATTCCCGCTGCAACGCTGACGGCCACAGTTAAGACGTAGTCGATCATCAGCGCTGCCGCTGCTACCAGGGCCGGTGTATCGCCAAGATTGGATCGTGCGACGATGTATGCACCGCCTCCCCCTGGATATTCATAAATGATCTGACGATAGGAGATGGTCAGGACGAGAACGAGGAAGAGAATCGCCAGACTGATAGGGATCGACCAGGACACCGCAGCAGCTCCGGCGAGCACGAGCACGAGCAAGATTTCTTCGGTAGCATAGGCGACAGACGAAATGGCGTTCGAGGAGAAGATGGCCAGGGCGAGCGTTTTTGAAAGCCGTTCGTGCCCTGCTTGGGCAGTCTTGAGAGGGTCGCCGACAAGCCAGCGTTTCAGGATCATGAGATGATTATCGCACAAACCTCAGGGCAAACGATCCAGGGCGGAGCAACCTGGCCCCTTCTGCTGGCTCCATGAGTGTAAAAAAGGCTTCGACGGAAGGAGTCATTACCAGGAAGGTAATATACAGATATCGACAGATGGTTCTAATTCGCGCTTTGTGTTTCACGAGTCAGACGGCACCAGCCATGATTATTTCGTTAGGTGGAAAGGAACATCCGTAAGGACCACGCGATCCTCAAAGAGTAAGGATGCCTTCAGCATGAGCGCTCGTTGGTTGTGCAGAATGTTCTGCCACCAGCGGGCCGGGAGAATCTCGGGGAGGACCACGGTAATCCAACAGTCCGGGTCTTTCTGCCGTTGTTCTTCGATGAAGTCCATGATCGATCCCAGGACAGAGCGATACGGTGAGGGAAGGACGATCAAGGGCACCCCACACCCCCATTGTGCCCACTGAATTTCAGTAAGCGCGGTTTCTTCCTTGTTGACATCAACCAACAGGGCTTTGATGTCCCCCCCTCGGCTTCGAGCATAGTCTACGGCTCGGACCACCGACCGGTTCACCCCACTGATCGGGATCAGGATCAGGTTGTGTCTGGGACGAGGTGGACGGGAATCTCGAGTGAGCGTGATCTGCTCCTTCACCGCTTTGTAATGGGACCGAATACCGCGAAACATCATTATCAAAAGGGTGACCAAAAGCACTACGATCCAGGACCCATCCCAGAATTTGGTGGTGGCGATGATCATGGTAGCGACTCCGGTCGTGACGGCTCCCACGCCATTGACCAAGAGCTTTTTCCGCCAATGGTCTCCTTTCCGTTTCAGCCAGCTACGGACCATTCCAGATTGGGAAATCGTGAAGGACACGAATACGCCGATCGCATACAGCGGGATCAGTGCGTGCGTATCACCTTCGAACAGTACAAGGAGGAGACAGGCGAAGAATCCGAGAATGACAATTCCATTAGAGAAGACCAGGCGGTCTCCGAATGTGGCCATCTGGTGGGGCATGAATCCATCTCGTGCAAGAATTGAAGCCAAGTGCGGGAAGCCGGCAAATGCGCTGTTTGCTGCCAGGATCAACAGTATCATGGTGCCGATCTGAACAGCGTAATAGGCAGCGCCGGTGCCGAAGGTTATTCGCGCCAGTTGAGAGACGACCGTTTCGTCCGCTTTGGGTAGGATGCCATAGTGGTAGGCCAACCAGCTGACTCCCATGAACAGCGACCCCAGGATGATGGACATCCAGATCATTGTCGTCGCAGCATTCTTCGATTCAGGAGCACGGAACGCCTTCACACCGTTGGAGATCACTTCCATGCCGGTGACGGCTGAGCAACCCACAGCAAAGGCACGAAGGATCAGAAAGAGTGTGAGAGATTCCAGCCCTCCACCGGAGTCTACGGGGTTGATTGCGAGAGGAACCGGTTTGGAATCGTACAGAGATCGGACGACGCCCACCACGACCAGAAGCCCCAACACGCCGATGGCGAAGTAGGTGGGGATGGAAAAGAAATTGCCAGACTCCCGGACGCCGCGCAAGTTCATGATGACGATGAACAGGATGGTCACAAGTCCCAACGCTTCGCGGTGCACGAATAAGCTTGGAACTGCGGACGTCAGCGCCGCAATGCCGGCCGCAATGCTCACGGCTACGGTGACGACATAGCTGATCATTAACGCGCCAGCGGCAGCGAGTGACGGGAGTTCGCCGAGGTTTACCTTAGCAACGGTATAGGCTCCGCCGCCCTCGGGATATTCGTAGATGATCTGGCGGTAGGAGATGGTGAGAACCAGAACAAGAAAAAGGATCGCCAGGCTGACCGGGATCGACCAGGCGATGGCAGCTGTCCCGGCCAAGACAAGGACCAGCAAGATTTCTTCCGTTGCATAGGCAACGGACGAAATGTTGTTTGAGGAAAAAATAGCGAGAGCGAGTGTTTTGGACAACCGCTGGTCCGCAGCTTGGGCAGTCTTCAGGGGGTCGCCGACGAGCCAACGTTTCAAGATCATGGCAGGATTATCTCATAAACCTCCCAGCGGGTGAATGTTAAGATTGCCTCTGTCATATGGGCGAAAGACCCAGGATCAGTGCTTGTGAAATCGTTCTCTTGTGGAGAGAATTTCTTCAGGCCAGGAAGGAACCTATCCGAGCGACGCCAGCTAGTCGGCTACTCTACGTGCTGGACGAGACACATAAGTCCCAGAGGGATTCCCTCATTTAGGAAAATATATGTATATCCGAGAAAATAAATATAGCCCTATGGAATCACTGTGTTACATGAGACGCTCCTCGTTGATGCATTGACAGCAGCAGGAGTGGCTTGTAGGGTGATCATGTGACGTTCAACGCAACGTCGACTGTCCTATCTCTCGCGTATTCCTTCCCTCTCAGGCGCGTCTGATTCCCCAGTCTCCTCCGCTTCTTCGAATAGCGAGTTTCAGCGACTCAATCGGTGCCGTATGCGGATGGACAAGTCCACGGCGTTCGTGTCTTTTGCGTCTGCACAGTCGCCATGTGATGCAACGATGCGCAAGAGCTCCATCGTGTGAGTCCACCACGGGGTGCATGAAGAATAGGCCATATAACCAGTTGTGAGGAGGTATTCACGATGAAAACGACGATGACAAAGTGTGCAGCTGTAGGTTCAGTGCTTATAGGGCTCTCAGTCCTGTCGCTGGGGTCAACGCAACCTGTTCACGCGGCAGATCCGTACGTAGAAGGCGCCTTGGAGTCCGCTCCAATAGGAGAGCGTGGTGTCATGGCATCAGGTGCCGCGGAGGATACGCTCAAAACCTGTATGGCCAGAATTCCCAGGGTCGCCAGTGCCGGGCAACGTATGCTGGCGGAACAAAGCTGTAAAGGTGAAGAGGACACTCGGAAAGCGATCCAGTCGGCACCGAAGTTTTGACGTGTAGCGTGACAGGCCTTCAGGATCTGCAGCAGGGACCCGTCTCACCAATTGGTGAGACGATGAGGGCCAGAGGTGAATGAGCAACCGGACGTATGATTGAAAGCGAGGTGATCACGATGTATCAGATTTACAGTCTGCTTGGCATTATGGTGTTGTTGTGGAGCATTACGATTTGGGCCTCGATTCCCGAAGAGGAGAAAGATGTACGACACTGATCGTTCCGTCTAACCGACAAGGTCCGGCACGAGGATATCGCACGGAACGGTGTTCATTCATGGCAGGGAGGACGCAGCTGTTTCGCGACAACACAATGTGCGCAGCCGAGTCCTGCCTGCGAAAGATCGCGGGACAGCTGATCGGTCGGATTGAAGAGCGAATGCGCATGAAGTTGAATGAGAGATTTGCAAAACAGTATCGCGGATTTACAGCTTGGCTCAAGCTGATCACCTTCTATGAACTCGCGATGGGAATGAAGTCGACCATGAGCCATCTCATCCACTACAAACCGATCACGTTGCAGTATCCGCACGAGAAGCGGGTGTTGCCGGATAACTATCGCGGCATGTTGGCCTTGCTGCGCTATGACGATGGAACCGAGAAGTGTGTCGGATGCGATCTCTGTGAGGCCGCCTGTCCCTCTCGCGTCATTGCCGTGGTGAGTGCCGAAGTGCCTGAGGAGCCGACGAAACGATACGCGCGAGAGTATACGATGGACATGACGCGGTGTCTGTTTTGTGGACTGTGCGTCCAAGCCTGTCCGGTCGATGCCCTTGCGATGACGAAGGAATATGAGTGGGCGGTGTATGACAAGCGGGATTTGTTTCTCGATAAGCAGCAGTTACTTGGGATTGGGGATCGCACGTTTCAGAAACGCGAAAAACGCCTAGAGTTCCAGCATCCGAATCTGGCGGTCTTCAATATCGCTTCATCGAACCATCCGTCCAAAGCTTGCTAGTCTCCAGGAAAGGAGGCCTGGCATGATCAGGTGGTGGGCGTTCATTGCCGAGGCGTGGTGGCATGGCTTCTATCGAGGTTCCACCGATTCCATATATGCGTCCCTTATCTGGAATGGAACTTTGAGAAGAGTGTTGTAGGGAAGCTGAGAGGAGGAGTTATGCGCTGTGTACGTTGCCAAGGCCTCCTGGTTGCAATCCAAATGCAAGATATGGGGCAGCCTCCGGTATCTGGATGGCGTTGCTTGCTCTGTGGAGCGACGACGGACCCAGGGATCGAGGCCAATCGAGCGAGCCACAATCAACCAATCCGGAATGGTGCACGTGTCCCAGGGTCACCTGCAGCGAAGTCGAAGAAAGGGAGCGCCCAGTGAACTTCTCATGGCGATCAGTTCGAGATGTCGCTGAAGTCCTCGATGCAGGAGGATGACATGGTCGTTCAACAGGATGCCGTCAAAGTCGTCATGGATTCACAGCGCGCCCCGTTGCTGGTCGGTACGGAAGTCGATGACGTGGACCACACGCAGGGTTCGGGTGTAGTGATGAAGAATCCGACAGCTAAGACCACGTGCGGACGCGGCAGCTTCTTCAGCGCGTAGGACCGCTAAACACCGGGAGGAAGTTATGAATAGGTGGCGTGATTTTCGGCGCGCGATGTCAATGGAACTCATCTTGCTTACGTATGTGATTGTGTGGGTGACCGTTCTGCTTTTGACCCATACGTTGGCAAAATAACGAGGTGTCCATGCGTCGTTACTTTCCTGAAGGTTTCCTGTTAGGGGTCTGAAAATGCAACGGGTCTCTAAGGCTTTGAAGCTCACGGTAATAGTAGAGCAGGGTTGGCCGTTTGTTTTTAAACGTCAGTGTGCGCAGAAAGGTGAGTTCCTCCTCGGTCGTATCTCCGCTCAGCAAGGGATCTTGTAGAAATTCCTTCAGCCCAGGTTCTTCCTCTGAAGTCTTATCCGGTCCTTTCTCCATGAACTCGTACGTTTTGTGGTGTCCTGGCGCCACTCGGCGGTTTAGGACAATCTCAATACAAAAGGTGACAAGGTCGATATCCCAGGATTCGATCAAGGGATTGAGGAACGCGATGCAGTTCTCGCTGGAGAGATCGAAGACCGTCGTATCTAAGAACTCCAGCACGGTGACACGCATCTGGGGATAGCTTGTCTTGCTTAGTCGCGCCACCTTCCGCACCCATGTAGGATTGTCGAGTTCCTGCCGAGCCACACTTTTGACGACACCCAGCAGCTTCTGCGTGACGAACCGCTCGAGTTCGCCGAAGGGTTGTTTCTCGAAAATTGTGCGGATCTGCCGGGTTTTTCCGGGGTGACACTTCCGGAGGATCAATTCCCGCACATCGTGCAGCAAGGGGCTCGGAGGGTCTTCCAACCGCTTCCTCAGCTGTTCCCGGCGCTGCTGTTCGGCCAATTTGGCTAATTGTCCATGCGGCAACTTCAGTACTCGTCCGATCTTCTCGTACATGTCGGTCCGGTTCGGCGCCGGAGGGAGTTTCTTCTGCGTAAGCAACTGGGAGATATATGATTCAGTCACGTGGGCTGCACGGGCGAGATCTCGCTGTCCCAGTCCCAACTCCTTCAGTCGATTCCTGATGATGAGCGCAATGTCCATAAACCATCTCCTCCTTATGCGATGCTGGGAAGAAGTTAATCAATGGCGGTCAAGCGAGTTAACTAATAATGGTTAATAATAGATCTGCGAGAAGTGTATGGCAAGATAATACTTGACTAGTAATAGTTAAAGCGAGTAGCATCACTGTATGTAGGGAGATGTTCCTGATGTGGGCGATGAGTAGCATGATCGATGCATCGATGGAGTCTCTGACGTTCCAGCAACGCCGACTGTCCTAGGTTGCTCGCGCTGTTCGGTTCCTTCACTGGCGCGACCGATTCTTCAGCCTCCGCCGCTTCGACGCCAGAGACTGTCTTCAGACCACGATCGTTTGACACGATTCGTGATTCTTGGCCGCGCATGCTAGGAAAACGCCTAGTTCCATGGGGAGAGGATCGATGCCAGGATGTGCAGGGGGAGGCTTCCTCAAACGACCGCAACTCTGGAGAGGAATTCACGATGATGGACTATGCAGCGATGTTTCTATTCTTTGGAGTGGTTGCCGGGGGCTTGCATTGGGCTGGAGTAGCCACGGTCGCGACTCAGAGTTCCTGGGTCCTGCTCGTAAGTGGGATCGTGCTGCTGGTCATCCACGGGATGACGCGGCGCATCATCCCGGCGCCCTGACTGATCAGATGCACCACGGTGATTCACACGCAAGAGGTGGTTGATGACACCCGAAGAACACATTTCGAAGATGAAGAAAGCGATCGCTCAGGCGATCAAGGTGATGGGAGACCGGTTTGGATCGACGGAACAGGATGTCGCAAGGGCGATCCAGGAACTGAAGGCATCGATGCAGGGGTCGTCGGAGCCGAGTCTTCCCGTGGAAACGCTGCCGCAGCCAGGCAACCAGTCATCTCAGGCGATGTGAGCTGCATCAAAACGTCATCGCATCTGCAACGAAAAGGAGCATAAACCATGAAGGCTCAATCCGTCGTTCATAGTCATATCGACGTCACGGACACGCTGGCCAGATTGTACCTCTTTCTGGCTCAAAGCATAGATCGCTGTGTGAGCGAAGCCGCGCAGATCAACTATCCCGAGGCCGACTTACAGTCGCATCTCGCTGCAACCAGGACTACGGCGCTGGATATGCTGGCGGTCAATCCAGTGGTCAAGGCAAAGGTCGAGCAGGAGTGCAATCGGGTGGGCTCGCTGATCATGGCGTGCCGCGGGGACGGAGCCGAGAAGGCGCGTGCGCGGGATGAGCTGATGGCGGAGCGGGCCGTGCTGACGCATAAGACCATGGCATTGAGTGATCTGCTCGCGGTATTTCGGACGACATGACGAGGACAGCACAACGGGGCCCGTTGTGTCAGGCTCGGCTCGAGTCTGAAGCAGGGGGCACCATTATCACGGAGGACACTATGAAGACGACATCACGGACGTATGTGTTGACGCTGAATTCACCGTCCCGAACAGGCCTTCGGCTGTGGATGGGGGACAGTATCCATGCCCTGCGCCATTGCTCGGTCAAACAGATCGGGCAGGCATTGAGGGAAATGCAACAGCATGTGGAGAGCCTGCAGGCCCCTGTCTCGTCGTCGGGCGGATCCTATTCCCTGAACCGCGGTCGATAGTGTGACGTCTCGGTCGAATGAGTAGAGCGTGCGGTTGGGAGTAACTGTGTCGAGAGCGGACACGAGCCATGTGCATGGGCCCTGGCACATGGCCGAGGTCGTTCGGTGCGACCACGGTGTTCCATCACATCAACGGCTGGCGCAGTCGCTCCAACACGTAGAGGAGGTCGATCTATGGTACGCATACAAACGCCGTTCAATCTGGACACATTCCTCAGTAAGGCTGACACGGAAAAAACGATCCTCTCGTCCCCCAAGAAACAGATTCTCTTCTCACAGGGGGATGCGACGGAGGTGGTGTTCTATGTGCAGACGGGCAAGGTGAAAGTGACCGTGGTGTCGGCCCAGGGCAAAGAAGCCGTCGTGGCGATTCTTGAGCGTGGTGCGTTTGTCGGCGAATCGTGCCTCGTGGGCCAGACGGTGCGTACGGCGACCGCGACCACCCTGGAAGACTCCAAGATTATCTGCCTCGACAAAGCGGTCATGCTCCGCCTGCTCAAGGAGCAGCCCAGGTTTGCCGAGGCATTCATGTCCTATTTACTGACGCACTCGATCCGCATCCAAGAGGATTTGGTGGATCAACTGTTTAATTCCAGCGAGAAGCGGCTGGCGCGGGCGCTGTTGTTGCTGGCCCACTTCGGGAAGGAGGGCAAACCGGAGACGGTGATTGCGAAGATCAGTCAGGAAACGTTGGCCGAGATGATCGGCACCACCCGGTCGCGCGTCAGTTTCTTTATGAATAGATTCCGCACGCTGGGGTTTATTGATTACACAGGCGGATCGCGGAGGAATGGCCTATTGCACGTGCATAGCTCGCTCCTCAATGTCGTGCTCCACGATTAGGATCTCTATTCTCTAGCCGCGTTCTTCATTCAGCGCAGGCGAGCCCAGAGAGGTCTGGCCTCACCGCCATCTCGTCATCGTTCTCGACTGAGCAATTGTGAACAGACGGCAGCCGACCGCTCCATTATGCTTATCCACTGGGATGATGTCGTGGATGCATCTGCCACAGACAAGAGGCCTGGTCCCATTGGGCAGGGAGAGTCCGGATGAGCCTATGACAACGACAACCATGACACCAAAAGGAGAGTCGGCCATGGGCGAGCACAATGCAGTCGTTGCCATATGCAGTACCCACACCGAGGCCGAATCCGCCATTAAAGAGCTCAACCATGCGGCCTTCAATGTCAAGAAGCTCTCGATCGTCGGGAAGGATTACCACACAGACAAACATGTGGTGGGTTATTACCACACCGGCTATTGCATGAAGTATTGGGGCACGGCCATCACGGGGATTGGCCCGGTGTTGATTGCGGGACCTCTCCTCGGGTGGGTCCTCAGTGCGCTTGAAGAGACCGTGGTGACCGGGGGCCTCACGGCGATAGGAACAGCGTTGAATAACATGGGGATCCCTAAAGACGATGTCCTTGGCTACGAAACAGCGCTCAAGTCCAGCAAGTTTATCTTGTTGGCCCACGGTACCGCGGAAGAGATTGCGCATGCCCAACGCATTATTCAAGCGAAACGGGTGCGCTCGATTGGTGCGCGCGCGATTGTTGATCGAGAAGCGCGCGCAGTCACCTAGCAGGCCAGGAAGATGGAGTCATGAGACAGGGCTGTCACGATCAATTCCGATGGAAGGAGCCCCAACGACTGCGCCACATACTACGATGCTCCGCAAAGAAAACGAAGGAGTGGTCAAAGACTCCTTTGGGTTGATGGATGTTCCGGACGAGTCGAATCCAACACAACAGGAGTTGCAGGTGGAGCGATGCCAGGCTAACGCGGAGACGGTGGTCGAGACAGAGCCTTCTATGGTTGTCCACATGAGTTACCGATGTACAAATCCGAGAGCTGTTCACATATGTCTCTTAATATCTGAGGCCAACGACTTATGACATGGGACCCAAAAGATCCGTGGAGCAAAAAGGCTGACCCGTTGGAGGAGGCCCTCAAGCAGGCCCAGTCTCAGCTGAAGAATCTGTTTCCGTCCGGCGGC
>Ga0224496_10000326_pt1 | contig 34173 bp, 34 predicted proteins | sample SF_Jul11_sed_USG_2_FD_168127 | JGI IMG/M metagenome (GOLD analysis project Ga0224496, IMG submission 168127) | Sediment microbial communities from San Francisco Bay, California, United States - SF_Jul11_sed_USGS_8_1 | ecosystem: Environmental > Aquatic > Marine > Sediment | place: USA...
CGACGCTGCATCAGACCATCGAAGTGGAAATGGCGCGGGAAATGGCCACGGAGATGGGCATGGAGCTTGTCACCAGGGAAGAGGAAGAGGAAAAGGGCGCCATTGAGGAGGAGGAGGACAAGGAAAAATTGATCCACCGCTCCCCCGTGGTGACCATTATGGGCCATGTGGATCATGGCAAGACCAGCCTGCTGGATACTATCCGAAAGACCCGTGTCACCGAGGAGGAGGAGGGAGGCATCACCCAAAGGGTGGGCGCGTATAAAGTCGAGGTTCCTGGCAAGGGGCAAGTGGTTTTCCTTGACACTCCAGGCCACGAGGCATTTACAGCCCTGCGCGCCAGGGGCGCCTCTGTCACGGACATTGTGGTGCTGGTGGTGGCCGCCGATGACGGCGTGATGCCCCAGACTCTGGAAGCGATCCACCACGCCGAGGCGGCCAAGGTGCCTGTGGTGGTGGCGATCAACAAAATAGACAAGCCAGGCGCGGATCCGGACCGAATACGCCAGGAGCTCTCCGGCCACGGGCTGGTGGCCGAGGAGTGGGGCGGAGAAACAATTTTCTGCCATGTCTCCGCCAAGCAGAAGACCGGCATAGATACACTGCTGGAGATGATCCTGCTGCAGGCCGAGGTGCTGGAGCTGCGCGCCAATCCGGACAGGCCAGCCCTAGGTACGATCATAGAGTCGAGGCTGGATAAGGGGCGCGGGCCGGTGGCCACGGTCCTGGTGCAGCGCGGCACTCTGAAGGTTGGCGATGCGTTTGTGGCCGGAGTGAGCAGCGGCAAAGTGCGCGCCCTCATGGACGATCTGGGCAAACGCCGCGAAAGCGTGGGCCCATCCACTCCGGTGGAGGTGCTGGGTTTTGACGGAGTGCCCACCGCCGGCGAAAAGATCATGGTGGTGGAGTCCGATCGGAAAGCCAACCAGATCGCCATGAAGCGCCAGGATGTCCAGCGAATAGCGGGGCTGACCGCCAAGGGACACGTGAAGCTGGAGAGCCTGCATGCCCAGATCAACAGGGGCGAGATGCGCGATCTGAATATCATCTTGAAGGCGGACCTGCAAGGATCCATTGAGGCGATGCGGCAGGCCCTCGGCGACCTGAAAATAGAGAATATCCGGATAAACATCCTCCACTCCGCAGTGGGAGGGATTACGGAGACGGACGTGAGCCTGGCGGCTGCCTCCAACGCCATCGTCATCGGCTTTAACGTGCGTCCCACGGAAAAGGCCAAAACCCAGGCCGAGACCGAGGAAGTGGACGTGCGCCTGTATGGGATCATCTACAATGTCATCGACGACATCAAGAAGGCGCTGGAAGGGATGCTGGAGCCGATTTTCCGCGAAGTGGTCACCGGCCGGGCGGAAGTGCGCGAGGTGTTCAATGTCACAGGCGTGGGCGCCATCGCCGGGTCATACATCCTCTCCGGCAAGATCACACGAAACAGCGACGCCAGGCTTATCCGTGATTCCGTGGTGGTGTACACCGGCAAGCTCTCCTCTCTTAAAAGGTTCAAGGACGACGCCAGGGAGGTTCAGTCCGGGTATGAATGTGGTATCGGTCTGGAGAAGTTCAACGATATTAAAATGCAGGATATTATAGAGACGTTCGAGACCCAGGAGGTCGAACGCAAGGAGAGCAAGCTCTAAACCCAGCCATCCAGTGCAGTAAACCATGCTGAAAGCCGGAAAACGCAAACCAGTGGAATACCGCCACCAGCGGTTCCGGCTTTCGTTTGGCAGGACCCAGGTCATGGGGATCGTAAACGTCACGCCCGACTCCTTTTCCGATGGAGGGAAGTTTCACGACCCCGCCGCCGCCGCCACCCACGCCATGGCGCTGGTGGAGCAGGGCGCGGACATCATCGACATTGGCGGCGAGTCGAGCCGCCCCGGAGCGGAGCCCACCACTGTGGAAGAGGAATTGGCCAGAGTCATCCCGGTGATAAGGGCGTTGGTGAAAGCCATCCCCGATACTCCCATATCCATAGATACATACAAGCCGTTGGTGGCACAAGCGGCTATGGCCGAAGGCGCGGCAATGATCAACGACATATCGGGCCTGCGAGATCCAGCCATGGCCGCTCTGGCGGCGAAGAGCGGCGCCCCGGCGGTGGTGATGCATATGAAGGGGACTCCCAAAAGCATGCAAAACCGCCCCGCATACAGCGATGTGGTGGCGGAGGTGAAAAGCTTCTTTAAGGAGAGGATAAGGACGCTGACCCGAATGGGAGTGGAGAAGATCATTCTGGATCCCGGAATAGGATTCGGCAAGACCGCCAACCACAACTTGCAGCTTTTGAACCGGCTGGAGGAAATCGTCGCGTTCGGTTATCCGGTCCTGGTGGGTCTATCCAGGAAATCGTTTATAGGCAAGGCGCTGGGAGAGAACATCACAGACCGGGAGACAGGGGGCGTGGTGGCCAACGCCATCGCCATCGCCAAGGGAGCCAGGATCATCAGGGTCCACGACGCTGTGCTGGGAACTCAGACGGCGTTAATGGCCGATTGCATAAGGCTGGGCAAAAAGCAGGTTGATCGACGCGGGCCCACTGGGCCATAATCTGACATGGCGGGTTCGCCCATCGTGAAAAAGGGGAAATATCAAATGAATATCACTACGACGGTCATAGGCAGCTATCCCTACGCCCGGATGACACCGGAAGAGGCGATAGCGCGGGCGGTGGATGAGCAGGTGGAAGCGGGAGTGGATGTCATATCGGACGGGCAGGTACGCGCCGATATGGTGGGTATATTCGCCCAGGGTATCGCCGGGTTCGACGTACAGGGAAAAAAATATAACGTGGTGTCGAAAATCGGCCCCGCGGACAAGGCCGTATCAATCGGTGATCTGATTATCGCCCGTGACAGAGCCGCCGGCCGGGCCAAAGTGAAAGGTACGCTCACCGGGCCCACCACCATGGCCCATTGCGCCATCCTGATGAATGGCTCCCCCTACAAACCCCACGACATGCCCAAGGGCGCCCAGTCGATGATCGTGGATCGGGAACTGGTGATGGATATGGCCCATGCCCTGGCCGCGGAAGCGAGGTTCCTCACCGAAGCCGGCTTTGACACCATCCAGGTGGATGAGCCGTTTTTTTCCATGCAGGACCTGGACCTGGACCTGGGGCTGGAGGCGCTGGGGGTGGTGACAAAAGAGATAAAGACATCGGCGCTGCATGTATGCGGGGACATCACCTCGGCCATGAAAAAGCTGATAGACGCCCCCGTGGATATCATCGCCTGCGAGGGGGGGCATATGGCGCGGATAGATTGGCTGACCCCCGCCATGCTGGCCGAGAAGAAGAAACAGATATGCTGGGGCGTTATCACTGTCAATTCCAACGACGTGGAAACTGTGGAAGAGGTGAAGGTGAGGATCATGACCGGTGTGGAGAAGCTGGGAGCGGAGAATCTTCTGGTGTCTCCGGACTGCGGGATGCGTGTGCGAAAGCCGGAAGCCGCCAAACAGAAGCTTGTGAATATGGTGCTGGCCACCCGGGAAGTGGAGCGGGAACTAGCGTAAACGTCATTGCTGTTCACTTTACAGTTAAAGGGAAAATACCACAAAATCGTCATGACCATTTGTCCTTGAGTTTTATTGTTAAGCGCAGTATTATGAACTGTCATTTTTTTGAGACCTTTTAGCATTATTAGGTGGCCAAAAGGAAGCCGTTGCTGTAAACGATGCGAGGCAGGGTGATGAAAATGAAAAGGTTGTTAAATGTACTCCCTAAACATCAAGGGTATATTTGTGTCTAGTGAAACCGTGACGGATAAAGTCTGGGCAAAGAAGTAGAAATAATCATGGCAAGAGCTATAGTAAACGGACTGAAGTATGTCCTCCATGGCGTAAGCCAGATCAACATTTACGGTGTTGTGGATTACACTCCCTATAAACAATATGTTAACGTTTCCGATATGGACCACATGGCGGAAGATTGGCGCAATATTGGATTAGATGCCCAACATGCTCTCAAGAGAATCATAAAAGAGCGCAACATCCCTCGTATTAATGGGCAGAAGACGGCGCGGTAATAAGCCTGGGATACCCCCTAAGTCGCCATCTCCTAACCAGGAAATGGCCAAGCCAGAAGACATATCTGACAAGTCTGATCCTTGGATAAGGTTCCGGCAACAGGCAGTTCAGCATAGTCATCAACACAGTATATCTGGTCAAGTGCATGGCTTTGAAAGTCCCTTGCCCCACCCAGAAGTTATCGAAAGATATGAAAAAATTAGTCCCGGAACCTTGGATAGGCTTTTTGAACTACTAAAGAATGAGCAGGAGAATCGACACGACAGAATTCGGGAAGGATTGAATTCCGAAATATCAAGGGACTCTCGCGCTCAGTGGATGGGGTATTCTCTTGTTCTGCTTTTCATATTGCTAGGGTTCTATGGGATATACATGGGGCAGGCTCTTTACGCTCTGGCTCCGATAATTTATGCCGCTGCGCAATTATTTGCTTCACTATATAAGCATAAGCCGGTTGTCCCATCCGAGGTCAAGAAGGACTAAGGTCCAAAGAAGTATAGTTTCCTCTCCCCATCTCAATAAAGAATAGGCGTCCATTGCCTCCAGGTCATACCAGGGAAGTGGAAAAAAGCCGGAGCTGAGCCTGACGCCGATCCGGATGGCCCCGCCTTGTCAACAGTCGGCCTTCGTCAGATATCAACCACTCGGCCGTTTACCGAATAGCGGGCCTCCACCGGCATTCCTTTGCGGGCTGTGTACAGCACGGGGCTTTTCGCGTCCACCTTCCTGGTCAGCGCCAGCAAAGTTTCCATGTCAGCTCCGCTTTGCACAATGGTGTCCATCGTAATGCGGCAAAATCCCAGGTCCACATCCGGGTCGATTCCCAGAGCGCCGCGCATATCCGTTTCCCCCACCACTTCCACGGTCACATCGTCCAGCTTGACACGGAAAATATCCGCATGCACGGCGAAGGCTATGGCCACGCATGAGCCGATGGAGCCTAAAAACATCTCCCCCGGAACCATCCCCAGCTTTTCCCCTCTTCTCTCCAGGGAGCAGCCCAGGCCAAAGTTCGGCCCCACCTCCGCTTCAAAGCTCATAGGGTCGGAGCTTTGCGCCGATAACGAAGCGCTGGAGCCATCCACAAGGCGGGCCTTCACACGATACACGGCCACCGCCTTGCTGCTGTCCTCCAGGACCATTTTTCGGGTTTTCTCCAGGATAGCGGCATACATATTGTGTTTTCTCCAGTGATTGGTTGTTGGGTTCACATTAATGGGAACCGTGATCCATGGCAAGCGATTTGTCCCAGGCAAAGAACAGGGGTCAGCGCCTCCCTTCCGGCTCCAGAAAAACATAGGCGTCCAATGTCTCCAGGTCATACCACGGATGCTTGCCAGGCTGGCCGTCTTTGCCATAGCTGGCCAGCCGCCATGCGTCCCCCGCCTGGTAGAAAAGATATAGCCTGCCCCATGGGTCAATGGGGATAGCTTCCATAAACTCCGGAGCAAGATCCTCCAAGGCCCGGGGGTAACTTCCATGCTTGGCCCGATGACTTTCCACCGCGGTTTTAAGGCGCTTAAGGTCTTTTTGAACAAGCGTTCTGTGTTCACTTCGGCGGATGGCGATTTCGGGAGGTTCGGTGAACCGCAGATAGGCGAATGACCCGGTGGCGATAATGACCACCAAGGTGAGGGAAACGAGGACCATCCTTTCAGCGGTTGAAGAGGAAGCGCCCGTCTCCATCGGTCACTCCCCCCCGGTTTTGGTCACAAACTTCCTCCTGAAGTCACCGACCTCCTCCTTCGTGAAGAGATCCTCCTCCATCTCCATATCCTCGGCCAGGATTTCGGCGTCATAGGCTGTCTCCTCGCACAGGTATTGGAGAGCGAAGACCAGCGATTCCGCGTCCCTGGCCAGGACCGACTGGATATACGCCGCCACTCCTTCGCCCAACTCCCCGAATTCCGGATTAGCGGCCACGCGTAAATCGTAATCGATTATACTCTCCCCCTTGTCCTCCCCTTGGCGGGCATGGATCATCAGCAGCCCGTGGCCGGCAAGTTTCCGGCTGACCAGAGGGATTGGAACACGGACCCGGAATCCTGCCAGGCCGGGAGGAGCGCTTTTCCCCAGGGGGATCAGGGTATAGCTGGCGCCTTCGCTTTTTATGTCCCACTTGCCCGATTCCTCATCCAGTTGCAGACGCATGGAGGTTTTGGACATCAAATATCGGGCGGTTTTGTACGCCATATGTGGTTTTGTCAGGAAAAACTGAACGACAGCATGAGGGGCTTGCGCATAAATATCCCGGATCATCAAAGGATGGGATTTGAAGGCTCGTTGCAGGCCCTGTTCTTTTTTCGGGATGGCGCCTTTCGGGATTGAAAAGGGACTGTCGGAGTTTTTGACGACGTCGTCGACGCTGGCGTCGATGGAGCCGGGTGGTGTTTTCTTCTCCGCCAGTTTGTTATTCAGGGAGGATTTTTCCACATTCGCCACGGCGCCGGATGGAGCGCTCCACAGCAGCGCCGCCAGTAGCGCGCAGATTATTTTACAGCCACCGATATATCTGATATTCCCGCCTCCCGCACGATTCCCATTATCTTCACCACGAACCCGTATTCCACTCGCCTGTCCGCGCTCACCACAGCGGAGCGGCGCATGATTCCCATGGATCCTTCCGCCAAAAGGGCCGACAGATCTTCCGGAGACACGAAGTCGCCCATCAGGTACATATCTTTATTTTGGGTGATCTCAATCTGAAACACTTTTTCCCGCTCGGCGCCCGCGCCGGCTTTCGTCTCTGGAAGCTCGATTTCCATGCGGCGGGTGAAGTCCACAAAAGCGGTGGAGACCATGAAGAAGATGAGCAACAGGAACACCACGTCGATGAGCGGCGCCATGGCCAGGGAGTAGTCCTCCTCGACTCTTCTTTTAAACCTCACTCGCCCTCTCCGTGGCCTTTTCACTGGCCTCGAAGTTTTCCATGGCCTTGATCAGATCCTCCACAAAGAAGAGGCTCTCCTCCTCCATTTCGTAGATAAACCTGTCGACCCGGCCACGGAAATAGTGGTAGGCGGCCAGGGCAGGGATGCCGATTATCAGGCCGACGGCGGTGGTGATCAGCGCCTCGGCGATACCGGAGGCCACCAGGCTGGGATTGCCGCTTCCCGCCACGGATATTACATCGAACGCCTTGATCATCCCGATGACGGTGCCCAGAAGACCCATCATGGGAGTTATATTGGCCAGAACCCCCAGACCGCGAAGGTTCGCTTCCATCCGGGTTGTTTCGTGGGCTCCGGCGGATTCTATGGCCCTTTCGATCTCCAGGATGCCGTGGGAGGCGCGAGTCAGCCCGGCCTTGAGTATGCGGGCCATGGCCGAAGGGTTGTCGCCGCATATTTTCAGCGCCCGGTCCAGGTTCCCCTTGGTGGAGAGGCGGCGCACCTCGGCGGAGAAGCTGGTGTCTATGATATTTTCGGTTCTCAGGCTATACGCGCGTTCTAAGCTGATGGCCAGCGCCAGGATGGAGCAGAGCAACAGGGGCCACATCACAGGCCCCCCCTTGATAAAAACGCTCACCAGCCAGGTATCAGCAAACCAGAGCCGCCCCATGGTCAGCAATAGTATGGCCAGCAGGCCCCCTCCGGAAGCCATGGCCGCCCAAGGGGGGACACTCTCCCAGATCGGATGTTCGCGTATTGTGTCTAAAATCATTTATCCATGGAAAAACATCAAGATAGATGATTCGGCCGGATCACTCAACAAAAATTACACAGGAGCGGTGGCAAACCGCAGGGCGTATTACCCCCGCGGGTCCACCATCCCATGTTTTACCTGACCATCAGCCTGCCATGACGCGGTAGAAAACGGGCCAGCCTCTTGCGGGTTCGTTTCATCATCTGCATGGATGCTCGATTCTGGTCCAAAGTTTTCAGGCGCCTTTTCGTTTTGCGGACGACAAATCCGCCGCCCATATTCCTCAGGCCCCACAACAACTCGTTATTCCACTTCATCATGGGGAAAAGCTTGCCGCCTTCCTCTTTTTTCGCAATCATAAATCCTCCATTCGGAAAATCCAAACCGATCCTCCATCTATAATCTGGGTTCTTTCTCCCCCAAAAAGCAATCCAGCGCCGACCCACCAGCCTGACGATCTGCGCTCGGGTGCGCTCCCACGGCGCCTCCTGGATGACATTGACGACCAAAGAGAATAGTATGGTGATTGTAAAGTATGGATGTTCCGATATGCTTATGTGGATTTGTGATACTCAGGTTGAATCGTTTGGAGTAGAGGAAATGAAAGATTTGTTTCACGCAGACATGACCGCCGAGGAGATCTCCCCCATCGCCTTGGCCATTTTCCACCTGGTGGATCAGTTCCCCGTCACCATGAGAAGCAAGAACAGGCTGGGGGTGCGGGTGGAGACCGGGCGGATATTGGACAACAATTACACCGGCCCGGTGCTGGAAAAGACCTTGGCCACTAACGAGGTGGTTCGGGAACAGCCCGCTTCCGGCCCATACAAGGGAATCCCGGTCATCTGCTCTCCTTTGCGGAACAGCAAGGGGGAGTGTGTGGCGGCAATTGGTGTGATAGATCTTCGCCACTCGGGCAAATGAGCCGAGCCATCATTATCTCTTTGCTGATAGCGGCGCTGGCTCCGTTGGCTGCTGTCGATGCGTGGGCCCAGGAGTTGAAAGTGGAAATATTCCGCTTAGGATATGCCGACGCGGCGGAGATGGAAAAAATCGCCGTCGCCATGCTTTCGCGGAAGGGAAAGATATCGATCAACGAGTCCTCGAACTCTTTAGTGGTGGTGGATACGCCCGCAGCCATTCGCCGGATCAGAGAGATCCTGGCGCGGCTGGATGTCAAGCCGGCCAACATCCGGATCGAGGTGACTTTTGTTGAAAAAAGCAGGATGGAGAAACTGGACCTGGAGGTCCGCTGGCGCATGGCTGGAAAGGGATGGATGATAGGCTCGATTCCCGCTACCCCGGGCGGAGCGCCCCTGACCGTGGAGGCACTGGCGGCCAAGGGAGAGAGCCAAAGCCGGAGCAAACAATCGCTCCTGGTTATGGAAAACACGCCGGGCAGGATATTCGTGGGAGGCGAATATCCCAGCCAGGAGAGAACGGTCCGCGTGGACCGGGGCAATGTTTACGTGACGGAAAGCACCCAGTTCAAAAGCGCCGGGACCAGCCTGTATGTCATCGCCTCCAGAGCGGGCGCGGGGAAGCTGAAGATAGCGGTGGAGCCGGAGTCTGCCCGCCTGGAAGAGGGGACCGGGACCTATGACGTGAAGAGCGCAACGACAGCGGTGGTGATCGACGATCCTGGGACGGTTGTCCTGTCAAAAACCGGAGGAAGCTCGGAAGGCTCTTCGGTGAGCATCCCCTCCCGGGGGGATGCCTCCTCATCCTCCCGCAGCTTCATGATCATCCTCTCGGCCCGCAGCGAGAATTGACCGCAACGGAGAGAATGGGAAAAGTTATATATGTGCTCAGGGGCGTCACGTCATATAATGGGCGGATATTGTATTACGGGAGGATGGTCGCCACGCCGAAATGAACGGGAAAAAGTTGAAGGTTCTTTTAGCTGAAGATGATCCCGCTACAGGTATCCTGGCCAGAATGAACCTGGAGAAGCTGGGGCTGGAGGTGGAGATGGCCACCAACGGCAAGGAAGCGCTGGAAATGTGGCGCGCTTATGGGTATAAGGCCGTGTTGCTGGACTTTAACATGCCGCACATGAGCGGGCTGGATGTGGCCAGAGCCATCCGCAAGGATGAAGAGAAAAACGGCGCCGATTACACCAGAATCATCCTCATCACCGCCAAGCCTCTGGACCACCTGGAGGCGTTGCAAACCAGGGGTGTCGTGAACTTGATGATCCCGAAGCCCGTGGATTATTCCGAAGTTTACAGTAAGCTTGAGGATCTTTTTCCTGGCAGGGGCGCCGCGGCGCCGCAAAATGAGAACGACGGCGAAAATTCCGGCGAAGCCCCCCTGGACCTTCCGGAACTGGAGGAGAGCGTGGGCGCCGATGGGCTGGGCGATATCCTGTCCATATTCATCAGGCAGGCGGATAAATATGTGGCGGAGATAGAGGTGGAACTGGGCCGAGGCAATGGCATGCGCGTTTCGCAAGTGGCCCACAAGTTGAAAGGCTCCTCCGCCCAGTTCACCGCCCGAGCCATGGTGGCGCCTGCGGAGTATCTGCAAATAAATTGCGATGAGAAAACCGTGGGCGATGACTCGCCGCGGATGCTGGAAATCCTGAAGCGCGAACTTTCCAAGGTGAAGCGATACGCCAGGGAGCAGGTGGGCCTGTAGGCCCCGCCGCCCTACCGGGAAGGCTACCCCGCCATCCCCGCCGAAAACCGGTATAATGAGGCCATGAGAAGTACTTCATCCGCAATGGACCGTGAAATATGAAACCAATAAAAATCTACTCCGACGATATTGAAGGCGGCGCACTGGAGCAGTTCTACTCCGCCATGGAGCAGGAGTTCGCCGTGAAGGGGGCTCTGTTGCCAGACGCCCACACGGGATATTCGCTGCCCATAGGGGCGGTGGTGGCCACGGAGGGAGTGGTGTTGCCTGCGTGGGTGGGTTACGACATCGGCTGTGGAATGTGCGCCGTGCGCACCTCGCTTTTGAAGCATGAGCTGCACCCACACCGGGCGCGGATTTTTGACGCGATGTACCGGGTTATCCCCACCGGGTTCCACCACAACAAGAGGCCAGCCGAGTGGGATTACCAAAAGTACCCCATGACTCCCATGCTGAAAAGCCTTTTCGAGAAAAACGGGCTGAGCCAGCTGGGATCGATGGGGAGCGGCAACCATTTTATCGAGATCAGTCACGACGAGGAAAACCACGTCTGGGTGGTGATCCACTCCGGCAGCAGGAACCTGGGCCACTCCACCGCCACCCACTACATGAAGGTGGCCTCCAAAAGCGGCAAGGCCAAAGAGGGACACTATGGCCTGAGAACTGATTCTGAACAGGGGCAGGACTATATCGCCGACATGCGGTTCTGTCTGGAGTTCGCCCTGCAGAATCGGCAGGAGATGATCACCAGGGTGCTGCGGGAGATATACAACCTGGTCCGGGAGGGGCAGACGCCGGAGCGGCTGGCCTTTATCAACCGCACCCACAACCACGCCGAGCTGAAGGATGGGCTGTGGATACACCGCAAGGGCGCCACTCACGCGGAAAAGGGGATGGATGGAGTGATCCCCGGCAACATGCGCGACGGCAGCTTTGTGGTGGTGGGCAAGGGGAACGAGGAAAGCCTCAACTCCAGCTCCCACGGCGCTGGCAGGTCCATGAGCCGCACCAAGGCCAAAAACGCTATCAATATGGACAAGTTCAAGGCCCAGATGAAAGGGATAACATCCAAGGTGGCCAAATCCACCCTGGACGAGTCGCCAGACGCCTACAAGGATATCTTCGAGGTGATGAAACTGCAAAAGGACCTGGTGGAAGTGACCCACCATCTGCTGCCTATTATTAATGTGAAGGCTTGAGCAGGACGAGCTTTTGCACCCATAGAGAGGATATCAAAGCAGAAGCGCCTGCGAGAATATAAGCTATTTGAACCACAAAACCTTTAACCCTTGCCGTTAAAGGAAATGTCTGGTATTGTCAATATGTATGAAGATCGAGTTTAGCTCTCGCAAACTCGCTAAGATATGTGGAGACGCAAAGCTGGCGACGAAGGAGTGGGGGCGTGATAGATGCCTTAAAATATTCCAGCGCCTAACCCAGTTGGTGGCGGCTAGGACGCTTGATGATTATATTCGTTTTGTTCCAGGGGCGCGGTGTCATCGCCTGAAGGGAAATAGAAAAGGTATGTACGCAATTTCCTTAAACCAGCCTTTTCGTCTGATAATTGAACCTTCTCTGGTTGAGCCTGAAATGGATGATGATATGAAATATGAGGCTCGTGTTATAGGCGTGAGAATAGTAAAAGTGGAGGACTATCATGGATAGATCGATGAACTACGTATCCCCTGTTCCAATTCCTCCCGGGGAAACGTTGATCGAAGCGCTTGAGGAAAAAGGAATGACCCAGAGCGATCTTGCTATGCGCATGGGGCGGCCAATAAAAACAATCAACGGAATAATAAAAGGAAAAGTCGCAATTACAGCGGATACCGCGATGCAACTTGAGTATGTCTTGGATGTTCCTGCATATTTCTGGCAAAATCTTGAATCCGCTTACAGAACATCCATCGTGCGGCAAAGGGAACAAGAGAACATTGCAAAAGAGTCCGATATGGCAAAAAAATTCCCTTATACGGAAATGGCGAAATTGGGATGGGTGTCGGAGACAAAAGACCTTTCTGAGAGAATCAGAGCTTTGAAACGCTTTTTTGGTGTTGTTTCCTTGAAGAATGTTCCAGCAAGAGAGGCTATAGCCTTTCGCAGGTCAGGCGTGCATGAAAACTCGGATTATGCTATTGCCGCCTGGCTCCGGAAAGGGGAACTGGAGGCGCAAAATATTGAAACCGACAATTATGATGAAGACAAGTTCAAGAGCGCCCTGGTCGAAATCAAACTCCTGGCTTATGAAATGCCAAGTGATTTTAGCGTAATATTACGTGATATGTGCTCCGAATGCGGGGTTACCGTTGTCTATATTCCACATCTGCAAAAGACTCATGTAAATGGCGCAACTCATTGGCTCGCGCCAAAAAAGGCCATCATTCAATTAAGTAACCGCTATCCCTATGAGGATGTATTTTGGTTTAGTTTTTTTCATGAAGCAGGGCATATTCTTTTACATGGCAAAAGAGATGTCTTTATTGAATATAAAAACATGACTGGTTCTAAGAAAGAAGAAGAGGCAAATCGCTTTGCCGCCAACTCATTGATAGGAGCGGATGATTACAACGAAATATTGAAAGACGCTCCTTTTAGCCATAGCAAAATACGCTTGATTTCCAAACGATTATCAGTTTCTCCTGGTGTTTTAGTAGGGAGGTTGGCTCATGATAAGCACATACCTTATTCAAAGTATGGTGATTTGAGAAGAAAACTTATTTGGAGACAATAGGGCGCACTATTTCAAGTAATATATATTTGCATATGATGCTCAGTCTCTAACCTCCCCTCTTATCCATCGCTTCATTCGCCAGTTGGTCCGCCCGTTCATTGCCCGGATGCCCGGCGTGGCCTTTCACCCACACCCAGTCCACCTGGTGCGGCGCCGCCGCCGCCAGCGCCTGCCACAGCTCCTTGTTCTTCACCGGCTTTTTCCCTGCCGTGCGCCAGTTGTTTTTTATCCATCCATGGATCCAGGATGTCATCCCCTGGATCACGTAGTTGGAGTCGGAGCAGACGATAACCCGGCTCGGTTTCTTCAGCGCCTTGAGGGCCTCGATGGCGGCGGTCAGCTCCATAATGTTATTGGTGGAGCTGGGGCTGTATCCACTCATCTCTTTTTTGTGGCCGTTGGATTCCAGCACGGCGCCCCATCCTCCCCACCCTGGCCACACGCTCGGCCCCCGGCTAGGATGAACGGCACTTCTGCGGCGCCGGGGATGCGGGCAAAAGGGGACGAACAGGTCCCGCGCGTCTATTGGGTCAGCGCCCCTCAGGGGCATGACCCTTCACTCCCATCAGTCCGCGGGAGCTTTGGCCGCTTCCTTCTTTGAGGCGGTTTCCTTCTTGGGGGGCGTTTCCTTCTTTTCCGTCGAGTCCTTGGCTGGGGAAGTTTCCTTCTTTCCGGTCGATTCTTTGGCCGTGGAGGTATCCGTCGTTTCAGCTTTATCCTTTTTCGCGTCAGCCTTGACCTGTTGGTCCGATTTAGCGTAATCGGTCTTATACCAGCCGGTCCCCTTCAGATGGAAGGTATTGGCGCTCATAAGTTTCACCACCTTGCCGCCGCATTTCGATTCATTCGCATGCTTTGTCAGGACAGGATCGGACATCCTCTGGGTCACTTCGAAATGCTCTCCGCACTTCTGACATTCATATTCGTATATAGGCATATTTATCAAACCTCCCGATGCTTTTGTCTGTAGAACATACAACTCTGCCTGCCCAGATATAAAACCGGCGCCGTCTGTGTCAAGCCCGTCGGGATCGAAATCCATTAGGGTACAGACCCGCCAGGGTCCAGATATGTCAAGATCCAGGCGCGTCCAGGTATGTGAGCCAATTTTCATATTCGGCCGCCTCTCCGCGGAAGGCGGCAAAGTAAGCCGTCTGCAATTTTCTGGTCACCGGTCCCATCCCCCCCCGGCCTATCACCCTGTCGTCCAGCGAGTTGATGGGGGTCAGTTCGGCGGCGGTGCCGGTGAAGAACGCCTCGTCGGCGATGTACACTTCGTCGCGGGAAAAATATTGCTCCTCCACCGCAAGGCCCATTTCCCTGGCGATGGTTATCACCGAGTCGCGAGTGATCCCCTCCAGCACCGAGGTCAGCGGCGGGGTTTTGAGCTTTCCATGGCGGACTATAAAAATGTTTTCACCGGAGCCCTCCGCCACGTGGCCTGCCACGTCCAGCAGCAGCGCCTCGTCATATCCTGCCTTCACAGCCTCCAGCTTTGCCATGATGGAGTTCACATACGCCCCGCACACCTTGGCTTTGGTCATGAACACGTTCTCATGATGGCGGGCGAAGCTTGCCACTTTCACCCGGATTCCATTGGTCAGCGCTTCCTCCCCCAGGTAGGCGCCCCAGCGCCACACTGCCACCGCCACTTGGGTGGATACCCCGGTGGTGTTCAGCCCGCGGCGGTTGTCCCCCAGAAACACCAGAGGGCGGATATAGCCCTCCTCCAGTCTGTTCACCCGGATGGTTTCCAGGATCGCGTTGTTTATCTGTTCCTGGGTGAAAGGGATCTCCATCCCCACAATTTTGGCCGAGGCGAAAAGCCTGGCGGTGTGCTCCAGCAGACGGAACACCGCCGGACCCTTGGCTGTTTTATAGCAGCGGATCCCCTCGAACACTCCCATGCCGTAATGCAGGGTGTGGGTCATCACATGGACATTGGCCTGGTCCCACTCCACAAAGGAGCCGTCCATCCAGATTTTCTCCGACTTTGGGGCGTCACTCATTATATATCTTCGACAAAGTAAATTTTGTATTCTCCGGCATGCGCCCTCATCTGTCAAGAAACTCATGATCGGGGACCGCAGAGCCCACGCTCGAGGGCCTATGCTCATAAGCCCCGGCTGTTGTCTCTCTGCCTTGGGGGGGCGGGAGTGTGGTAGGATCGACATTAATTGCTGACTTTTGGAAGGCTATTAGATGGTGACCATGAATCCACTCGCTCCAACAACCGATCACTTTCCGGAGCATGCGGGCGCTCAGGCGCAGGCTGTATGAACAGCGCTTCCTCGCTTCTCACCGATTACTACCAACTCACCATGATGCAGGGGTATTTCCACTGCGGGCTGAATATTCGCAAGGCCTGTTTCGATATATTTTTCCGCCGTGCCCCCTTCAATGGCGGATTCACCCTGGCCGCCGGGCTGGAGGACGCCATGGACTTCCTTCGGAACCTGAAATTTGGCGCGGAGGAACTGGAGTATCTGAGGGAGGATGGAAGCTTCGGCGAGGAATTTCTGGAATACCTCGGTCAAATGAGGATTTCAGCGGATGTGTGGGCCGCGCCTGAGGGGACTGTGGTATTCCCCCTGGAGCCGATCTTGCGCATAATGGGGCCTCTGGACCAGTTGCAACTGGTGGAGAGCGCCCTCTTGAATATCATAAACTTCCAGACGCTGGTGGCCACCAAGGCGGCCAGAATATGCCTCGAAGCGGGGCGGGACAACGTGATGGAGTTCGGTCTTCGCCGAGCCCAGGGATTCGACGGGGCCATGAGCGCCACTCGGGCAGCGCACATAGGCGGATGCTCCGCCACCTCCAACGTGGCCGCCGCCCGGAAGCTGGGGATTCCGGCAAAAGGCACCCATGCCCACTCCTGGGTCACCGCCTTTCCCGGGGAACTGGAGGCGTTCCGGGAATTCGTGAATCTGTACCCGGATAACGCCATCTTGCTGGTGGATACCTACGACACGCTTAAAAGCGGTGTACCCAACGCGATCAAGGTGGCCAGGGAGATGGAAAGCCGGGGCCGGAAGCTGATCGGGATACGGCTGGATAGCGGGGACCTGGCTTTTTTGTCAATCGAGGCGAGGCGCATGCTGGACCAGGCGGGCCTTGCAGACGTGAAGATAATGTGCTCCAGCGAGCTGGATGAGCATATAATCCATGACCTGAGGATTCAGGGAGCCAGGATAGACGCCTATGGCGTGGGCACCCGGCTGGTGACAGCGGATGGGGATCCATCGTTGACGGGGGTTTATAAGATGGCGGCTATGGAAACGGACGATGGCCAGTGGCGGATGACTATGAAAAAGGCGGAAGGGCTGAAAAAATCCACATTACCAGGAGTGAAACAGGTGTACAGGCTCCACGAGAAGACCGGGGAGATGATGGCGGACCTGGTGGAACTGGAGGGCGCGGCGCCCGATTTTACCGGGCCGGTGAAGGGTGTGCATCCAGTAATAGACGGCGCTCATAAAGTGTACGAGGATATCGGCCATGTGGAGGAGCTGCTGGCGCCTGTCATGAAGAATGGAGAGATGGTGGCGGACCTGCCGGAACTGGCGATGATCCGGATCCGGGCCAGGGATCAACTCTCCCGGCTGCACCCCACCATGCGAAGGCTGCTCAATCCACATGAATACAAGGTGAGCCTGGGTCCGAAGCTATACACCGCCGCGAAAAAACTGCGTGAATCCACCGTGTGATCGGGACGAGGGGATGATATGAACGATGATACCATAGTCGAGGCCAGGGAACTTGCCCGGAGGTTTCACCTGGAAGGGCGGGACGTGGACGCGCTGTTGAGTGCGAACCTTTCTGTGCGTCGGGGGGAGATTCTGGCGATTGTAGGAGCCTCTGGAGCGGGGAAAAGCACATTGTTGCAGCTATTGGGGACTCTGGATCGCCCCACCGGCGGAACGGTGTTTTACGAAGGAGTGGATATATTCAGGATGCCGGAGGCTCGATTGGCCCTTTTCCGCTCCCGGAAGGTGGGATTCGTGTTCCAGTCCAGCAACCTTCTGCCCGAGTTCACCGCCGAGGAGAATGTGGCCATCGCCGGGATGATAGCTGGCAAGCCAAAAAGCCAGGCGCTAAAGGAGGCCAGGAATGGGCTGGCGGCGATGGGGCTTTCCCAAAGGCTGGACCACCGCCCTGGCAAGCTGTCTGGGGGGGAACAGCAACGGGTGGCCATCGCCAGGGCTCTTGTTAACGAGCCTGCGCTGGTGCTGGCGGACGAGCCGACCGGCAACCTGGACACCGGCACGGGAGAGGAGATCGTGGAGCTTCTTTTTCGCTTGAATCGAGAGAAAAATCAGACATTTGTAATCGTGACCCACAATATGGATCTGGCCTCCAGGATGTCCAGAAGGGTGCGAATAAAGGACGGCGCCATCGTGGAAGAGCGTGCGGCGATGGAGTGAAAATGGGTTTTGAGCCGCAAATGCGTATGGAGTGAGCTTATCTAATTGAATAGTTGATAAATACAGGATAAAATCAAGAGCCAACACAACAGCTATCGAGGCATTTGTGTCGTGTATGCCACCCGGTGGGTGCATTGCGTTTGCGCGAGTGCGCGGATTCGGATTCATCCGGTTTGCTAATGCGGTGGGTCAGGTTAAGGTATTGGGTATAACAAGCGTTTTGGATAATGCAGATAAAACTGAACGAAGAAGCCAGGAAATCGATCGCCTCGGCCAAGTCTGTGGCGTTGAGACTTCAATCGGAGGAGTTGTGCGCGGAGCATATTCTGCTGGGAGTGCTGTCGCATCCGAGCGCGGTGGTGATTGAGGGGCTTGGCAAAAAAGGTTTAAAGCCTTCCGCCCTTAGCCTGGAGATAATGAGCAATCTTCCATCCGGCGCGGGAGATCAACAAAAAAAAGATATTCCATTCTCCCGCAGCGCCAAGGAAGTGTTCCAGGCGGCGTCCAAGGAGGGCGATGCGTTGCGGGTGGATGAAATCGGCCCGGAGCACCTGATGCTAGGGCTCCTGGGCTCTGAAAAGAATCCCGCTTTCGCCTTGATGGCGTCCGCGGCTGGCGGGCGCAATGCGGAGATCAAGGCCGAGCTGAAAAATATCCTGGTGAGAGCCCGAAAACGCCGCAACATGACGGAGCTTTTTAACGAGCACGCCTCCACCGCCATTATCACCGCAAGAGAAGAGGCGAAGAAGAATAAGAGTGAGTTTATCGAACCGGAGCATATCCTTATGGGAATCGTAGGCCATCCAGGGTCCGTCCCCATGGCGGCCCTGATCCGGCTGAAGGTGAATATTAAGGCGCTGAACGCAAATCTGGCCCGCATTATCACACAGATCCCCAAAAGACGGGATGAGAAGGAAGGGCTATCCTTTAGCGAGGATGCAAAAAAAGCGATGGATATAACCATATCGGAGTCCGAATCCAGGGGCCACAAATATATCGGACCCGAGCATCTGATGCTGGGGGTGGTGGGAGTGGAAAACTCCGCCGCCGCCGCCGCTTTGAAGGACGCTGGGTTGGAATCGCTGATGAATTTGAGAGAGGAGATAGATCATGTTCTTGCGGCGCAAAGATGAAAGCCGGTGTGTTACACTTGGTTTACTGTCGCCAGTGATGGCGGATGATCCGCTGGACCTTGGCCGTGTGAAAGCAAAAGATAATTTTTTCGTCATGGGCGCTCACGGGTGGTGTGGGTACAACCACGCGGCTTGGCTGCCCTATAGGTTGACCTTGGGAAAACATGTTTGAAAAGTTCAACGAAGGCGCGCAAAGGTCTCTGATTCTGGGCCAGGAAGCCGCGGCCAGGGAAAAACATGAGCACCTGGGCACGGAGCATATAATGTTCGGATTGCTCCAGGCGCCTGGGGAGGTGAATTCCTCCGTGTTCAAACGGCTGAAGGTGGATTTGAAAAAGCTTGTGGAGCAAGTGGAAATCCTGGTGGAGGCGAACAAGCCGATGGAAGAGGGGAAGCCTGATGTTCCCTTTTCCGATTCCGCGAAAAAAGCGATAGAAAATGGGGTGGTCATCTCCCGCGAGATGGGGGAGGAGAGTATCGGCCAGGAGCACCTGTTGATCGGCATGATTTCTGTTCCGGAATCTGGAGCGGTAAAAGCCTTCAAGGACTCCGGGTTTGGGGATGTGGCCAGGCTCGAAGAGGCGATACGCAGGGAAGTCGATTCAACCAAGAAGAGAAAGACGATCCTGGCTCTGCTCAACGAAGACGCCTCCAAGGCGTTGGTCCAGGCCAGGGAAGAAGCCAGGGAGGGGTGGAACAATTTCATCGGCACGGAGCACATCTTGCTGGGAATGGTGAAAAATCTGGAATGTCCCGCCTCCAGAGTGTTGATAAAGCATGGCGTGGATATGCGCCTCCTGCAAAAGACCATCAGGGAGATAACGCCTCCGCGAAAGGAGAAACCGATGGAGGGGCTTTTGCCTCATTTCGACATTGAAGCCAAGCAGGTGATAGATAACGCTGAAAATGAAGCAAAAGGTATGGGCCACTCATATATCGGGACAGAGCACCTTCTGCTGGGGATTCTTTCCGTGAAAACCTGCGCCGGCGCCAGCGCGCTCAATCGCACTGGGGTATCCAACATCAAAAAAGTAAAGTTCAGCCTGGCCAAAGAGCTGGAGGGCAGGTGACGACTTTCCGCCTTCAGGCTTCCATGGCGCTGTGTGAATCTGCTACAACGGAGTCATGAAGGAATGGCAAGTGACACTATGTCAGGAGAGTTTTCCGAGGAACTGAGGGTTGCCTTGGCCGCGGCCAGGGAAAGGGCCAAAAGCCTCGGTCTTGACAGGTGCGATCTGCCCACCCTCCTCTGCACTCTCCTTGAAAACCTGGACGAAATATCCTACCAGGGGCTGGAGCGCCTGGGGTTGGATCCGGAAAGCCTGCGGACTGGCGAGCCGGGAAACCACGACGGGAATGAGAAATGGCTCCTGGGCCCTCCTTTGGACCCAAAGGTTAAACGTAGCATGGATTACGCCATCGAGGAAGCTGGAGGCCGAAAAGTATACCCATCCCACATGCTGCTGGGCGCCTTGAAGGCGATCGAAAATTTCGGGGAAACCCGAGCCATGGAAATGACCCCTTTTGTCACGTATGAAAAGCTGAAAAGAACCATGGGCCACATTGGCGAAGAGCTGGAACAGGTGGTGGAGCACTTTAGCTGGGAAGTGGTGAATTCATTATATTTCGCCCGGAAGATCGCCGTGGAAAGCAGGAATCTTAGGATCGGTCTCTCCCACCTTCTGGCCGGCGCCTTCATGGAGCCTTCCAACGAGGCGCTGGCGGTGTTTTCCAGTCTGGGGCTGGACAGCGGTGCGCTTCTGGAGAAATCGCTGGAAGCGGTGACCTCCGGTGGCAAGGAATGGCGCTCCATCACCAAGCCCGTGATGTCGTGCGAAACGCTGGAAGCCCTGTATCTGGCGGACGCGGAAGCGCAGGGAATGGAATTTATGCGCTACGGAATCTGCCATATCTTCCTGGGAGTGTTTCGGGCCAACGAAAAACATGGGACGCTTCCTTTCCTCGGCGAGATGGGACTACAGTTACCAAAGATGCGATGGGCGGTCCTGAAGATGGCTAAATGGACAAACAAACAGGACAGCCAACTTGAAAAATTCGGGGCCGACTCGATCCAGGCTCTCACCAAGGCGGCCAGGGAGGCCAGGGAACTGGGTAGCCAATACGTCCATATTGACCATATCCTGGTGGGGCTGCTGGACGATCCCACCAACAAGGCATGCGTGGCGCTGAACAAAAGCGGAGTGAATACCGTCACCATCGCCGCGGTGATCCAGTCTTCCTACAAGAAAAAGAAGGGCTCCGGTGACAGGATGGACATTGTGTCCCTCTCCGATGTGGCCAGCAAAGCCCTGGAGCTTGCCAAGAAAGAAGCTCTCTGCCGAGGTGAAAAAAAAGTAGGTTCGGACAGTATATTGCTCGGCCTGCTGGGAGTGGAAGAAGGGGTGGGGATGCTGGAGCGCGCGGGGCTTGATTGTGCCGTTTTGAAGAACTCTCTTATCGCCGACCGGCAAGCATAACGCCTACCCCCCCCCCAACATCCGCCTGGCTGGCCGCGCAGGACAAATTGTCCATGCCGCAACCAGCGCCTGACGAAGAAGGGCGAAGGCCGGAATCGGAACCAAAGAACGGTGAGAAGTGACCTTAGCCGGGTCCATCGCCAGATCCAGTCGTGCGCTTTTGAGATAATATGGCTGGACTTGTGGGCCGATATCCTTCATATTTTGTAGATATGGAGATTTCGAGGCGGGCAGCCCGACCTCCACATGAGATTACCGGACGCCATCAAATGGCCTGCCGCAGAAAATTGTTGCGGGCATCCTCGATATGCTAAGATAAGAAAGTACTAGATGGCCCACAGTGGTTTGGTCCAGCGGCGATTCGGCTAGCGAAGCCATGCCACAACATATGGCGGAAAAGAGTTTACGCAAATGTTATTTAAAAGATTTACTGAAAGAGCCCGGCGGGTTATTATCCTTGCCCGTGACGAGGCGGAAAAAAACCAACATGAATACCTGGGAACCGAACATCTTCTATTGGGTGTTTTGAAGGATTCCGGCGGATTGGCCATCGCCGTGCTCCAGAGGCTGGGGGTGGACATGAAGCAGATCCGCATGGAAGTGGAGCGGAATATGCCGCACAGCTCCAACACCCTGATTATAGGAGAGATTCCTTTTACCAAGCACGCCAAGAAAGTGCTGGAATACGCGGTGGAAGAGGCCAGGAGCATGGGCCACAACTATATCGGCCCGGAGCATCTTCTGCTGGGTCTGGTCCGGGAAAAGGATGGAGTGGGCGCAAAGGTGCTAAACGGACTGGGGATAACCTATTCCGACGTGCGTGAGCAGACATCCAACCTGATCAAGGAGCCTACGGGGCAGCCTGAAAAACAGCAGGCCAAGACCCCGGCCCTGGACGAGTTCGGGCGGGATCTGACGGAGCTTGCCCTCAAGGGAAAGCTGGACCCGGTGATCGGCCGAGACAAGGAGATCGAGCGGGTGATACAGATTTTGGCCCGCCGCACAAAGAACAACCCCGTGCTCATTGGCGAGCCTGGCGTGGGCAAGACCGCCATTGTGGAGGGGATGGCCCAGCGGATATTTTCCCGCGAGGTGCCCCAGCTTCTGCACAACCGCCGGGTGATCAGCCTGGACCTTGGCGCAGTGATCGCCGGCACCAAGTACCGGGGCCAGTTCGAGCAGCGGATCAAGGCGATAATGAAGGAGATCATGCAGGCGGGGAACGTGATCCTGTTTATAGACGAGATTCACACCCTGGTGGGCGCTGGCGCGGCGGAAGGCTCCGTGGACGCCTCCAACATGTTGAAGCCGGCCCTGTCGCGCGGCGAGATCCAGTGTATCGGGGCCACCACCCTGGACGAGTATCGTAAATATATAGAGAAGAACGGCGCGCTGGAGCGCAGATTCCAGCCGATAATCGTGCAGCCGCCGATCATATCGGAAACCATAGAGATTCTCCGTGGGCTGCGGCCGGAATATGAAGAGCACCATAAGGCCAAGATCACCGACGAGGCGATTATCGCTGCGGTGAAACTGTCGGACCGGTACATATCGGACCGTTTTCTGCCGGACAAAGCCATAGACGTGATAGACGAGGCCGGCTCCAGGGCGCACCTGTTAAAGTCCACCTTCCCTCCGGAAATCCAGGAGCTACAGATGGAGATAGACAGGCTGACCAACGAGAAAAAGGAACGGATCGAAAGACAGGAGTTCGAGTTGGCCGTGGAGCTGCGGGACAAGGGCGAGGAGATGCGCCTGAAGCTGGAGAGCATGCGAACCCAGTGGGAGCAGGAGCAGAACGAGAAAAGGCCCGTGGTGGATGAAGAGGATATCGCGTATGTGGTTTCCTCCATCACCGGAATTCCCCTGAGCAGGATAGAAAAGGAAGAGAGCCATCGTCTGATGGAGATGGCGGATTCACTGAGAAAAAGGGTCGTTGGACAGGACGAGGCGATTGTGGCGGTGAGCAACGCCATAAGGAGGTCGCGCATGGGCCTTAAGGACGCCAATCGCCCCATGGGCACTTTCCTTTTTCTTGGCCCCACTGGCGTGGGAAAGACGGAATTGGGCAAGGTGCTGGCCGAATATTTATTCACAGACAGCAGTTCGCTGATCCGGCTCGACATGAGCGAATACATGGAAAAGTTCGCCGCGTCCAAGCTGGTGGGCGCCCCTCCAGGCTATGTGGGCTATGAGGAGGGGGGCCAGCTGACGGAACGGGTCCGGCGTCGGCCATACTCTGTGGTGTTGCTAGACGAGATCGAGAAGGCCCATGCGGATATATACCACATGCTCCTGCAGATAATGGACGAGGGAAGGCTCACCGACAGCTATGGCCGAAGAGTGAGCTTCAAGAACGTCATCCTGATCCTGACATCGAACCTTTCGGCCAGGATTATTGAAAAGGGATCCTCTATGGGCTTCCAGCCGGACGATCCGACGCAGTCCCACAAGAAGATGAGCGACAGCATAATGGCGGAGCTTCGCAGGACGTTCAATCCTGAATTCTTGAACAGGCTTGACGAAGTGGTCACTTTCCATAAGCTTTCTCGGGAGAATATAGAGACCATTTTCGAGATCCAGCTCTCCCAACTGGAAGGAAGGCTCAAGGAGGAGGAATATACCCTGGAAATGGACGATCCCGCCAAAGAACTTGTCATATCGGAAGGGTATGACCAGCAATACGGCGCCAGACACTTGAAAAGAGCGCTTCAACGGCTGGTGGAAAATCCCCTTTCGGAGCAGTTGCTTCTTGGGCGGTTCAAGCGTGGGGCGCATATTCAGGTACAGCTGGCCGATGGGAAGATTGTCTTTCTGGCCAGGGACGAGATGGTCAAGAGTCTTTGAACATTTCGAACTGAATATTCCAAATGCTCGCTCCTGGATCAAAATATTGCATATTTGCGCTGTTGTTGGCCGCTCTTTGCTCCACCTCCGCCCAGGCGTTTGACGCCAGCAGTCCGATCAAGGAGGTCCGCATCGAGGGGACGACACGAGCCGACCAGAACACTGTCCGGTATTACCTGCAAACTCAGCCCGGCCAGAAATATGACCGCTCCCGGATAAGCTCCGATATAAGAAAAATCCATTCCCTCGGCTACTTCGACGAAATCAAGGTGGATATTCGGGAGACGGATGGAGGGCTGATTGCCACCTTTGTTTTAAAGGAGAAGCCCTTTGTCAAGGAGATCATAATCACCGGCGCCAAGGAGGTGGAGGAACCGGTGGTGCTGCTCAAGCTTCGGACAAAGAAGGCGTCCTTCTTCATGAAGGAGTACCTGCCCTGGGACCAGCAGAGGATCAAGACCCTGTACAGGGACAAGGGTTATTATTTCACCGAGGTGGAAAGCGCCATCCACAAGCTGGAAAACAACCAGGTGAATGTGGAACACGTGATAAAAGAGGGGAAAAAGATAAACGTGGGCCTGGTGGGTTTTCGCGGAAACCATAAGTTCCCCGATCACAAGCTGCGGGAAGTGGTGAGCACAAAAGCGATCACGTGGACCTCGCTGGTAACCAGCGGTGGATCGTTTAAAAGAGACGCCCTGAAGAACGACCGGCTTTTGCTGGAGGCTTTTTATAACGAGCATGGATACATCCAGGTGAGCGTGGGCGAGCCAAAGGTGGAAATTGACAGGGAGAAGAGGAAAATATACGTATATTTTCCCATCAGCGAAGGGGAGCAATATCTCACAGGGGATATCCAGTTTGAAGGGGATTCGGTTTTTACCGGCGAAGAGCTGAGAAAACTCATAGTCGTCAAGCAAGGGGATGTATTCAACCAGAAAAGATTCCGGGAGGATATTTTCAAGATAAACGACAAGTACGCCCAAAAAGGATATGCCTTTGCCAACGTGAATCCCAGGTTCAAGGTCAATCGGGAAATGAAGACCGTGGACGTGACCTTGAGCCCCATGAAGGGGGACAAGATATACCTGGGACGGATCGAAATATCGGGCAACGAATCTACCCGGGACAGGGTAATCCGCAGGGAATTCCTGGTGGGAGAGGGGGAGCTTTTCAACAGCGAAAAGCTGCGGCTCTCATTCCAGAGGATCAACGGCCTGGGATTTTTTGAGAAGGTGGACTTCGAGCAGCGAAGCCGGGGCGACAAGGACCTGGTGGACCTGGAAGTGAAAGTGGAGGAGAGGGAAACGGGGCAGTTCTCCTTTGCGCTGGGATACAGCTCGGAGGAATATCTGACGGTTACGGGGACGCTGAAATGGACCAACCTTCTGGGCAAGGGACAGTCACTCTCTGTAAGTGTGGATACCTCCACCAAAAGGGAGGACTACCAGTTCAGCTTCACCGAGCCCGCCATTTTCGACCAGAGGTTTTCCAGTGGATTTTCGCTATACAACCATACCTACGCTTATCAGACTTACACGGATCAGAGGATGGGCGGCTCTGTCACCCTGGGCCGGGGCGTGGGTGATTTTACATGGATGAAGGTGGGCTATAAGTTCGAAGAGATAATGATCGATATCAATACTACGGTCGAAGATGGAGTAGAACCTAGCCAGTATTTGAAGGATCAGGAGGGGAAGAGAGTTGTCGGCGCCATATTCCCCTCCATTACATACAACACCAAGGACGACCCATACAGCCCAGCCAGCGGCCACAGGATATATGCTTATCTGGAGTATGCCGGGATCGGCGGCGACCAGAAATATATTAAGGAAATTGGCGAGTTTACCCAGTACCAGCCGCTGATGTCAGAGTTCGTGGGAATGTTTCATGCCAAGGCGGGCTATATAGAAGCCTATGGCGGCGTTCCTTTGTCGGTTTCCGAGAAGTTCCTGATGGGCGGCGCCAGGGACCTGCGAGGCTTTAACCTGAAGGAAGTGGGGCCCCAGGACGAAAATGGCGAAGTGATAGGTGGTGAAGCTTTACTGCTTTTTAACTTTGAACTACAATACAGGTTTACCAGGTATTTCCGGGGTTTCGGTTTTTATGACAGGGGCAATTTGTACGGTAAGGACGACGCCAAGGGCAACACCACCGACAAACTGTTTGACCTTGAGAACATGAGGCAGAGCTGGGGTTTTGGGATTCACTTTTTCTCTCCCATGGGCCCCATATCACTTATATACGGCTTTAAACTGGACAAGCGGGAAGGTGAGTCCGCCGATGAATTTCACTTTACCATAGGAGGAGAATTTTAACTTGATGAGAGAAAATCAAAAGATCACTAGAGTGGCGTTGGGGGCGGTGGCCGCCCTGATAATCCTGGGCGGCAGCGGCGCCCAGGCCGCGGACATGAAGGTGGCCACGGTAAAAATGCAGGTTATCATCAACGAATCAGTCGCCGGAAAAAACGCGGTGGGCGGGCTGAAAGTGAAGATGGAGGCCGAAGGCAAGAAACTGCAGGATATGAAAAAGAAACTCGACCAACTGGAGGGAGAGTATGAACAGCAGAAAATGATCTGGCGACCCGATGTAGTGGAGGAAAAAGAGTTCGAGATGATCCGGCTTCGGAGGGATCTTGAAAACAACCAGAAGGACAGCTCCACCATGCTGCGGCGGGCGCAGGGGAAAGCCTCTCAGCAGATTATAAACGATGTTCAGGGTATAATCAATGATTACGCCAAGCAAAAGGGAATTGTCATGGTCCTGGAGAACAGCTCGGGCCTGAATCCATCCGGGGGAGTGGTGGCGTACGCCGATGATTCCATCGATATTACCGCGGATATTATCAAGCTCTACGACGCGAAAACCAAGGCAAAGCCGTAAAGCAGGGGCTGGCGCATGAGGCTCGATGAGTTGGCCGCCGCCTTGGGGGCATCGTTGGAGGGCGATGGCGCCGTGGAGATAAAAGGGGCCGCGTCTCTGGAGTCGGCCGGCCCGGCGGAGCTAACCTTCGTCCGGGACGCAAAGCACGTCAGCCGCCTTTCCGGCTGTCAGGCCGGAGCCGTGGTGGCGCCAGCAGGAATGGAAACGGACCATCCGGTGATCCGGGCCGAGAACCCGTTCCATCTATTCTCCCTGGCTCTGGAGATATTATACCCCCAGGCGCGACCGGCTGCAGGGACTCATCCCTCCGCCTGGGTCGGCGAGGGAGTGGAACTAGGTGATGGTGTCAGTATAGGTCCGCAGGCGTCGGTGGAGGCCGGAACCCGTATCGGGAAAAACTCCGTGATCAAGGCCGGGGCCAGGATCGGCGCCGGATGTGTAATCGGCCAGGACTGTCATATCCACGAAAACGCCGTGATCATGGATCGGGTTTCGATGGGGGATCGATGTATTATCCACCCTCTGTGCGTGGTGGGCTCCGATGGTTTCGGGCTGGTACGTTTTGAAGACGGGTCCAGCCGCAAGATACTCCACATTGGTGATGTGCGCCTGGAAGATGACGTGGAGATTGGCGCCTGCTCTTCGGTAGACCGGGCGATGCTGGGCTCCACCTTGATAAAAAGGGGGGTAAAGATAGACAACCAGGTGCAGGTGGGGCACAACGTAGTGATTGGGGAAAACACAGTTATCGCAGGATGCGCCGGAATCGGTGGGTCCACGATTGTTGGGAAAAATGTGATGATCGGTGGAGCCTCGGCGATATCAGACCACGTGCAGTTGGCCGACGGCGTCATGATGGCCGGGATGACTGGCGTTTATACAAGCCTGAAGGAGCCTGGGGTATATGCCGGGCCGATGGCGATGAAGAACATGGAGTTCAAAAGGTTTATGCTGTCTGGCAGACGACTGGAAAAGCTGGAAGCCAGGATCAAGAAGATCGAAAAAGAAAAGGAATAGGATGGGGAAATGATTATAGAACATCATGAATTGCACGAATACCTGCCCCATCGCCATCCCTTTTTGCTCATAGACCGGATAGTGGAAATAGAGCCCTATAAAAGCGCGGTCGCCATAAAGAACGTCACCGGCTCTGAATATTTTTTCCCTGGACACTTCCCCGGTAAACCTGTGATGCCAGGAGTGCTGATAGTGGAGGCGATGGCCCAGACCGGCGCCGCCCTGGCCATATACTCAAATCCGGAGAAAAAAGGCGCCCTCACCTATTTCGCCGGAATAGACAACACCAGGTTCAAAAAACCTGTGATCCCCGGCGACACCATTCGCATCGAACTAGAAGTGATCCGGGCAAAAAGCCGCGTGTGGAAAATGAAAGGGCAGGCCTTCGTGGAGAATGTCCTGGTGTGCGAAAGCGACCTGATGGCAGTGATCGAGGATAAATAATGAACATGTCGGAATTGCCCGGCTCCTCGTTTGTGCACCCAGACGCCCAGGTAGGCGAGGGCGTGGTCATAGGCCCCTTCTGCCACATTGGGCAGAATGTCATAATAGGCGACAAGTGCGTCATTAAACCTTACGCCATGCTCGATTGGGCAAAAATATCCTCCGGCTGCGTCATAGGGGCAAAGTCCATCATCGGCGGGGATCCGCAATTCCTCAACTGGAAAAGTGTGGAGTCTTATGTGGAAGTGGGGGAGGGGACATTGATAAATGAAATGGTCACCGTTCATCGCTCCATCTATCAGGGGAAGTCCACGATCATCGGCGCAAACTGCTTCATCATGAGCCAGACCCATATTGGCCATGACTGCGCGCTAGGCGACGAGGTCACCTTCTCCTCGCTAGCGGGGCTCTCTGGCCATGTGGAGGTGGGCGACCGGGTGGTGGTGGGGGGAGCGGCCGTTATCCATCAATTCGTCCGGGTGGGCGCCATGGCCATGGTGGGCGGGGCCAGTCGTATAGTGCAAGATGTGCTCCCGGCCTTCACCGTGACGGGGAACCTGGCCCAGGCCCACGGGCTGAACACCTACGCCCTACGCAAATACGGGGTCCCCTCCCAGGAGAGGATAAGCCTGAAAAAGGCCTACAAGATTCTGGTTCGCTCCGGGCTATCCATCCCGGAGGCCACACGGAGGATTGAAGAAGAGATCGGTCGGGATGGCATTATTGGCCGAACACTCGATTTTATAGCCAACTCCAAAAGGGGCCTTACACTTTAAAGCATCCAGGAAGGTGGGGCGCGCGCCGCTATTTTCGCCTCACCTCCCAGGGGTCAGCTCCTGGATAATATCCAACCTAGGACCTCTTTCCTTTAAAAGCACAGCCCTTTTTGGTATCATTAAAGATTAATCATTACCGGGATTTTGAAAATCACAATGAATCAAACAGTTAACGCCGGAGTTATTGGCGTTGGTCATATGGGCCAGTATCATGTGGCAGCCTACGAAGAGATTCCTGGTGTCACGCTTGTGGGTGTTTCCGATTCGGATAAGGAAAGGGGAGAGGCTGTCGCCGCCAAGTACAGGACCAGGTATTATCCTGATTTCCGCGAACTGCTGGAAAAGGTGGATGTGCTCTCCATCGCCGTCCCCACCAAGAAACATTATGAGATAGCTTTGACTTGCCTGGAAGCGGGCAAGCACTGCCTGGTGGAAAAGCCAGTCTGTGATACCGTGGAAAAGGCGGAGAAACTTTTCGAGATGGCCGCCAGGAAGAAGGTGGCCCTGCATGTGGGGCATGTGGAGCGGTTCAACGGCGCCGTACAGGAGCTGCGAAAGGTGGTCAGGGACCCTATCCTCATCGAGTCTCGTCGTCTGGGGCCCTTTGAACCCCGCGTAAAGGAGGATGGCGTGGTGCTGGATCTTATGATCCACGATATCGACATCATCATGAACATCGTCAACTCTCCGGTGGCCACGCTCAATGTGATCGGCTCATCGGTGATGAGCGAAAAGGAGGATGTGGTTAATGTTCAGATGCAGTTCGAAAGCGGATGTATGGCCAGCATAATCGCCTCCAGGGCTACACAAGAAAAAATAAGGACCCTGGCAATCACCCAGAGAAGCGAATATGTGGTCCTGGACTATACAAGCCAGGACATCCTGGTGCACAGGCGCGCCAGCTCCCAGCACGAACTGACACACCATGAGCTAAAGTACCGCCAGGAATCGATGATAGAGCGAATATTCGTGCACAGGGATAATCCGTTGAAGCTGGAGCTGAAGCACCTTATAGGGTGCGGCACCAACGGCGATCAACGCATTATCTCCGTGGAGAACGAGCTACAGTCGCTGAAGGTGGCGCTCCAGGTGCTCGGAAAGCTCAAACCAGTCATTTTAAAGCGCCCCCAGTAGGCCTCGCATGGGCGCTCCGCTGGGCCTTATCGCCGGAAAGGGGGAGCTGCCCGTTATCGCCATGCGTTTGCAGGCGGCGAATCAACGCCCGGTGGCTGTGATCACTTTCGACAAGGAATCATACGAGAGGCTACGGGCCGAACAGACCGATCTGGCGCAAATCAGCCTCCTGGGCCTGGGCCAGGCTTCGAAAGTAATCGCGTTTCTTAAAAAGACAGGAGTGAGAGAGGTGGCGTTCGCCGGTAAGGTGGATAAAAGGGTCATCTATGAAAATCCACGATTCGACCTGCGGGCGCTGGCTATCCTGAAACGGGCCAAAATTAAAAACGACGATTCGATAATGAAATCTATCGTCGAGGAACTGGAGAAAGAGGGGATGATCGTGGCCAGCCAATTGGATCTGTTCCGCAGCTTGACTCCCGGCCCGGGCCTGCTGGCCAAAAGAAGGCCGAAGCAAAAAGAACTGGCGGACATGGCGTTCGGAATGGAGATGGCCAAAGGGATCGCCGCCCTGGATATCGGCCAGACTGTGGTGATTAAAAATGGCGCCGTGACAGCCGCTGAAGCGATCGAAGGGACAGACGAAGCTATCGCTCGGGGTGGAAAAATCGCCAGGGGTGGCGCAGTGGTGTGCAAGGTGAGCAAGCCGAGCCAGGATCCGAGGTTCGATGTGCCCACTGTCGGGCGCGACACCGTGGAGGCGATGATCAAAGCTGGCGCCGATGCGCTGGCCATAGAGGCGGATATGACAATGGTTGTGGGGCTGGAGGAGACGGTTCGGCTGTGCAACGAGAACAAAATAGCGTTTCTGGCGATATGACCGACCGGCGTAACGAATATTACACAAAGCTGGCTATATGGGTCACATTCCTTTTCGCCGCTTTTCGGGCGCTGGTGATGGGCCGCACCGGGCTGGGGGATTCGGAGAGCTACTACTGGTGCTGGGCCCAGCGGCTCGACTGGAGCTATTACGACCACCCTCCCATGGTGGCCTGGCTGATCCGGATTTTCACGGATATTGGCGGGGACTCAAGCTTCATGGTGCGCTTTCCCTCCCTGCTATTGTTCATCCTGCTATGCTGGCTCCTGTACCGGCTGTCGATGGATCTTTTTCACGATGCCAGGGTGGCCTTCTATTCCATCCTGGCCTTCAACCTTATCCCTGAGTTTGGTATCGCCTCGCTGCAGATGGTGCCGGATATCCCGTCAGCGGTCTGCTATCTGGCATATGTGATCGTTTTAAACCGTCTGCTGACCGGCGATGGACCGGTGCGCTACTGGTTTGTCCTCGGCTCGCTGATCGGAATAGGGCTGCTGGGCAAATATTTTGTCGTTCTACTGGGCCCTTGCACTCTTATCCTGGTGGCGTGGATCCCGGAATACCGCAAGTGGTACCTCAGATGGCAACCATACTCCATGTTTTTCATCGCGCTATTCTTCTTCCTGCCGGTGGTCATATGGAATGTGCAAAACGACTGGCCCAGTTTCCGATTCCACCTGGTGGACCGCCACAGCTCCGCCGGATTCAGCGTAAAAAACCTGGGCGAGTTTGCAGGCGGGCAACTGTTATACGTTTCGCCGGTATACCTGGCCGGGCTGCTGTGGGCTGTGTGGGCAGGATACAAAAAAGCGGCGCGGGGAGATCGGCGCTATGCCCTTCTGGTGGCCTTCTCCGCTCCCACGCTTATATTATTTTATGTGATATGCGTCTGGACCAACGAGGCGGAGCCGCACTGGCCGGCGTTCGGCTATCTGACGGCGATAGTGATGATGAGCTCGCTGGGGCTGGAGATATTGGAAAAAGGGCTGGTGCGCCATGCCAGGCGGGCTAAGATATTTTACTGGTCCGCCACTGCGGTAGCGGGGCTCACGTTCGCTCTCTTCTATGTCCATGTGTTCCACCCGATTTTGCCGATCAAGCCGAAATATGATCTGGTGAACGAACTGTATGGATGGGACACCACCGCGGCCCAAATCGAAACCCTTCACAAGACGCGGATCGTGGAGGAAACCGGCGCCCAGGGATTCCTGCTGGCGCGGCACTGGGTCATGTGCTCGCAGATGATGTTTGGCGTCAAAGACCGGATACCAGTGGCCTGTTTCAATGACCGGCGCGACCAGTTCGACTTCTGGGATAAAGAGAGCGGCATGATGGGCAAGGACGCCATAGTGGTTACCGACCTCAGATTCAAGGAAGAGCCGGATCAGCTATACAAGTTCGACAGTGTGGAGAAGGTGGCGGTGCTGCCTCTGATCCGGGGAGGGGAGCTGAAGCGGGAGTTCACCCTGTGGGTGTGCCGCAACTACCAGGGGATGAAATAACCTGACGTTGCCGGAGGTTATGAGTCCATGACCTTGTCATTAAGATTATTCTTCTTTACCAGAACATCGTACTCCTCGATTTTCTTTCGAAGAGTGTTTCTGTTAATCCCCAGGATGCCGGCGGCCTTGCTCTGGTTGCCCTGTGTATTCTCCAGGACGATGAGGATGAGCCTTTTCTCCATCAGCTTCATGAAAAAGGAGTGAAGCCCGCCATTGCTGGCCAAACCACTGGAATGAGAGAATTGTTTTTCCAGGCTGACCCGTATGAAATCGTCGACCGATGCTGGAGCCTGGGATCGCGCTATCTTGGGAGAATGTGAAGTCTGTCGCATAAGAACCCGAATATGAATAAGTACCAACCCTGTGAAAATCTTATCAGAAGAAGCGGCCATGTCAACCGGCTATTTCTTTCGCGCACAAAATCAACGAGAAATAATTTGGCGGAAGTGAGTATGCTCCCCTCTGGTCCGGGCCTTCGGCGGTGGCAGGTGGAACAGCGCTACTGCAGGTTTATGTCTTATTGAAAGAATTATGTAAAAGGTTTATATTCGGGGAAGATTGAAGCTGTAATGTATCGGGATCGAACTGTTATTATCCGTGCCGCGGATGGAAAGAGAAGGCGGTCCATGCAATGTGCGCCATAGGCGCGAATGGGGGACAATAATCAAAGGAGGACGAAATGAGCAATACGCCTGGTAAAGAGGATGACCCCATAAGCGAAGAGAGCGATCCCTCCGCCAAAAAAAACAGGCCCTTCAAATGGAGATACAATTCCTCCGGCAAAAACTCCCCCTCAAAATTCACCGTCTACTCAAAAGCGGAAGTTCCTTGCGACGTGACGATCAGCAGGGAAGGGTGGTCGCACCAGGCTGCTAAAAAATATGGTGTCTCAAAGGAAATTCAGACGGGTGACCCGGCCTTCGACAAGGAATATTATATAGATACTTACGCTCCGGTCTTCGCCGCCTCGTTTCTCTGGGACTCCTACAAACGCGACGCCATCAATGAAATCATGAAAGCCGGATTCCACAGCGTGCAGCTGAGGGATAGTACGGTGAGCGCGGTGAAATCTCCAGCCTCCTTCGAGAACGATGAGGCGATGGAAACTTTGGCCTCCTCCGTGGGGCTGCACGTGGTCAGGCTCACGGAAAATATCCCGATGGCTTCCCAGGCGGAGATAAAGGCGAAAAAAACGGGCTTGGGAAAGCTTGTCGCCCTTTACGCGGTTCCCTTCTCGCTTTGCATCTTCGGGTGGCTTCCGCTATACATGGCCATGGAAAACCACAGGCCCATCTCTGACATGCCGGTGATCCTGGACACTGTAAAATATTCTATTGCGGTATTGGCCATGTTCATGTGGGTGGCTTATATTCTTCTGCGGGGGACATCGTCCGCAGGGGGGCAGTTGATAAAGATATTCTTTATTTCCATCTTTTCGTTCCTCTTCTCCGGTTGGGGCGTGGTGATGTATGTGAACGGCGTCATGGATGAAAATCCACAGGTTTCCAGCAGGGCCAAGGTGACGCATATGTACGAGTATTACGCAAAGAACAACTCAACCCCATCGTACTACATGCGAGTCAGCTCATGGCGGGAGGACCTCGATGAGATCGAAATACAGATCGATGCGAGTCTTTACAATCAACTTAA
>Ga0224496_10000330_pt1 | contig 33968 bp, 29 predicted proteins | sample SF_Jul11_sed_USG_2_FD_168127 | JGI IMG/M metagenome (GOLD analysis project Ga0224496, IMG submission 168127) | Sediment microbial communities from San Francisco Bay, California, United States - SF_Jul11_sed_USGS_8_1 | ecosystem: Environmental > Aquatic > Marine > Sediment | place: USA...
CTCACCGAGCGGTTTGAGTTGCTTCAATCCTCAGGAAACCGCCGTATACGATGAGTATGTACGGTGGTGTGGGAGGACGGGGTGCGTGAGCGCCCCTCCTACCCGATTACTCATCCCACTTCTACATTCTCAAAGTTCTTCTTGTTTTTTCCCCTCCACTTTTCGGGATTCATTCAACATCGTTAATGAGCTGGAAGACACTGGTTGAGATGGGTCGGCCTCTGAAGAAGGGAGAGCTGGTCCTGTTTTGTCCTCGCGAAGTAGTTGATCGGTAAACGATCCTAGTTGGTGAGCACGATTGATGAGTTGATCCAACTTTTTAACGGCTAGGGACAAACGTTTAAAGGGATCTGGCTTGATAGCTTTGGTAGGAACTGATGAGGGAGTAGGAAGTGTTTGCTTCATGATTCACCTTTTTAAGCGTACTGTATTGTATACAATCTTGGGGAAAAGTTCATTGAATTGTTCTTCCCAATTATGCGACATTCGTGTTTGTTTTTGAGTAGAAATTGGGCATTTCACTCCTAAGCTGATAGAAATTTATTCTTTCCTCAATTTTTGAGGAATGACAGATGATAGAGAGATTGATGACCAGAAAAGGATAGGTGAGGATGGCGTTATTCAAAAAGGAACACCACGTTGCATTGGTGATGAGTCTCATTCTTTCGGTCTTGTTCGGCAGACTTGCTTGGGCTGGAGATTTGGATGCGCATACGAGGGTCCACGAGGGTACGTTGGAATATGGCGTGTTGGGCGGCTTTTGGAAAGGAAATAATATCTTTGACAATGCCCCATCATCCAATCGCCGGGCCCTCTACATACTTCCCCAAATCGGACAAGTCTTGACCGATGAAATTGGCAGCGGTGTGGTGGCGGGGAACCTGGAGCTGCTTCTTGAGCCGATGGCTGCGCATTATGATGAGCCCTTTAGCGCTTCGGCGTTTGGTGGATCGTTAGTGCTGAAATACAATTTTCTGTCGTTTGGGCGATGGATGCCCTTTTGGGACGGAGGAGCGGGGATGTTGTGGACCGATCTGGCCCCGCGTATTCCCGAGCAAAGCACACAATTTAATTTCATTCTGCAAACCGGGCCTGGTGTGTCCTATTTCGTCTCAGAAAACTGGGCCATCACCGCAGGTTTCCGATTCCACCATATTTCCAATGCCGGTATTGGGAATCGCAATATTGGGCTGAATGCCTGGTTATTTAATCTGGGTATGTCGTTCTTTTCACCGTAATTCTTTTTTCTAGGGAGATCCATCGCCGATTCGCCGTCCGAACTATCCACGCTTCAGCTAAATCAATTCTTGAAATTCCCTTGGACTTTTTTGTAGTGACTATTCGTCTCTAGCTTCTGTTTTACTCTGAATCATAAGAGTCATTTTGACATTTGTTGCCCCGTTCTCAAGGGTTTCAATGTATTGCCTTTTATGTTTCCTTTGTTCCCCTTCGGGAGGAGGTCCGCTTGCCTGGTGGGTCCCGACGGGCCCGACCTTTGTTCGGCAAAAGGACCCAACAAGGGTTGCGCTCGTCGAGATGCGCCATTCACAGTGATGCCTCGTCCGGCCTCACTTAGATGGGTTGGACGCGAACTATGGGAGGGCGGACCAACTTCAGCCTGGTTCTGCAGTGAATCTATTTTAATTAAGTGAGGCCACGTGGCAACGAAGGCCATGTGGCCTCACTTAAGAATTGTAATGTTACGAGGATTTAGCGAATATTAGGCGAGGGGTGCTTTTTGTTTTGAGGCGGCCACGCGGGCACCCAAGGAAATAGACACGGTATCCTTAAGGTTTTGCACTGCGTCTATTGATGGCGCCTGGGATTTATTCCGTGTGGAAAGAGTGGAGGCATCAATAAGAGGGAGCGAGAGTTGCGCGAGAGCGTTTGCAGCATTTAGGACACCAATTTGGGACATAAGAGAAATTCCTTTGGTGTTAAGGTTTTTTGGAAATGAGTTGCCTGCTACCAAATGAACTATCGGTAAGTAGTGGGGCAACTTGACCATTCGCCTTTTCCCCAATCAGACAATATCAGGGAATCAGGGAAAATGGGATGAGTAAGACCAAAGAAGCTATAACAAATTGACATGTTTTAGCCAAAAAGGTCGATAGATGGCCCCTTATGAAGGGCGATAGTTTAAAGGAGGCCGATGGCGTTGAGGAGGACGATGAACACGGCGACGGGGGCGATATAGCGCACCAGGGCCTGCCAGGCGGCATAAATGGCGGGATTCTGGATTTTAAGTTCTTCCTTGGTGCTTTCGGGCTTCATGAGCCAGCCGGCAAAGAGGGCAATAAGGATACCGCCTAGCGGGAGCATCAGGTTGGAGGTGATGAAATCCAGCAGGTCGAAAAAGGTCATGTCGAACAGTTTGAGCTCGGCCCAAAGATTAAAGGACCAGACCGTTCCCAACCCGAGCAGCCAGGTGGCGATGCCGGAATAGAGCGACGCTTTTATGCGTGATATGCCAAAGGTTTCGATTTGCCACGTGACCAGTGGTTCAATCAGTGAAATCGATGAGGTCCAGGCGGCGACCAATAATAAAATAAAAAAGAGCGAACCAAAGATTATCCCACCGGTCATATTGCCGAAAGCCACAGGCAAGGTTTGAAAGATCAACCCTGGGCCAGAACCGGGTTCCAGATTATTCGCAAATACGATCGGGAAAATGGCCATGCCGGCTAGCAACGCCACACCGGTATCGGCAATAGCAATCATGATGGATGTGCTGGCAATGGAGGTTTCTTTGGGAACATACGAGCCATAGATCATAATCGTGCCCATGCCCAGGCTGAGGCTAAAAAAAGCTTGACCCATGGCCGCGAGCATACTTGAACCTGTGAGTTTGCTGAAATCCGGAGTGAAGAGAAATTCTAACCCTTTGCCGAAATAACCGGTGGTCATGCTGTAGCCGACCATTAAGAGTAGAAGCACAAAGAGCGTGGGCATGAGGAACTGGACGGCTTTTTCCAATCCACCTTGGACGCCGCCTGCCACGATCACCATCGTGATAAGCATGAACATCGTATGCCAGAAGAATAAACTGGTGGCACTGCCCACAAAAGTGTCAAAGGTTGATGCCGTAAATTCGCCAGTTGCGCCGCTGAACGTTCCTGCTAATGATTTAAAGATGTATGCCAAAGTCCATCCGCCGATGACACTGTAATACGAAAGAATCAACATGCCGGCGAGGGTGCCCGACCATCCGATAATCTGCCACCATTGTGTGGTATTGGTTTCCTCCGCCAGGACTTTCATGGTGTGAATGGGGGTTGATCGGCCTCGTCGCCCGAGTAGAATTTCGGCCATCATGAGCGGAATGCCTAATGCGGCTACGCAAATAATATAAATTAAGACAAAGGCGCTGCCGCCGTTTTGACCCGTGAGATAGGGGAATTTCCAAATATTGCCCAGCCCGACCGCTGCGCCGGTGGCTGCGAGTATAAAGGTCCAGCGGGAGGACCATTGGCCATGCATGGATTGACGATCAGAGATGTTCATAATGGTGGAGAAACTACCGTAGGGGCCGGGAGAGTGTAGTCAAGGAGCCATCCGGTTTCAAGCGTTGTTGAAGATGCCATCGGTTCACGAGAAATTGAACTTGAGATGTACGGGTCCCTCTGACTATAGTGCAAGCCTTCTTTCCATCTCTCAATTTTTGGAAGACGTGTCTATGAGTGACGAACGACGAGATCGAAAAGTGATTGCCCTAGCGCCCATGCCGCCAGAAAAGTCCGCTTATGCCTTGGCGCGGTATAGCCGGTCGCCCGATTCCATTGAGGAGAGCTTGAAATGGGTGCATGCCCATTCGTCGGAAAAATTTTGGGAACAATTTTACTTTGCGTATGGGCATGGGTCGATTGCTGATTTGGGCCATGTGACGATTTGTTTTGAAAATATATCAGAGTTAGCCGCCATCCGTTTGGAAGACGAGCCGTTGTGGGATGGCCAGGCCAAGTCCAGTCGGTATCAAAATTTTGCGGCGGCGGGGTGTTATGTGCCCAGCGAAATTACGAATAGTGAAACTGAAGGGGTCTATCGCGGCATTTTAGGGAGCCTCTATAACATTTATCGGGTGCTGAAAGATCCGGTCAAGGCTCATCTGACTGAACGGTCTCCTCGTCCAGATACCATGAAACCAGCCGATTACGATCGGACGATTGCTGCGCGGACGTACGACGTGATTCGCTATTTACTACCCTTGTCGGCCAAGACGAATGTTGGGCAGGTGGTGAGTATTCGGACCTTGGAAAAACAAATGACGCGGTTGCTGTCGGCGTCACTTCCGGAATTGCTCGGCATTGGGGAGGACCTCAAGGAAGCCTGCGCGGGCAAGCCGTCCAGCACCTGGGCTGATTTACAAGAGGAGCCGTCCACGAAGCTCGAGGCGATGGCGCCCACGTTGGCACGCTATGCAGCTCCAAATGAATACCAGAGTGCGGTGTATCGAGATGTGCTTCGTCACCTAAAAATTTCATTGAAAAAGTCGGGGTTGGATAATCCTCAGTCGTGGAAAGGCCATACTCAGGCGGTAGATCTTCTTGAGCCCCATGCTCCGTTGGATGAACTAGTGACCACGTTTGTTTATCGAGTGAGTCAGGCGCCTTATCGTCTGCTTCTGGAATGGGTGAAGGGTTGGTCGGAGAAAGAGAAGCAGGCTGTGGTAGACGCGGCGATTAAAAGTCGGGGACCGCATGATGATCTGGCGAAGGAATTTCGTTCAGGCTATGCCTTTATTTTTGATGTGCTGATGGATATTGGTGGATGGCGGGATATGCACCGGCATCGGCGGTGTCAACAGATTCAACAAAATTTCACGACCGTGCATGGCTATGAAGTGCCTTCTATCTTGGCTGAGGCAGGCGTGGAGAAAGAATATCGGCAGGCCATGGACGCCGTGCAGCTGGATATCCAGCGATTGCGTCTGGATAATCAAGAAGCCGCGCTTTATGCGATACCCTTTGGATTTCGAGTGCGGTGTCTGTTTAAAATGGATTTTGCCGAGGTGGAATACATTTCCAAATTGCGTTCCGGTGTGAAAGGCCATTGGTCCTACCGCACCGTAGCCTGGGAAATGAAACAACAGATGCTTAACCGTCATCCCTATTTGGGGAGCTTGATTCAGGCTACTTCGCCAGATGTCGAAGATTCTTTGACTCGGTAATTCCCCCATGAAAGATCGGAATTCTTTGTGACCTCCAGTGATAAATCTACTATCGAATCGGCTATTGCCGCCGGGCAATGGGATGTCGTGTATGAGGAGGGGGCTTCTTGGTCAGAACAAGTCGATTGTGGACCCTTGCCATTTTTTGCCCTGAATGTTGTGTGTTTATTGCGCGGGGATTTTGCCCAAGCCTGGAGAGTCTATCCCCATGCTCTGGGTGAGGAAGCGCAGGCTCAACAGGTTCGGGAGTGGGTGGGGGTTCTGCGAGAGCACTATCCCGATTCAGCCCATTTAGCCTTATTCGAGGGGATCTTCCATACGCAATCTGGTCTGCTCGATGATGCGTTTGCCTGTTTCGAGCGAGTGGTGGCTCTGGCGCCGCAGTCTCCGTATCCACATTTTTTCCTGGCTCAAATTCATCAACGCCAGGGGCGCATTGACGAAACGGTGAAGGCCTTCCGAGAGGCCATTAAACGAGATCCCTCTTATGTGGCGGCCCGGCTCAAGCTTGGGGTGGTCTACCAGGAGCAAGGACAGTTGGAGATGGCGATTCCCCAATATCGAGAAGTCCTGAAACTTCGTCCTGATGAGGCGGTGGGACATACCAATTTGGCTTGTGCGCTGGCTGAACAAGGTAAGCTGGACCCTGCGATCGAAGAATATAAGAAAGCGCTCACCTTGAATCCCGACGATGCGGAAGTGCATTTCGCCCTCGGGGCGTTGTATGAAAATAAAGGCCGAGTGGATTTAGCCAAACGACAGTATGAGGAAGCTCTTCGATTGAAACCTGACTTTGGGGCGGCGGCGACGGCCATCGGCTGGTTTTTATATGACAAAGGGCAAAATGACTTTGCTTTGGATTATTTCAGCAAAGCCCTAATCGCCAATCCTAGCGATGCTCATGCCACGTTTGGGGTGGGTCGGATCTATGAAGAAAAGCGCATGCCGGAGTTGGCAGTGGAGCATTACCAGAAGGCGCTGTCTTTGGAGAAAGACCCGGACCGCAAGATGCGAATTATCAATTTTATGGACAAAATATTTGGGTAATTGGGTCGATTTACCCTTGGCGAAGAACCTGCTGGATGGCGGACATTTGCGCGTTGAGGTCGCCGGCGTTTTTGACTTCTTGGTGAATTTGCTCTGTTAAGTAGGACGAGTACCCCACCTTTTCCACAAAGAGGCGGAAAAATCCATCGGGGGAGAGAGCCGTTTTGGTCTGGAGTTCCTCGAGAATCTCATCACTGATTGGGATGAGCGTACTGCCAATATGCAGAATGCCTTTGTAGTAATTCCCTGGTCCTCGCAGCTCCAATCGAAGCCCGGGTTTGGGTTTCACAGTCTTATCGACCGGAGCCTCTGTACTGCTTGAATTTTCAGGCAAGTTTTCCATAAGCGAGGGCAATTGTAGGCCATCTGGAATTGGTCTGACAAGGACCGGCATTTTCCTTGACTGGTTGGGAACCCTGTGCTAGCGTAGCGACCTTTTCGGCGGGGTGCCACCTGCGTTTCCTGCCTCCTGCGCCTTCATTTTTGATGGGAGAATACAATCGATTATGTCACGTGTGTATAATTTTAGTGCCGGTCCAGCTATCCTGCCGGAAGCCGTTTTAAAACAAGCTCAAGAAGAATTATTGAACTGGCATGGCGCCGGTGCTTCCATTATGGAGATGAGCCACCGGGGGAAAGAGTTTGTTTCGGTGGCGGCAGAAGCCGAGCAGGATGTTCGTGACCTGTTAGGTGTGCCCAACAATTATAAAGTCCTCTTTCTCCAAGGCGGGGCTTCGACCCAATTTGCCACGATTCCCATGAATCTGTTGCGTGGGAAAACCACCGCTGATTACATTTTGACCGGGGCCTGGGGCAAAAAAGCCATCAGTGATGCTAAAAAGTATTGCACGGTCAATCTGGCTGCCACTTCGGAGGGTGAAAAATTTACCAGTATTCCTCCATTTGAGAGTTGGTCCCTGAGTAAAAATGCAGCGTATGTGCACTATACCCCCAATGAGACAATTGGAGGTGTTGAGTTCCATTGGGTTCCTGATACGGGCGATGTGCCTTTAGTGGCCGACTTTTCTTCCACTATTTTGTCGCGTCCGATTGAGGTAAGCCGGTTTGGATTGATTTATGCGGGTGCCCAAAAAAATATCGGTCCGGCCGGTGTGACCTTGGTTATTGTGCGAGACGATCTCATTGGCAACGTATTGCCCATAACCCCTAGTGTCTATGATTACGCCCAGCAGGCCGAAGCCGATTCCATGTTGAATACGCCTCCAACCTTTGGGATTTACCTGGCTGGGTTGGTGTTTAAATGGGTCAAGGCTCAAGGGGGTTTGTCAGCCATGGCGACCACCAATGAACGCAAGGCCAAGAAGCTGTACGCCGCTATTGATGGGTCAAGCTTCTATCGTAATCCGGTCGAAAAGGCTTCACGATCATGGATGAATGTCCCATTTATTTTGGCTAATCCGTCGTTAGATAAAGAATTTTTGTCCGGTGCCACGGCTGCCGGGTTAACTACCTTGGAAGGGCATCGGTCGGTTGGCGGCATGCGGGCCAGTATTTATAATGCGATGCCTGAAGCGGGCGTGGACGCCTTGATCGCGTATATGGCCGATTTCGAAAAACGCAAAGCCTAATTCAGGCAAAACCATTCGAGCCTTGTGCTTTACGCAACGGAGTGACCTATGAATATTCTAGTCAGTGACAGCCTTTCCCCTAAAGGGGTTGAAGTTTTGGAACGCGCAGGGTTTTCCGTTGCGGTGAAGACTAAATTGTCCAAAGAAGAGTTATTGCAGGAAATCGGCAACTATGAGGCGTTAATCGTGCGTTCGGCGACCAAAGTCACAAAAGAGGTGATTGAAGCAGGGAGTCGCCTCCGTATTGTGGGTCGTGCCGGGACCGGTTTGGACAATGTCGACACCGAGGCTGCGACTCGTCGTGGCATTGTGGTCATGAACACCCCTGGCGGCAACACGATCACCACCGCTGAACACACGATGTCGATGATTGCAGCCATGAGTAGAAAAATTCCCCAAGCCACCCAATCCATGAAAGCGGGCAAATGGGAAAAAAATAAGTTTATGGGGAGTGAGCTGTTTAACAAGACCTTGGGCTTAGTCGGTTTGGGGCAAATTGGATCATATGTCACGAAGTTGGCGCAGGGATGGTCGATGAATGTCATTGGCTATGATCCCTACCTGGCTGTTGATCGGGCTAAACAAATGGGAATTGAGGTGGTTGAGCTTGATGAACTCTTTCATCGTGCCGATGTCATTTCCGTTCACACTCCTTTGACGAATGAAACTCGAGGGATCATCAATACCCAAACAATGGCGAAGATGAAAGACGGTGTCATGATCGTGAATTGCGCCAGAGGGGGCATCATTAATGAACAAGATTTATGTGAAGCTCTTCAATCCGGAAAAGTCGCGGCGGCGGCCTTTGATGTTTTTGAACAAGAGCCGGTGGATCCCAAGCACCCACTTTTGAGTTTAGATAATTTTACCTGCACTCCCCATATTGGTGCATCCACAGAGGAAGCCCAAGAGAACGTCGCTATTGGGATTGCCGAGCAATTTGTGGATTATTTTAAACGAGGCATCGCCCGTGGTGCGGTGAACGTTCCATCGGTGGCTCCTGAAGTGCTTCCCCAGCTGCAACCCTACTTGTTGTTGGCTGAACGGATGGGTCGTTTTCAGGCTCAATTGTTGGATGGAGGCCTCAAGTCTGTGACCGTTGAATATGTGGGTGAGGTTTCCCAGTTAGGTCTAGCACCCATCACGGTGGCTGTTTTGAAAGGGTTGCTCTCACCGATTTTGGAAGATGTCATTAATTTTGTGAATGCGCCCATTGTGGCCAAAGAACGCGGCATCGAAGTGAAAGAAGTGAAAAGCAGCGATGCCGGCGACTTCACCAGTTTGATCCGCATTAAGGTTGAAGCTGGGCAGAAGACACATACATTGGCGGGCACACTCTTTCATCGTCAAGAACCGCGAATTGTGGAAATCAATCAATTCCAAGTCGAAGTCGTGTCTGAAGGGCAAATGATTTTGATTGATAACGTGGATCGTCCCGGTGTGATTGGCATGGTCGGCCAAATCTTGGGTCAGCATGATGTCAATATTGCCAGGATGCAATGCTCGCGAGTCGAGCGAGGCGAATCGGCGCTATTGATTATTGGCTTGGACAGCCCCCTTGCTCCTTCGGTCTTAGATCTCCTGAAGAAGGAGAAAGATATTCTATCCGTTCGCATGGTTAATCTGGGCTAGCCTGGTATTATCTTCTCGACTCACTACCGCAGCCTGACGGCTTTTTGGTAGGCTCTCCCTCATAGGTCCTATGAAACCGCTCCGTTCCCTCATCCCTATTGGTACTGCGACCTTATTGCCTCAAACGGCGCAGCGTGTCCGAAACCTGGAAGACCAATTGTTGGCCTATTTGGCGACATGGAGCTATCAGGAAATTATCCTGCCTACCTTTGAATATCTGGATGTCCTGTCGGTCGGCCTAGCCCAGGAAGTGTTAGACCAATGCTATAAATTTGCCGATCGGACCTCAGGGCGTATGCTCGTGCTGCGTCCGGATGCGACCGCACAGATTGCCAGGATGGTGGCCATGGGTCTAGGGGGCGAGGCGTTTCCCTTACGTTTTTCTTATCGAACCACCGTCTTTCGTTATGAATTGGAACATCGAGGTCGAGATCGTGAGGTGTTTCAGGTTGGGATTGAGCTGGTAGGGAATGATACCTTTCAGGGTGATGCTGAGATGGTGACGATGTTGGCAGGCGTTTTGGACCAAGTCGGGTTGCCGGAATGGAAAATTTCTTTGGGGCATGTGGGATTTTTTAAGGCCTTGTTATCTCGATCAGGGTTGTCTCCATCTGGAAGAAAGCAGGCCGAGTTGGCCGCCGCACATAAAGATTTGCCACGATTGGAACAGATTTTACTCAGCGAACGACTGCCTCGGGCGATGGTGCGAGACATCCTGCAGGTCCCTGAACGCTGTGGCCAATATGAGGTGTTGGAATGGGGAAAGCGGATTGCCGGGAAGGATCCACAATTGCTCAAGCCCTTGCATCGTTTAGAGCAGGTGTTTCAGCAGTTGGCACTTACGCAGGTTCAACAGCATGTGCTGTTGGATCTGGGAGAATTTCGGGGATTTGATTATTACGATGGGGTCGTCTTTGATGTCTTTACTTCAGGAGTCGGCCGTGAAATTGGTGGGGGAGGGCGGTACAATCACTTGATGGGGCGCTTTGGGCGGGATTTGCCAGCCATTGGGTTTGGATTGGACTTAGATCGACTGTTCTCGGCTTTAGAATGTGGTGGACAATTAGGAATCAACGGTTTTGCGCCAGTGTTATTGATGGGGTCTAGGCGTCACGCTAAGGAAGCCTTTGCCTTAGCCCAGACTTTACGCGCCGCTGGTATTTGCGTGACTGAGGAAACGATGAAAAGTCCACAAGAGGCTTCTCTTGCCTGGGTCGCGGATGAGGCTCAGCGTCGTGGTATTTCCCGGGTCATCTTGTATGACCGTAAAAACGGTCAAAACGAATCAGTGCTCTTAGTCGAATATTCGGATTCTTCATTGAAGCCACGGCAATCACGAGTGGCTCTCCAAGAATTGCCTCAACGCCTTCGAACGGAGATTCATGGCGATTTCTGAAATACCTGACGTCCGCGTACCTCCTCAGAACTTAGAGGCTGAGCAATCGGTCCTTGGTGCGGTTCTGTTGGACAATGCCGCCCTCAATCGTTCGATGGAAATCTTGTCGGAAGAGGATTTTTATCGAACCGCCAATAAGATGGTGTATCGCAGTATGGTGGCCTTGTCTGAACGCAATCAGGCGGTTGACCAGATTACACTCACCGATTATTTACGTGGCACGGGAGAATTAGAGCACGTAGGAGGGGCTTCCTATATTGCGGAATTAGTCCAAATGGTGCCCAGTGCGGCGAACATTCGCTACCACTGTCACATTGTTCGGGATAAATCACTGCTTCGTGGCTTAGTTCGGACCGCCACCGATGTGGTGATGAAGGGGTATGAAGGGACTACCAAAACGGACGAACTATTGGAATTCGCTGAGCGTGAAATTTTTCGTCTGGCGCAAGGGCATTTAGGAGGAACTTTCGCCCCTGTCAGTAGTATCATTCAGGACAGTGTTGAAATTATTGATCGACTCTATAGCCGGCAAGAGAAAATAACCGGGGTGCCTACCGGTTATACAGATTTAGATAATTTGCTTGCTGGGCTGCAGCCTTCTGATTTAATTATTGTGGCGGGCAGACCGAGTATGGGAAAGACGAGTTTGGCGTTGGGGATGGCTGAACAGGCAGCGCTCAAAGGTAATGCCGTTGTAGGCATTTTCAGTTTGGAAATGTCTCGAGCGCAATTGGTCCTTCGTATGCTCAGCTCTCTAGCCCATCTTGATTCGCATGCGGTCCGTACCGGGCAATTAAAAGGGCCTGATTGGGTCGCATTAACTGAGGCAGCTGGTAAACTAGAACAGGCGAAAATTTTTATCGATGATTCGGGAAATCTCAGTGTCCAACAAATGCGGGGAAAAGCTCGACGTCTCAAGACTGAACATGGACTGGATCTTCTGATAATCGATTATTTGCAATTGATGGATGGCAAGGGTTCATCTGAATCGCGGCAGCAGGAAATTTCCGATATTTCGCGAGCGTTAAAAGCGCTTGCTAAAGAATTAAATATTCCAGTTGTTGCGCTTTCTCAGTTAAGTCGTGCTGTAGAAAACCGGACGGACAAACGACCAATGCTCGCAGATCTGCGAGAATCGGGGGCGATTGAACAGGATGCGGATGTGGTGATGTTTATCTATCGCGATGAGGTGTATAACCCTGATTCCGATGACAAAGGCATTGCGAATATTCTTGTCCGTAAGCACAGAAATGGGCCCATAGGGGAAGTGGACCTACAGTTTCATGACCGGTATGCTAAATTTAATGATTTAGATAAAAGACATTCTGGTATAATATAAAAAATGCTGTTCCTTTGATAGAGCCTAACGTGACGGATTCTTCGATGCGACAATCTGGTTTCATTCGTACCCGAAAAATGTTTCCTCTTTGGCTGAGTCGACTTCGAAACTGTGTCTTCAGTATTCCTCTTCTTATTGTTTCCTGCGGGACCGCCCCTCAACCTGCTTTGGATGAGCAGGTGAATTCTCCCACGATTCAGGAAATAACCCATCCTCAAGCCTATTATCATTTTCTTCGTGGGTCTCTCGCTGAACTTAATAATGATGGAGCTAGGGCTTTAGAAGCCTACCAGGCGGGATTGACCTTCGACCCCGATTCGATCTTTTTGAAGTTCCGTATTGCCAAAATTCATATGGCTTTAGCCCAGATTCCGGCTGCTGTAAACATGGCCAAGCAAATTCCTGTCGAACGCCTTGCGGAGGTTCCCATGTTCTTGGATATGGCCAAACTGTTTGCTGGGGCAGGAGAACCTGAGCACGCGCGACAGGTCTATAGGGAGGCCGAGAGACAATTTCCTTCAGAACCACGATTGTATCTTGCTCATGGCACCTGGTTGTTGACGGAAGGGGAGGTTGAGCAGGCTGAAGGGGTGTTTCACTATCTTTTGGAACAGGTACCCAGCTCGGCTGAGGGCCATTATTACCTGGGGATTATCGCGTTAGATAAGAAGACAAAGTCGGAAGCTATCAAACATTTTGAACAGGGCATTGCTCTGAATACCTCCTTTGAGCGCGCCTATGTCAAATTAGTTGAACTATTGGAAGAATCCGGCGAGTCTGAGCGAGCCATTAAATGGATTGAAACGTTTTTGAAGGATGTGAATCCGGATCATCGAGAATTTCGCTTGCGTCTGGTGCGTTTGTATGTCACGCAAAAGGAGGCAGATAAAGCGCTTGGTCATTTAGATTACCTTCTTGAGCAAAACCCTGGAGACCTTCATGCGCAAGTACGAAAAGCGCAGATTTATGGAGAGCAGGGCAACTTTGCTGCTGCGATTGAGGAATTGACTGCGGTGTTACGGGACCGACCTAATGAATTACGTGTGCGAGACTTTCTGGGTTTATTGTATGAAGAAATGAAAGACTATGACCATGCCATTGAAGCATATCAAGCGAATGTGGAGATCGACCCGACCTTCTTCGATAGCATTTTACATTTGGGGTTTGTGTCGTATCGGTTGAAACGAAATGAAAAGGCCTTGTCCTATTTGGAGGAGGCCGTCAAACTCAATCCTAAACGTCCCGAACCTTATTTATTGCTAGGCTTGACGTATTTTCAAATGAAAGAATATCAGCAGGCGAAAGCCCGATTACAAGATGGTATTCACCAGGACCCATCTAATGCTGAACTGCATTTTAATTTAGGCACGATCTATGACAAGCTCGATCGTTTTGATGAGGTCGTACGAGAGATGGAGCAAGCCCTAGAGCTCGACGCTGAGCATGCTGATGCGTTGAATTATTTGGGGTATAGTTATGCTGATCGTGGCATCAATATGGAAGAAGCTGTTTCGTTGACTCAACGGGCGGTGACGTTAAAGCCCCATAATGGTTATTACGTGGATAGTTTGGCCTGGGCCTTATATAAGGTTGGACGAATTGATGAAGCGCTAGAAATGATGCAGCGTGCGTTGGCATTGGTTGCGGATGACCCCGTGATTTATGAGCATTTAGGCGAAATATTTATCCTCCGAAAAGAGCCTGAAAAAGCGCGGGACGCGTGGATTCATTCCCTACAATTGGATTCCACCAACGAAGCGCTTAAACAACGATTTCGAGATACGGGATTTGGAGAGCCGATCCCCACTCTTTCTCAGCAATCTACCTACAGCCCGTAATCTGATTATTTCATCGCTTTGCACGTAGGACTGTATTGTCCTCTTCTAGAATCGGTTTTACGTCTGATCGCCGATTTAATGGCCATCCGTTTTTTCCTTGCCAGAATATCTCTTAAGATTTGTTTTTCTTCTGGCGATCAGAAGAGGCAGGAATTGTGTGTGAGAAGCTGTAATTTGTGTCGGGGAATTCTTGTGAAGAAGTTCCTGGAAGTTGCGGCAGATTAGTGGAAGTTGTTGGATTCAAGGAAAAGTCAGTTGCGGGAAACCTCCCTGGTCTCCTGAGAATACCAGCTGTATGATGGTCGGGTGAGAGAATTCAGGCAACCATATTATTGAGGGGCAACCCTCCTTGGAGGTTACAGTATGTGCCGTCGATATCTATTGTGCAATCAAAGGGGATTCAGTTTGACAGAGCTCATGATCGTGGTCGCGATTATCGGTATTTTGGCCACGATCGCCATTCCCAATTTTTTGCGGTATCAGGCCAAGGCCAAACAGACCGAGGCAAAAAGTAATTTAGTGGCTATTCATACTGCTGAAATCGCATATTTTGCTGAAAACAACGGATTTGTGGATGATTTCAATGCCATTGGGTTTGGTATCAGTGGAGCCTCGCAACGTTACTATTATGAATTGGGTGGTGCGAGCTTAGGAACGCTCCCTCCTGGGTGCACCGCTTCAACTTTGGATGTGGTCAGCGCAACGGGCTTTACGGCTGTAGCGATTGGTAATATCGATGGAGATGCCACGTGTGATGTCTGGACGATTACCGAACAAAAGGTTTTGACCAATGTCACGAATGATGTGTCGTCTTAGATCGTGGCTAGGTATCTTTTAAAACACAATGCAACTCAAGAAGATTTGAGTTATCCCGAATAAATACGCAGATTAATTAATGAGGGAATAGACCTCAAAAGGAGGGGGGTACGTGGGTATACGAGAGAAAATTCAAAATCGGTCAGCCAAGATTGGAGTTGTTGGGTTGGGCTATGTGGGACTGCCGTTGGCGGTTCTTCAAGCCAAAACGGGATTTCATGTTTTTGGCGTTGATGAAGTGGCTGCCAAGGTTGAGATGGTCAAGCAAGCCCATAATTACATCTTAGATGTGGCCGATGCTGAATTGCGTGAGGTGGTGGAGGAAAAACGCTTGGAAGCGACGACCGATTTTTCGGTGTTGCAACAATGTGATGTCATCCTCATTTGTGTCCCCACACCACTGACTCGGAACAAAGAACCGGATATATCTGCCATTGTCAAAGTTCTTGGGCATATTTCTAACTACGCCCATCCTGATATGCTGGTGGTACTGGAAAGTACGACGTACCCCGGGACCACGGAAGAAGTTATTTTGCCTGCATTGACCGCAAAAGGTCTCACGCCTGGCAAAGATCTGTTTGTGGCCTTTTCGCCGGAGCGGGTTGATCCAGGAAATCCTGACTTTAAAACCCACAATACTTTCAAGCTGGTCGGGGGTGTGACGGAAGGCTGCCAGGAAGTCTCAAAATTATTCTACGAACAATCTATTGTGAAGGTATTTCCGCTCAGCTCCCCGCGAGTGGCCGAAATGGCCAAGGTGTTTGAGAATGTCTTTCGGTCCGTGAATATTGCGTTAGTGAATGAATTGACCATGTTATGCGAGCGGATGGATATTAATGTGTATGAAGTGATCGATGCTGCAGCCACCAAGAATTTTGGTTTTATGGCATTTTATCCTGGTCCAGGCGTGGGCGGTCATTGCATTCCATTAGACCCGTACTATTTGGCCTGGAAATCAAAGGAATATGATGTTCATACGCGGTTTATCGAGCTGGCTGGTGAGATTAATGAAAACATGCCATATTTTGTGGTGAACAAGTTGCAGCGGGTCCTGAATAAGATGGGAAAATGCTTACAAGGCTCCACAATTGTGGTCCTTGGGGTAACCTACAAGGCTGATATTGAGGATCCAAGGGAATCTCCGGCCACCAAGGTCATGGAGTTGCTGCAAAAACAAGGAGCCAATTTGCAGTATGTCGATCCCTATACGCCTTCTTTGATGATTGGGAATCAACAGTACAAAGCCCATTCTGTGACGAAGGACATATTAGAGCGAAGCGCCTGTGCCTTAATTTTGACTGCACATTCGGCGTTTGATTACCAGATGATTGTAGACCATGCCCCGATGGTGTTTGATACCAGGAACGGTACTCGCCAGGTCCAACAGCATCGTGAGAAAATTGTGCTGCTTTCGACATAAGCGGTCTCTTGTGCTACAACAAACTGTGCTGCCAAGAGACATTCCTTGACAGCCTTTATTCCATTAGGTATAAAACCCAGCTTAGGCTGGGTTTTTTATACTCGGTATTGGGTTCTGTCTGGTAATAATCCCCCAAAATTTCCAACCATCGGTCAATTTAGGGCTAACGTTACGCTAACATGAGATTGCTCAAGCAGTTCATCGTACGGGTAACGGGAAACTTTTTCGAAACCGTGGTCCCGAAGTTGCGTAACCTACCCGTGAAGAAACCACACTCTTCGCTAAAGCTGGTTTCTCATAATCTGCACCCCGTTGTGTCTCCGGATACGGCATCTCAACGTAGTGCACACCTCGGCCATATGGAAGCCTTGGAATCGGCCCTTCAAAAAGGCGAGCAGTGGTTATTAAGTAAGCAGGATGTGGAACGAGGATATTGGGTTGAGGAACTAGAAGCAGATACGACTCTGACATCGGAATATGTCATGCTTCGTCGGTTTTTGAGTTTGGTGGATCCTGAACGAGAACGAAAAGCTGCCTGTTATCTCCTTCATACGCAACTTGATGATGGCGGGTGGCCAATTTATTCTGGTGGGCCAGCTGATATTAGTGCAACCGTCAAGGCCTATTTTGCCTTGAAATTGGCCGGGGTGGCATCTGATGAGCCCGTGATGCAGCGAGCCAAGGATCTCGTTCTACAGAAAGGGGGCGTGGCTCAAGCCAATGTCTTTACGAAAATTACATTGGCATTGTTTGGCCAATATGATTGGCGTGGGATTCCCTGCATGCCACCGGAGATTTTCCTTGCCCCACAGTGGTTTTATTTTAATCTTTATGCGGTGTCTTATTGGTCTCGCGCTGTCATTATCCCTCTACTAATTATTTTCGCCCATCGCCCTCTTTGTCCTGTTTCTCGAGAGCAGGGCATCGAAGAACTCTTTTTGAAACCCCTGGATCCCGTTGACTTTTCGCAGGTGCCGCCATTACATCGGGACTCGACTTTTCTGAGTTGGCGGAATTTTTTCGTGTGGGTAGATAGTCTTCTTCGGCTCTATGAATCCTATCCAATTAAATCCCTGAGAAAAAAAGCATTGAAAGAAGCCGAGCGTTGGATGATTGAGCATATGGATGGAGAGGGCGGACTTGGAGCCATATATCCTGCTATGGCGAATTCCATTTTTGCACTTCGAGCATTGGGATACGCAACTGATCATCCAATCATTCAAAAAGCCTTAGGTGAAATTGAGCAACTCGAAATCTATTCAAATTCTGCCCATATCATGACACCGAGCATGCTACATTTGCAGCCGTGTCATTCTCCCGTTTGGGATACGGCTTTAACCATGAACGCCCTCATTGAAAGCGGTGTTCCCCTGAATCATCCTTCGTTAGGTAAAGCTGATGCCTGGTTGCGATCGCGGCAATCACGAAAGGTTGGTGATTGGGCAGTGTCGTCTCCTGGGGCAAAACCAGGGGGTTGGGGCTTTCAATATGAAAATGATTGGTATCCAGATGTCGATGATACCGCTGCTGTCATCACAGCTATGGCCAAAATTCATCAAGCTGAAACACCAGATTTTGATGAAGTGCTTCAACGAGGGTTTCATTGGGCATTGGCTATGCAAGGGTCTGATGGGGGCTGGGGTGCGTACGACAAGGATAATAATAAGCTCATTTTTAATAAAATTCCGTTTGCCGACCATCAGGCTTTGTTGGATCCCAGCACTGCCGATTTAACCGGCCGCTGTTTGGAAATGTTAGGGACGCTGGGGTATGACCAGTCACACCAGGCCGTCGGGCCGGCCCTCGAGTTTTTACGCATGGAGCAAGAGCCTAATGGCAGTTGGTATGGGCGTTGGGGGGTCAATTATATTTATGGGACCTGGTGTGTCCTTTCCGGATTACGGGCTATTGGGGTAGATATGACCGCTCCATGGGTTCAGGAAGCTGTCACCTGGTTGGAATCAGTCCAGAATTCTGATGGGGGTTGGGGAGAGTCCTGCGAGTCGTATGCGGACGTTGAGTCCGCTGGACAGGGAGAAAGTGCCGCTTCACAAACGGCATGGGCCCTCATGGCTCTGCTTCAGGCTGGTGAAACAGATTCTCTCAGTGTCGTTCGTGGAGTGAATTGGCTGATTCGCCATCAGCGTGAAGATGGAGTGTGGGACGAGCCATTCCACACGGGAACAGGCTTTCCTCGTGTTTTTTATTTACGGTACCATGGCTATTTCAAATATTTCCCCATTTGGGCTTTGGGTATGTACCGGAATGTCAAAATGACCGGAGAAGCCAAAGCGGATCAGTTGCGTAAGAAGGCTCAGGCATCCCGACGGCAACGGAGATTGGGATAAGTCTTGCCACAAATTCTCCTATTTTTCCCCAAGAAATGATGTCAGGAGTCGATTCTGACCAGAATCGCGATAGTGACGGCAACCAGAATAGAGTTTCAGGCCGTTGCCCGTGCCCTTCAATTGACTCATCCAGTTTCACAGTACGGTTATCGGGCGCTCTCAAGTAATGCGCACGGACTTACTATTCTGCTCATTCAGTCAGGTATCGGCCCTGACAAGGCTCGAAAAAGTACGCAACAACTTCTCGCTAGCGCGTCATGGGATGTCCTCATCTCCACTGGTTTTGCAGGGGATCTTGAGGCGGATCTTATCGGGTCAATGCTTATCGGGAATGAAGTCTTTTGCGGTCAATCTGCCGCATCTTATTTCTCTTCCAACTCACAATCAATCGCGTGTCATCCAGATTGGGTCAAAGCTGCATTGAGCGTGAACTGGATGGGACGAGAGCCTCTACGAACTGGAAGATTTGTGAGTGTGGATCGCGTGCTCACCAATTCAGGTGATAAACATCAATTGCGTGTTGAATCAGGAGCGGTAGGGGTTGATATGGAAAGCGCGACGATTGGGGAAGTTGCTCAGGAGCATGGCATCCCCTTTCTGATTGTTCGAGCGATTTCGGATGGAGTACATGAAGATCTGCCGGTAGACTTTAACCTCTTTCTTGCACCATCGGGATGGGCGTCTGGAATCATGCACATCATGACGACACCGAAATCTTGGAAAGGGTTCCTGAATTTGTATAGGCATTCGAAACAAGCGTCGCGACAACTCACGCAATTTTTTGAGGAATTTTTCTCCGCTGTTTCAAGAGTGCCATCATCTCCGAGTATTTTAGGTGGCGGGGCGTAATCTATGAATGTGATTCAGGGCACTGGGGCTCGGGTCCTTACGCAGATTGAAGAAATGGGAGCCATGCTTCTATTTTTGTTGCGGTCATTTGGGTGGTTGTTCCGGCCGCCATTTCGGTTGTTCCAAATCATTAAACAAATGCATTTTGTGGGTTACAAATCAACCTTTGTCGTCATTCTGACGGCGCTTTTTACGGGGATGGTTTTAGCGCTTCAAGGATATTATTCCTTGAGGAAGTTTGGCTCGGAAGGGCTTCTGGGCTCTGCTGTGGCCTTAAGCATGATTCGAGAGTTAGGGCCTGTGCTTGCCTCTTTGATGGTGACCGCTCGAGCGGGATCTGCGATGACCGCCGAAATTGGGATTATGCGGATTACTGAGCAAATCGACGCCTTGGAGACAATGGCCATCAATTCACTCCAATATTTGATTACACCCAAGATGGTGGCTTCACTTATTTCTGTTCCGCTCTTAGTCGCCCTGTTTGACGTGGTTGGAATTGGAGGAGGCTATGTGGTTGGAGTCAAACTATTGGGTGTCAGTGGAGGGTCGTATTGGAGTTCCATTGAATCCGCTGTGGAATGGAGGGACGTGTATGGTGGGATACTCAAGTCGATTAGTTTTGGCCTTATCATTAGTTGGGTCTGTTGTTATAAGGGGTATTATACGAAAATGAGTGCTGAAGGATTGGGGAAAGCGACAACCGAATCTGTTGTGTTGGCGTCCGTACTCATTTTGGTGTGGGACTATTTTTTAACGTCAGTTCTTTTATGAAGATTGGCATTTTCATAAATGAGGTCATCCATTATTATTCAGTTAAAAGGGGTTGAAAAAACACTTGGGGGGCAACCTGTCCTCCGAGGAGTGGATTTGGATATTCCCAAAGGTGACATCACCACGATAATTGGTCCGAGTGGTGAGGGGAAAAGTGTGTTGTTGAAACACATCATTGGTTTGATGCGGCCGGACCGAGGCCAGGTGCTGGTTGATGGGGTGGATCTTGCCAAAATTCACGCTAAAGAATTGAATGAAATTCGCAAGAAATTTGCGATGTTATTTCAGTCAGCCGCACTGTTTGATTCTCTCAATGTCTTTGATAATGTGGCATTTCCTTTGAGAGAGAAGCGGTTGGTTTCTGAATCTGACATACAACGATATGTGCCGGAGATGTTAGAGCGAGTTGGGTTGGGGAAGATGGGACACAAGTTCCCAGCTGAGTTAAGCGGGGGGATGAAAAAGCGGGCGGGATTAGCCAGGGCCTTGGTGATGGGGCCGGAGATTATTTTATTCGATGAACCCACAACAGGCTTGGATCCTTTAATGGCCCATGCGATTCATAATCTGATCTTAGCGATGCATAAAACGTTTGGGTTTACGGGAATCATGGTGAGTCATGAAATTCCAAGAATTTTCCCCATCTCTGATTGGGTCGCCATGCTTAAGAATGGTAAAATTTTAGCGATGGCGCGCTCGGCAGAATTCCAACGGCTGTCGGATCCTTTGGTTCGTGAATTCATCTCAGTTCCGCATGCTGTGGTGACATCTTAAGTGGAAATATGTGTGTGAGATAATGGTTGGTGATTGGTTGACCTTTCTCCTGAGGAGTCCTGAATGAGCAAACCATTTCCTTGCCAGGTGCTGATATGATGGAACGTGGAAAATTAGAGTTTGTTGTTGGGGTGTTTGTGCTCGTCGGAATACTCTGCCTAGGGTATTTGGCGATTAAGTTAGGAAAATTAGAGCTCGTGGGCGGAGATTATTACGAACTGACGGCGGATTTTTCTTCGAGTTCGGGGTTAAAGAAGGGGGCATCGGTTGAAATCGCTGGCGTCGAAGTGGGCCGAGTGAAGTCTATAAACCTAAAAGAGGATCAGGCGCAAGTCGTGTTGGCGATAGAAGATGGAATTACGGTGTATAATGATGCGATTGCCTCAATCAAAACTCGCGGGATTATTGGAGAAAAGTTCATGGGACTTTCTCCCGGGGGGTCTGGGGAACCCCTAACCAAGGGTGGAACGATAGTGGATACCGAATCCGGTATAGATTTAGAGCAAGTCATTAGCCAATTTATTCATGGCAATGTGGAATAATTATCCTTATTGAAGCCAGGTGGAGGAGCTATGACAAGGATTTGGTTTTTGTTCTCTGAAATGATTAGCAGGGGTAGGTCTCGGTCGAGCCGATTGATTCGAGCGGCTACTTGCACTCGATTATTGACGGTGTTGGCTTGGGTTACGGTTTCTCTCCTGTCTTTCTCGCTGGCATGGGGTGAAGGAACGCCAACTCAGGCCGTGAAAGAGACGATCGATGAGGTGTTAGCCGTTCTTGGAGATCACGCGTTGAAAGATCCTACACGGGAGACCGAACGCCGCGAGAAATTAGAAGCCATTATTGGAAAGCGGTTTGATTATGAAGAGATGGCCAAGCGTACGCTCGCGGCCGAATGGAGAAATATTAGTGTCGAAAAACAACAAGAATTTGTGGCATTGTTTCAGCAGTTTTTATCCAAATCCTATGCGGGGAACGTTGATGGGTATTCCGGAGAACAGGTGGAGTATCTGAAGGAACGGTTGAAAGGAGACTTTGCGGAAGTCCAGACAAAAGTGGTGTCGCCGAAAGTGCAAATCCCCTTGGATTATCGTCTGCTCAAAAAAAATGAAAAGTGGGGCGTGTATGATGTGATTATTGACGGGGTCAGTTTGACCAAAAATTATCGAGGGCAATTTTCGCGAATTATCAAATCCTCTTCATTCGACGGCCTACTGGACAAGCTTCGGTCAAAGACTGATCTAGCGGCTACGTCGTAGGGAGCCCGTTTGATGATCTCTTTCCGTGTGCCGTGCTTGGCGGCAATGGTCTGTCTGGCCTTAACGGGAAGTATGATCCCCACCTCCGTGTGTGCTGAAAAATCTTTCTTTGTTGTCCCCGCGATTTCCACCTCTAAAAATGACGGGCGCGATTTCGGGCTTATTGTTCCCGTCCTGGATTCCGATGAGGAGGGGAATCTTCGCTCCGTCTTCGCTCCCATGCTGATTCATAATTCGTTTTTGGGTGTTCGTGGGACCCTCAACTATTTCCAATACTGGTCTGGGGGGAAGCAAATGGAGGCTATGGGATCGTATACGGAGGAGATTGAGCGAAAATTAAAGCTGCGGTATCAGGATCCAGGTTTTATTGAGGGGCTGTTTTTCGCTGATATTGGGGCGCAATTTTTTAAAAACGCGACGAAACGGTTTTTCGGTCTCGGCCAGGTCACTCCAGAATCGAACGAAAGCAATTATACCGGGCGTGAAATTCAGGTCCATTGGAATTTTGGCGTTCATCTCAACGAGGTCACGCGATTGTCGGTTAATCAACGGTTCCGTAATGTCGAAATTCAACCTGGTGGGGTGGATGATGAGCCCTACGCTAAAGACCGGTTCTCCTCTATTGCTGGAATAGACGGGGCTACGGTGTTGGCGCATCGATTGGTCTTTCAATACGATTCTCGGGATAATTTGACGACGCCCACGGCAGGAACTCGGGTCGAAGTATTTGGGGAATTGGCACAAAATTTTGATCGACGTCAAATTGACGACCAACTCTATTTTCGATACGGCGTTGAAGCCCGTCAGTTTATCCCCAGTCCGTCAAAACGGTACATATTCCTCATTCGAGGAATGGTGCAATTAAGTTTTAGAGATGGAATCCCGTTTTTTGAACAAAGTTCTTTGGGAGGAGAAAACAATCTTCGGGGCTATGGCCGTGATCGGTTTATTGATAAGCATATGGTGGCGGTCAATGTTGAGGAGCGTATTCATCTGTTTCAAATAAAGATGTTCAACGTGAATGTGGAATTTGAGGTAGCCCCGTTTGTCGATATGGGCCGGACTTACCAAGATTTCTCTTATCGGCAATTTAATGAGTGGGAAGTCACGCCGGGTGTAGGATTTCGAGGAATCGTGCGACCGAACTTAGTGAGTCGAGTCGATTGGGGATATAGCCGGGAAGGCGGAGCCGTTTTTGCCGGGTTGGATTATCCGTTTTGATGATTCGGGCAGGGGAGAGCGAATTTGAACTCAAATAAGAATGAGTATCTGAATTTTTGGTTCGTCCTTATCTGGTCCGTACTCGGTTGGCCTGTTTGTGGGTCTGGTGAGGCATTCAATAAACCAGATACCCCTGATGGCCTGGAAGAGGAACTTCAATATCTCTTGTCCACTGGTATGGCCCAGTCCCAGGATCCGGACGAGTTGCGGCGTTTGGCCAGTCTGTATTTGGATTTAGGGTATGGGGCATACGTTGATCGTGAGAAAAAATTGACCTCTTTTCAAGAAGGAGCTCGGCTGGCGAAAAAATCATTGGAACAAAAAGAGGCGTCAGTTGATGCTCATTTTCTTTATGCTGCCAATCTTGGTCAGGCAGTCCAGTTGCAAGGCTTGGTGGCAACGGCACTTAACCTACAGACGTTAAAAACCCATGTGAATCGAGTCTTGGAACTTGATGAGAAACATGCCCCTGCTCATCATATGTTAGGGCTTATGTATGAGGAATTACCTTGGTTTTTTGGAGGCGACCCAGAGGTGGCAGGTGAGCACCTCCTAAAAGCCATCTCTATTGATGATCACTATGCTCCTGCCCGCTTGGATCTTGGAAAGTGGTATTTGAAACATGGGCGTCCTCAGGAGGCGGCAAAGGAATTCATCAAAGTACTTGAAATGCCTCCCCTCAAGAAGCGATGGATTTGGGAACGTATTCATCGACCCCAAGCGCAAATTTTGTTGAGACAGATAGCTGTTTCTGAATCCCTGGCTCTCCCGGGTGAAGAAAAAGTAAGGTGATAACCCTGATGCAGTATTTTGCAATCCGTAAAAGGAGACGGATTGTGGTAGGATGCCTTTTTTTTGCTCCAGACTTTCTGCGGGTTTTTTATCTCAAATAATATGGTGGTTAAGATAAATCCTTTCCACCAGGGGTGTTGGCTTGGTTTCGTATTTTTGTTCTCACACCTATTAGCACATCTGACCTGTCTGGTTTCCATCGCGGTCCCTCTCAAGCTGTGCTCTAACGAGTAGGTGATGAATTCAGCATTGTTTGGCGAGGATTGGTCTGAATCTCATCAAAACCAAAAAGGCACTTGGGCGAGAAATACGCATGAATCAAGCGATGGTATTCCGGTTTTACTCCCTGCGTACTAGCGGTAGTTTCCCTTTTTATAGCGGAATATCCTTCTTAGAAAGCAAGCTTGCTTCGTAGGAACGGGAACAATGATGACTTCGTCGAGAATGTCTTCAGGCCTGTGTCCTGAATCACAGATCGTGGAATAGTTATGGCCCCTTCATCATCCGATTGGTCATCCAGAGGACTTGGTCAAGTTGCGGACTTTGTGAAGCACAAGGCCTGGTGGGTTTTAGCTTTTGCAACTTTTGCGACAGTCATTTCTCTTTCCTATGCCTTCATGTACCTGGGTATCAATACGAACACGACCGAAATGCTTGCGGCCGATGTCCCTTTTCAAGAGGCGCGCGAACATTATAAAAAGACTTTTCCGCAGAATGCGGATTCGATCATTCTGGTCGTTGAGGCGAATACCCCAGAGATGGCGTCTGCAGCCGTCAACATTCTCGATGGCAGATTAAGAAAGGAGCCAGAGTACATCAAGTCGGTCTATACGCCATTCGGAGGATCGTTTTTTGAAAACAATGCCCTTCTGTACCTTGATCTTCAGGAGCTCCAGCAGCTGGCAGAATCAGTTGCTGAATCGAAACCCTTTATTGACGAATTGATGCGAGATAGGAATCTCCATGGTCTGTTTACCATGTTGAGCGAGAGTTACGATAAAACTCATTGGGTGAATGAATCTCTCCTCGACTCACTTTTTAGGAGAATGGCAGAAGGCATTCAGTCCAGCTTAGCCGGCCTGGATTATGTCCTTGCCTGGCATTCCGTAATTTTGAAGCAGGACCTCAAAGATTCCCGGACACGGAGATTCATTCTTGTGCAGCCCCAACTGGATTATCAAAAATTACTTCCAGCTGAAACAGCACTTCAGGTTATTCGCAGGATCATCCAAGAGTCGGCGGTGCTCACCATTCCCGGAGTTCGGGCTCGTGTAACCGGTGAGGTGGCGCTGGCACATGAAGAGCTCCAAGTGGTCAGCCAGCTCGCAGGGATTGCCTCGATCCTCGCGCTTGCCATGGTCTGCTTCATTCTGACGCTCGCCTTTCACTCATGGCGTTTGATGGTCGTCACATTACTCACCTTACTTGTGGGGCTCTCGTTGAGCGCAGGTTTTGCCACGGTGGCGGTGGGGCAACTCAATATTCTGTCCTTAGCATTTGCGGTGCTCTTTATCGGGCTTGCGGTCGACTATGCGATCCATCTGTGTCTCCGGTATCAGGAACTTCTTGGATTGGGGAACGAGCCTTTTCCGGCAATAAGAACGAGCCTGCAGGAAGTTGGCCCTGCGTTAATGTTGTGTGCTGTGACCACCGGGCTTGGTTTCTACACTTTTGTCCCTACAACTTACGCTGGGATGTCAGAATTGGGTTTGATTTCGGGGACGAGTATGTTCATCGGGCTTGTAGTTTCACTCACGGTATTGCCAGCTATTTTATTGGTGTTCCCACTCTCGAAAAAGGATTATCGGCTCCCTCCTTCAGACCAGGGATTGAAGGCTGTTTATCAATTCCCCATCCATCATGGAAAGGCCATTCGGTGGGGTACAGTCGTTATTTTTCTTGGCGCTTCTCTCCTACTACCTCAGGCCTCCTTCGATTGGAATCCTCACAATTTACGGGATCCGCATGTTGAATCAGTTCAAACGTTGGATGATCTGCTCGAAGACAAAAACGGAGCAACCTGGACTCTTACCCTTTTGCCTGCTTCGGACAAGGTCGCCGACTATGTCTCTAGGCTTGGAGCTCTGGAATCGGTTGATAAAATTTTGACGATTCATGATTTTATTCCCAATCAGAGAATCGAAAAGTTGGGAATGCTTGGGAAGATTGCTGATGTGGTGTTTCCTCGCAGACCCGATTCCGGGGTCCCGCCTTCTTCTCGAGACCAGGATTCCTCCATAACAGCAATACGATCTTTTCTGACTCTACTGGACGATCATATTCAAAAGGCAGAGTTGAGCCAGGATGATCATCCTGGCGTCCGACTGAGAGATGTGATGAGAGACCTGATCGTGAGGTTCGATAATAGTGATCAGGATTCGCAAAGGGATCTTCTTGATCGATTGGACAAAAGTTTGTTGGGATCCATGCCGACTGAACCCTTAAACCTCCGTGCCATCAAGCAGAAAGGTCTCATCACTCAGGAGGATTTGCCGCAGGAATTGCTTGAACGATGGGTGGGCAAAGATGGAAGCTACCGACTGGAAGTGTATCCAAAGAGGGACTTAAGGAATCCAACGGCGTTGGAACAGTTTGTCAACGACGTTCGAAACATTGTCCCAGAGGTAACGGGCTTACCCGTGATCTTTATGGATGGAGGCAATGAGGTGGCTGGAGCCTTCAAGCAGGCCTTTGTCTCGGCGCTGCTGGTGATTGTCGTCATCTTGGCCATCGTCCTTCGAAATATTTGGGATGTCCTTTTGGTGATTCTTCCGTTGGGGCTAGCGGCGATATGCCTTGTAGGTTATACGGTCATCTTTAGCCTGCCGTTCAACTATGCCAATGTCATTGCTCTTCCATTAATTTTTGGCCTTGGTGCGGATAGCGGTATTCATATTGTTGAACGAATGCGGAGAAGGCCGGCAGAATGTGAAGCGTTTCTGAGGTCTGGGACCATACGAGGTGTGTTCTTCAGCAGCCTGACAACCATAGTAAGTTTCAGTAATCTCGCCTATACTTCACATGTTGGCATTGCCAGCATGGGACAGCTGTTGACCCTGGGTGTCTTGTTGACATTGATTGGCTCTTTGGTGATCTTGCCGGCATTTCTCTATCGCGGGCACGATGAGGGGCAGACAAAAGAAAGTGAGTAGGTTTATAAGATTAGCCAAGTCTGACACGTTACTCCGGAGAATAGTGTAGTTTTTTCCCCTCTGAGAAAGAGCCCTAGTTTGTCCCAATCTTCAACGCTCGTAGCTCCGCAGGTCACCGTTCGGACATTCCAGCCAGTGAATGTTCGACGGATACTCTGCGTGTTCCCTGCCTATAGTCAGGCTTTCGGTACCTTTGATCACGCATTTCCCCTGATGGGGCCTGTTAAGGCCTTCATGCCGCCACAGGGAATCCTCCTCATCGCAGCGATGGTGCCTTGAGAGTGGGAAGTCCGGTTCATCGATGAAAACATTCGTCCGGTGTCGGGAAGCGAGTTTGCCTGGGCTGACGCCGTCCTGATATCAGGCATGCATATCCAACGCAAGCAAATCCATGATATTGCCCGACAGGCGCATTTGGCAGGCAAGGTCACCGTGCTAGGTGGGCCCTCAGTCTCTGCCGCACCCGAAAATTATGAGGTTATTGATCTCGTACATTGCGGCGAGGTGGGTGATGGGACGCTCGAACTGTTTCGTCGGATCGACGAGACGCCTACGCGTCCAGAACAGCAAATCATCTATCGGACCGTGGACTGTCTTCCGATGACCGATTCCCCGACGCCTGCCTATCGGCTGATTAACGCCCGGCAGTACCTGTTAGGGTGTGTTCAGTATTCAAGCGGCTGCCCCTTTACCTGTGAATTCTGTGACATCCCCGCGCTCTAAGGGAGGAACCCAAGGCTTAAGACTCCGCAGCAAATCCTAGCTGAACCGGATCAGCTCGCTGACGGGGGGACACCTTCGATCTACTTGGTCGATGACAATTTCATTGCCAATCCTCGGGCCGGACAGGACCTTTTGCCACATCTCGTGGAATGGCAGAAGCGCCGTGACTATACAGTTCGGCTCTCCTGTGAACTCACGTTCAATGTTGTGGAGTATCCCGAAATTTTAAGGCTTATGCGTGAGGCATTTATGACCAATATCTTTATTGGCATAGAGACGGTAGATCCTGATGCGTTACGAGCCATAAGTAAAAAGCAGAACGTCCGCACCCCGATGCTTGAAGCCGTCGAGAAGGTCAATAGTTACGGGATAGAAATCGCTGCGGGAATTATTATTGGCCTGGCTACCGACACACCGGAGACTATGGGCGCGATCCTGGAGTTTATTGAGGCTTCTCAGATTCCCATTGTGACACCCAACTTGCTTGTCGCCTTGCCCCATACACCCCTGTATGAGCGGCTGAAAAAGGCCAACCGCCTGAATTCTGACGAAGGGCGTGATTCGAACATCGAGTACCTACAGCCTTACGAGGAGGTAGTGGCTAACTGGAACGTGTGATACGTGAGACGTACGAGCCACGAAATATATACGCACGCTATGCCGCGCAAGCCAAGAGAACGTATCTACACCGCAAGCGACCAACTCGTCCATTGGATCAGCTTACTTGGCCTAATCTTCGACGTGCGATCGAGATCTTCTTACGCACCGCCTGGCGTGTCGGAATTTGTGGCGATTATCGAAAAGAATTCTGGAAAATGACTAGGCGAGAGCTGCGCCATGGTAATGTCGAATCAGTTTTCCAAATCGCGATGGTGGCACACCATCTCATCACCTTTGGGCGTGAGTGTCTCACCCGCGATGTGCAGGCCTCAGCCTATTCTGCCCGTGGACGTGATTTCAGCTCGTCATACGGCGTCATCATCGTTCCGTAGCGATAGAGCCTGAGTGTGATGCCCTTCGTATCCGTCCTGATGCCCTGAAAATGAGCAGGGCCAAGGTCGTTGCCATCCACCGAAAACCGGTATTCTTCGGGCGAAACATGCAGATGGCGACGGCTTGGTCTCTGCTACACACTCTTCAAGGTGGGCAAGAGTCGTCAGCGGGTTGATGGTCATGATGGTCTCCATCCTCCCATTATGCCCGAACCTCAGCTCGGGTTCAGACTCATTTCATATTGGAAGAGACTGATGCTTGACAGGGTATAGCGGCTATGGGAAGATTTTCCTTAAGCATGTAGACGTAGAAACTCTCTCCATTTATTCCTCACCAAAGCGCGAAGTGTATTCAGAAAGGATTCCTAATGTCCTTGTTAAAAAGGATTGAAAGTCCAACAGATTTAAAGAAGCTCTCTCCTGAGGAATTTCCGGAACTTTGTCAGGAAATCCGGGAGTTGATCATTGAGGTCATCTCCAATGTTGGTGGGCATCTGGCATCAAACCTTGGTGTGGTAGAACTGACCATCGCTTTGCACTATTTGCTTAACACTCCCCAGGATAAAATCATATGGGACACCAGTAACCAGGCCTATACGCATAAATTGCTTACTGGGCGACGCGAACAATTTCACACCATCCGACAATTTGGGGGAATGAGTGGATTTTGTAAGCGAGAAGAAAGTGTCTATGACACTTTCAATGCCGGACATGCCGGGACAGGAGTCTCTGGGGCAGTGGGATTTGTTGAGGCCCGAGAACAACAGCAAGGATCCCAAAAAGTCGTGTGTGTACTTGGGGATGGGGCTTTGACTTCTGGGATGACGTTGGAGGGGTTGCAGCATGCGGGGGATATGGGGCGAGACTTTGTGGTCGTCTTGAATGATAATCAAATGTCCATTTCTAGAAATGTAGGAGCCATCTCGGCGTATTTGAATCGCACGTTTACAGGGGAGTTTTATACCCGATTTCGCGAGGAAACTTCCCATCTGTTAGACACGATCCCGCAGATTGGTGAGAATGTGAAGCGGATGGCGATGCGGGCTGAGGAATTAGCCAAAGGCTTTCTTCTTCCAGGTTTGTTATTTGAGGAATTGGGCTTTCGCTATGTTGGCCCGATCGATGGGCATAATTTTGAACATTTGTTGCCGACCTTAGGAAATGTGTTGAAGCTTAAAGGACCCACGCTTCTGCATGTCATTACGAAAAAAGGGTTAGGCTTCGAACCAGCCATGAACAATCCGGTGTGGTTCCATGCCTGTTCACCTTTTGACGGAAAAACTGGGCAACCAATCAAAAAAGCTGGACATCAATCCTACAGTGCTATTGCTGCGAACACACTGATCCGTCAGGCACGAATTGATAAGCGAGTGATTGTGATCACTGCGGCGATGTGTGAAGGCACAGGGATGTCCGAATTTCAGAAGGCTTTCCCAAGCCGCCTGATCGATGTCGGTATTGCGGAACAACATGCCGTGACCTATGCGGCCGGTCTAGCGGCGGAAAACATGCGGCCGGTTATCTGTATGTATTCGACGTTTCTTCAACGCGCGTACGATCAAGTCGTGCATGATGTGGCCACCCAAAATCTTCCCGTGCTGTTCTGTATCGATCGAGGTGGGTTGGTGGCGGAAGATGGGACGACTCACCATGGGGCCTTTGACTTTGCCTATCTCCGTCATGTGCCCAATATGGTGATTATGGCACCGAAAGATGAGAATGAATTGCAGCATATGGTGCAGACAGGATTAGTCCATGGTGGACCGACCGCCGTGCGGTACCCACGAGGGAGCAGTTTAGGGGTGTCTTTAGATCCCGAACCCATTCCTTTAGAAATTGGACAGGGGGAGTTGTTGACTGAAGGGAAGGATGTGGCAATTCTGGCCATTGGAGTGACGGTATCAGAAGCGATGAAAGCGGCCGCCCAGTTAGAAGACGAAGGCATTTCCGTGACAGTGATGAATGCTCGCTTTGTCAAGCCTCTCGATAAAGACCTTATTCGTGAGGTGGCCAAGAAGGTGAAATGTTTGGTGACGGTGGAAGAAGGGTGCCGAATGGGTGGCTTTGGCTCAGCAGTGCTCGAATTTCTTTCCGAGGAGGAATGTTGGGACCTTCCCACCAAGGTTCTAGGCTTGCCCGACTGGTATATTGAGCAAGGTCCACAAGATTTACTCCGTGAGAAATACGGGCTGACGGCCGCTGGTATTTATGATCAAGCCAAGGCCCTCTATGATCGGGTGACGCTACAAGCTGTTATACGTTAGTCTTGACCAATGCATATTACCCGACGAAAAACTCGTCAAATTCAGGTAGGATCCCTCAAAATCGGCGGCGGAGCCCCGATATCCGTACAATCCATGACCATCCCTCATCCAAGGGATGTCGCTGGGACCCTTGAACAGATTCATCGTTTGGAAGAGGCGGGGTGCGAACTCATTCGAGTGGCAGTTCCTGATATGGAAGCGGCTGATGCCCTTCCAAAAATTAAAGCTCAGATGACAGTCCCACTCATCGCTGATATTCACTTTGATCATCGTTTAGCCTTAAAGGCAGCCGAGGTTGTGGATTGTGTCCGCATCAATCCAGGGAATATCGGGCCATGGTGGAAAACGGAAGAGGTCATTATGGCCGTCAATGACAATGGCATTCCTCTGAGAGTGGGCGTCAATGGGGGTTCTCTTGAAAAGCCGCTATTAGATAAATATGGATACCCCACGGCAGAAGCGCTGGCAGAGTCGGCACTCAATGCTGTGCATGCCCTAGAAGATGTGGGCTTTACGAATATGAAAGTCTCGCTAAAAGCGTCTGATGTCCACATGGCGATTGATGCCTATTGGCTCTTTGCCCAACAATCGGATGTTCCCTTACATATTGGGATCACGGAGGCAGGAACGGCAGCGACTGGTGCCGTCAAGTCTGCCGTAGGATTGGGGTGGTTATTGTCTCAGGGTATCGGCGATACGTTGCGCGTTTCGTTGGCAGCAGACCCAGTCGAGGAAGTCAAAGTCGGTTTTGAAATATTGAAATCTCTGGAGCTTCGTCACCGCGGAGTGAATGTGATTGCCTGTCCAACCTGTGGCCGTGTCGAAATCGATGTGGTGAAGATGGCCAATGAATTGGAGCATCGGCTGGGACATATTAAAAACCCCATTACTGTTTCGGTCTTAGGGTGCGTGGTCAATGGGATTGGTGAAGGGAAGGAAGCCGATATTGGCATTGCGGGCGGTCAAGGTGTGGGAATCGTCTTTAAAAAAGGTAAACTCTATAAACGTGTGCCTTCAGAAGAGTTAATGGACACGTTAATCGAGGAAGTGGAAGCCATGGCCAAAGAACAAGATGCTGAATTCCCAGGTGAGTCGGTTTCCCGGTCATCTCCCTCAATCCTCCCACTCGAAGAATTGTCGTTAACCTCCAAAGGGCCTTCCTCACGAGAAATACCCGTGTTGCCTCTCAAGTAATTGTTGCCTCCTTTCTTTTGCCATCAGATTTAGGGCGATTCTTAGTTGTGCAGAAGAAAAACGACTCCTTATAATGAATGACGAAGGCGCCGTACCCAAGTGGTTAAGGGAGCAGTCTGCAAAACTGCGATTCAGCGGTTCGATCCCGCTCGGCGCCTCCATCATCTATCGATACCGTCAGATGGAAAGAAATGCCATGAAATTAAGAATTGACACCAGTCAGCCCTATAACGTGAGGTGGTTTTTCTTGTGCGATCGAATGGAATGCCTTGATCTGTCATTGGGGGTGAATTAGCTATGACCGTACCTATTTCACAAATGTATACGGTGTCGAAGTATGCGCTGTCGAACCATGTTCGAGGGGTCAAGCGCTATCCGTTAGTGCTGATGCTAGAACCCTTGTTTCGATGCAACTTGGAATGCGCGGGGTGTGGAAAAATCCAATATCCAGATCATATTCTGAACCGACGGCTGACGCCGGAGCAATGTTGGACGGCGGCTGATGAATGTGGAGCGCCCATTGTCAGTATTCCAGGGGGAGAACCGCTCATTCATCCAGAAATGCCAGCGATCGTTGAAGGACTGGTGAAGCGAAAAAAATATGTCTATTTGTGTACCAACGCCATTCTCCTCGAGCGAAAAATCCAAGACTATACGCCATCAAAATATCTGACCTTCAGTATTCACATGGATGGTCTCAAAGAAGAACATGATCATGCGGTGTGCCGGGACGGAGTCTATGATGTGGCGGTCAAAGCGATTCGGACAGCATTGGCCAAAGGGTTTCGGGTGACGACCAATACGACCCTTTTTGATGATGCGGAGCCTGCTCGCGTTCGGCGGTTCTTTGATGAAATGATGGAGTTGGGTGTCGAAGGCATGATGATTTCACCGGGCTATAGTTATGATAAGGCTCCTGATCAGAAAAGCTTTTTGAAGCGTGATCGAACGCGGTCACTGTTTTCCCAGTTACTGACACAACGCAAACGGCATTGGCAGTTCAATCAATCCCCCCTGTTCTTAGAATTTCTCATGGGCAAGCGGGATTATGAATGTACCCCTTGGGGCAATCCCACTTACAATATATTTGGTTGGCAACGACCCTGTTATTTATTGCAAGAAGGGTATGTCCCGACCTTTCGAGAATTAATGGAAGAGACCGAATGGGATCGCTATGGGACCGGACGGCACGAGCAATGCCGAGATTGTATGGTGCATTGTGGCTATGAAGCTTCGGCGGTCAAAGACACCTTCGGTTCATGGGGCGGTTTTTTTGGAACGGTCAGAGCCACGCTCTTTCCCAATGCGGTGTAGACCGTCTGGTTGATTAGCTAATATTCCTACCTCAGTAAACCTAGATTGAACCCCTGAGAGAGCGTTTGAGT
>Ga0224496_10000332_pt1 | contig 33933 bp, 29 predicted proteins | sample SF_Jul11_sed_USG_2_FD_168127 | JGI IMG/M metagenome (GOLD analysis project Ga0224496, IMG submission 168127) | Sediment microbial communities from San Francisco Bay, California, United States - SF_Jul11_sed_USGS_8_1 | ecosystem: Environmental > Aquatic > Marine > Sediment | place: USA...
AGCCTTTATCAAAACCATTTCTCGCCCGTCCGCAAACTTGTCGAAAAAACGCGGATCAACTCAAGATGGGTCAAGAAATATGAGGAGCCGAAGACCCCGTATCAGCGACTTCTGGAATCGTCCAGCATCACCGAGGAAGCCAAAGATAGGCTTTTATCCATCCACAGCGCCTTAAACCCTTTTCGCCTGAAAAAAGAGATTGAGAAAAAACTTCGGAGGCTGTTAATGAGCTATGGAAACATGAGGCATGAAAAGCGAAAATCAACGACCGCTTCGGTTACCTTTTCCCATGAGGCAACACGTTGCTCGGAAGATTGGCATGTTATATTTTTATCGATGGCCCAGACAGAATATTGATCGGCCTCTCCGGTACCAGAATCAGGCGAAGGTATCCGCTCGTTTAACCTATCAGGTGACACGCCGGGACAATTGTTATATGTTGTACGTATGAGTGATGAATTCTGGGCGAAGCTGGACGCATATCTATTTAAATTTCTGGGCCTGGTACTGGGCGGTGGGGGGCTTGCGGGTCTGTTGCTGAACAATCCCATAGAGATGGTGCTCCACAACACATATGGAGTTACCATAGTTCTGGTCTTTGGGTTGATGGGGGGATACTCCTTCTTTTCACTTCTGATGGGAGTGGTCAGGAAGCCTGAATAAAAAAACCCGTGGAGGAGAGGGGGGAAACCCCCACGGGTTTCACTTTGCAATTCCTTGAGTTTCAGTTGGGGTAAGGAGGGGAAACTCAAAGCCTCGCAAATACTTGCATTCTGTCCTTACGTTTATACTTAGATGCAATGGCTATGCCATCGCATATCTGTTTGTATTTCCAGATATTATCTTGTTTTGCCTCTGCAGTGTGTATGACTTTGTCCGAATTGACTGACATTAATTGTATTTTTCGGATATTTCTGCCCGACGTTGAGGCTGAGCCTAAAATAAATAAAGCCCGTGGAAGAGAGAGGGCTCCTTCCACGGGCTTCTAAATTGCAGCGCCTTGAGCTTTGATTGGGGGTAGGAGGGAAGCTCAAGACCCTACAAACTTTACTGCAATGCAACTTCACTGCGATATTATGCAATGAGCGTGCCATACCCTAAGTGATTGATTCTTTACAGTAATACAAAAACCTCGAGTATCAAAGGTGTCATGGTGGTCCGGTTACAGGACATAACTGTGCATTTATCACACTCAGGAGGGTTTTTACTCCATCCTTCCCCGCTCCCATGTTCGCGTAACGTAGTTTTATCTTCGATTTATGGGGGCCCCCAAGGCTTCGAGGCCTCCTCCGCGTATAATTTCCTTCGGCTATTCCACCCTTGGCCACCTGCGGAGGCCATAAATAGCGGTTTTGGAGCCAAGTCCGGCTGTCGTGAAACAGGGCGCCTGTCCCGGATCAGGACATGGGATGCAGAATGGGGAGAGATATGTTTACAGTTGTGGAGGTGAGATTCTTCCAATGGATGGAGAATGGCTCTCTAGCTCCATTCCACCCCGACAAGGCACGCCTGTGCCGTCATGGAGCCGGAGTGAACACTCCCAGTTTCACGGGCCACCTTGATCCGGTGACCGCAGACAATTCCAGCGTGGTTCCCTGGCGGGCGTAATATGCCAGAATCGCCATCAGCGCCGTCTCAACCAGCATGGGGGCGATACCCTCCTTGTCTGAAGAGGTCACCGGAGCGGGGGCGCAGAGCTGAGTCAGTCTATTCTTCAGGCGTCCATTTTTCGCTCCACCGCCACAGACGATTATCCGGTCGACAGGCCGCCCCCCACGCTCAAGCCGATTGATCTCGGAACTGATCGAGACTGCCGTAAGTTCCGTCATGGTTGCGGATAAATCGGCGCCCCAGGGGATGCGCCCTTTCGGGAAAAGCCAATCCAGGAACGCCTGGCCGAAGGTTTCCCTCCCTGTGGACTTGGGGGGCTGCTTTTCAAAGTATGAATGCCGCAAAGACTTTTGAAGAATCTTCTGCTTCACCAGGCCTGAGGCGGCCAGTCGGCCGTTTCTGTCAAAGGGCTGGCCGATGACCCTTCTAGCCACCATGTCCATAAGCATGTTTCCTGGCCCTGTGTCGAAGGCGACAAGTTGACTGACGCTTTTGGCGCTGGCAGGTATGTGTGTAAGATTGGCGATGCCTCCGATGTTCACCACTGCCGTGGCCTGCCGGGGCGAGACGAACAATGGCAGATGAGCCACTGGCGCCAGCGGGGCGCCTTGGCCTCCGGCCGCCATGTCCGCCCGGCGAAAATCGCTCCAAACATCCACGTTGGTGATGGCGGCGATATGGGCCGCTGACCCTATCTGCAGCGTTGCGCCAAAATCGGGCCGGTGCAGGATAGTCTGGCCATGGGAGCCTATCAGCGTTGGTTTGAGGCCTTTTAGAGCCAAAGCTTTTATCAACTTTTTCGCGGTTTTGCCGAAGACCTCCCCAACGGCGATGTCGAGCGCCATCATCTGGTCTATTGGGGCCACTGGATGGAACTGGGTCAAGGCTTCCGTCAGATTGCTGTTATAGGCGGTGTTAGCTGAGGCCACAGGCCGGATAAAGAGTCCTCCCCTCTTTGGCTTGATATCGAAAGCCGCGGCGTCCACTCCATCCGCGGAAGTGCCGCTCATCAGGCCGATGATTATAGACAAAATCTATCCCGTTTTACTTGGCGCCCGCGCCTTTGAAAGCGCGCTTGGTCTCCGCCATCAGACGCGGATTCACCAGCAGGTCATACACGGTCATGGCCATCGCTTTTGTCATGTCCATGGCCGCGACGGCGCCCTTTTTGGACATGACGGCGGCCAGAAAGTTGCGGGAGTGGTTGATATCCTCCACTCCCCCGATGGCATATTCCGGGTGGAGGGAGGGGACCACCTGGCTTAGGTTGCCGATATCCGACGACCCGATCTCCTCGGTTTCAGAAAAGCCGTCCTCCTTTGCCCTGATAATGGCCATGTTTTCCCGAAAAGCCCGGCCCATGGGATGGCTGGGGTAAAACGGCTCGTAGACCATCCCGCGCTGCTTGATGGTGACCTTGCATCCTGCCGCCTTGGCGGCGCCTTGCGCGCATTGGCGTACTTTGGCGATCACTTCGCGAAAGTAATCCCTATCCAGGGCGCGGATATAAAACGCCATCTCCACCCTTTCCGGGATGATGTTCGGCGCGTCACCCCCGTGGGTGAAAATACCATGGACCCTGGCTTCTTCTTTTAGTTGCTGGCGCATGGTGGATACCGCGTTGTAGAAGAGGACACCGGCGTCCAGCGCGTTCACCCCTTTGTAGGGGAATGCCGCGGCGTGGGCCGCCTTGCCGGTGAAGGTGAAAACCTGCTCGGTGACGGCGAACATGCGGGCCACCACTCTGGTTTTGTTTGACGGGTGGACCATGATGGCCGCGTCCACTCCCTTGAAGACCCCTTCCTCTATCATCTTCACCTTCCCTCCACCCCCTTCTTCAGCCGGAGTTCCGATGACCATGAGAGTCCCTGGATGATCCGGCGTGGCGCGGGCGATGGCGGCGGCGGCGCCAAACGCCGTCGCGGCGATGAGGCTGTGTCCACATGCGTGGCCGATCTGTGGCAAGGCGTCATATTCGGCGATCAGGGCTATCTTGGGCCCTTTGCCTCCCGTACCCTTGCGGGAGGCGGCAAAGGCGGTGGACAGCCCGGCCAACGGCGCCCGCACGACGAATCCTTCTCCCGTCAGCTTTTCGCAAAGCAGGCCGGCGGCGAAGGTCTCCTGATAGCAGAGTTCCGGTTTCTCGAAGAGGGCCTTGTTGATCCTGGCCATCTCCCCCGCCAGATTTTGCGTCTGCCGCGCAATGGCCGCCTTTGCGGCGTTGTTGTCCCTGGTCATGGTCACATGTTCCTCAGAATTCTAAGGTAGTGAAGCTCCGGGGGAATGTCCCGGTCCTCGCAATAGTTATGCTTCGAAAGGATTTTAATATCATCCAGACAGCGCTTATCCCCCTCGAAGATGGCTGTTGTCGCTTTGTTGTCGGCCAGCATGCCTCCCGCTTCCAGAAGCTCCAGTACAGAGCGGCAGCTGTACTTCTTGCCATCATGGATCAGGAATGTATCTGTGCCATGCTCCTGGACGATAAGGCTCACATAGGTGGCCGGCCTGGCGTGGAACCCCTGAGGCTTGGGCAGAGGCAGCTCATAGGTGATGGGCGTGATATACATGGAGAGTATCCTTTCCGCCACCTCGTTCCCCTCTGCCAGGTACCTTCCGCAATGGGTCAGTCCAAAAGATGTTATGACCTTCAAAAGCTCCGGATTGTCCACCATCTCGGAAATGCGGGCGCCCACTTCGTTGCGGGACTGGTTTTCGTGGCGCTCGTAGAAATGGATCAGCCAAGAGAGGGACTCAAACAGGTGCATGGGGATGGCGGTGAGCCCGCGCAGGGTGACGGTCCATGGATTGTTGCTTTCGGAAAGGCTCCCCTTGATATGGGTGTCATAGTCGCTCTGTATATTGTGCAGTTGGCTCTCAAAATCCGCCATCATGGTTTCGTTGATCCTGGTGGGAACGATCTCGGAAATATCCGCAGCCTTGATTCGACGCTGCAGGCCGCTTTGACGGAACTGCCTGAACACCCGTCGGTATGCCTGGGCGATGGATATTATCCTTTCCTCAGGTTTTTCAGCTTTTACCCCGTCTATGGTGTAAGGCAGCTTTGGGGTGGGTTTGAATTTCCATGCTTCCTGAGGAATCGGCTCAAAGGCCACCTCCATGCCCAAGGCCTTGGCTTCCACCAGCAGGCTTTCGTGAAACCGGGCCAGGACCCGCAGAAAATAGGCCACCACCTTTTGCGCTTCATTTTCGAACTCGCGCCGGACAGTGTCGCTGCTGGGACTGATGTAGTCGTTATACCTCTCCACCACATGAAATATCTGGAACCCGGCCAGGCAGAAGTTTCGCACACTGGCCACCATCTCGGAGAAATAGAGAAACTTCAGGTTCAACCGGGCGCCATGGTCGTCCAACAAATTTTCCAGCTTCTCGGATTCCTTTAGCAGCGTGAAAATGAAAAGCTTGTTCACTTCATCACCCCCCCGGCCAAGGTGTCCTAGCAGGGAAAGAAAGTCCACGCTGGCCTCCCGCAGAATGGGGACGAAATCCTCCTCGCTCATAATTTGAGAGAGGCTTTGGCTGGAGGGGCTCTGGGTCACCGCGCCACAAGAGACAAAAGTGACTTGTGACAATAGATAAAGGAGCGAATATTGATCATGCCCCGCCTGGCGTACACAAAAAATTCCTCAAGCCCCTGTTTTCCTTTTATGAAGCCATATATTACCCAAGGGAACAGGCGGAGTCAATATATGTAACTCGCCAGGAAGCGCACCATGAGCCGGGCGCCTTCAGTTTGCGCCAGGCGGCTACCAGGTCAGACCAGCTTTTTTCAGCCAAAGCTTCTCGTTAAACTTGGCTATTGCCCATTCCTCGAAAAGAATCTCCTCATAGGAAAGCTGCCTGCCGTCAATAATGGCTCTGGTCTTCACCAACGGCGGGGCCTCGGATCGCAGGACGGGATCCAGCTCTGCTTCCTTAGCGGATTCTTTCTCTCGCATCAGCTCCACCTCGTCGCCAGTAAGGGTGGTCCCGGAAAGCTCAAGAAGATCGTTTATCTTCAGGGCAAGGCCCAGGAGCGTGGAAGGCTCGATGACCTTTCTGTCCTTAAGGTCGGCCAAGGCATTCATCACGGCCTCGTCCTTGGTGAGCGCCGTTACAATCAGTTGTGAGAGATCCTTTAGATCTCTGTCGCGCTTCTCATCCATCATTCTCTCCTAACCTGCACTCCATGCGATTTAATAAAAGGCGCCAACACCCTCATACTATCCAATATGTAATAAAGCAAAACATATGCCATATATTTCTACGTTTTGATTGCTAATATAACGCTTTGTATTGTTACTGCTTGTTCCCCCGCCAAATTTTCCCGGACTTCCCAAAGGTTGAGACAATTGTATTTATCGTCTACAAAATCATCCCCACATATAAAAATTGTCTCAGGGGATACCTGTATTTGACTTCCTGACGACACAACTATTTTACAAATCGAGTTTCCTGGAGAAGCTTTTATGGCGCCCTCGCCCCCGGACAGGTATAATTCAGATTCTTCTGCCTCGCGACGCCGGGCCGGGAAGATTTTCTTCCACTCATGGAACCATCTGCGAAAGACACGGGTACTGATATGAACGGGCAGCTACTGAACAGGGAACAGGAAGGCGGCAGACCGGAGAAGCTGCGCACTCCGCCAAACAACGTGGAGATGGAACGCGCCGTTTTGGGCGCCATCCTGCTGGACAACGAAGCTTTGCCCAAGGCCATGGAGGCGCTTTCCGGGCCGGAGGATTTCTACAGGCCGGCCCACCGGAAAATATATGAATGCGGCCTTACGCTTTTCGATAAAAGCGAGCCCGTTGATGTCCTCACCCTCACAGAGTCGTTGCGCTCCAAGGGTTGGCTCGACGAAGTGGGGGGGATGGAATACTTGGGCGACCTGCTGGACTCCGTTCCCACCTCGGCCAATGTGCGGGTTCACGCGCGGGTGATACGGGAAAAAGCCGTGCTCCGCCGGATGATCACCGTGGCGGGAGACGCCGTGACCCTGGCCTATGAGCAAGGGGAAGATGTGGACACGGTGGTGGACGAGATCGAGCGGATGATCCTGGACATCTCGCAGAAAAGATCCCGCGGCGCGTTTCAGGAAGTGGGAGTCATCCTGCGCGATGCTATAAAGACCATCGAAAACCTTTATGAGAACAAGCGTCTGGTCACCGGTGTGACCACCGGGTACAAGGACCTGGACGAGAAAACCGCCGGGCTGCAGAAGTCGGACCTGATCATCGTGGCTGGCCGACCCTCCATGGGCAAGACGGCGTTTGCCCTGAATATCGTGCAGAATTACACCAAGGAGGTGGAAGACGCGGTGGTGTGTGTCTTTTCACTGGAGATGAGCGCGGAGCAGCTGGTCATGCGGCTTTTATGTTCCGAGGCCCGGGTCTCCAGCAACAAGGTTCGCACCGGTTATCTTTCCAAGAGCGACTGGCCGAAGCTGACCATGGCCGCCGGGGAAATGTACAAGCGATCCATTCACATAGACGACACTCCCGGCATGACGGTAATGGACATGCGCGGCAAGGCCAGAAGACTGCAGGCCGAGAAGGGGAGGCTGGACCTGGTGGTCGTCGACTACCTCCAGCTGATGGATTCCCGCGGCAGGGTGGAAAGCCGGGTGCAGGAGGTGTCGGGAATCACCCGCTCGCTAAAGATGCTGGCCAAGGAGCTCAACGTGCCGGTGGTGGTGATCAGCCAGCTGAGCCGGAAGGTGGAGGACCGGGTGGGGGGACAAAAACGGCCGCAGCTTTCCGACCTCCGGGAGTCCGGCTCCATCGAGCAGGACGCCGATGTGGTGCTGTTTGTGTACCGGGAGGATTACTATACTCGCGACAAGCCGGAAATAGAGAACGTGGCGGAGATAATCATAGGTAAACAGCGAAACGGCCCCCTGGGCCTGATCAAGCTGACATTCCTGAAGGATTACACCAGATTCGAGGATTTTGCCAGATCCGAGGGTTATGCCGAATTCGAGGAGCAGTACTGATAAAGTGAAACTTCCCTATCCCGCCTGGGCGGAGGTGGACCTGGACAGGCTCCATCACAACGTGGACGTGATCCACGCTGCGGCAGGGGTTCCCCTTCTGCCCGTGATCAAGGCCAACGCCTACGGTCATGGCGCCAATGTACTGGCCATCCAGCTTCTCCGGCGCCAGGAGGTGGCTGGCCTCTGCGTCTGGACCATACAGGAAGCCGAAGCGCTGCGTCGGGAAGGGATAAAGGGCAGGATAGTGGCGCTAGGAGGGGTGGCCCCGCAGGAAGCCAGGCTGGCGGTGGAGCTTTGCGTGGAGCCGGTGGTGGGTTCGGTGGCCCAGGCCCAGGCTTTGGCTGGCGTGGCGAACAGGCGCAAGCCTGCCTCGGTCCACTTGAAGGTAGACACGGGAATGGCCCGCCTGGGGGCGGACCGCCAGGACGCTTTTGACGCGATAGCGAAAATCTCCAGGATGGAGGGTCTCTCCCTGGCTGGTCTGATGACGCATTTTGCTTTCGCCGGTGAGAACAGGAAGGGCGTTCGGGAACAGGTGGAATCATTCGAGGACCTGCTGGGGGCTCTGCGAGGCGCCGGAAAAAACATACCCTCATGCCATGCGGCCAATACCGCGGGAATATTTCTTCACCCGGAGGCGCGCTTCCAGCTGGTTCGCCCGGGGATAGGGCTTTATGGTATCCAGGAGTTTGCCGGGCCGGATGTGGGGCTAAAGCCTGTGTTGAGCCTGAAGGCGCGGGTGTCGTGGATAAGAGATGTCTCCAAGGGCCAGACCGTCTCCTATGGAGGTATCTGGAAGTCCCCTGGAAAAAGGCGGGTGGCGGTGGTGAGCCTGGGCTACGCAGATGGATATTCGCGTCTGCTTTCCAACCGTGTTCATGGTATCATCAACGGCAAGAGGACGAAGCAGATAGGGGTGATTTGCATGGATGTCTCCATGTTCGACATCACCAGGACCGGCGCCGGGGAGAGGGATTTTATGACCTTGATCGGCTCCGATGGGGCGCATTGCATCGGCGCGCTGGACCTGGCCCATGTTATGGGCACCATCTCCTATGAAATTCTCTGCGGAATCGGAAACCGCGTCCGGAGAATATACCATCGGTCCGGCAAGGTGGACCGGAAACTATTAATGCGGGTTTTTTGATCGGAATCGCGCCAAATGCCTGATACGCCAAGGGTGATTTATCCGTGGAAGTGATTGAGCGTTTTGCGGCCTGGATCGGTGGATGGGTCATCTGGCTGGCTGGCGCTTGCGGTAAATCAGCCCTATTCTCCCTCGATGTTATCAAATGGACTTTCAGGCGCCCATTCAAAATCCGCGCGGTGTTCGAGCAGATGGAGGAAATCGGTTTCAACTCCATCCCGGTGGTCTGCATCACGGCGCTCTCCACCGGAGGCGTGCTGGCCTTGCAGAGCTTCGAAGGATTCAAAAGGTTTGGTGCGGAAAGCATGACAGGCACCGTGGTGGCGCTCTCCATGACCCGGGAACTGGGTCCCGTGCTCACCGGGCTTATCGTGGCGGGGCGGGCTGGCTCCGCCATGGCGGCGCAGCTTGGTACCATGAAGGTCACTGAGCAGATCGACGCCCTATACACCCTTAGCGCCAACCCGATAAAATATCTGATCGTCCCCAGGCTGCTGGCGGCCATTGTCATGCTGCCGGCCCTGGCGGTTTTAGCGGATTCCGTGGGAATACTAGGCGGCGCAGGCATCGCCGTGCTGAAGCTGGACGCCAATCCTGTGGTGTACATGAAAAAGACCTTCGATTTCCTGGAGCTTAACGATATCTATTCCGGATTGCTAAAGTCGGTAGTGTTTGGCGCCATCATCGCCGTGGTCAGCTGCTTTCAGGGCTTCTACACCGCAGGTGGCGCCGAGGGCGTTGGCAAGGCCACCACCAGGGCCGTCGTTGTTTCGTCGATCATGATCCTGGTGTCTGACTATATCCTGACCGCGTTCCTGTTTTCCGGGCGTTGAGGGAGGAGCATGACTGACGACATAATCATAGAACTGGTGGATGTGAACAAGGCGTTCGGCGCCAAGCACGTGCTCAAGGGGGTGAACCTGAAGATCCGCCGGGGGGAGTCGATGGTTATAGTCGGCGGGTCCGGCAGCGGCAAGTCCGTGACCATAAAGCACATGATCGGCCTGTTGATGCCGGACTCCGGGAATGTGTTTGTGGATGGAGAAGACGTGACCAAAATGAGCGAAAGAGAACTCAATCAGATGCGACGAAAGTTCGGAATGCTCTTCCAGGGGGGCGCCATGTTCGATTCCTTGACAGTGGGGGAGAATGTCGGTTTTGCCCTCAAGGAGCATACGAATTATTCCAGAAGCGAGATCGAGAAGATCGTGAAGGAAAAGCTTTTGATGGTGGGGCTGGTGGGGACTGAGAACCTCAAGCCAGCCGAGCTCTCCGGCGGAATGCTCAAACGGGCGGGGCTGGCCAGGGCTATCGCCATGGATCCGGAAATAATCCTTTATGACGAGCCCACCACCGGGCTGGACCCGATAATGTGCGACCAGATCAACGCGCTTATAGACTCCATGCAGGATAAGGTGGGGGCCACCGCTGTGACCATTACCCACGACATGGTCTCCACCAACCGGATCGCGGACCGGATAGCCATGCTATACCAGGGAGAATTCGTCGCAGTGGGGACTCCTGACGAAGTGTTCGCCGACACCAGGCCCGAGGTGGCGGAGTTTTGTTATGTTGGAAAGGTTATTCGCCAGACAGAAGGGCTGACGGGGAGATGAATTTCAGGCCTGTAAATTACCAGAACCGAATATAATGGATCGATAGAAAATGTCAAAACCGCTTGCGCCAGAAGTAAAAGTCGGCTTCTTCACCTTATTCGCGATAGTCGCCCTTCTGTACCTCTCCATGCGAACATCGGGGATCAACAGCTTTTCAACCGAGAATTTGCCTCTATACAACATTCGGTTCAAATCTGTGGCTGGGCTGGAGCTTCGGTCGAAAGTGAAGCTGTCCGGTGTGGAAATCGGACAGGTGGAAAAAATCCTGCTGGAGGACCGCATGGCCCGGATCGTAGTGCGGCTCATGTTCCCCACGGATATAAGAAAAGACGCGATGGCCACCATCAAGACATCCGGATTGCTGGGGGAGAAATACATTGAGATAGAGCAGGGCACGCCTGACCAACCATATTTAAAGAGCGGCGATTATCTGGAAAGAGTGGAGGAGTCCGCCGAAATCAGCGACCTGGTGAACAAGATGAAGGGCGCCATGGATGATATCCGGGTGCTGACCACCTCCCTGAAGAATCTGGCGCAGACCATGGAGGGAGAGCAGGACCTGGCCTCTATCATGAGAAACGTGAATGATTCCACTCTCAACCTCTCCTCCTTCATTCAGGAGAACCGGGAGATCGTCCACAAAAGCATGGAGGGGCTGAGCCAGATTTCGGACGATTTCGCCAAGATCACCCCGGAACTTACCCGGAATATGGTCCGCATGTCCAACATCTCCAGGGAGCTGCTTGAGGCCAATAAACAGAACCTGACCGACTCGTTGACCAGTGTCCGGGAGCTTTCCGACTCGTTGGGCGCCGTGCTGAACGACAACCGATCCAACATCAAGGATGTGATGAGCGCCATGGCGAAGGCCTCCGACAGGCTGGATGAGATAATAGATTCGATCGGTCAGGCCAGCCAATCAGCCGCCAGCACGGCCAAGGGATTGGAATCGATAACCAAAAAGATCGAGACCGGCGACGGAACCATAGGAATGCTGATGACAGATACCGAGGTTTACGACAACCTCAATGACGCCCTGGCTGGCGCCAAGGACCTGGTGGGCCAGGCGGAGGACTTCGGGATGTTTGTCGGGGCCAGGAGTGAATACCAAGCGGACCTGGAAACGTGGAAGTCCTTCTTCACCCTGAGGCTGAGCCCCACCCCGGATAAATTCTACCTGGTGGAGGTGACCGAGGATATGCGCCGCACCGACCTTGATTACAGCCGCAACACGCTCAACTCATTGCTGTACACCGCCATGATTGGTAAACGCTTTTCAGATATCACTCTGCGCGGTGGCGTAATAGAATCGGCCGCCGGAGCGGCCATCGACTTGCATCTGTTAAACGACAATCTCACCGCCACAGCGGAGGCTTTCAACTTGTCCGGCTATAACGACGAAGCGAAAAGCCCCCAGATAAAGGCCTGGATCAGGTGGAATCTGCACAAGTATATCTACCTCTACGCCGGCGGCGACGAATTGTTAAACAAGAGATACAAGACCTATTTCGCTGGAGGCGGGATACTATTTGACGACGATGACTTGAAGCTGGCACTGTCACTGCGTTAGATCCGCGGGGCTTGAGCAAAGGTGTAGAGCATGAGAATCCCGGAATTCCGTTTCCGGCTCGTCGGCGTGCCAGGCGCCAGGGGCCAAAATGTAAGAAACGTGGAAGACAGAACTTGGTAATCCTTTTGGTCGAACATCCCCAATGAATGGTATAATTTCTTTGGATTTGTATGCGCCATGGAGTGGGGCCCCCGGGTGTGCGGGGAGGGTGGTTTTTCAAGGTGTTGAGTTAAAGGGCTTTAGGGTGTACACTACCTTGCTGGTGGTGGATCGACCAATTAGAATGAAATAGGCAAGCAGATTCGCTGATGGAAGATAAGGATTTTCCAAAAATAAAGACTGAGAACATCGACATCGATACTCTCCTGCGCGAGAAGGAGAAGATCGACAAGTTGATCAAGAGCCAGTTCACGCGCGAGATCACTGTCATGTTCACAGATCTTTCCGGATCCACCCAGATGAGCGAAGAACTGGGCGACCTTACCATGCGAGCCATCCTGAAAAAACACCACGATATCATCCGGCCATTGGTCGAATCCCACAACGGTGTGCTTGTGAAAACCATGGGCGATGGCACAATGTCTTATTTCTATAGCGCCGCGGACGCGGTGGCTTCCGCCATACAGATCCAGCGTGGAATTCAGCATTATAACCTGGGAAAAGAAGAACCGCCCCTGCTGATCCGGTGTGGGTTGAACACTGGATTAGGGATCGTGGAGAAGACCGATGTTTACGGCGATGTGGTGAACGTGGCCCAAAGGTATGAGGCGCTGGCCACAGCCCGGGAGATCCTCATGAGCTCGGAAACCTATGAAATGGTCTCTGATCTGCCGGACCTCACCATCGTATTCCTCAAAGAGACAAATATCAAGGGGAAGGGGGATAAACCGAAGAAAGTATTCAAGGTCCTTTGGGATGAAGAGGATATCGAGCGTTACGAGGCCAGGAAAAAGGCTGGCGATATCGATATCCTGGCTGATGATGAGGCTGAAGAGGATCAGGGGCCCAGCGAAGCGAAGACTGCTGTGGGATTTTTCGCCCCCAGGCTCATGATCGAGCAAAAAGGCCGTAGCGCCGTTTTCTTCGAGATCGACAAAGACGAGATGGTGATTGGTCGCTCCTCCAAAACCGATATCCAGCTGCCAGAGGTCTACATCTCCCGCCGCCACGCAAGGATCATCAAGGAAGGGGAGATGTTCTATATCGAGGATTTGGAAAGCAACGTGGGCACCTTGTTCAAAGGGCAGCGGATCAGGCGCCAGGAGCTGAAACATGGCGACGAATTCACCTTGGGATCGGTGCGCCTTGTTTTTCTCAGCGAGCGCACCGCCGAGGCCCATGCCGCGCCCCTGGCCGATTCCAGCCTGAAAGTGATGGGGGCGGACACCGGCGCCACTATGTCCATCGATAGAAAAAAGTCATTCCTCATCAAGGTTTACGAGGGAAAAACCATGGTGGCAAAGCACGAGCTGCGCGATATCCCCCTGATGATAGGCAGAGTCAACGAGTGCGATGTGCGGCTGGGCAACCCGGCGGTTTCCCGGCAGCACGCCAGGATATACACCGTTGGGGAGACCGTCATCGTTGAAGACCTAAAGAGCAATAACGGCACTTACGTCAACGGCACCGCCATCAACAAGGTGGACGTCGGAATCGACGACGAAATAAGGGTGGGTCCTTTCACCATTTTCATAATCGACCCGTCCATGCAGGACGATGAGGAGAAAAACAGCAAACTGGGCCTGGCCGAGAAGATGCTCTCCTTTCTGCACAAAAAATAGGAATCCGCCGCCATGCGGCCTCCCCGGATCAGCGTTATCCTGTGTCAAACCCGCCACGCGGGGAATATCGGGGCCGTGGCCCGCCTCATGAAAAACCTGGGCCTGGCCCGCCTCACCCTGGTCCGCCCCACCGCGAGAGGACATCTGGAGGCGATCAGAATGGCCGTGGGCGCCGCGGAAATCATCGAGCGGGCGCGGATAACGGATTCACTGGAGGAAGCCATAGAAGGCGCCGGCCGGGCCTGGGCCGTCACCCGCAGGCCACGAAGCATAGGCAAGACCACCATGGCGCCAGAGGATGTGGCGGCCCATATCGCCGCAGCGCCGGAGATGGAAACAGCCATTGTCTTCGGTTCGGAGAAGCTGGGCCTCTCCACCAGTCAGGTGCGTTTGTGCGACGCTATAGTCACAATCCCCACTTCTCCCGCCGCCCCTTCCTTGAACCTTGCGCAGGCAGCCGCCATCGTGCTGAGTATTTGCACAAGTGGTGGCGGGGAAGGGGAGGACCTGGCGCAAGAGGAGCCCTCCACCTTGGCGGAGAGAAGGATACTTTACAAAAGGATCGAGCGGACACTGGCCGCTTCCGGTTATTTCCGGACCGAGGGGGGGCAAAAAACCATGGCGGACATCGAGGACCTGTTCAGCCGCGCTGCCGTGAACCGGCGAGACTGCGGACTTCTGCTGGGAATGTTCCGCCGCATCCAGGCCGCCGTGGAGAGATAATCCATGCCGTAGCCCCCCGGAAGGACACTCAGGCGTTTCTGGTGAAAGGTGTCGCGTCCTTATTATGGGGACGGATTTTCAGTTGAGCCGCCGCCATGCCCACTGCCAGAAGCAGCAACACCAGCATCTGGGGTTCGGCGTCTCCGAAGTTGTACTCGAACATGCCCGCCACCAGGAACGCGGTGATTCCCCCAAGCCCGGCCGTCAGGCCCAAGGATGAATTTTCAGCGCGCGCGCCGGAGCGAAACGCCACGCCCATGTAATAGTAGGCCATGCCCCATATGGCGAGCCACGTCAGCAGGCAGGGTATTCCACGCTCTACGGCTATCTGAAGTATATTGTTGTGCAGATGGGAAATATTAGGCTCTTGTACGTTCGGATCCCTGTATTTGGGATAAGCCTTCGGGAAGCTGTTTTGCCCCACGCCTAATATAGGACGGTCCGCCACAAGTTTCAGCCCGGCGGTCCAGACATACAACCGCTCTCGATTGGCCGCGTCATTAGGATTGAATATGGAGGCGAACCTGTCTTTCACTCCGCCGGGGGCCGCCGCCAGGGCGCCGACCACCAGTATCGGGAGGATAACCACCAAGACCGGCTTTCGAAGAGCCAGCACCACAAATGCCCCAGCCGAGAGGCCGATCCATGCGTTTCTAGTCAAAGAAAGCAAGACAGCGCAGGCGATCAACGCAAGAGCCGGAAAAAGCCACGCGTCTTTCCACTTCTTGGTGTCGAACGCCACTACCGCCAGGCCGGACACAAAGGCCAGCATAAGCAGACCAGCGAAGGTCATGTAAATGTCATTAAAGCCGCTGATCCTGTCCGCAGTGGATACTCCCTTTTGCGCGGCCTGGTATACACCCACCGAGGCGATACCGGCGCCTGCGGCCACCACGGCTCGCAGCAGGTATGGGATCTTGCTGGGATCTTTCCGAACGAAATCAAAGACCACCAGAAAGACTAGAAAGTGCGATAAATCCTTGGAATCCATCAGGGACTCGGACATGTCTATGGAGAAAACCGCCGCCACAAGCGACAGCGCCACGAATAGCAGCATCGGAACAGCCAGCGGGGAGAAGGAGGGCGCATTCCGCCACGATCCAAATCCAGCCGCATACCACCTGCCGATCCAGCATACAACAGCCAGGCCGATGGAAATCTGGGCCACGGAGATGGAAAACATGCCCGTGACCACAAAAAGAAATATGAACAACCAGCCGGCTTTTGTCCATTTGTCCGCCAGGCCTTTAGGCTCGGGGTCGGCCGCCAGAGGGCCATTGCGCCCGTTCACGCCATTTGTGTGCGCAAAAATCCCATGGCCCACTTCTATATCGGATAGTATTTTCACTATTTCTCTCAGGTCTCCCAGGCGCCCCCATTGCCCGTGGATCCGAAAAGAGCTAACGCAACTACTGGCTCCCATCCATAATCCCGCCCCCCACATCCATCCAGGATGATCGCAAAGATCGTCTTAAAGCGAACCATCCTTGCGTCGAGGTCGTCAGATATTATGGCAGTCGGTTACCATTATCACCATTAAGACCTTCGCCGCCAAGAGTTTTCTTGCTTCTTTATTGTTTTCGCCTGAAAAGCAAAAACGGCCGCCGCCATGGGAATTCTTCGATTTATCAGCCCCGAAACTGAAAACCCGACAAACCGTCAAACCTCTCAAGGGGCGGATTTTCCGTGAGGGTATTACCTTTTCGCCTTCACCGTGTCCATGGCTGTCCTAAATTGCAGCTCGAAGAGTTTTTTGTAGAGCCCATCCTCTAAGATCAGCCGATCGTGAGGACCTTGCTCCGCCACGCGTCCCCCATCCATCACCACGATCTGGTTCGCGTTCAGGATGGTGGAGAGGCGGTGAGCTATGACAAAAGTGGTTCTCTGGGTCATCAGGTTCTCCAGGGCTTTTTGCACCATCAGCTCCGACTCGGTGTCCAGCGCCGATGTGGCCTCGTCCAAGATCAGAACAGCCGGATTTTTCATTATGGCGCGGGCGATGGACAACCTTTGGCGCTCTCCCCCGGAAAGCTTATGCCCCCGCTCCCCCACAACAGTTTCATATCCATCCGGGGCTTTGATTATGAAGTCGTGGGCATACGCCGCCTGGGCGGCCCTCTCCACTTCCTCCATCGCCGCTTCCGACCGGCCATAGGCGATGTTGTTTCTGATGGTATCGTTGAACAGAAACACATCCTGGGTCACAATGCCGATCTGCTCCCTCAGAGAGGCGAGGGTGACGTGACGGATGTCGTGACCATCGAAGAGGATCGCCCCATCTGTCGCGTCAAAGAAGCGCGGGATCAGGTTCACCAGGGTGGTTTTGCCGGCGCCGCTGGGGCCCACCAGCGCGTAGACCATCCCCCTTTTCACATTAAGGTTGATGCCGGATAGGGCCTTGTCGCCATCGTCATATTGGAAAGAGACATCCCGAAACTCAATCCCCAAGGCAAGGGGCGGCAGGGCGATGGCGTCCGGTTCCTGGCGCACCGTGGGTTTTATGTCCATGATCTCGAATATCCGCGTGGCGGCCGCCAGGGCCTGCTGGATCTTGTTATAAACCCGGGAGAGCTTGGCCACGGGGGCGTATAGCATGAACAGAGCCATGATAAACGAGAAGAAAGCCCCCACGGTGGTCTTCCCCTCCATCACCATGGCGCCGCCGTACCAGATGATGGCGGCGATGCCAAAAGCTCCTATAAACTCCAGCAGGGGGCTGGATAGCTCGTTGATCTTTATCGCGCGGCGCATCCGCCCAAAATAGGTCTGGTTCACAAGGTCGAATTTTTCCACCTCGTATTTTTCCATGCCGAACGCCTGCACCACCCGGATGCCGGTGAAGGTCTCCACCAGCATGGCGTTCAGGTCCGCCATCGCTTCCTGGGTTTCCCTGGACACAACGCGCAACCTCTTCCCCAGCCGGTCGATCAAAAAGCCGGAAAATGGGATAACGAGCAGAGCCACTGTGGCCAGCCGCCAGTTGTGGTAATAGACCACCGCCAGGAGCACCATCATGGTCATGGACTCGCGCACCAGGTCGTACACCACTATCGACACCGAGTCCTGGATAACGTAAACATCGTTAGTGATGCGGGAGATGATCTGGCCGGTTTTCCGCTTGGAGAAGAAATCGAGGGACAATCCCTGGATGTGACTGAACAGTCCATTACGGATATCACGGATGGCCAACTGGCCGATCACCTGCATCTGGGAGGAGGCCAGATATCGCCCGATTCCCCTGGCCATGTATATCAGAACCACCCCCACCGGCAGCAATAACAGCATCTTCTCGTCTTTGCGAAGAAAAATATCGTCTAGCACCGGCTGGATCATCATCGCCGTGGCTCCGGATGTCAGGGAAACGATCAACATGCAGAAAGAAGCCACTGCAAACCGCCTCCAATACGGTTTTAGGTAGCCTAGCAGTCTTTTATATAGTTCCATGGCGCCCTATCCAGCCTCCGCCGCCACAACAGGGCGCAGCCTGGCGCGAACCTCGCCCATCACCTGGTCCACCGTTATGGATTCCATGCAGTCAAAATAGGAGCAGTCGCGCCCGGAGCAGTAGTCGCAAGGGGGCGTATCGGGGCGCACCGCGCCGCCGCCTGGGCCTATGGGACCCCATCTCTCCGGCAGACAGACGAAGATGGGGCAGTATATCCCCACTACAGGGACCCCTACTGCGGAAGCCATGTGCAAAGGCCCTGTACTGTGGGCAACCAGCGCATCCAGATCGGAAAGGACCCTGGCCAGCTGTTTTAGTCCTTCATCGCCGACATATTTCTGCGCGCCCCCTCCCGCGGCTTTGGCCACTTGCTCCACCAGATCCCTCTCCCCGGCGGCGCCCGTCACCGCCACGTCGAATCCGGCTTCGTCCATCGCCCTGGCCAGATTCTCCCACATGGCCTGGGGCCAGGTTCGCGCCGAGCCGCCGTGGCCCGGATGCAGGCCCACCAGGGGACGATCCCCGCGTTTCACAAAATGGCCATGGACCGTTGAGTCCACCGGGATCTTCGCTTCCCTTAAAGGCTCTATTCCCAGCGGGGAGAGCAGAGCCAGGTTATGATCGGCCTCGTTGATCAGGCTTTTGCTGCGGCGCTGGGACACCCTGTGAGTGAGCAGGGCCTGGACGGCCTTGGTGGCGGGGCCGATGCGAACCGGAATGCGGGCAAGGGCCACGGTCATTGCCACTGAGGACTTGAGGTAAAGAAGTATTGCCGCGTCGAACCTTTCCGCCCTCAACCTGGCCGCCAATGGCCAGATCTGACCGGTGGGAACATGGGCGCCTGGGGAACTGAAGGCGATTATTTCGTCCACATCATCCCGGTCCTCCAGGAGTTCGCGGGTGTAATCGCGGGCAAGGGCGGCTATGTGGGCGCGAGGATGGGCTTTTCGCAAAGAGGCGAACACCGGCAAGGAGAGGACCATGTCTCCGATCCTGTCGGTGCGGGCCACTAGTATGCGTGGTTTTTCCGGAAGTATGATGGCTCTTGAAAACATTGTTTTACATCTTAACACGTCAAGTGGTGGTGTGGCGCCAGGTGGAATTTACCTGTGCAGAAAAATAATTTTGTGTATCCGTGGATTATCTGCTACACTGGTATTTGTTTGAAACGCCAAATTTTGGCTGATGCTATCAGTTTATTGCTTGCCTCAGATAATAATTCCAAGATTGGGCAATTATAGCCTCGCACGACGTGACGTCTGTGCGCTGGAAACCATCGTATATAGGATACAGAGAAGAAATGAAAATTTTTGTCGGCAACCTCCCTTTCACCGTGTCGGAAGACAAGCTTCGCTCGATGTTTGAGCAATTCGGCGAGATCGAGTCCTGCAAATTAATCACGGACCGTGAAACAGGTCGCTCCCGGGGGTTTGGCTTTGTCGAAATGTCCAATGCTGACGCTGACGCCGCCATCAAATCCCTCAATGGAACAAATATGGATGACCGGGTTATCAAGGTTAACCAATCCGAACCAAAAAAGGACAAGCCTAGCGGTCGACGGCGCTCCTGGTAACCGCATTACTATCCCTCAACTCACATCGGCCGGATTTGCGGCCAATTCACACTATAATTGTGCAGGAATAATGACAGACGTTTCATTCGAAAATATGGGCCTAATAAAGCCCTTGTTACGCGCCTTGGAAGATAACAACTACAAGACGCCTACTCCAATCCAGGCCCGGGCCATTCCCCACATCCTGGAGGGCCGCGATGTTTTTGGCTGCGCCCAAACCGGAACCGGCAAAACAGCTTCCTTTGCGCTGCCCACCTTGCAGTTTCTGGACGAGCTTAACGCCAGGCGCACTCCGAAGGCCCCGCTGGTGCTGGCGCTGGCCCCCACAAGGGAGCTTGCCGAGCAGATAAGCAAAAGTTTCCGCGCCTACGGACGTCATATGGGCGTCCGCGTTTCGGCGGCATACGGCGGAGTGGGGATCGTCCCTCAGGCCAGGTCTCTGGCCGCTGGGGCGGATGTGCTGGTGGCCACGCCGGGCCGCCTGCTGGACCTTATCGGGCAGAGGATGGTCACCCTGGACAACATCCGGGTGCTGATCCTCGATGAGGCGGACAGGATGCTGGACATGGGCTTTATCCATGACATAAAGAAAATTATCGCCAAAATCCCGGAGGAGAGGCAGACGCTATTCTTCTCCGCCACATTCACAGGCGAGGCAGGTCGTCTGGCCGATGGACTCCTGAAAGACCCGGTGAAAGTCCAGGTGGGCCCTGTTTCCTCCACGGTGGAGAAAATCAACCAAAAGGTAATGTTCGTCGACCAGCATAACAAAGAAGCGCTGCTTCACCTGCTGCTGGAGGACGAGTCTGTGACCAGGGCTCTGGTATTCACCAGGACCAAGCACCGGGCCAACAAGCTGGTTACCAAGCTGAGCCAAAGCAAGGTGAGCGCGGATGCGATCCACGGGAACAAATCCCAGCCGGCGCGCCTGCGGGCGCTGGCGGCGTTCAGCTCCGGCAAAGTAAAAGTGCTGGTGGCCACCGATGTGGCCTCCCGCGGGATCGATGTAAAGGGGATCTCGCACGTGATAAATTTCGAGATGCCAGGTGACGCGGAAAGCTATGTCCACAGGATAGGGCGCACCGCCCGCGCCGGGGAAAAGGGCATAGCCATCTCCTTGTGCTGCTCCGACGAGCACTCCGTCCTGAGGGATATCGAAAGGACAACCAAAATTTCGCTGGACGTGAATTCGGACCATCCATACCATGTGGAGCGCGCTCCGTATCGCGGACCGGGCAAACCACATGGCGGCCAGAAGCCTTTCGTGGCTTTCAAGAGAGGCGCCGCCGGAAGGCCCCGTTTCACCAGGCGCAAGGGATCGGAGAACCGGCTGGCCGGGTAACCGGCTAGAGGGGTGACCGCCGGGCTGGCAACAGCTCCGGAATGTTTCAATCCAACCCGGTTGGCTCTATAGCCGACCGGGTTTTTTTGTTTGAAATCCGGCAAGGATGCTCCCCACGCGGGGATTCCGGCGCTTGAGGATCGGCAATGATCAGTTGTCAATAGCCGTTATCACTATCTCGGCCACGTCTCCTTCCCACCCGTATACTCCCGGAGCCAGGTCACCCACACCCAGAATCCCCACGTGCATATGAATTGTCCCTTCACCATTCAAGGCACGCTTGTTGGATCCACAAGGCGGGCCCGGCACATAGGCGCACAGCTCGTTGTTTTCCTCGGTCCCGGCGTCGTAAGCCGATATCTTTACCGTGGACGATCCTGATTCAGGAAGCGTGAGGTTACGCGCGCCAAGGAACGCGTCATTGGTGGTCTCCAACATGCCTGTGGCCGAGAGCATGCTATTGGCTGTTGCGATGAATTCGATCGTGATAGATTTACCAGGGTGAACCTCTTGCGATGAAGTGATCACGTCTGTCACACCTGGATTCGCTCGCAGCTCCTCCAGCAGGGTTGTCGCAACGCCATCCTCGGCCAGCCATGTCAATCCGGGGGACGCCACACCGCCTGGAGTAAACAGCGAGTAGTCTTTACCGTGGAGAATGAGAATCGGGGGGGTGAATATCTGGCCGGGGGTCAGGTTCTTGATGGTGCAGTGGAAAGCGCGGCTTTCGGCCTTGTCATCTTCTCCCGCCGCGCACCCGTAATCAAGCAACGCCAGGCCCATCATCACGCCTACCATCGCGTATGCTCGTGTCATTTTCACTGCATCCTCCTTTGGAAGCTGTCACCGGAAATTCGAGCTTGGAACATTTATATCACATCCGGTGGCTTATTGCTGGCCTTATGTCCTTTTGGCGCGCGATCCTAAGGTTCGCCATCGCTTACAAAGCAGCCGGCGGGCATCTCCTCCCCTCCTCTCTGAGCGTCAATACCAGGAGAAAGAATGTTCATATTATCGCTTGACAAGAGCATGCCGCAGGTTATAATAATGGCCAATGTGCAGAAATAGGGGGCGTGCATGAAGGGAAAGTTACTCTGTGTATTTATCCTGGCCGGATTGGGCCTGTCAGGGGATTCATTTTCGCAAACCGGTCAAAAGACGGTTGCAGCGCAAGATAGACAAGTGTATTCCAATCACGCGGTGGCGATAAAAAGCGGACTCCTGAGTTGGAGATGGGAGCTGTCTCAAGTAATAGGCGTTCTTTATTCCGGCGTAACGGTGGATATCCTGGCTTCAAAGGAGGTGGGGCATGGAAAATTCTGGAAACAAATTCAATATGTCGATGTCAGCCGACAGAAAGCCATCACAGGCTGGATCTATTGCGGAAATAGCCCGGATGGTTGCCCATAAGGAGCCAACTGCCATGAACGGAACAAATCAATGGAGAAGGCTGTTTCTTCCCTCTCTCATGGTCGCGGGTATCCTGGTGTGTTTCTATTCCCTGGCCCACGCCGAGCCCCAGGAAACAGCCGTGGAGGCCTATGGCGCGCAACTGAATGTCTGGCGGCCCTTCATCACCATAATATTCATAGTAGTGACTAATTTCGTCTACATGAAATATGTTCCCACACCTCAACATACCAATGTCAACCTGACTCACTTGGTTGCAATCACCGATATGGCGATTCTGGTAGCGGTAGGGGTGATGGATAGCGCAGCGATTCTTGAATTCCTCAAATTAATGAAAGCCGGTCCCTGAGCCAGTCCGGCAATTAAATTCCCCTGTTGCGCCTTCGACGATTCCATTCCACCATCCCCGTTGACAACAGCCCCGGTTTGACCATATCATTACCCCACTGGTGATCTCTCTCAAACTTTGTAAGGATTGAATTTTAATAAACCTCATGCAGGAACCTCCTAGTCCCGGCCTACGGCGCGCGCCGAGAGCCCTGATTGTTCTGGCTCTTCTTTTGTCGATCTGTTTTGCGATCCCGACCAATGCTTTTGACCTGAATAGCCGCGTCCAGGAATTCACCCTGAAAAACGGCATGAAATTCCTTATACTCCCCCGCGAGGGCTCCCCCACGTTCGCCGCCCACATCTCCTTTAAGGTGGGGAGTGTGGAGGAGAACAAGGGATACACCGGCGCAGCCCACATGCTGGAGCATATGCTCTTTAAGGGGACTACCACCATCGGCACGCTGGATTGGGAAAAAGAAAAGCCGCTGCTGGAAAAAATGAACCGATTGGCCGCAGAGCTGGACAAGGCCAAAGCCGAAGGCGCTGATGAAACAAAGATCGTGGAGCTGCGGGGCGCCCTAAAAACAATCCAGGAGGAACATAAAAAATGGATCGTGTCAGAGGGGTACTCCAAGCTTTACCAGAACCAGGGCGGGGTGGGATTCAACGCAGGCACCAGCAAGGATGACACCAACTACATCATCCGCCTCCCATCGAACAAGCTGGAGCTGTGGGCGTTTATCGAAAGCGAGAGAATGCGCGACTCCGTGTTCCGCGAGTTCTATTCAGAGCGGGACGTGGTGGCCGAGGAACGGCGGCGCAGCTATGAAAACCAGCCTACCGGCAAACTATACGAGCGTTTTCTTGCCACGGCCTTCATCGCGCACCCATACGGGCAGCCGATTATAGGATGGGCGTCGGATATCGAGCGCCTGCCGCTCTCGGAGATGGAGAACTTCTATAACACCTGGTATGTGCCGAACAACGCTGTTGCCTCCCTGGTGGGGAATGTGGATATGGACGAGCTTAAAGCGCTGGCGGAAAAGTATTTCGCTGGTTTGCCGTCAAAGCCACTGCCGCCCAGAGTGATGAGCCATGAGCCGGATCAGGGGGGAGAAAGACGCGTCAGCCTGACCTTCGACGCCAACCCGATGGTGTTGATTGGTTTTCACAAACCCACCATGCCCGATAATGATGATTATGTTTTCGATGTCATCTCCCAGCTTTTGGCGGGCGGCAGGACCGGCCGGTTCAACAAGGAACTGGTGATCAATAAAAAAGTAGCGGTGAGCGCGGACACTTTCACCGCGCCCGGCTCCCGCTATCCCAACGTTTTCACCATCGGGGGCACGCCGCGGCCACCCCACAGCACTCAGGACCTGGAAAAAGCGGTGTGGGTGGAGCTGGAACGACTGAAGACCGAGCCGGTGGAGGAAAAGGAACTACATAAAGTGGTGAACAACATGGAGGCGGACATGATCCGCGACCTGGTGTCCGACTACAGCATGGCCCGCAGGCTGACTTATTATCAGCAGATAGCGGGGGACTGGCGATATCTGACCCAATACCTGGACAAGATCAGGGCGATAACTCCGAAGGATATCCAAAAGGCCGCCGAAAAATATTTCACCAGAGACAACATGACCGTGGCAACCCTGGTTCAGAAGAAGAAATGAACCTTCGACTATCGCTATCCACCACGCTGCTGGCGGCCCTGATAGCCTCCTCTTGCGCCACCACGCCGCGCCAGCCTACGGTGGAGGATCTCAAATTCAAGCCGGTCTCTTCAAAAATCCCGGATACGAGACAGGTGACCCTTTCCAACGGAATGAGAGTGCACTTGCTGCCCGACAGGGAGTTGCCCCTGGTGACGGTTACCGCCATGATAAAGGTGGGCGGTATCTGGGAGCCTGCGGATAAGATCGGTCTGGCCGCGCTCACCGGCGCCGCCATGCGCTCCGGCGGAACCAGAAAGCTGTCGCCGGACGAGCTGGACGAGGCTCTGGAATTTTCCGCCATTTCCGTGGAGACCGGCATAGGCGGCGACATGGGCTCCGCCTCGCTCTCCGTGCTCACCAAGGACCTGGACAGGGGACTGGCGTATTTCGCGGATGTGATGATGTATCCCCGGTTCGACCAGGGCCGGTTTGATCTGGCCAAAGCCAGCATGCTCGATGGCATCCGGAGGGAGAATGACGATCCCACCTCCGCCGCTGACAGGGAACTTGGGAAACTCATATACGAAGGCTCGCCATACGGGCGAGTCCCTACTCTGGAGAGTGTCTCCTCCATCACCAGGGATGACTGCGTAAGTTTCCACGCCCGGTACTTCGCGCCGCAAAGCGTGATTCTGGGAGTCACTGGCGATTTTGAGGAAGAGGATATGATCGCCCGGCTTGAAAGCGTCTTTGGCGGGTGGAGAGCTTCCGCCCCGGAATATCCTGAAGTGGCGCCAGTAGTGGAGAAGTACGAAGGCGGGATCTATGTCGCGGACAAGGACCTGCCCCAGTCCGCCGTGCGCATGGGGCATCTGACCTTGACCCGGTTCGACTCGGACTACCACGCCGTGCGTGTGATGGACAGCATCCTGGGTGGATCCGGATTCGCCTCCCGCATGGTGCAGAAAGTCCGTGCGGAAAAGGGGCTGGCTTATTCCGTGTGGTCATACTCCATGGCGGGGTACTGGGAAAAAGGCCAATTCATGGCGGGGACGGAGACGAAAGCCTCCACCACAGCCGAGGCGATAGGCCTGATGATCGGTGAGATCGAAACGATCCGGGAGGAGCTTGTCACCCCGGAGGAGTTGAATCAGGCCAAAAATTCCATCGTCAATTCTTTTGTTTTCATATTCGACCGGCCATCAAGGATCCTTTCTCAAAGGATGACGTTGGACTATTACGGGCTGTATGAAGGTTACCTGGAGACATACCGCGACAGGGTGATGGCCGTGACGGCCGAGGATGTTCGCCGGGCGGCGCGCCAACGGCTGAGACCGGATGGGTTGAAGATAGTGGTTGTTGGGCCAGTCAAGGATTTCGACCGGCCCATGGAAGAGTTCGGTCCCGTCCACGAGCTGGTCCTTAGGGACTATTCAGCCGCTAAAGGGGGGAAATGAGCGGCTTAGCCATAACGCAATGATCCTGCCGACAATGGCCGGCGCTTTGCGAATATAGCGATAAGATGGAAATTGACATAGTATTTCGATTTGTCCTGCTGGGATTTTTACTGCTTGGGTCCGCGTTTTTCGCCGGGTGCGATATCGCCCTGTTCTCCCTGGGGGCGGCCAAGGTGGCCAAGCTTCGGCGGGATGGAAGCAGGACCGGGGCTCGAGTGGCCGCGCTGATGGAGGATCAGGACAAGCTCCTGGTCACCATCTACATCGGTAACGAGCTTATCAACGTGGCCATCTCTGCCATCGTCACGGTTTTGGCGCTGGAGCTTTTTGGAAACCTTGGTGTCGCCCTGTTCCTGGGGGCGGGCGCCATGGCTCTTCTGGTGTTCGGCGAGATCATCCCGAAGGCCTTTGCCCATGCCCACAGCCTGCGCTGGGCTCTCCTGGCGGCCTATCCCCTCTCCGCCTTCATGTGGCTAACCACTCCTTTGCAAGTGGTGGTGACATTCATCTCCGGGCTTTTGTTTCGCCTGGCGGCGCTGCCGGAAGCCAAGGACCATTCCACGTTGAGCGAGGAGGAGCTGAAGACTCTTATGGCCGAAAGCGCTGACGAGGGAGTCATCAACGAGTCTGAGAAGGAGATGGTGCAAAACGTTTTCGAATTGGGCGACCTGACCGTCTCCGAAATCATGACCCCAAGGACAGATATCATGGCCCTGGAGGTTGACACCCCCCTCAAGGAGGCGTGGGGCGTCATGGGCAAGTCCTACTTCGCCAGGGCGCCTGTGTATGAAAAACAGATAGACAACATAGTGGGCACTCTATATAAAAAAGACTTTCTGAAATTGAACTACCCGCCGCCGGAAGGCGTCTCCCTCCGAACCCTGATCCGGAAACCCTTCATCGTGCCGGAGACCATGATCATCCGAGAGCTGCTGCGCGAGTTCCAGAAGCGCAAAACCCATATCGCCGTGGTGTTCGATGAATACGGCGGCGCCCAGGGCCTGGTGACAATGGAGGACGCGCTGGAGAGCCTGGTGGGGGAGGCCCGCTACGGACGTGACAAGGATCGTATCGTGCGTCTGAGCGCGGGAACATATAAGGTTGCGGCGGGATGTGAGCTGGAGGATTTCAAGGAATTCTTTGGCGAGGGGCCGGAACATGAGGAACTGGAAACCATTGGTGGATACGTGTTTCACCTCTTCGGTTATCCCCCACGTTGGGGGGAGTCGGTGGAGTCTCACGGATTCAAATTCACAGTCGAAAAGGTGAAAAAACACCGGATTATTGAGCTGCGTGTGGACTGGCAGGGGCCGGACCCGAGGGAGCGTAGGGAAAAGTGATGGATCCCTCCTACGTTATTGCCGCAGTGGCCGCCCTTCTGGCCGCCGAGGGATTCTTCTCCGGCTCCGAGCTGGGGCTGGCGGCGTTGAGCAAGGTGCGTTTGCGCCACTTGGCGGAATCGGGCGCCAGATACGCCATTATCCTGGAGGAGCTTTTAAAATCCCCCGCGCGTATTTTCGGCGCCACCTCCATCGGCACCAACCTTTGCGTGTTCGCTTCTTCTGCCTTGATGGCATGGTACATGGTCTCCGTGGTGGGGGAAGGGAGAGCCGATCTCTACTCTTTCCTTCTTATGGGCCCGATGACCCTGATTGTGGGGGAGATCGTCCCGAAGATGATTTTTCGCAAGCACTCTGACCTTTTATTTCCATATGTGGCCAGGCCTCTGGCCCTTTCCCAGGCTCTTTTCACCCCGCTGCTGGCTGTCACCACATTCATTTCCCGTGGGTTCATTCGGTTTGTTCTAAGAGGGCAGGGGACGCCGGTGGACTTTATCTCCCGGGAGGAAATATTGATGCTCACCCGGATGAGCCGGGAAAACCTGCAACTGGACACTGTGGAAAGGAGGATGCTGGACAGGATCTTCGAGTTCAAGTCCAGCGATGTGACAGAAACGATGAAACCTCTGGGAAAAGTGGTGGCCGTGAGCGACTCGTTCACCCTGGAGCAGGCCAGGGTGACCCTGGCGGAAAGCGGGTTCTCCAGGTTGCCTGTTTTCCACGACAGGATATTCAATATCGTTGGGGTGATCAGCGCATTTGACCTTTTGCGCCTGCCGGACACCTCCGGCGCAGTCACCCGGATCATGACCCCGGCCTATTATGTGCCGGACACCAAGCGGAACTCCAAGCTGCTTGAGGAGATGCAAAAGTCTGGCGTTCATATGGCTGTGGTGGTGGACGAATACGGCTCGGCGGTTGGGATCGTCACCCAGGAGGACCTGATAGAGGAGATAGTCGGGGAGATCGACGACGAGTACGACACCAGAGTTAAATCATATGAAAACCTTGGAGGCGGCCGCTACATAATGGACGCGGGAATGGAAATCGACACGATCAACGAAGAGCTGGAGTTCGACCTCCCCACCGGGGACTACGAGACTCTGGCAGGATTCCTGATCGAATCGTTGGAGCGTATCCCCCGTCAGAGGGAGCGATTGGCCATCTCTCATTTCCAGATCACCGTGCTGGAGTCCACCAGGAGAAAGGTGATCTCCGTGGAGGTGGTCGATATGCGCCAAGCCCCCCCAGGGGCCGATTATGCGGACGGCGCCGCAGCTACGGCTTCCGCGGCAGGCGCTCCGGCCCCCGAGGGGAATGGCAATGGCAAGTAACGCCCTCTCCATCCTGGCCGGCGCGGCGCGGGGTGAGAGGATGTCGGATTCCGAGGCCGAGACCCTGTTCAAATCCGCGCCCCTGGTGGAGCTGGGGCAGGCTGCGGACCTGGCCCGCTGGAATATAAAGCCGGAGCTAACGGTCACCTACATCGTGGACCGGAATATTAACTACACCAACGTCTGCGTGTCAGGTTGTCGGTTCTGTGCTTTCTACCGGACGGATAGCGCGGAGGACGCCTACACCATGAGCTTTGAGGAACTCGACACAAAGATCGAGCAGACCATTGCGCTGGGGGGTGGCCAGATACTTCTGCAAGGGGGAATGTTCCCCGGTCGGGGCGCGCAATGGCATGCGGAAATGGTCCGGCATATCAAAGAAAACTATAGCATCCACATCCATGCTTTTAGTCCGCCGGAAATCGTCCATATGGCCAGGACTGACAAAACTGGTATAGAGGCGACCCTCGGGACGCTTATCGACGCGGGGCTGAACTCTATTCCCGGTGGCGGGGCGGAGATATTGTCCGACAGGCCCCGCAACATGCTGAGCCCCGGCAAGTGTTCGGCGGACGAGTGGATCGCCGTGATGCGGATCGCGCACCGGATGGGGCTGCGTACCAGCGCCACCATGATGTTCGGCCATGTGGAGACATACGCCGAGCGGGTGGAGAGCCTGCGACGTATCCGGGATCTGCAGGATGAAACTGGCGGATTCACGGCGTTCATCCCCTGGCCGCTGCAGCCGGACCATACCGCCATGGAGGATCTGCCAAAAACGGGGGCGCATGAATATCTGAAGACACTGGCCATCAGCCGCCTGTATCTGGACAATGTGGAGAACATCCAGGCCTCCTGGGTGACCCAGGGACCGAAGGTGGCGCAGTTGGCGCTGCTTTTCGGCGCCAACGATATGGGATCGACCATGATCGAGGAGAACGTGGTGGCCGCAGCGGGAGTGGCTTTTTGTTTGTCGGAGGAGGAGCTGCGGGAGTTGATCAGCGGTGTGGGGCTGAAGCCGATGAAAAGGAATATGTATTATCAGGTGGTGGGAGAGTAGGGTGTGGAATCGGAAACAAGGCGCCTGATGAATGGATGCGTGGTGACTGCGAATGAAACGCCCCGGCAAATGTCATTCGGGGCCCACTAGCGGGGCTGATCCGGAATCTGATCCGCGGCGGCGGTTTACTTTGTGGATTTGATTTCCGGTTTCAGTTCGACGCCTAGAGCGGCAAGCTCGATACACACCATCTTTATAATGTCGTCCAGCATACCCTCGATTTGCGGCGACAGGCTCATGGAGGGAGTCGTCATGTCAACCGGCTTCACCCCTATGATGACCACGGACTCCGGCGCTTGCTCGTTCACCTCGGCGATGGCCAGGCACTCAAGGAAGCCTATGTCGTGGGCGGATATCTTCTTCGGAATATTTATGCGGAAGTCCGCCCCGGAGTAGCGGTAAAGTGAGCCTGGCAGGCCTGGGCCATGGACCGCGTCCACCACCACCAGGTGTCGCGCCTGCTCCACCAGTGGCAGCAATCCCTTCATGGCGGTGGTTCCTCCGTCCACTAGCCGGACGTTGGGCGGGAACCTGTGGCTCTCCATCATCCTCTCCACCACGCGCACCCCCACTCCCTCGTCGGAAAGAAGGATGTTTCCCATGCCGATTACGATGATGTCTGGAGTATCATTCATGCTGACATCATACAACGGCGGAGGGGATGGAGAAAGCCCTGGAAATGTCATGAAGGTAGAGATTGGCAACCGAGGAGGAGGACTACCTCGCGTGACAGTTTAATTAAAATAACTCAATAGATTGAATTATTGGGCGTAATGCGGCAAAATCTTAATTAGATACAAGTTCATCAAAATAAATATAAACATAAATTATTTATTGTAAATTACCTGTAAATCATGTACAATTACATCTAAGTAGCTGAAGGCGGAAAAGCGTTCAGTTTACATGTCCAGGGATGACCAGATAGCCTAAACACTATACTTGCAGAGAGTGCCATGAACAGATTGATCTCAGCCGTAACTACATTATTATTGGTCATAGCGCCCATGATTTTGGTGCTGGACGGGTGTGGCAAATTCATAGACCGCGAGCCCTCTATAAACGTTGATCGTACCAACGGTGGCGGTGGTGGAAGTAGTGGACCCAAGCCGACCACTGATTGCGGCCCGGATCAGCAGATGGGAACATACAAGGCTGTGTGGGTGTACACCGATTGCCCCAAGCAGGACTGGCTGCATATCCACCCTAACACACAGGACGCCAAGGGGGTGCTGTTAGGCCAAAGGAACGTGGGCAAGGGAATGCTTTCAGTACGGTACACCCAGATGGACAACGCCACCATAAGCGACAAGGAAAACTTCGGTATATTCTTTATGGCCAAGGGCTACGGTGGCGGGGAGGTGAACTGGCAGTGGATGTCTTATAAGAAAACCCACGAGGATATCCAGTCCCGGCTGATCATCCAAAGATTCGACGGCACTTGTCCTGGCTTCTGCGAGCACGCCGACATCACGGATGACCTGCAGTTCCGCAGTTTCTCTGAAGTTTTCCAGTGGGACTGTGAATGGGATACCGCCGTCAACCACCTCTCCTGCGTGATAACAAAGATCGGCGACCCTACTATCAAAATAACCACCAGGCTGGAGCCTATGGGCCCCTACAATTCGCTGCACTATATAGGCCTTGGCCAGAAAGCTTTTGAAGGGCCATATGAAAGCTACCGTGGTGTGATTTCCGATGTCAAGCTGACCATTTTCGAGTAGTAAAACCTCCTCATTGCTGTTCCGTGGGAGCGGGGGGCGCGGTCCCTCGCTCCCCGGATGCAATTCCCGGCGTTCCCACTGGCTATTGTTCCGCCACGGCGAGAGGCGCCATCTTTCCCGGTTCGCCGCTTGACATGATCCGAAAGTTGTGGCTAGTATACCGCTGGAATAAAAAGGAGAACATATGAGATATTTCATTCTTTCCCTTGTTGCAGTGATCTCGGTCGCCACCATCGCGTCCGCCGGTCAGATCATCACCATCATGCACAAGACCACCTCCCTCCGGGCGGACCGCCAATTCTTCGCTCCCACCATCGCCACCGCCAGCTACGGTGACCAGCTACCGGTCGTCGAGGAAAAGGGGGGATGGTACAAGGTGGCCGTCGGCGATAAAAGTGGCTGGGTTTATAGCTCCGCCACCGCTAAAGGCAAAGTTGCTGTCACGGCCAAACACTTCAACAAAGGCGCCGTCTCCGACCAGGATGTGGCGCTGGCGGGCAAAGGATTCAATGAGAAAGTGGAAGGCAAATACAAAAAAGAGAATCCAGATATGAACTACGCCGCCGTGGACCGGATGGAGAAGGTCAATGTGAGCGATGGCCAGATCAACAAGTTTGTCGCCGAAGGCAATCTTGAAAGCAGGGGGGAGTAGACAATGAATTACCGGATACTGTCAGCCGGCCTGATCGCAGCTCTGGCCGCCGGGTGCGCCAGCCTGCCGATTGACCAAGACGTCATGAATATGGCCAATAAGGTGTTTGACCAAAACGTCATGAATATCGCCAATAAGGTGTGGAAAAAAAGAGACGTTATCCAAAAAACCGGATCAGCTCTGCGCAAGGGATTCTCCGACCTTTCCGATGAGGAGGAGTATTACATTGGCCGCGCCGTGGCCGCCAAAATACTAAGCCAGTACAGTCCGGTGGAGGAGAAGTCTAGGACCACTTATATAAACACCCTGGGGCAGACCCTTTCGCGCCACTCATCCCGGCCGCAGACCTTCGCGGGCTACCATTTCCTGTTGATCAGCTCTCCGGAGATAAACTCCTTCGCGGCGCCGGGAGGATTTGTTTTCATCACCACCGGGCTGTACTCGAAGCTGAAGACGGAGGAGGAGCTGGCCGCAGTGCTGGCTCACGAAATATCCCATGTCACCCTGAGGCACGGGCTCACCGCCATAAAGACTGCCAACCTGACCCAGGCCTTTTCCATCATCGGCACTGAGGCGATGAAGGAATATGGCGCGAAGGAGCTGGCTCAACTCACCGCCGCATTCGAAGATTCCATCAACGACATCGTGAATCAGCTGGTGGTCAATGGCTATTCCCGCTCCCAGGAGTATGAAGCCGACGCCGAGGCCATGCGCGTGGCGTGGAAATCGGGCTACGACCCGGCTGGACTGACCCGGTTTCTCTCCACTCTGGGCTCCATCTCCGGCAAGGGTGGCGCGGGATTATTCAAGACCCACCCCCCTGCGGACGACAGGTTGAAGTACGCGTCAAAGGCGATGAAGAAGGAGGGTATCTCCGGTTCCACCCTGAAGAACCGTACCCACAGGTTCCAGCGATACGCCATGAAATGAGCCCCTACGGGCTGATGTTGTACAGCTGGAACTATCGACGACCGGTCGGTCATTATCGACGACCGGTCGGTCAGTCGTGATGCGCGGCGCCCACCAGCTCCGCCACACTGCCCGCGCCCAGTTTTGACAAAAGCTCCGGCAGCTCCGCGGCCAGCCGCGGGACGATGTCTGGCGATACAAAGTTCATGGTCCCCACCTGCACGGCGGTGGCCCCGGCCATGATAAACTCCACAACGTCCCGCCCCGAGGCGATCCCCCCGATCCCGAATAGCGGTATCCTCACTGCCTTATAGCATTGCCACACCATCCGCACGGCCACGGGCCTTATGGCTGGGCCGGAGAGCCCACCGGTTACATTGGCCAGCACGGGCTTTCGCCTGTATATGTCTATGGCCATTCCCACCAGCGTGTTGATTACGGAAAGCCCGTCCGCTCCGGAGGCTTCGCAGACCCGGGCGAACTCGGATATGTCCGTCACGTTGGGGGACAGCTTCACGATCAGCGGCTTGTTTTTCACCACTGCCCGGCAAGCCTTCACCACCGTCTCGGTTGTCTTTATTTCCGTCCCGAAGGCCGCGCCCCCCTTCTCCACGTTGGGGCAGGAGATATTCATCTCAAGGCCATGGACCCCATCGATGGCGTCCAGTTTTCCCGCCAGCTCGATATACTCCTCCACCGTCTCCCCAAAAAAGTTGGCTATCACCGCTGTGTCGATCTTGCGCAGCTTCGGTATTTTTTGGGAGGTGAACTTGTCCAATCCCACGTTCTGCAGACCGATGGCATTGAGCATTCCGGAGGGGGTCTCGCATATCCGCGGAGTCGGGTTGCCCGCCCTTGGTTTCAACGACAGGCCCTTGGTACAAAATCCACCAATGAGGCTTAAATCAAAAAACTTTTCATAAGTCAGGCCATAGCCGAAAGTTCCAGACGCGCCTACGATCGGATTCTTTAGTTTGATCCCCGCATAATCGACCGCAATATCCATAGTTTATATCTCCACCTCGCGGCTGTCGAACACCGGACCCCTGCGGCAGACGGTGACATAGCGTTTCTCTCCACGAACATGGGCCACACAACCCAGGCACGCGCCAAATCCGCACGCCATGGAGTTTTCCAGCGACACCTGGCACGGGATGTTGTTATGCTCGGCCAGGGTGGCCACCGCCCGCATCATCCCGGCTGGCCCACAGGCCAGCGCCAGGTCCGGCGGCTCATCCATATGGTCCAGTTGCTCGCCCATC
>Ga0224496_10000333_pt1 | contig 33901 bp, 26 predicted proteins | sample SF_Jul11_sed_USG_2_FD_168127 | JGI IMG/M metagenome (GOLD analysis project Ga0224496, IMG submission 168127) | Sediment microbial communities from San Francisco Bay, California, United States - SF_Jul11_sed_USGS_8_1 | ecosystem: Environmental > Aquatic > Marine > Sediment | place: USA...
GGCGCGCGGCCCGGCACCATCAGGCGGCGCGCCGGCTTCCCGGATGGGGCACGGTGGCCCAGGTGGTGGTGGCCTTTTCGGTGGCGTTTTCGTTGGCCGGAATGCTGTTCATGGCGCCGCTGGCCAGCCACCTGTGGCGCACCGCGTTCGCTTCCGGGCAGATCGACCGCTACCGGATCATGGTGCTGAAGGGGGGGGAGTTGCTGGTGGAGGGCGGGATCGGCTGGGGGCTGGCCAGGGATCTGGAGGGGGTGCTCACGGTACACCGGCGGATCCACACGGTGGTGCTGGACAGCCCCGGCGGGTGGCTCACCGAGGGGCGGCGGCTGCGCGACCTGCTGGCCAGACGCCAGGTTACCGCGCGGGTGGTGCGGCGCTGCTTTTCCGCCTGCGCCGTCGCGTACATGGGGGCGCCGCACCGGGAACTGCGCGCCGGGGCGCTATTGGGATTTCACCTGCCCAGCGCCACCGGCCTGTCCCTGGGGCGCGGCTATGTGTGGAGCGAGGCCTACCGCAAGCTGGTGGATGACCAGGGGCAGATGCTGGCGCAGGGGGTCCACCCGGATTTTGTACGGCACGTGTTCACCACCCCGCACGAGGGCATGTGGGTGCCCCCGCTGACCGACCTGGTGGCGTCGGGGGTGGTGACCCGGGTGTTGCCGCCGATGCTGTTCCCTCCCGCCCCGGAGGGGGCTCAGACCCCATCCACCGGCGGGGCGGGGGAGGGTTCCTCCGTCAACTGACCCGACAGGGAGGTGGGGAACGCCGCGGCTTCCGCCTCCAGCCGTTTGGCCTCCGCTTCCGCCTTGCGGGCGCGGGCGTGGGTTTCGTGAATCTCGTGAATGCGCCGCTCGATCTCCAGCCGGTCCAGGGTTTCGGATTTTTCCGCGTCGCGGGCGGCGCTGGCCGGATCGCCGTTCAGGGCCTTCAGGATCTCCTCCTTGCCGCGCAGGCTGCTGGCCTCGATCAGCGCCGCCGGGGGAATCGGCACCCCGCTTTCGGCCAGCCCGGCCAGAATCCGGAACTCCTCCTGACGCACCGCCACCGTGTCCGGCAGTTCACCCACCACGATGTCCACGTCCAGCGCCGCCAGGTGGTTTTCGGTGCGCACGATTTCCGACAGGCGCGGGTCGCCCTCCAGTTCCGGGGGGATGGCGCCCAACTCGGCCCGCAACTGGTCCCCCAGGGTGACCGGGCGGTTCAGGCCGACCCAGGACGGGGCCTCCGGATTGTCGGTCACCCGCACCCAGCGGGCGGCGGTCCAGAAGTGGCGGATGCGCCCCCAGGCCTTGCGGCAGATGCGCTGGTGCCAGTGGCGCAGGGTGTCGAACAGGGGGCCCAGTTCGGTCTGCCCCCCCTGCTGGCGCACCTGCATGGCGCGCCCGGAGGCGTCGTCGAACGCGCGCCCGGAAAGGGCGGCGGTGGCGCCCACCGTGTCGATCTCGTCCTTGGCCTCGGCCAGCAACTGGAACTGGGCCTGGGCCATGTCCCCGGTGGGCAGCAGCTCGAACGCCATGCCGGGCACCGTCTCCACCCAGCCGTCGGGGCGGGTCAGTTCCCGGCGGGCGGCGGCCACGTCCTCCACCGCCCCTTTCTCGCTGCGCACCTGGCGCACGGAAAGCAGGTGCAGGGCCTTGGAGCGGCGTTTGTTGATCTCGTCCTGAATGCCGATCAACTGGCGCACCACGCCATACCGCTCCCCCTGACGGCTGATGAATGCGGCGCAGGCCACATAGGGGTCCTCCGGCCGTCCCTCGTCGTCCACGTACGGGCTTTGCACCGGCCCGGACAGCAGCCCCCCCTTGCAGAAGACGGCCTGCCACACGGTGCCCCGGTCCCGGTACCAGATTTCCACCACCCGCACCCGGCGCCGCTTGCCGTCGGCCCAGCGCTCCCGGGAATCGCCGTGGGTGCCGCCGGAGGCGGCCGGGTGAGCGGCCAGGGCGCCATTCAGCAGGTCCGCGTGATCGGGGAACTTTTGCAGGGCCTCGTCCAGGTCCATCCAGATCACCTGCCCCCGGTAGCGGGCGTCCTCCAGGTCCCGGCGGCGGGCGTGGGGGTCCACGAAAAAACGCTCCCACGGGATGTGGTGGATGGTCACCCGGGTGCCGTGGCCGTGGGGTTCGGCGATGACCTCGGCAAACCCGGCCCCCTCGATGAGCAGATTTTCAAACGCCTCGGAGCGCACTTCGTCGAAGCGGTTGTTGTCCAGCACGTAGCGCAGGGCGTCAGTGGCGGCGGTGGCGGCGGCGCGGTCCGCCGGGTTGCGCGGATGGGCGCGGCCGCCCACCCGCATGCGGCGTTCCATGCCGAGCAGATAATCCACCTTGGGCTTGATGCGGTTGACCACGATGGGGGCCTGGCCGCGCTGGGCCAGGGCGGCCTCCTCGGCGGCGGTCCACTGCCGGCCGTCGTAATAGTCCCGGTCCCGTTCGGCGCGGCGGCGGCTTTCGCGGGTGGCGTCGTCGGCGGCGTTGAACCACGTCACCAGACGGGTCAGCAGGGCGGCTTCGGCTTCGGCAGGGACGCGGGGGTCTGGCATGGGGGATCCTGTGGTGGTGGTCATCGTTCCGGTCTGATGGTTCGCGGGGGGCGCCTGAAAACGCTTCGAACCCGCGCTCGGCGAGGCTCAATCTAGAGGGCAAAAAAGGGCGTTGCCCTGCGCTTGTGGTGAATCCGGCGTACCGGTGCATGGCTCAGATGGTCCGCCAGTTGTCCGTCGCGGGGCCGGTGAAGGCCCGGTTCCAGCGGTCCCGTTCCCGGCTGGCCACCCGCGAGGGGCTGGCCACCCAGGGGCGGCTCATGCAGGCATAGCGGGCCTCGTCGTAGGCGTGATCCTCCTGGGTGGTGTCCACGTCCTCCGGGTTGTGGGTGTCCAGCACCAGATTGGGAACGGTGCGCAGGAAGCCGTCGGTGCAGCCGGAAAAGACAACCAGCATGGGGCGCCCGTCCATCCCGGTCAGGCGCGAGCGCATTTCCTGAAATCCCGCCGCGCGGTCGTTCACCGCGCGCTTGAAGGCGAGGCCGTGCCGGGCCATGCGCTCCGCCACCGAGGGGCCGTCGTGGCTGCCGAAAATGGCCGGATCGGCCACCGAATAGGCAATCGATTCGTCGGGCCGTTCCCGTTTCAGAATGCCTTCGGCCAGTTCCTCACTGGTGATGCGCAGGCCGGTGTCGGGCTTGCCGTTCCATCCGTACCACTCCCGGTAGCGCACCAGGGCGCCGGGAGGTACTCCGGCGGTGGTGCCGTCGGCCACCGCCCACCACCCCACGGAAAACGGCTTGGAACTGCCCCAGTCCATGGCGCGGAAGCGGGTCCACGCGGGGGGAATCGGGAACGGGTCGATCACGTGCCGCTCCCGCTGCCACATTTCGAACGCCTGCCCGGCCACGATGTCCCAGTCGCCGTCCTTCATGGCGCGCACCAGTTCCGGGGTGGCCAGCCCCTTGAGCCGCCGGAGGTAGCCGGGGTCGTTGCCGGTCAGGGTCGGGTTGTCGGCGATGCGGGCGGGGAGGTACTGGCGGTGCATGCCGCCCTCGTCGGCGGGGGCCTTCCACACCGTCCGTTCCGGCACCGGGGTGACGAACCCGGCCTTGACCCACTGGTGGCCCACGGAGCCGGGGTTGCTGGCGCACTCGATGCGCGGCAGCACCCCCTCCAGCCCCGCCGGGAGGTCGTGCCCGCCCAGGCGCACCCGGGAGCGCAGAAAGCGGTACTGGTGGGCGGTGAAATGGGTCAACTCGTCCATCAGCAGCACATGGATTTCCGCCCCCTGGTACTTGTGCAGGTCCCCGTCCCGTTGCAGGTGGCACAGGTGCACCACCGAGCCGTTGGCGAAGGTGAATTCGGCGGCGGTTTCCGAATAGCGCACCAGGCCCCGGGCGATGGACGGGCCCAGCAGTTCCAGAAAACTGGAAGGGCCCCGCAGGTGGTTGGCCTTCAACTCCGGCTGGGTTTTGCGGAACAGATAGATCTGGCAGCCGGGCGCCGACAGGGCCCAGCGGATGGCCGAGGCGCGCAGGTAGTAGCTTTTTCCGCCACCGGCCGCGCCGCCGTAGAGGATTTCGGTGGCTCCGGAGGTGTACGCATGGGATTGGCGCGGGTGCAGGGGGATGCGCATGGGCCCATTTTCGAGTTCGGGCGGGAGACGTCACCCTGCGCAAACAGCGGTTGTGGTGAATGTGGGCGGGCGGTCCGGGTGGTGGCGGGCGGCGCCGGGGAGGGGCAAAAAACGGCGGCCCTCCCGACCGGGGCCGCCGTCTTTTTTGCCTCCGGGCCCCGCCTCAGGCGGCGGGACGAGGCTTGCTCATGCGGGCGGCGGATCCGGGTGGCGACGCCCCCTCGCGAAACCCTTCCGACGGCGCGGTGGTGCCTTTGTAGCCCATCCAGCAGGCCCAACCGAACAGCCCGGCAAGAGTGATGATGAACAGCCACGCCTGCATGGTCATCTGCCCCATGGCGTGTCCTCCTCGTGGCAGTCGGGCCGGGCCGGGCGGCCCAAGGTCCTTCCCTGTCCGATGGCCGCCCGGGCCCTTCCCGCGTGTGGTGGATCGGCGGGGCGCGTCCCTCGCGCCAGCCGCCGTGGAAGCGGGGACGAAAATTCCCTTTCCGCCCCGATTTCTAACAGATAGCGCACCCGGATTCGGAGCGCAAAGACTAAACAGTTGTTTTTTTATAAAGAGGGTGTGTGACAGGCCGGGTGACACGCCGCGGGCCATGGGTGGCGGCCCGCGGCGTGCCTTCAGGTTATGCCCCGGAGGGGCCGGGCGGTCCGTAACCGCGCTGTCTGCGTGGTGCGCGTACTCCGAACGGGAGCCCCTTGCGGGTGGGGCGTCCCTGGGGCAGGGCGGGCACCGATCCGCTGCCGCGGAATTCGGCGCGGCCCACCAGCCACATCAGGCCCTTGATGCGCACCTGTTTTTCCGGCGGGCTCAGGTCGTCCCCGCGGATCACCTGCAACACCTCGTGGGCCAGGGCGTCCGCCTGGTGGCGGGCGGCATCCAGAAGGCGTTGCTGAAGCTCCGGGCGGGACTCCAGCCATCCGGCCAGTACCTCATAGGGCGGCATGTCCTTCCGCTGGCAGACTTCGAACAGGTTCTTTCCCGTCACCACCTGCGCAACGATCCGTTGCGCCAGTTCGTCCGAATATTCGGTGGGGCGGGTGGGCCGGGTCAACCGCGCCCCGCGCGGCGGACGGCTCGCGCGGGCTTGAGGTGGTGCTCGAAGTAACGGTCCAGCTTGACGTTGAGCCGCTCCAGTTCCTCCTTGATCTCCTCTCTGAGGCGTTGGGTTTCGTTGTCCTGCCGGGTGTCCATGGTGACCTGTCGCGTCGCGCCTTCCTCCATAAGGGCGATGCGGGTTTCCAGGCGGGCACCCCACATGATCATGGCCACCAGAAAGGTCATGGTGGTGACCAGGTGACCAACTGAAATACGTCTGTCGAGTTGCCAGTTGCTTTTGTGCATCGACGTGACTCCTGTTATGCGCTCGGAGCCTGACGACGGCGGCGGGGTGGCAATGCCCGCCCTGGCCGGGCAAACGCCCGGTGCGATTCGCCGCGGCGATACGCGGAGCTTCCGGTGGTGGCGGATGCGGGCGCGGTTCGCCATCGGCGGCGGATCAGGTTCTGGGGGTCCGGAGCAGTTCGGGAGCGATCTTCTCCACCGAACGTCCCACGACATACCCCCCCATTCCAATCTGCAACAGGGTCCAGGCCTCGTCGGCCAGGCGGAACGGCAGCCAGCCGAAGGAATCGCACACCACCAGGATCAGAAAGGTCAGCATGCTCACCGGGCGCCAGTTGCGTTGCAACCCGCTTTGCCCCTGGGCCTCTGCCTGAATGATCGTGGCGCGGGATTCGGACAGCTTCTGCTCGTAGCTCATCAGGCCGCTGAATACCTCGGATTGCAGGGCGAACAGCTTGCGTTTCGCCTCCAGGCGCTCCTCCTCGCTGGTGTGGACCGAGTCGATCAGTCCCGCCAGCGGTTCGATGGCGCGGCTGATGGTGCCGAACAGGTCACCGATCATGGCGCGCCCTCCGTTTTCCGGTGGCCCGGCGGCGCGGCGGCCTGCTTCAGATAGCGGGCCAGCATGCGATTCTGGGCCTTCACGTCGGTGCGCAGCCGTTCGCAGTCGATGCATTCGCATTTGCCGCCCGGATCGTCGTCTCCGGTGCGGGCGGATGACATTCTGCGCAGTTGGAATTCCCCCATGGTCAGGTCTCCTTGTGGTTCCAGATGCGGGGCCGTGGAAACCGGCCTCCGCACAGATCGTCCAGATGAATGGCGCGTCCCCCGGAAGGCCCCGACTGGCCGACGCCGATGCCGGTAAAGCCGTGGCGCAGGGCGGTGGCCACCAGGCGGAGGGCGTCGGTCCCGCAGATGCGGATATCGACGGCCCGTCCGGTGGTGTGCGCTCCGCTGCCGCCCACGGCGGCATCGTGTTCCGGGCACCGGTAACCGGCCAGGACCGGAAGGTCCCGCCCCATGGCTTCCCGAACGACCTCCAGGCGGTCCAGGAAGCGGGGGTGCATTTCCACGCGGCCACAGTGGCCGCAGGCCAGATCACGGGCCGAAAATACGGCCCGGCGGGTTCCATGGCTGGGTGCACGCTCCATCACGGCTCCTGTTGTACCGCTGGAACCGGGTGCGCCGTTTGCGCTTGTGGCCGGGGTGGTGAATCTGGCGTTCGTGGGCGAAGCGGGGAGAGCGGCACAAAAATGAACGGCCGTACCGCTTGAGTTGCCTAAATACTGACCGATAAGTGCAGTAAGTACTTTTTTGACGGATTCCGGACCCCCAGGTGGAGGTAAGACTCGATGTTTCGTATTGCGTTGCTGATGTTGATGGTTGCGATTGCCATTCCGGGGGCGCCCGGCTGGGCGGCAAAACCGAGTGCCGCGCCATGTCAGCAGCCGGGCGTGCCGATGGACAACGCCGAGGCGTGGGTGAAGCTGTCGGACGCGCGCCTGAAGGCGGAGGACCTGAAAGGGGCCATGTGCGCCCTGAAGAGCGCCCTGGCCCAGGGCAAGAAGGACAGCGACACCTACGGCATCGCGCTGGCCACCTACGGCATGGGCGACCTGCTGGTGCAACTGGGTGAAGCCGACCGTGCCATGGAAACCTATCGCAACGCCCTGTCCCTGTTCGAGGCGCTGGACAACAAGCCGGGAGTGGCCAACGCGGCCAACACCCTGGCCCGGCTGCACGCGGAAAAGGGCGAGTACGATCAGGCGGTGACGCTGTACACCAAGTCCCTGGAGATTTACCGGACCCTGGGCCACACCGGCAACCAGGCGGTGACCCTGTCCAACCTGGCGGGCATTCACCTGAAGGCCAAGCGCTTCGCGGAAGCGGTGGCGACGCTCAAGGAAGTGGTGACCATTCACACCCAGTCGGGCAACAACGTGGCCCTGGCCGAGGCCCACCTGTCCCTGGGCGAGGCCCTGGAGGGGACCGGGGAGCTGAAACCGGCCGAGGCGTCCTTCAACAAGGCGCTGGAACTGTTCGACGGCATGAACAACGTGCCCGGCAAGACCCGGGTGTACGCCAGCATGGCCGGAGCGGCCGCCGAGCGCGGCGATCTGGCGCGGGCCGAGGAACTGTACAAGAAATCCGTGGCGCTGGACGAGGCGCTGGACCGCAAGCCGCAACTGGCGGCCACCTACAACGACATGGGCAAGATGTACCGGGACCGGGGCAATCTGGCCCGCGCCGTGGAATGGTACCGCAAGGCGCTCGAGGTGTTCGAGTCCATCGGCCGCACCGATGCGGTGGCGGTGATCGCCACCACCCTGGGCAACGTGCACTCCAAACAGGGCGAACTGTCCGACGCGGAGGCCATGTACCGCAAGGCGATGGAGATTTACAAGGCCAAGGGTGACGAGCGCCGCGCCGCGGGACTGCTGCACAGCCTGGCCAGCGTGGTGGCCCGCATGGGCAACTACGCGTCCGCCCGGGATCTGGCCCGCGAAGCCCTGGCCCTGTATCAAAAGAGCGGCGACAGCCAGCGCGCCGGTCAGGTTCAGGAACTGCTGGGCAAGCTGGGCGGCTGACCCCGGAGCCCTGAACCCGGTGCAACCGAAACAGACGACGGTGCTGGCCGTTGCCCTGGCGACCCTGGTGGTCGGGGTGGCGCTGGCGCTGAGCCATTACTCGCTGGGCCCCGCCGGGCTCGGCCTGCCCACCCGCCCGGAACTGATTCTGGAACTGGAGCGGAAGGGCGTCGAGCTGCTGGAGGAAGGTCACGCGGAGGAGGCCATCATCGAGTTCGGCAAGGCGCTCGGCTATGCCAAACAGAGCAACCGGAGCGACACGGTGGCGCGCATGATCCGCCGCCTGGCGGACGCCTATCAGTCCCAGGGGCAGTTGACCATGGCCGAGGTGCAGGTCAAGAAGGCGGTGGCGGTGAGCGCCGTGGGCGACGACCGCCCCGGCCTGCTGGCCGCCTACCGGCATCTGGCCTCCGTGTACATGCAGCAGGAGGACCCGGTGCGCGCCGAGGACGCCCTGCGCCGGGCGCTGGCGGTGGCCGAACAGCAGGGCGACTCGCATGCCATGGCCGAATCGTGCATCGCCCTGGCGGAAGTGCTGGAACTGATGGGCCGTGATCCGGAGGCCGGCGAACTGTACCGCCGCGCCGCCACCCTGCACGACTCCGCCGGAGACCCGGAGGCCGCCCGCCAGACCCGTGCCCGGCTCGACCGGCTGGGCGCCGATACCTGACCCGGACGAAGGCCCGGGCAAGGCCCATCGTCCCCCCGCCGGACGTTACCTGTTTTGAAACCATAACAACCATTCAAGCCGTCCCCCGGGGTTGCCGAAGGGACGGTATGCAACCTGGCGCGCCACTGTTCCCCCCCCGGTGCCCGCCCGAAAATCCATGGGAGGGATATGCACGACGTTATCGAAGCCGAGGCCACCACACCGGCGAGGTCCTCATTGTCTAATTCCGCACAGGAAGCACGCGCCGAAATGGACCGCCTGCGCAATGAAGCGGCGGCCCATCCGGACAGCGTCGAAGCCTGGAACTCGCTGGGCACCACGCTGGCCGGATACGGCGCGCTGGAGGAGTCGGCCCAGGCGTTCGAACTGGTCGCCGGCATCGCCCGGGAGTCCGGCCGCTGGGAGGAACTGGCGCAGGCCGTTGGCGGGCTGGCCTGGGTTCAGCACATGCGCATGAACCTGGACGCCGCCGAAGGGCACTACCTGGACGCCATCCGCATCTGCACCGAAAACCACCTGGACCCGTCCCTGCAGGCCCAGTGGTGCGGCCGCCTGGGATACCTGTACGAATCCCTGGACGAACTGGACCGCGCCGAGGTGGTCTACAAGCAGGCCCTGGCCCTGGCGGAGCAGGCCGAGTCCGCCGATCAGCGGGCGCGGCTGCTGGGGGATCTGTCCGACGTCTACCGCAGCCGGGGCAACGAGGAGAAGGCCACCGAGGCCCTTCTCCAGGCCCGGGAACTGGAGGGGCAGGGGGCCGGGGAAGAGGACCCGGAGGACGACGACACCGAGCGCCGGGTGATCCGGGACATGGCCCTGTGCGAGGCCCTCGGCCACCGGGAAAAAATGGGCTTCAACTATTTCAGTTACGGCGTGATGCACGAATTGCAGGGGGATCTGCTCCGCGCCGAGGACATGTATCTGGCGGCGCTGGAGGTGTATGCCTCGGTGGGCAACCTGCACGGCATGGCCGAACTGTCGGCGCACATCGGCGGGCACGCCTACCTGCGCGGCGAGTTCGAGCGGGCCTCCGAAATGTATTCCCGCGCCCTGGACCTGGAAACCAGCCTGGACCGGAACTGGGGCATGGCCCGTGCCTGCCGGGGCATGGGCATGGTGTGCCAGGGGGAGCAACGGTGGGAGGAGGCGCGGGATCTGTACGAACGCGCCCTCACCCTGGTGGGCACCGACGGCCCGCGCAACCGGGTGGCCGCCCTGTGCGGCGACCTGGCGGTGGTCTACAAGGAGCTTGGAGACGGCCGCAAGGCCGAGGCCATGTACCGCAACGCGCTGGAAGTGGGAGAAGGGGTCAGCGCCTGGGAGGTGGCCGCCCGCGCCGCCGCGGGACTGGGAATCATGTACCTGGAAACCTCTCCCCAGGGGGATGCTGCTGCGCGGCCGATGCTGCTGCGCGGCCTTTCCCTCTACCGGCGCGCCGGTGACGCGCGCATGATCGACAAGCTGGAGCGGCTTTTGGAGATGCTCGACTCCGGGGGCGAACCCTAGGGCAGCAGCCGTTTCTCCTGCATCCAGTTGCGGATGCGCGCGGCGCGGCGGGCGTCGCCCACCTGATCGAACAGGGCGGCGGCCTTCTGGTAGGCCGCAAAGGCGCGGAACGGCTCGTCGAAATACTCATAAAAACGGCCCAGCAGTTCCCACTGGCGGGCCTGCGCCCCGGTGTCGCCCAGGGTTTCCAGAACCTGAAGGGCTCGGTGGTGCATGCCGGCGGCGGGGATTTTTTCGGCGATCTGGCCGTACAGCTCGCCCACCGCGTTCATCCGCTCCACCATCTCGTAGGGGTGTTCGAGTTTCCCCTGCGCGTGGGCGGCCTTCAGCACCCGGGCGCGCTCGTCCAGCAGCGCGATGAGCGGGGCCAGCGCCGCGCGGCGCGCCGCCGGGTCGCCGGGGGTGTGGTTGATCACCTGCCGCCAGGCGGTTTCCGCCGCCACCAGATCGCCTTGTTGCACCAGCACCGCCGCCAGCGTTCCCTGGGCGGCCAGATGGTCCGGGTCGTGCCGGGCGGCGGCCTCGGCGGCCCGCCGTTCCAGCGGCGCATCCCCGGTCAGGCGCGCCAGCGCCAGCAGGATGCGGGCGGCCTGCGCCGCCTGCGGATTTTTTTTCTTCCGGGCCAACGGCTCCAGGGCGTCGGTCAATGCCCGGATGGCGCGTTCCGCGTCCCCCTTCTTGAGGGCCTTGAGCGCCGCGTCGTAGCCGGCGGCCTCCCGGTTGGCATCCACCGCCTCGGAAACGGCACGGGCCGCCGCCCGTGCGGCCTCCGGGTCCGCCCCCTTGCGGTCGGCCAGGCGTTCCACGGCGGCCGGGTCCAGCTCCCCGGCCAGGGAGGGCGCGGGCAGGGAGAAAAAGAGGGCCAGCAATAAAGCCCCGATGGCGATGCGTATCATGGCGTCTCCCGCATTCAGGCAAAACAAGCCGCTTTCCGGCGGCGGCCAGAATAGCATACGCGACCGGCAATCCGGGCCGGGGGCGGGGGGGCGTATTCCGGGTGCATCCTGCCGATAAGAGCGGATATGCCGCCTGCATGGATTCATATCTTCCGCGCCCGGATCACCGACCACTGGATGGGGCGGGTGTCCATGCGCTCCGCCCTGTGGGTGAACGTGGTGGCGGTGAACCTGGTGCTGGTGGCCCTGTCGCGGTTGATTTACCTGCCCGGCCTGTACGGCTACGACACGCTGGTGCAGGTGCGCGTGCTGGTGGCCCTGTTTCCGCTGGCGGTAACGGTCACCGTGTGGCAGTTGGTGGGGTTGTGGCGGGCGGCGGGGCTGGACCCGCGGGCGGTCCGCCTGCGCCCCCTGATCCGCGTCATCGTGGCGGCATGCGCGGCGGGGCTGGCCGTGCTGGTCCTGTTCACCAGCGCCTCGGCGCTGGACGTGGCCCGGTCCGCCGCCGGCTACGACGGGTTGGGCGATTACCGGTTGCAGGTGGTGGCTGGCGATACGCTTCAGGTGGAGGGGGACATCGGGTTCGGTCTGGCGGGCCGGGTGCGGGAACGGCTGTCCGCGCAACCGGCCATCCGCCGGGTGCGCCTGAACAGCATCGGCGGGCGCGGCAGCGAAGGGGTGTTGCTGGCGCGGGTCATCGAGCAGGCCGGGGTGGATACGGAGGTCACCCGCGGCTGTTTCAGCGCCTGTTCATTCGCCTTTCTGGGGGGGCGGCGGCGCACCCTCACCCCGGGCGCCCTGCTGGGGTTTCACTGGAAACGCCCCGGCTCGTTCATTACCGATCTGGAACTGGGGTGGCATCTGCGCGCCCTGTTTGAACGCGCCGGTGTGGACCCGGCATTTGCCGGGCATACCTTTCAGGTGACCATCGACGATCTGTGGATTCCCTCCCACGCGCAACTGCGCGCGGCGGGCGTCACCACCGGCCCCGATTCAGGGATATGACAACCCCTGGCGGTGCGGCGTACCGCACCGGCAGGGGCCTCGTTTTCGGGTGGCCGGACTCAGGCGGCCTTGCGGGTGCCGCCGTGGGGATGGAGCAACGGGTCAAAGGTCCCCTTCGCGCCGGGGGCATGGCCTCCTTCGCGGAACGGCGGGGCCTCGGTCATGATGCCCTTCGCGCCCATATAGACCCCCCACGCGAACAGCACCAGGGTGATCCCGGTGGCCATCAGTCCGGCAAACGACATTCCAAACATCGTGTTTCCCCCCTTTCCAATTGTCGCGTTCCCGAAGGCCCCGCGTGCCACGCCGCCACTGGCGCGGCAACGGTGGAGATCGGGATGAGCGGTGTGCGTCCCCCCTTAACTCATTTTATCCCACCATCCGGGGGAACGCGAGGGGCGGAGCGTTACCGTTCCGATTCGATATGGCGTTGCAGCCGGCGGGTCAGTTTGTGGCGCGGGTCCAGGGATTCCATGGCCGCCAGGATGTCCGCTTCCGCGTGACGGTAGGCGTCCGGCGCGATGCCGTAACGGATGGCGCCGCCGTGGTAGGCCATGGCCGCATCGTAGTACAGGCGCAGGGCCTGATCCGGGTCGGCGGGAGCGCCGATGCCGTTGGCGGTGGCGCGGGCCAGGGCTTCCAGCGCGGGGGGGTAGGCGCCCTCCGACGCGGCCTGGCCCCACAGGGCGCGGGCGCGGTCCGGCTGGAAGGTGACGCCCGACTTGTCCGCATACATCTGCGCCAGACGGTCGGCGGCGGCCCACTTCATCCGGGGAAATTCGGAGGCGGACGGGTTGTCCAGCAGCGCTTCGTACCACTCCGCCGCGTGTTCCGGGTCGGCGGGCAGCAGGGTGCCGTCGGCATACAGGTTGCCCAGTATGGACTGGGCCTCCGGGTCGCCCAGTTCGGCGGCCCGTTGCAGCCAGGTGACGGCCCGCTGCCGGTCGCGGGGCACCATGGTGCCGTCCATGAACAGGGTTCCGGCAAACCGGGCAGCGGGTGCGTAGCCGCTTTCGGCGGCGTTCGAAATCAGGGCCAGCCCCCGGTTCAGGGCGGCGCCGTCACCGGCGTTGGCCGCCTGAATCAGCTCGTAGCGCCCGGTGATAAAGGCCATTTCCGGGTCGTTGGAAACCTCCGCGGCCACCGAAATGGTGGTGCCCGGCTGGGCGCCGTTGGCCAGGGCGGGGGCGGCGGACAGGAGCAGGGTCCACGGAAGGGCGATGAACAGGGAAATAAAATTCAGCCCGTGGGCAAAGCGGTAGGTCGGCACGATAACGGTCTCCATCTTCAAACAATACGGGTAATCGGTTCCGGTAAATAGAGCGGCTGGCTGCGGGCGGGCCCGGTGGCACGGTTGGGGGAACCGGGATTGTCATGAACCACCGGGAACGGACCCGCAACCAGCCGCCGACCGGTCGCCCCGGAATCCGGGGCGGAGCCAAAAAAGGCGGTGGTAGCGAATTTCGCTTCCGGGAGGTTAGACGAGCGGCGCGGTCAAAAGGTTCCATTCCCTCCAAAAAAACCTGCGGGCGGCCGCGGTGGAATCCGTTCCGTCCTTTGGGTAAAGCCCGGCCCCGTATATGCCGAAACGACAGTTACGGGAAGCGTGTGTCCGTTGGGCGGGCACACTGGAAACCCATAGTGAGGGACAGTTTCCATGGGTAAGGCAATTGGCTATTTCCGGGTGCCGGGCAGCGGCGGACCGGTGGGCCAGGGTGGCGATCCGGAACAAACCATCCGGCACTGGTGCAGCAGCCATCAGCATCAGGTGGCGGCGGTGCACAGCGATCGCGGTGCCGCCACCGACGGCCTGGACAGCGCCCTGGGCGCGGCGGTGGACGCCGCCCTGCTGGTGGTGGACACGGTGGAGAGCCTGGCGGCGGCGGGAGGTTCCGCGCAGTCGGTCTACAAGCGCCTGAAATCCGCGGGAACGCGGCTGGTGGTGCTCAAGGAACACTTGGACGACCGTGCCGACCCGCAGGCCGTTCTGCGCGCGTTGGGGGTATCCGACGGTGCCGGTCCGGACGTGCGCATCACCTTTTCCCCCGCCGACGACGACGCGGAACAGGCCTCCGCCGGAGGCGGCTATGCGCTGCCGGAGATGGACGGCGACGAAGTGGCCGACGAGTATGCGGTGCCCACCCTTTCGCTGGATGATCTGGATGGGGAGTTGAGCGCGGAGGAACTGGCGGAACTGGCTCCCGCCCCCACCTTCGGCGACGAACAGGAAGCCGGCGTGGTGCCCGCGGACGACAACGAGGCCGTCGGCGTCTGGTCCCTGGACGACGAGGGGGACGAGGAAGCATCCGACAGCGACGCGGATGAGCCGAAGCTTTCCATTGCCACGGATCAGGACGACATCGACGCCCTGCTCGCGTCCCGCGCGGACAGCGTGAATTCCGCCGCCGCGGCCGGAACCAAACCGGCCGAACAGGGGGATATCGACTTTTTGATGGCCATGCATGCCGGGCGTCCGGCGGCGGAACCCAAGGCGGCCGCGCCAGCGGCGCCCCAACCGGCTGCCGCTCCTCCGCAGGAACCCGCGCCGGCCATGCCCGAACCGCCGGCCACACCGCCTTCCGCCATGGAGATGGCCCCGCCCGCCGGAATGCCGGGCGAAGTGCCCGCGGCGGACCCGGGGGCGATTTCGCTGGACCTTTCCCCTGCCGACGGCTCCGGGAATACGCCCGCGCAAGCCGCCGCGCCCCCCGCGGCGGAGGAAACCGACCTCAACCTGGACGAGGACACCGGCAACGGCACCTTCCCGCCCACGTTCAACGACGACGGCAAAACCACGGTGCCGACCCCGGCCCAGCAGACCGACATTGATTTTCTGGTGGCCATGCACGGCGCGCGCCGCAACGTGCCCGCTCCGCTCAACCCGGCGGCGAACAAAGCACCGGCCTCCAAGCCCGCGGATGACTTTTCGTTGCCACCGTCCACGGCGGCCCCGCTGGGGGTGGCCCCGGCAGATGCGCCGCCCCTGGGTGGAACCCCCCTGGAGGGCGATCCGGCCCCATCCGGGGAGACCGGCGTGGACGCCCCGGCGTCCGGATATGACCTGACCGTTCCGCCTTCCGCCGCGCCCCCTCTGGGCGGCGTCAGCACCGCCCCCGCGACGCCCGGCGAGCGGGTGATTTATCCGGTGGACGACGATTATGGTTACCAGGTGCCGCCGCGCCGTCCGCAGGGCAGTGCCCCGGTGGAAAGCGCCCCCGAACCGGCCGCGTCCGACACGGAAGGCGGGATGGATCTGGTGATCGACAACCCGTTTGAGGATCTGGCCCGGGAAATGGCCGGTGACGCGACCATGCAGATGGCCCGCGAACTGACCGGCGGGTTTGGCGATGACGCCACCCTGGAAGCCGCACCGGAGCAGGGGAACCGGGAAGAATCCGTTGAAGAGGATGCCCGGCGCTCGATGACCATTCCGCCGCCTCCGCCCGGCGTGCCGCAGCGAAACCTGTCCCGTCCACGGGGCGACCTGTTCCAGGCCGGGCAGTTGCGCGAGGCACCCAAGTCCTATTCCCCGCTGGCGCCGATTTCCGGCATGGAGACGGAGCAGCCCGCGCCGCCCGCACCGAGTGCGCCCGCCGAATTTTCCGCCGATGCCCTGGCCGCGGAGGCGCCGGTCGCCGGTGCGCCGGAGGCCGGAATGCCGGCCACGGACACGCCGGACACCGCCGGTGCGCCCGCTGAATTTTCCGCCGATGCCCTGTCCGTTGACACGCCCGCCGCGACCCCCGCGGGGGAGCCGCCCATGGCCGATTTCCTGGAACTGGGCGGAACCGCCGAGGCCCAGGCGGTTCAGCCGCCGGCCACCCCGGCGGAACAGCCCCCGGTGGCCGTGACGCCGGAGCCGTCCGCGCCCACGGGGATGACCCTGCCGGAATCGGACCCGATGGCGTTTGGCGCGCCACCCGTGCCGGACCCGGCCACCGAACCGGCCGAAGCGCACGATCAGGGGAGCGACGGGGTACAGCTCAAGCCGCTGCAAAGCGGCACCGGCCGCATGGTGCATGGCGAACTGGAGGGGCAGGTTCCCAAGACCGTTACCCCGGTGGGCATGTTCGGCAAGGCGGTGCGGGATGACGACGATACCGGGCCGGACAGCGACATGGAGGGGGTTCAGCTCAAGCCGTTTCAGAGCGGCACCGGTCACATGGTGCACGGTGAACTGGAAGGGCAGATCCCCAAAACCATTACCCCGGTGGGCAGTTTTGCCAAGGCCGTGCGGGACGACGATGGAATCGAGCCGGATTTGTCCGTGGGCATGGAGGAGGATGAAATTCCCGTCGGCCTGATGAGCGATGAGCCCGCCGGTCCGCCCCAGCCGGTGCTGGCCGGTGCCCCTTCCGGCGACGATCCGGGGCTGGATGTGGCCGGAGCCATTGCCCGCGCCCGCGCCGAGCTGCTCGGGTATACCGGGGTTCCCACCGGGCTGGAGAATTCCCGTCCGGCGGACTGGCCGGCTTCCATGTCCGGGGGCGGCATGGCTTCGGTGCAGGCGCCGGCGGCGCCGCCGGTGGCCGTGCCTCCGCACGCGGGGGGTGCTTCCCCTGCCGGCGGCCCCGCCGCCTGGGACCGCCGGGCGCGGGTGGGGCATGTTCCCGCCAGCGTGAGCGGCGCCAATGTGGTGGACCTTTCCCAGTCGAGGGAAATGGCCGAACTGAGCCGCCTGCGCCGCCATTCGGACTACATTCCGGTGGCCGAGGCCGCCTCGCAGCAGGTGGCGCGCGGGCATTTTGCCCGGGCGGTGGAAATGTGGCAAAAATTCCTGCCTTCGGCGGAGGGGCACAACCGTGGCATGGCCATGAACGCCATCGGGGACGTTTACGTGCGCACCGGGGATGTGGCCACCGCCACCGCCCATTTCGAGCAGGCCATCCGGTCGTTCGAGGAATCGGGCTACTACACCAAGGCCGTGGCGGCGCTCAAGAAGATTCGCAAACTGTCTCCGGCGAATGCAAAACTCCACCTGCAACTGGGCGAACTGGCGGCCCGTTGCGGCCGTCTGGGAGATGCGGTGGACGCCTACCTGCACTATGCCCGGCGCATGGTGGACAAGGGCGACGTGTTCGCGGCGCGCGGCATCTTCGACCGCATCCGCATCCTGGATCCGATCAACGCCCGGCACCGCCTGCAACTGGCGGCGGAGCTTCAGGATTTCGGCTTTCTGGATGAGGCGGTGGCCGAGATCATCAACGCGGCCGACATTCTGATGGCCCAGGGGCGCCAGGAGGAGGCGCAACGTCACCTGACGCGCATGATGGATGCGGCGCCCGGCAACGCACCCCTGCAAAAGGCGCTGGAACGGGTGGCCGCGGGGCAGGTTCCGGTGGAGCCGGAAGCCCCGCTGGAAGACGGCCTGTGCCCCACGAACACCGACCTGGAGGGGGACGACGGCTCCTTCTGGCACCGGCCGCTGGAAACGGACGGCGGTCCACCGGCCTGATCTCATGCATTCCCGAAGGGGGGCCGAAAGGCCCCCCTTTTTTTGGTCCGCGCTCACGGGGTGGAGGGTGGTAAAGTCGGGATAGGGGGGAAAGGAACCGCATGCGCGTACGGCTGATATCGGTGGCACTGGCGCTATGGATGGCGGGGGCGTGCATGGCCGCGCCGCGCCCGGCATTCGCCCAGGCGGGCAACTGGGTGCGCCCGGTAACGCCCGAAGACGTGGTGCATGCGGTCCAGTGGGTGGAATATTCCGCGGAACAGGGAATGTCCTGGGCCGAGTACATGCTCGGCACCCTGTATGAAACCGGGCGCGGCGTCACCCGCGATCCGGCCCGCGCCGCCGGATGGTATACCCGTGCCGCCGCCCAGGGCGAAGCCCCGGCGGCCTACCGGCTGGGGCTGCTGTATTACCGGGGCGAGGGGGTGGCGCAAAGCGACGGCACCGCCCTGGAGTGGTTCCGCCACGCGGCGGATCAGGAGCTTTCCGAGGCCCAGGCGGCACTGGGGGACATGTATGCATTCGGGCGCGGGGTCGCTCAGGACGCCGCGATTGCCGTGGGCTGGTGGCGCCAGGCGGCGGACGGGGGCATTGCCGACGCCCGCTTCAACCTGGGCATGGCCGCCGCCTACGGGCGGGGGCTGGAGGTCGATCCCCGGCGCGCGGGCGAGTGGCTGTACGCCGCGGCCCTGCACTTCATGCAACAGGGCCAGCCGGATCAGGTGGCGCGCTGCCTTCAGGCCATGCGTCAGGCAGTGCCGGATCATCCGCTCACCGCGCAACTGGCCGACCGCCTGAGTGCCCCGGAAACACCCTGAAAAAACATCGCAACAGGCTGTAATTAAACAATAATTCCAGATTTTTCCGGGGGGGGTGGAAGGCGGGCAAAAAAAAGCGGACTCCCGGAGAGGGGTGGGAGTCCGCTTTCTGGTGTGTGGGTACACACGCATTGGAGACGGGCACACGCCGCCAGTCTTGGGGGCCCCGGGGTCGGCGGAACGGCGGAGGGGACATCCTGCCCGTGCCATTGGCACCAAAAAAGGGGTACGCGACTCCAGCCCGTCTCCGGCCCATCGGAGCACGCGTCATCCCATATCGCCACTCCCATTTTGGAGCGCGCCTTGGTACCGCAGTCAGGGACTTCTCCGTCCCGCCGGCCACCCGGGGCCAGTCAAGCCACAAACACACGCTTGGCGGATGTCCACAACCTAGCAAGTCCCGCGCCGAAGCGGGGAATTCCTGTTTTATTTTTGTAACATTTTGTTTATTTGTTGGTTTTAATCACGTCCGGTGGACGGGCTCTGGAGCGGGCATCTGTGGAGTGGGAAGAAAAGTTCTCACTTAGCGAAATGGAGTACGAAATGACGTGGTTTTGCGGTGGATTTTGGTAATTGTAAAATTTCCACCTAACATTTAAAATGTGTTTGTAATCACGTAACAGAACAGTTAAAGTGTTGCTTGTTCGCATGACGACGGGCAAGGCCTGTCCGCCAACCCGGAGGTTGGCGCGTGCATGTGGCAATGGGCTTGGGGACCCATGGGGGGAGGTTCCAACAACTGTGCGGCGGCGGACCGGGGCGGTTGCGCGATACCCCCCCACCCACCTCGCGGACGGCCCAATGGCCGCCGCCGCACTCTTCCCCGCCCCACTTTCCACAGTCGGTTATCCACAGACACTTCCGGCCGGGCATTTCCGGCACCAGGCGTTTCGCAACCGGGCGAAATGGGGGTGTTTTCGTGGTTTGGGAGGCAACGGGGGCCTGAAACGGGAAAAGGGAGCGACCCGGCCGTGTGTGGCCGGGTGCGCTCCCTTCGCTTCCCCTCGCTTTGACCCCCCGTTTTTCGACCGCCCGTCGCGGCCCTGCCCCTCTCGCAGGTGAATGCACGGCGGCGGCCCGACCCCTTCCGACTGGCGGGTGGGGGGGGGAAGCATGACGGAAGGGATCCGACCCCGGAGGGTCGATCGGGTCCGCCACCGGCGTTCACAAGGAACTTTTCGGAATCCGGGCGGGAACCTTGATAGAAAATCTGCAATCAATCGCACATTTCCCGTCCGGGTCGCCTTCGGGCCGCGGTTCCAGGTCGGGCATCGCCAGACGGGGGACGGGGCGGGGCCGTACCCACCCGTGAGCCTGCGGCATGCCGCTCGCCCGTTCCCTTCCCGCGTCCGGTTCATTTCCCGATAAATCCCCCGTGCGGAGATTGCGCGCGCGGGGGGTTCCTGCCGATAAGACACCACCCCCGCCCGCTGCGCGGGGGCGTGATCGGGGAGATGCCGTGGCCACCTTACGCATGCACATCCAGCGCGCCGCGGCGCGTTTTCCCCACCGGGGTCTGGCGCCGCTGATCGCCGGAATCGGCGGGGTGTCGCTGGCCGGCGCGGTGCTGGCGGCGGGGCCCGTGTTGCCGTTCACCCCGGTCGCGGCGCTGGTGCTGCATGCCGCCGCCGCGTTGGCCCTGCCGGGGTTGTGGATGGCCTGGCGCATGGCCCGCCATGCGGATCCCGGCTCCCAGGCCATGAGCGCCGACGGCTGGCTTCAGGTGGTGCTCGGGCAACTGGCGGTGGGCATGGCCGGATGCATCCTGCTGGCCCGCTGGGAGGGGCTGATCGTCCTGCCGTTGATGCTGCCGGGGCTGCTGGCCCTGCGCGCCGCCACCGAACCGCCCCCCACCGCCACCTTTCCGTGGACCCTTGCCAGCCGCCACCGTCTGGCCTGGGTGACCCTGGTGGATATGTACCTTTTGCTGGCGGGCCTCAAGCTGGTGTGGACGGCGGCCACCCCCATCGACGACCTGTTTCTGGGCCCGGCCTGGGCGCTGGCCTCCCTGTGTGTGGTGGCGGCGCTGCGTTTCGGATCGCCCGGGGCGCTGCTGCTTTCGGTTCAGCGCATGGCGGAGGACGACCGGCTGGTGGTGGACGGCCGGGTGTTTGCCCGCGAGCGGGTAACCACCTTGTTGCCGGGGGTGCTGGCGTTTGCCTCCGGCGTGGCCTGGCTGCTGGGTTGGCGCCAGTGGGTGCGCCCGGCGGAGCTGTTCGGGATGCCCCTGTGGCCGCACCTGTTCCTGCCGCTCAACCTGCTGTGGGCGGCGGCCTTGATGGCGGTGGGCGTCGGCCTGTGCCGCACCCGGACGGCGGCACCGCTGGCCGGCATCGGTCTGGCGATTGCCGCGCTGTTTCTGGTGATGGGCCGCCCGTCGCTGTGGACGGCCATCCCCCGTCACCTGGCCGCCTGGACCGGCCTGCCCCCCCAGCCTGAATGGTGGCGCGAGCCCCTGGCGCTGCTGGCGGTGGCGGCGTTGCTGCTGTTCGGCTGGACGGTGGTGGCCCTGGGCGCGGCGTGGGTGCGGTTCCGCGCCATCGATTGCCGCGAACGCCCCGCCGTCACCGGGGAGAGCCGTCCGCCCCTGTTTCCGTACTTCCCCGGCTAGCCCCCGCCCGGAAAGGCGCGGCCCCTCCCTCAATCCCTTCCGAGGTCGCTGTCGGCCACGCCGACACCCGCCGCCCAGCCGCTCGCCCACGCCCACTGAAAATTAAATCCCCCCAGGCGCCCGGTCACGTCCACCACCTCGCCGATGAAATACAGCCCCGGCACGTCGTTGGCCATCATGGTTTTGGACGACAGGGCGCGCGTATCCACCCCGCCCACCGTCACCTCGGCCAGCCGCCAGCCCGCCGTGGAATGGGGAACCACGGTCCAGCGGGTCAGCGCTTCGGCAATCCCGCCGATGGCCTTGTCGGAAAGGCGCGCCAGTTGATCGTCCGCGATCACCGTTTCGCACAGGATCTCCGCGAGCCGCTTGGGCACCTGACCGGACAGCAGGTTGTGCAGCGCCTTTTTCGGGTGGCGGGCCCGTTCGGATTTGAGCCAGTGCCCCACATCCATGCCCGGCAGCAGGTTGATGCTCACCGGGTCGCCGGGGGACCAGTGGCACGAGGCATCCAGCACCGCCGGGCCGGACAGCCCCTTGTGGGTGAACAGCAGGCCGCCGGTAAAGGTCTTGTTTTTGTTCACTGTCACGGCGGCGGTGACGCTCACCCCGGCCAGGGCCTCCCAACGGGCCCGGTCGGGATCGTTAAACACAAACGGCACCAGGCCGGGACGGGGCGGCACCACGGGAATGCCGAACTGCTCCGCGATGCGGTAGCCGAACGGGGTCGCCCCCAGCTTGGGCAGCGACAGCCCGCCGGTGGCGATCACCAGATGGGGCGCGGTGACCGCCCCGCGCGGCAGGGACAGGTGAAACCCGCCATGGTCGGCGCGGCGCACCTCCTGGACGGTCTGATGGGTGCGAATCTCCACTCCCGCGTCCCGGCAGTCCTTCACCAGCATGTCGCGAATGGCCCTGGCCCCCTGGTCGCAGAACAACTGCCCGGCGTCCTTTTCGTTCCAGGTGAGGCCGTGGGCGGTCATGCGCTCGCAAAAATCGTGGGGGGTGAAGCGGGCCAGGGCCGAGCGCACAAAGTGGGGATTGTCGGAAATGAAGTCGGAGGCGGCGGTTTCCAGGTGGGTGAAGTTGCACCGCCCGCCGCCGGAAACCAGAATCTTGGCCCCCGGCTCCCGCCCGTGCTCGAGGATTCCCACCCGCTGGCCGCGGGAGGCGGCGGCGTGCGCGCACATGAGCCCGGCGGCGCCCGCGCCGATCACGATCAGGTCAAATGGGGGGGAACCCTCCTGCATGGGAGGGGAATGGTACACTGGAACCGGGTTTCGCAGGGGGCCGGGGGGCGGCTCAGGTCACGCTGAAATACATTGCCACCAGGCTTTCCACCACCGTCAGCATGTGCGCGTCCAGATTGGAAAACTGGATGCCCATGCCCTCGTTGTCGGTGCGCGCCACCCAGCCGTCGATGATCACCTCCACCGGGGATTCCGCCTCCCACACGATGAACTCGATCCGTACCGGGGTGTCCTCCGGAAAGCGCGCCTTGTTTTCCACATAGGCGCCGCCGCCGCTCAGGTTGCGCACCCAGCCGCGCACCACCTCGCTGCCGTCGGTCAGAAACACCGCCGCGCGCAACGGTACACGCACGTCCATGCGCTGTTCGCGGTTCCAGGGGGTGGTGGCCGGACGTTCCGGCCGCTCTGATTCCGACATGGCTGTGCCTCCACCCCACTTGTCGGTCTGAAAACTCCTTTACTTGATTATAAAACATGCATTTTTGGTCGATGTTGGCACCCTGACCCGGGAGAATTGCAGGCGTTTCAAATTCGAAAAAATGCCGCGTGCACCCGTGCAACGTGCATGCTATGCTCAGTTTTTCAAGGGAAACAGGCACCCGCCCTTCGCACCGGGGACGTGGAATGGGGGGCGGATCCGGGAACATCAGGGAATTGGCCGCGCGTCCCGGCCAGATACAATACGCCATGCCGGATGCACGCAAACAGGCGTTTTTAAAGCGCCTGGAAGAGATCAAGCGGAATTTCCACGAGCAACTCCCGGAGCGGGTGCGCCAGATCGAGCGGGATTGGGAAGTGGTCGCGGTGGGGCAGGCCGACCCCGCCCTGCTGGGGGAGCTGTATCGAAACGTGCACGGGCTGGCCGGGGCGGGGGGCAGCTTTGGCGCCGACGGGGTCAGCTCCGCCGCGCGGGAACTGGAACTGGTGCTCAAGGGGCTGGTGGACGAAGACCGCCCCCCCACCGACGAAGAGCGCGATCAGGTGCCGCCGCTGATTGCCCTGCTGGCCGCCCAGGCCCTGGGCGAAACCGAAGGCGTGGCCGCCTTCACCGCCGAACTCACCGAGCGGGGCAAGCGGCTGGTCTATCTGGTGGATGACGACGGCCTGCTGGCCGCCAAGCTGGCCGCCACCCTCACCAGCCACGGCTACGAAGTGCAGTCCTTCGAATCCACCCCCGACCTGCTGGCCGCATGCCGCGCGGAAACCCCCAAGGCCATCGTTACCGACATGGTGTTCCCGGAAGGGGGCACCGCGGGGGCGCGGGTGGTGGACGAGTTGCGGGGCAAGGTGTACCCCATGCCGCCGGTGGTGCTGATTTCCGTGCGCGGCGACATGGAGGCGCGGCTGGCGGCGGTGCGCTCCGGGGTGGACCGCTACCTGACCAAGCCGGTCACCGGCAGGCAACTGGCCGCCGCGCTGGACAGCCTGACCGGGCGCACGCCGGACCGCCCCTACCGGGTGCTGGTGGTGGACGATCAGGAGAGTCTGGCCTCCTTCTATACCGAGGTGCTCAAGGGCGCCGGCATGGAGGTGGAGACCGTCACCAGCGCCTTGCTGGGGCTGGAGGCGGTGGAGCGGTTCCGGCCGGAGCTGGTGCTCACCGACGTCTACATGCCGGGCTGCACCGGCCTGGAACTGGCCGCGGTGCTGCGCCAGGACGATCGCTGGTCGCGCATGCCCATCGTGTTCCTGTCCACCGAGCACAACCTGGACCGGCAGATGGCCGCCATGAATCTGGGCGGTGACGAGTTTCTGACCAAGCCGGTGACCCCGGCCCACCTGGTTTCGGCCCTGTCGGCGCGCCTCAAGCGGGCCCGCCACATGGCCCACCTGAGCGATGACCTGCGCGCGGCCCTCACCGAAAGCCGCCAGCGGCTGGAGGCGGTCAGCCGCCACTGCATGGTGGTCACCGCCGACGGCGACGGCACGGTCACCTCGGTGAACCGGCGTTTCGAGGCCGTGTCCGGGCGGCGGGCGGAAGCCCTGGTGGGCAGCCCCCTGTCGGAACTGTTCGGCCAGGGGTTTACCGCCATGTGGGCCCATGCCGGGCAGGGGCAGACCTGGAACGGCGAGGTGGAGGCCCTTCCCGGCGAAACCCCGTTTGTGCTGCACGCCACCCTGGTGCCGCACCTGGACCGCACCGGCTCCCCGCACCAGTACATGCTGATCGCCACCGACGTGACCGAACACCGTCAGGCCGAGGCGGGCGCCATTCAGGCCAACCGCGCCAAGAGCGAATTCCTGTCGCGCATGAGCCACGAACTGCGCACCCCGCTGAACGCCATTCTCGGGTTTTCGCAACTGCTGGAAATCGACCCGGAAGTGCCCGACGGGCCCCGGCAGGCGGTGTCGGAGATTACCCAGGCGGGCAGCCACCTGCTGGACCTGATCAACGACGTGCTCGACCTGTCGCGCATTGAAGCCGGCAACCTGAACCTGCGCATGGGGCCGGTGCCCTTGGAACCGCTGCTGGCGGCGGCCATCACCCTGGTGCAACCGCTGGCCGACCGGTATCAGGTTCACATCCATGCGGAGCCGCTGCCGGACCCGGAGGCCACCGTCCGCGCCGACCCGGTGCGGGTGCGTCAGGTTCTGGTGAATCTGCTGTCCAACGCGGTCAAGTACAACCGGCCCGAAGGCTCCGCCACCGTGCGGGTGACGGAGGCGTCGGGCCACTGGCGGGTGGAGGTCATCGATACCGGCCAGGGCATTCCCAAGCATCGGGAGGCGCTCCTGTTCGAGCCGTTCGAGCGGCTGGGGGCGGAGGACAGCGCCGTGGAGGGAACCGGCATCGGCCTGAATATCGTGCGCCATCTGGTGGGCGACATGGGCGGCGAGTTGGGGTATGAATCCACCGAAGGGCAGGGCAGTTCCTTCTGGTTTACCCTCCCGGCCACCTCCCCGCTAAGCCGCCAGGACGGAGATCAGGCCCAGGTGGCCGCCGAAGTTGCCGGGGCCGCTCCGGAGCCGGTGGAAACCGGTGCCCCGCGCACGGTGCTGTACATCGAGGACAACCCGGCCAACCTGCGGCTGGTGAGCGAACTCATGGGGCGCCGCCCGGAGCTCACCCTGCTCACCGCCAGCCAGCCGGAGGAGGGCATCGAACTGGCCCGTACCCACCGGCCGGCGCTGGTGCTGCTGGACATCGGCCTGCCGGGCATGGACGGCTTCGAGGTGCTGCGCAGGCTGCGCAAGGAGGACGCCACGCGGAACATTCCGGTGGTGGCCGTCACCGGCAACGCCATGCCCGCCGACCGGGAGCGGGGTGAACAGGCCGGGTTTGACGACTATCTGGTCAAGCCGTTCCGGCTCAACACCTTTTACGCCACCCTCAACCAGCACCTGAACAACGACATGCCGGAGACCCCGTGACCGACGCGCCGGAGACGCCGATTCCCCCCTCCACCGACCCGCTCCACCCGCTGCCGCCGTTTGCCGGCCGCACGCACCTGTCGGGCTTTCTGGCCGCCACGGCGGTACCCGTGCTGCTGCTGGCGGCGCTGGCCTCCTACCTGATCGGCGGCCTGCTGGACGACCTGGAGCATTCCCGTGGCGAGCGGAGGGGGCTGCACATCGCCCACGCCCTGTACCACGTGATGGGGCGTTTTCAGGAACTGCGCGGGCTGGAATTGATGTACGACAGCGGGTCACGCGGGGTGGAGGAACAGATCCGCGGGGCGCAGGAGGAACTCGCCGCCGCGCTGGATGAACTGGCGGACGATGCGGCCACGGCGGAGTTCGGCATCCGGGTCGAGATCGAGGAGTTGCAGCGGCACAACGTGCCGGAGTTCGGGGCCACCAAGGGCAACACCCCGGATACCGGCAAGCGGCATTACGCCCTGCTGTCGGAGGCCATTGCCGAGGTCCGGGTGGCGCAGGCGCTGGTGGCCGACCGCTCCGGGCTGATCCTGCCGCGGGAACTGGACGGCCGCTATCTGGTGGACCTGGCCGTGTACCGGCTGGGAGAATTTTCCGACTCCGTGGGTGAAACCCGCGCCATCGCCGCCGGGATTCTGGCCACCGGGCGGGTGACCCCTCCCGATCTGGCCACCCTGCACGGGCTCACCGCCCGCATGGAGGGGGCGCTGGATCAGGTGCGCCACGACATGGATGTGGTCACCGCCACCGCCCCGCATCTGGCGGACGTGTTCCGTCCGTTCCGTGTGCAGATCGAGCGCCGCTCCGAGCTCTTTTCCAAAGAACTGGGCCGGGTGGAGGCGGGGATGCCGGGCATCCCCATGGAGCGCCTGTTCGAGCTTTCCACCCCCATCCTCGCCATCACCGAAGTGCTGCACGACCGCGCGGTCGACCTGATGGACGGCATTCTCGCCCACCGGGAGGCGGAACTGCGGGGCAACGTTCAGGCGGTGGTGGCGGCGGCCGGGGTCATCGCCCTGGTGATGATCCTGCTGATCACCTTTTATTACCGCACCAACCAGCGCAGCGTCCGGCAACGGGACGAAACCATCCACCTGCTGGACGTGATCGGGTCGGCGCAAACCGAATTCATCAACCGCAAACACCCCCAGGAGGCCTTCGACCTGCTGCTGACCGGGCTGCTGGACCTGACGGAAAGCGAATACGGTTTCATCGGCGAGGTGCTGCACGGGGACGATGGCAATCCGTATCTGAAGTCCCGCGCCATCACCAACATCGCCTGGAATGAGGAGACCCGCCGCTTTTACGATCAGGAAGCCCCCAGGGGGCTGGAGTTTTTCAACCTGAAAACCCTGTTTGGCGCGGTGATGACCAGCGGGGAGCCGGTGGTGACCAACGATCCGGCCAACGACCCGCGCCGGGGGGGGCTGCCGGAGGGGCACCCGGACCTGAACGCCTTTCTGGGGGTGCCGATCTACAAGGGCGCCGAACTGATCGGCATGGCGGGCATCGCCAACCGGCCGGGCGGGTATTCGCGGGCGATGATCGCCGGCCTGCGTCCCTACCTGTCCACCTGCGCCCACCTGATTTCCGCCCACCGCACCGAACGGGCGGTGGCCGACAGCGACGAGCGTCACCGGGCGGTGATCACCACCATGGTGGACGCGGTGGTGGTGATCGACGACATGGGCACCATCGAGCGCTTCAACCCGGCGGCGGAGCGCATGTTCGGCTATGCGGCGCGGGAGGTCATCGGCCAGAACGTCAACATCCTGATGCCGGAGCCGTACCACTCGGAGCACGACGGCTACCTTGAGCGGTACAACACCACCGGCGACGCGCGCATCCTCGGCATCGGCCGCGAGGTGTCCGGACGCCGCAAGGACGGCAGCGTGTTCCCGCTGGATCTGGCGGTGAACCAGATGGAGGTGGCCGGCAGCCGCATGTATGTGGGCATCCTGCGCGACATTTCGGAGCGCAAGCGCATGGAGGCCATGAAGGGTGAGTTCATCTCCACCGTCAGCCACGAGTTGCGCACCCCGCTCACCTCCATTCGCGGCGCGCTGGGCCTGCTGCGCGGCGGAGCGGCGGGCCCCATTCCCGACAAGGCGGCGGAGCTGCTGGGCATCGCCCACAACAACACCGAACGGCTGCTGCTGCTGATCAACGACATTCTGGACATCGACAAGATTGAGTCCGGCAACATGCCGTTCCGCTTTGTGCCGACCGAACTGGCCGCGTTCATCCAGGAGGCGGTCACCTCCCATGAGGGGTATGCCCAGCAGCACGGGGTCACGTTTTCCATCACCGGGGTGGACACCGGGCTGGCGGTCAACGCCGATCCGGACCGGATGATGCAGGTGCTGGCCAACCTGCTCTCCAACGCCGCCAAGTTTTCACCGGAAGGGGGCGTGGTGGAGGTCAGCGCCCGGCGGCGAAATGGCATGGTGCGCATCTGCGTGACCGACAGCGGCCCCGGCATCCCGGAGGAATTCCAGGCCCGCGTGTTCGAAAAGTTCACCCAGTCCGACGCCACCGATACCCGCGTGTCCGGCGGCACCGGCCTGGGCCTGAGCATCGCCCGCGCCATCGTGGAAAAACACGGGGGCACCATCGGTTTTTCCACCGTGGTCGGGGCGGGCACCACCTTCCATGTGGACCTGCCCGAAGTGGGCGATTCCAGTCCCTCCCGTCCGCAGGGGGAACCGTCGGTGGATGAACGGTCCTCGGTACTGATCGTGGAGGACGACGCGGACGTGGCGCGCATCATCAGCCGGATGCTCGCCACCGACGGCGTGCGCAGCGACGTGGCCACCAGCGGCGAGGCAGGCCTGAAGATGCTGGAGCGCCACCCGTACAAGGTCATCACCCTGGACCTGCGGCTGCCCGGCATGAGCGGGGTGGAGTTCATCAACGCGCTGCGCCGCAAGCCACACACCCGCCGGGTGCCGGTGGTGGTGGTTTCCGCCTATGCCGGCACCGCCCAGGGGGAACTGGAGGGGGGTGCGGCGGATATCTTCGACTGGCTGGAAAAGCCCATCGACGAAACCCGCCTGCTGCTGGCGGTGCGCGAGGCGGGGCAGGGGGGAACGGCCCGCGTGCTGCACGTGGAGGACGAGCCGGACGTGCGCCGGGTGGTATCCCTGCTGCTGGAGGGCAAGGCCACGGTCCGCGCGGCGGCCACCCTGGCCGAGGCCCGAAAGGCGCTGGCGGAGGATGCCTTCGACCTGATTCTGCTGGATCAGGGGCTGCCGGACGGAAACGGGGTGGATCTGCTGGAGGACGTGCAGAAGCTGACCGCCGATAAACCCCGCGTGGTGGTGTTTTCCGCCCTGGAGGTCACCCGCGAAACCCAGGAGCGGGTGGACGCGGTGCTGATGAAATCCACCACCAGCAACGCGCGCCTGTTTGATACAATCAAGGCCTATCTGTAAGAACGTGTTTGCAAACTACCGGGGGGGGAACCGGGAAGCACCATGTCCGACCTGAATCGCATTTTGTACGTGGAAGACGAGGCGGACATCCGCACCGTGGCCCAACTGGCGCTGGAGAGTGTGGGGGGCTTTCAGGTGATGGCCTGCCCCGGCGGCAAGGAAGCGGTGGCCGCCGCGCCGCAATTCGCCCCGGACCTGATTGTGCTGGATGTGATGATGCCCGGCATGGACGGCCCCACCACCCTGGCCGAACTGCGCAAGCTGGATGGCCTGGAAAAAACCCCGGTGGTGTTCATGACCGCCAAGGTGCAGCCGCCGGAAATCGATTTTTACAAGTCGCTGGGGGCGGTGGAGGTGATCGTCAAGCCGTTCGATCCCATGGCCCTGTCCGATCAGGTGCGCGCCGCCTGGCGCACCGCCACCGGCGCTTGATTGCCCTGATCCAGCGCACCAGCGGCGCCACCCTGTGCATCGCCGGAGACGAAACCGCCCGCATCGGCCCGGGCCTGGTGGCGCTGATCGGCGTGGTCAAATCCGACACCGAAGCCAATGCCCGCCGCCTGGCGGAGCGGGTGCGCACCTACCGGGTGTTCCCCGATGCGGACGGGCGCATGAACCGCAGCCTGGCCGACACCGGCGGCGGGCTGCTGCTGGTGCCCAACTTCACCCTGGCGGCGGATACGGACAAGGGCACCCGCGCCGGGTTCTCCACCGGCGCGCCGCCGGAGGCGGCGGAACAGCTGTTCAACCAGCTGGTCCATCATGCGCGCGCCGCCCACGGTGAAGTGCAGTGCGGCGTGTTCGGCGCCCATATGCAGATCACCCTCACCAACGACGGCCCGGTGACCTTCTGGCTGGAGGGGTAGGCGCGTGCAAGTCTTCTGTGTCTGGCGTCGTTTGATCGCAAGGGAACACAAGATTGGCGCTAAACGCCTATTGACTTCAGCAAATCGGTGATTAAACAACAAGGAGCGGGATGAAAATATCAGCAGATAGGGTGCGATAAAAAGGTTGAGGATTCGATTCCCTCCCCGCTCCAGACGTTATTAGGCCCAAGAGAGTCAATATTTAGGCGGAGGTGCCACCGTGAGTAGTGGAGCGGATCCCACCAGTAAAATTCTGGAATGGGCGGCGAAACAGGATTTGTGGTTGCAAGATGCGTTGCGCCGCCTCACCCAAACCCGGACGCTATCGGAAACTGATCGGGCCGACATTTTGCAAATGGTCAAGGCACGGCACGATCTGGTCAAACCGGAAAGTGCTCCGAAAGCCGTGCCTATTAGCCTGGATCACCTCACCGATTCGGCCGAGCACCCGGACACCCTCCACCTCAAGTCGCTTGGCAACATACAACACGCAAACAACCTTGCCCCCGGACAAATTCTGCCCTTTTGTTCCACCCTTACGGTTGTTTACGGAGAGAACGCCAGCGGCAAGTCGGGTTACGCTCGGATTATCAAGAATGCGGCTGGGGCGCGGGGGTGGGAAAATCACCCTGTTCTTGGGAATGTATTCGAGATGGATGAGGATGTCCCCCCTTCCCCACAGGCGACCTTTGTCGTGCGTTTCGGTGACGCCGAACCAATAAATCTGCCCTGGATAGACCATGCGATTCTACCGGATATGAAACGAGTACGGGTTTTTGACACCCGGACCGCAACGATCTATGTCGGTTCAGAATCAGAACTCGCATTCGAACCGTTCGGGCTGGACCTTTTAGAGTCGCTGACGGGAGAACTGAACCTGATCAGGGAACACCTGGGGGGTGAAATCCAAACGGAGGAGAAAAACTGTATCAGGCTCGTCGATTCCCTTCCAAAGGTGGGAACCGCCGCAGACTTTGTACAAGGACTGACCTCCCAGACTACCGCGGCACAAATTGCGGCAGCTACAGCCTGGACCGAAGAAAAGGACGAACAGAGACTCTGCGAGGTCAAAAACCTGATTGAACAGGCCGGGTCTGTGGCGCGGGGACTGCGCAACCAAAAGGCCCGCTGTGTGGTTTTGCTTGCTCGGGTCAAGGCGTTGGAGACCTTTCTTTCCGAAAACTGGGCAGCCACCTTGCAGGAACTTGTGACCGACGCAGTCACCAAGCGTCAGGCAGCAGTCGAATTGTCCACGGAGGCATTCGGGAGGGAACCGCTACCAGGTGTTGGGGGAATCCCATGGCGGATCATGTGGGACGCGGCGGTGGATTATCACAAGGGGGCGGCCTACCCGGACCGCGAATTTCCTGTCACAGAGGGGGACGATGCTTTCTGCCTTCTGTGTCAGCAACCTCTGGGTGAGCCAGCGCGGCAGCGATTCCAGCGATTCCACGACCATGTCGCTGGCGTCATTGCGCGTCAATCCCAAGAGGCGGAGCGAAAGTATCAGACTGCGTTGGACACCCTAGGGGAACTCTCCCCAGGGATCACGGCTGACGATATTGCCTTGTTTGACGATGTGGGGAAGGACAATCTGGCTCTGGCTGACGCCCTCAACAAATTCTTTCTCGCGGCAGGGAATCGGAAGAGTGGGCTTGAGCGTGCACTGCAGACGCAAGATTTTACTAACCTGGAGGGTGTCCCCTCCCAAGTTTCTGCGGGGTTGTCCACCTATATTAACGACTTGGAGAAGAGAGCTACGGTTGCGGACGGTGCGGTCAAGCCGGAGGAACAACAGAAGCTACTCGACGAGCACAACGAGCTGGCAGGACGAAAGGCCCTGAAAGGCCACATCACCACCATTAAGGGGGTAGTGAAAGGCAAGCGGGCGGTTGCTTCCCTTAACGTATGCCACGCGGCACTGAAAACCAACGCTATATCCAAGGAGAAAGGCAGGCTCAGGGAGCTTCTGGTAGACACAGAATTTAATACCAAGCTTAAAGGGGAATTGAAGGAACTCGAGGTACGGCAGAACGTCAAACTCGGTTTCCGGTCACCAAAGGACGGAACCAAGCAATATACCCAGTTCCAGGGTGCAAAGGTAAAACCAAAAGAAATGGAGGACGTGCTTAGCGAGGGAGAGTTCCGCGCCGTGGCGCTTGCGTGCTTCCTGGCGGAGGCTGGTCAAGTCCCCGGTAACGCTCCGCTGGTGATCGACGATCCAGTATCATCACTCGACCATGAGCGACGGAAGCTGGTAGCGAGGCGCTTGGCGCGGGAGGCGAAAGACCGCCAAGTGATTGTCTTCACCCACGATCTAGCTTTTTATAACGATCTGGCGGATGCGGCGGGTGAGCTACAAGTGCCGTGGAAGCAGGTGGAGGTAACCAATTCACCCGAGGGATATGGGTATGTGCGCGCAGACGAAGTCCCCTGGGAGAGGCAATCTGTTACAACTCGCCTCAAAAAACTCGAGGATGATCTGCCCCGCTTGGAGGCCTTGTATAACAGTGGTGACTCAAGCTACGCAGAGCAGTCCGAGCATTTCTGCGTTCAGTTGCGAAAGACTTGGGAGCGGTTTGTCGAAGCGGATGTCCTTAACGGTGTGGTAACCCGATTTGGGTACGAAATTAAAACCCTAAGCCTCAAACGAGCGGTGGTGACCGACGATCTGTACGAGAAGATATTTTGGGGGGTGAAGCGCGTGAACCCGGGGGCCCATGACGGTGCACCGGCTGCCAAGCCGCCCCCCCTCAAGCCGACTGAGTTGAAAGAGTGCATCGCCAGCCTGCGGCAGTTGCGGGAGGATACAAAACAAGCCGCGAAAAAAATGGAAGAGGAGCGGAAAAAGAGGGAGAACCCACCGAAAGCGAAGGACTGATGGCAACGAGGGTAGGCGCTACCGGGGCCGGCAGATGAACCGGTAGCCCGCTGCAGATTCGATCTCCCAGCAACCGGATTCGAGAATCGCCGCCCTTGCGGCCTTCGGGGACAAATGCCCACTGTCGGCGAGGAGCACGCCGTCCGGCTTCAGGATGCGGTGCATCTCGCGGTAATACAGGTCGCGGCGGGTGACCATGTGCACCACGTCGAAGGAGATCACCACATCCGCCACCCGGTCCGGCAGGTCGCAGTGCTGGTCGGTCACCAGCGCGGTGCGGACGTTGCTCAATCCCTCGCGCCGGACACGCGCCCGGACATCCGCGAGGGCCAGTTCGTGCACGTCCGCGGCGTATACGGTTCCCGCATCCCCCACCGCACGCGCCAGCGCGGGGATGAACCGGCCGGGGCCGCAGCCGTAATCCACCACCGTCATGCCGGGTTTCAGGCCCATCTCCGCCACCTGCGCGGCGGCCCGGTTCACGCGGTCCACCCCCCGGGTGAGCAGGAAGGCCATCACCCGATACAGGGGCGCGGGCAGGCGGTCTACGCGGGCGTGGATCAGGGTGTCCAGGTTCACGATTCCAGCGCCCCCTGGCAGACCACGCAGAACGGCGTTTCCGGACGGGCGGACAGGCGTGGAAAGCCGACCGGCTCGCCGCATTCCCGGCATGCGCCGTACTCGCCGTCGTCCATGCGGGCCAGGGCCAGTTTCACCTGCGCCAGCTGGCGTTCGTAGTTGGCGCGCCCGGCGGCGCTCATCTGCTGTTGCTGAATGGCGTCCATGCGGCTCAGGCGGCCAATGGGAAGGCCCAGGTCCACCGGTTTGGCGTCGTCGGCGGTGGCCCGCAGCCGGGCTTCCAGTTCGGCCCGCAAGCGGGTCAGCCGCTCCCCCAGGGTGGCCCGTTGCGGTTCGCTCAGTTCTTCGGCCATGGCCCCGTTCCCCTTTCTTCGCAGCCCCGATTCACGGGCTTCGGAGAAGGGTAACAGGAATCGGGGCGTCCCGCGCCGGGCGGCATGGCACCAGAGAAAGCCCCCCCCGAGACCGCTCCCCCCTGCGGCCTCTTTGGGGCCCCCA
>Ga0224496_10000334_pt1 | contig 33894 bp, 31 predicted proteins | sample SF_Jul11_sed_USG_2_FD_168127 | JGI IMG/M metagenome (GOLD analysis project Ga0224496, IMG submission 168127) | Sediment microbial communities from San Francisco Bay, California, United States - SF_Jul11_sed_USGS_8_1 | ecosystem: Environmental > Aquatic > Marine > Sediment | place: USA...
AACATTATCTTCTCCAGCTATAATGTCGGCGACAGGTTGACTATCTGCTACAGCAATAGTTAAGTTAGAAGTAAGTGATGGGGATGTACCTTGAACAAAAATAGTTAAGTTGTCAGTCTCATTGATAGTAGCATAGCCACTTCCATCAGCTTTACGAGCATTAGAAAGAGGAATAGCCCAACTACCTGAAGACTTAACAAGAGAAGACATTTCTCCTACGCCTGGAAGAGTAACATACACAATAGCACCATTTTCAGGGCTACCAGATTTATTCAGGACATTTCCGTAAGCAGTTTTTGCAGCAGAAGGAGCTCCTCCACGAGCAGCAGTCTTAACGGTAAATGGAGACCCATTATCATCATAAGAAGCATTAGAGCCTGTACCTAAAACATAATAGTAAGCAGTACTAGGTTTTAAACCTCTTACAGTAATATGGTGTAATTTATAATCACCGACTGTTCCTGATAATTGATCTCTATCATCTCCTGTTTGGGACTTAATAGTCTTTGAATCAGTACCATACTTAATGTATCCAGGAGTAGCTGCAGAGGTGTAAAAAGAAACTGTAAACCCTGCATCAGTCACATTGGTTAATTTAATCTTACTAGGAGTTGTTTCAGGTGTTGCACGAGGTGCAAAAACTCCTGGACCTGTTCCTAAGAAAATAACTCCTACAATAAGACCAACCACAAGAACACCAAGTCCTACCATTGTAGGAATTCTCTTTTTCATCAGTGCTTGTTTATCATTAATTGGTTGCATATTAAAACCTAAAGGGCCAAAATTTACCCTCTACATATAAATCTAGAGAAAAAGTGGCTACTATGCAACGCGAAGATTTTACGAAACATGGCTTTTTTCTTAGTCTAAATAAAATCGACCATCATCGCCAAAACCTTCTACTCCTCTCGGACGAGGTGAGGCTAACGGAGTAGGAGATGTTGTCGTATCTAAATCTTGTCCTTCTAAATCAAAAGTACCATTACCAGAGTCAATCTGAGATTCTAAATTTGATCTTGGAGCAATATTTTGAGTAGTTTTTTCTTGACGAGTGATTATTTGAATCTCCTCTTCTGAAATTTCATTTTGATTACTTTCAATAGGAACTACCTGTTGAATACGACCATCTTTGCTTTTTATTATCTTATAAATTTGAAAAGAGGCTAATTCTTGATCAGAGTAATTTGAACTTTGTTCAATACGATTAATTAACTCTATATTAATTGTTGGACTAAGTGGCGTAGCTAACTCCAATAAATCAGGAGATATTCCACTTTTTCTTTGAGATTTAAATAAACTTCCACTAATCCAAATTAAAACAGTAACAAATGAAAAAATTAGCACATACAATGCTTGCTGTTTGATCTTTAGGTTTGATAGTTTCTTTTTTGCTGGCTTCATTTTGTTTTTTCTCCAAAATATGGAACACTTAAAGTAATTGTAGCTCTTAACTTCTTTTGTCCTCTTTCTTCGCTAGTAGAAAAAATAACTGTATCAGTAACAAAACTTCTTCTATAATTTAGTAAATCTTCAACAAATTGACGAATCTGACTATATTCTCCGCTTAGAGATAAACTGATTGGAAAAGAATTCTTTTTTAATTTAGAAAAAGGTGTTTCTAATCCTACTTCTCGAGGGATTTCTGACACCGATAAACTATCAATTAAGATATCTTGATCACTTGCGATCTTTTCAATAACTTTAATTGAGTGAATAAAATCTGGTGTAGAAGGCAATGCTTGTTCTAAAAGATACAATCTATCTTGAACTTCTAGATAAGAAGTCTGTGCTGTAGATAATGAAGCAATTTTTTGAGTTAACTTTTGATCCAATTCTTTTTTATCCTCAATTTCTTTAACAAGATCTGACATTGTAACTAAGGTAGGTCTAATAGCAAAAACTGCAAAGAAAATAACAGCTCCAACACTTAAAAACAATTCTAATGAAACCTTTGCTACAGGCCGTTGGTAGAATTCATTTAGTGTTTTAGTGACTTGCTGTCTTTTTGTCGGCATTTTATAAGTTATCTATTCCTTGTGATCTATCTAAAATATTTGTTTTTTCAGCTTCTCTTGCTGATTGTGTTACAACTTCTACTTTTCTAGTATTAGCCCTAATGACAAAGTTAAATCCTCCACCTTCATCAGTAGTATTTGACTCAATCTTATCTACAGAAACATTAGAAAAACGATCAGATAACTGAATATTATTAATTATAGTATTTAGAGAGCTTTGTTTGATTGTCTTACCTGAGAAAGAAATTTGATCTGGTCTTAAAACTAATTCATTTAAAACAGTATCTCTAGGGATAATTCTAGTTAATTCAGGGAAAACCTCTGTAATATTGACTTGTTGTTCTAGTAATGAGTATTCTTCAAGAACAGATTGAATTTGTCTAACAGATTCTTCTAAGTCACCATAAGACTCAATCACTGTTTTCTTCTGACTAATAGCATCATTTAAATCTGTGACTTGTCTATCTAAACTAAATCTTGTTACAAAACTTAAAATGACAACTAACTCGGTAAAAATAACAATATAACGACCAATTGATAAAGCCCACTTCAAAATCTGACCAGCAGGAGTGGCAAAGAAAGGATCTTTGGGGATTAAATTAATGTCAAAAGAGACAACCTTTTTTTTCATAGGACAGAGTTATAAACTCATTCTACAAGTTAAAGCTCCTCACCCTCAACACCAGTTTCTAGTAGGACTTCTTCTGACTTGGCTAGGATCTTTCTCCATGGACCAAAATTATTTAATAAATCTACGACAATTTTTAATTCTCTTATCTCAAATAGTGCTGCAAAGTAAAGATAGACAACCATACCAATTGTTCCTGTTGTAATAGATAAGGCAATTAATTCTATTGTTTTTGCAGTATTAAAAACAAGTTCATCCAAGACTCTAAAAGGAAGATAAAGTGATACGGCCATAAAGAAAGCTGAAACTAACATTTTTATTTGCGGGACCCACAAAGCCTTTTGTAATAAGCCACCTACTTTTCTATGTAAGAAAATTAATAAGAAAACCAATTCAGCAAAGGCTGTAATAATAGTAGCAAATGCTAAGCCCATTACTCCCCAGCCAGTGTGAAATACAAAATAGTAACTCAAACAAAAGTAGATGATCAAATCGATACTAGATATTAACAAAGGTGTCTTTGTGTCCTTAAGAGCATAAAATGCTCTATTTAATAAATGTGATAAAGCTTGAGCTGTGATAGAAATAGCTAAAACTGCTACTAACTTACCCAATAGGACAGTTGAAGTCCAAGGAAAACTTCTAGTACCAAATACCAATCGAACTGCTGGAATTCTTAAAATTAACAATAAAACAGTGGCTGGAAATGTTAAAAAAGAAATTTGATTGAGAGATTGCAATACTAACCCAACAAACTTGCCCCTCTCACTTTCTCCTGATTTTTCTGAAAGAAATGGTAAGGAAGCTTGTCCGATAGGAACTCCAAATAATCTAATCGGAACAGTCATTAGTGTCAGTGCATAGAACATTGATAAATAACTAAGTGATCCTAATGAAGTAGTAAAGAAACCAAGAGCCAACTTTCTGACCTCACTAGCTCCAATAGCAAAGACTCTAGGTGGCATTATCTTGAAAAATTGTTTAATTCCAGGATATTTAAAATTCAATGAGAAACTATATTTAAAACCAAGCTTGTACACCAAAGGAATTTGAATAGCTAAATGTAAAAATGATCCTATTACTACACCAACTCCAGCAGAATAAATACCAAGTTGTGAAGAAAATAATAAAACTCCTAAAATAATTCCAAGATTATAAAAAATTGGAGAAAGTGCTGGGATAATAAAACGCTGAAAAGACTGCAATATACCAGTCATAAAATTGGAAATAGCAAAGAAAAACTGGGCTAATAACATCAGCCTTGTTAAATTAACCACTATATCTATTTGTTCTGGCTTTATCTCTGCTCCAGTTCTAAAAACTGTAATTTCTCTGGCAAATATAAAAACAATTACACCTACAACAATAAAAGACAAAAGCAAAATATTCATCATGATAGAACTCATATGAAATGCTTTTTGATAACTTTGTTTCTTTGAGCTAGTAAAGATAGGAATAAAAGCAGCAGAAAGTGCTCCGAGAATAATAAGCTGGAACATCATATCTGGAATTTGAAAAGCTAACCAGAATGCTTCCAAAGCAGACTCAGAATTTTCAATAAAGAAATGATTTAAAATACGCTTAATTAAAAGACCGGCTACAGCAGATAATGAGCTTGCTGCGGTCATAATTGTGGCAGCAGATAGTATAGATGTCTGCTGTTTTTCTAACCACAATGTACTAGGGTTTAAAAATTTAGGAAGCTTAAAAGTCATATTACAATTATATAGTCCAAGAGATATAATACGAAGAGTGAAAAGGCTTAACAAACTGTTACTAGCTCTATTTGTGTTTACTGCTGGTCCTTTTTTATTTCCTCAATCAATCCAAGCAATCGAAGTAAACTGTTCCAATTCTGGGACAATCAATGTTGAAGAATATGTCGCCCCACGTTGTGGCGGTGGTGATTGCCCTGTTGTGGGTGCTTCATCTATTGGCGAAGGATTTGCCTATATTGGTAACGTAACTAACTATGTTGAATGGGTTAGTGATTCAAAATTCAAACAACACTCTAATGATGTTCATTTCCTTTATACAGTAGAAGGTAATGTCATTAAATTTTTAAGAGACACAATCTGGGGAGGTGGCCCAGCTAATGGATTTTTTGCTTGTGATGGGACTAGCCAAGAAGCATTTTATCAAGTCTATGACGCAAACAATAACTGGGGTCGTGGGATTCTGGCAACCTCAATGAGTTGTGGACAAATCTATGAGAGCTCAGGACATATTGAATCTTATGCAAAGGATCCCAGCATGGAAACAAATATGAACGAAGGCCCTTTTAACTCATGTAATGTCCAAGGTCAAACAGGAATTGTCACACCCGGTGCACAGCAACTTATTTTTGAAGGACCTGCTATTTGCAATTCTTTAAACCCAATAGATGTAATTATCACTACTAATTTAGGAGGGGCTGGAGCAGGTGAAGTCTATGTTTACTGTAAAGGTTATGGACTTTGTGCTTGGTATCAATCTATAGATTTTGATGTTGATTCTCCAGCAGATTGGGATGAGACTACCGATGTTTGTGCGCTTGATGCGAGCTCTTCTATTGATAGAGATCCATATTTTGTCGAACCAATAAATGGTATGTATGACTTTGAACTTAATAACTATAAAGATCCAGGGAATTTAATCTTTGATAAAGTCTATGAAGATTTAGTAGCTCAAGGGTATCAGGCATATTGTAGTATTCCAGATCTTAAATATATTGCTTCATCTAACACTAATGAAATAATGCTTGAGGATATTATCGGAATTGCACCAAACGATGTAGGAGGTCCTGCAGAATCAAAACCTGGGAATAGAGTAACTGTCTCAATTGAAGACTATAAACAATTCTTTAGTTACATTGACTCACAAACACCACTTTGGAGAAAAGATGGTATTTTTGTTTTAAAAGATAAAGACTCATTAGAAAATTTCTGGAGTAATAAAAATACTACACCAAGAGAGGGACTTAGAAATGCTGAGTTTTCACCAGCCTTTAGTCTTCTTACCCCAAAAGAACAATGTGTAGAAAAAAAGAAAATCCTTAAAGCAGTTGATAAAAAATGTAGAACCTTAGAAAACTCAGAGACATGTGCTCTGAATATTTCTTATTCTCCTGGTAGCCAAGCGTACTGGGATTTACATAGATCAATAGAACAAAATGGTTTTGAATGTGATTTAATGAACCAGCCTGATGAGAATTTAAGTCCTTCCCAAGTATCCATAAAACATAACTTACTTGATATGCCTTTTGTGTTACCCACTTCGTATCGCTATGCTTTTGTTGTCTATTCTGCTGAACTAAGAGAACCTCGTATTGTAGATTCTCAAAGTGCTATCTGGAGTGAAACCACAAGAAAACCTGGTTTTGACTTCTTAAGATACACTGATAAAGAAGGTAAAACATTAACTGAGCCTAATGCGAAACCTAGAAATGAAGTAAGAATCCTAGCTTTCTTAGTTCCTGATTTTACTACTAATCAAGATGATTTTGAATTTACATACACTCCTCCACCAGAAATAAAATATCCTACTCTAAGTTCAACTGGAGGAACGCCTAGACTACATCAGCCAACTTATGCAAAACCTGATCTTAATTTCAAAGATTCAGTAAAAATAGCCAGAAATGCAATCCAAAAACTTGAAGTTCAAGATGCTTATCTTGCAAAGTGGCGAGCAATAAAAGAAGGGAACCCTATCCTTGATCCATTTAAAAATGATGGAGTGACTTGGTTTACTCCTTTTGAAGGAGAGCCTGATCCCGATAGTGAAGAAGATAAATTAATTGAATGCCTATATTGGCATGGCCAACCCACTATTGGTGCATATAGTTGTGTGGCTCCAATGGAAAAAGCTCTCACTACTTTTGTAAATAGAAGAATTGAAAATCCTGCTGATTGCAATGAAGAAATTATTAAGTGGGAAGAAAATAGAACAATATATTCAGATGCAGGAATCACTAGAGCTGATGCTGGACTTTTCCATCTTTATAATGGATCTGCTGGAGACTTTCTATCTGGCAATGTTCACATCCCAGAAGGAGACACTTCAGTCCATATGCTAGATAACGGGCTATATCCAAATGATGTAGCAAATATCATAGATAACACTGATGATGATAGTGCTGAGCCAATTACTGACTTGAAGAAAAAAGTTTTCTCATTTAGATTCCTTTCACATTATTCATTCTCATCATTCTATGACGGAAACGACCCTCTTTATGGTGGTGAAGAACATCAAAAAAGCCAAGATACACAAGCAGTAATTCACGGATATCTTGTATATCCAGTAGGATATGAGTTAAAAGGAGCTGAAGAAACTTTCCTTCGTGAATTCTTAACTACAGAGCAAATTAAACAATTTGAAGATGAATGGGACTCAGATATTGCAGGTGATGATGTTAGAGATCCTTGGTTCAAAATGGAAAATGTTGATATTGAACTATCTGCAAATACAGCCACACATCCAGAAAAATTCTTATATAAAACAGATAGTGATTGTAGAAGTTCATATAATTCATATGTAGCTAGCGATCCTGACCCACTACAAAGCTATGATGACTTTAAATTATCCTCATGTAGAAAATCTCCTGAGGCCTCTATCAAAATATTTTCCAAAAAAGATCTAGAACCAAGAATATTAGGTGCTAAATTTGGTCTAGTTACAATTAAGTTTCAGCAGGCTTTAAGAGAAATTGGTTCTCCAACATGGGACTACATCACCTCATGTCTAGAGAGTGATACTCCTACTGAAGATTTCTTAACTGGAAGATGTAGTGGAGTTGTTGAAAGAGATGGTATGCAAGATAATGAAGAAGATCCTGATACAGATTATATGAATACAGAATTAATTGTAGATGTAACTACTGACTGTAGTGGTGTTCGTAGATTTGATGGAAGTGTTGGAGCATATGAGCTTCAATTATCAGAATTTTCTTGTACTATTGACGACTCTATTACAGGATCATCAGATAATGCTGTAGAGTATATTGATGATATCCATGGTATAGATGAGTGGACAAATGGTTCTGACAGAATTACTTGTGGTAAAGATTTATATGAAATGGTAGGTTGTACATTCCAAAGTGGAGGAAGACCAACCCTCATTTCTCATGAAGTAGATAGTTCTGGAAAATTTGAAGAAGGCACTGGGACAACAGCTTGTGAGTATGTACAGGATAGAGCAGCAGAGCAGAATGTCAGCCCAAGGCTTGCTCTTTCTATCTGGATTGAAGAAACTGGAGCAAGTGCATATACTTCAGAATCAGGAGGACCAGACTTTGGAGTTTTAAGTCAAAAAACATCTCGCCAAAGCGGAACTATTGAAGATCAGCTAAGACTATTCTTAGGAACAATTAATAGTAATCGTAACATTGCCTATCCAAGATTCTTACTACAATATTCAGGAGAACTACTATATGCTAGTGATGATCCAGACCAAAACTGGAGAGATTGGCAAGTAGGAGATCCTGTCTTATTTTGTAGAAACAGAGCATTTGCCGGAAGACTAAAACATACTTACGAACAACTGGGAAGATTTTAAATCCTTCTTCCTAAGTTATCAGGAAGGTAATCTTTATCTCTCATTGGATTCTGTTCTTGTGAATTGTCTTTATGAACCTTCTTAGACTTATTTTTCTTTTTCTTAGGTAATAGTCTCTTCTCCATTTGAGAATTCAGATCAAACTCATTTTTCTTTATCTTTGCTTTTTCTAAAGCCAACTCAAAAGAAGTCTTTTTTTCTTGTTGAATATCTATTTTCTTTGAAGATAATTGTGGATTAGATTGAGCTACTTTTTTAGGATGAATTCTCCTTGCTCCAGCTCTCAATAATTTAGCAACGCTCTCAAAGGTATCTGCAGATGCGGTAAAAGAAGAAAGATTATTTGTTGCATTCTCTATTGCATAAAGTAAATTTGTTGCAGCCACATTATTTAGTTCTAAGCCTAGCTTTTCAATCAGACTCAAAGTTGTTTCACTCCAGCATGATTTACCAGAAATATCTAATTTAATATCACCAATCTCTGGCTCAAAATTATGTACAGTTACTACGGTAGCATTATCATATACCTCGCTATAGTTAGAATAAAGATGGTCTAATGATTGATATTGATGAACTCCAAAAAGAAAAATAACATCTGCTTGAGCTCCAACGTAATCAAAACTAACAGATTTTGTATCTAAAGGGCTATAACCTTTTTTAGGTTTTACAACTAAGTAAAACTTACCTTTTGTTTCATCAATATGGTAGCTAACCTTATCTACAGATGCTTCATCATAGTCAAAACTGACAGATAAATCTTTGTTACCTAACTTCTGCTTTATTTCATCTTGACCTTGTAAATTAGCAAATGAGAACTCCTCAGGAGAACAGATATTAACTTCTGTCTTTAAATCTTTGAGGGATTGATAAAATGAAATTGCACTCGCAGTCTGATCTATATTTGCATTGGGACCTAAAATAACCAAAGCTGTGTGAGCTTGATCTAAAACAACCTTTAACTGTGAGAGTGATATTTCATTTAACATATTACTTTATATATAACCTATCTTTAATATGTCTGTCTATATCTTTTTTTATTGCTTTACTTTTTAGGATAGCTCTTTTCTCAAATTCTTTCTTTCCTCTACCAAGACCGACATTTAATTTAATCTTATTTCTAACTATCTCAAAACTCAATGGAACAAGTGACCAACCTTTTTTTTCTGTATAGCCAATCATCTCTACGATCTCTTTTTTCTTAAGCAAAAGCTTACGAGTCCTCTTTGGATCGTAATCGGTATTATCTGCAAACTTATATGGAGTTATTTGAGCATTAAGTAAAAAGACTTCTCCTCCTACCACTTTGACATAACTACCAGCCAAACTCCCCGACTTATTTCTTAAACTCTTTACCTCTGCTCCACTAAGAGAGATACCAGCTTGAAAGGTTTTTTGAATTTGATAATCGTGATTAGCTTTTTTATTAATGAGAAGTTTCATGACCTGTATTATAACCCGACCTCAAAAACTAAAGAGCCACTAATCACAATCGCCTTATTTAACGATTCACTAACTACTAGGCCACTAGCAGATGCTAGAGAGATACTCTTAATCTCTTTTATAAAATTACCCTCTTTATCTAAGATAATTAATCTTGAGCTACTTGGTTCTAATATATATAAATTGTTATATTCAGGCTTTGTAAAAACATAAGACTGGTCAGACAATGGCTCTGATAAACCATTAATTTCTAATACAGAACCTTCACCTCCACTAAGCTTGAAAATTTGACCTAATTTAATTGACAACCAAATATCTCCATCAACTGCCATAGAACTAATTAGATCAAATTCTAACTCTTTGGCAGACTTAACCCATCTGATTGGATCTGAATATTCTGAATTTGAAGAATCATAACTGTACTTATATATATTCCTTTGTTCTTGATTTAAAACATAAACATTATCATTAAAAACACTGAGATATTTTGCTTCTTTATTTGATTTTCCTTCATCAATGACTCTCTCTATTCCTTCACTTGTGAAACTCTTTTTGTGTACTCCCCCTCCAAGTAAATATATATTTTCTTCATTTACTGCAATGTCTTTAATATTCTCTAAGTCACCTAGTTCTATAACTTCAACTTTTTTATTTCCCAATTCTAATGTAATAATTTTCTTTTTATCTTTATCTAAAAAGTAAGCAATCTCTCCAACTAACTTTGCTTTACTAGCAATAAAATCAGATTCGACCAGTTGAAAATCAAAAAAGACATCTAGTTCATTAAAAACTTCTTTACCAGAAATTGAATCATAATATTCTTTTACAATAGATAAGTGATCAATAATATATTCTTGACCAAATTTTTTCTTTGAAAAAGCTTTTTCTTTAGATTCAAGATTATCTATTATCCCTTCAATTATTTCTCTAGATTTAATTGGGTCTTCCTCTACATCTTTCTTAATTTCTTCAAATTCAGCTAACAACGGTGATAATTCATTGGTCGCCTCTCTGACTTGAGCATCTACACTTAGTTTAAAAATTAGGGATGGAATAGAAACTAATAGAATAACTATTATTCCTAAGACCAATACTCTCATTCTTTTCTTGGCTATCTTAGAACTATCATCAACATAAACTTCATTTGAGAATAATTGCCTTAAAAATTTAAATATCTTTAATAATAATAAATATATAAAGCGTAAGACTTTTTTAAATAAACCTAGTATTAATAATACTAAGCTAATCAATTTTTTCTTATCAAATTTTATTTTTTTCTTACCTGATTGTGCTTCAAAAATTGGTTTGTCTTGTTGTAGTTCTTTTGTGTGTGAAATATTTCCAGACTCATCTAAATTATCATCCATAAACTCAATTGTAGGTTCCTCATCAGCACTAATATTAGAAAATTTATCTTTAGATCCATTACTATATCCCTCTGGTAAATCAGACAAAAAGGCCATTGCAACTAATGAGGAATTTTCTAAATTCTGAACTCCTGGCACGATTGAAGCAACTGTTGTATCAGCATCTAAACCTTGTGATAACTTTTGAAATATTTCTCCTTTAAATTCTAAAGATGAATTTGTAGCAAGAACAAAGATGTCTTCAGGAATTTTCTTTCCTTCAATAACTTTAATTTGATCTTCTGCATAAAGAATACTACCAACTTTTCCATTTCTTTTTAAAAGAAGAGACCCGTTATATGCAGCAAAGATAGTTTGAGATGAGGTTAGAAAACTAGCAGATAGTTCTAAATGACAATCTTTTTCAGATACAAACCTAACAATTCTCTTCATGAGAGAATATACAGCAGTTGCAGAATCAGGAGAATTACTTTTGATTAGATCTACTAGATCTCTACCGACATTGCCGGCTTGAGAACCATAGACCCCAAAAGCACAAATAAACTGACCATCGGAGCTCTGAGTTACCTGAGCCCAACCATTGATCTGAGGCAGGCCAATAATAGGCGTTACTAAAACTTTTTGGATCATTCGGGTTTATTCTACCACGAAGATATTTTAGAGAATAAGCAAAAATAGTAGTCCTACCAATCCAACTACAATTAAGTGACCATACCCAATGGTAAGCACTACTGGAGAAAATGGAGTAATTAAAGTTTTCTTCATGATATGAATTTGTCTGACAATAATTATGGCAAAAATAAAGTAAAGCAAAACTCCAACTAAGAACATTCCTTTTACCCCCATTAAAAGTAAGCTTGAAAGTGTATCAGCATTTGCTGATTGTGTACCAAAGGCTAAAGTAGTTTGTAACATATTAGTTTACCCTCCCTTCAATCTTTTCTCTCTCTTCTTCTAGCATAAGTTCATTAAGTAGTTTTGTAACTCTTGATGGATGAGGAATACTTTCAAACTCAATCTCTGTCTTTGCTCCTGCTGTCTGGATTTTAATAGATCCATAATCAAACATTGATTGGAGTGCTCCACCTGTAACAGTAGTGACGTCTTCAATCTTGTCAGTTTTTGCTGAAGAAATATCCTTATAAATAAGAGATATAAAATCTACATCAATAATTCTCTCGTCTGTAATAATATAAACACTGAAAAACCATGTTAAGAATACTTCAAGGACAAATCCAAAAGTAATTAAATACCAGAGAACTATGGCAGCAAATTGATAATTACCAGGTAAGAATGAAAACATTCCCACAGCATTTAAAAATGCAGGCATAAATAACATTAGGAATGCGATTAAAAGAGATTTAAATAAAGTAAGTGGATGTCGTCTTAAAACTAAGACTATGTTTTCTGAACTGTCTTGATTATCAAAAGCAACCGAGACTGGTTTTGGCATAAAAGCAGACAACAATCCTGTCGCAGGAGTTTCTGCTCTCATCACTTCAGAATATTCATCTACATGACGGTGACAAGCTTTGTGATCATCATCTATATTGTGCATTGATTCTGTTTCTTTCTTTGAGTCTTTAGTCTTCATACTTGAGTCAAAAACATTGGGCATGGACTCATTATATACTATTATCTTTTCAAAACGGCTAAGAAAGACTCCTGGTTCAGCTCAACTCTACCAAATTGTTTCATTCTTTTCTTACCTTTAGCTTGTTTTTTCAATAACTTTTGACGTCGGGTGACATCACCACCATATAATTTTGCTGTAACATCTTTTCTAAAAGCTTTGATAGTCTCACGAGCGATAATTTTTCCTCCGATAGCAGCTTGAATAGGCAACTCAAACATTTGTCTTGGGACAACTTCTTTAAGCTTCTTAACTAGTCTCTTCCCTTCCTGTTCTGCTTTTTCTTGAACAGTAATTAAACTCAAAGCATCGACTGGTTCCTTATTGAGTAAAATAGAAACTTTAACCGCATCTACTTCTTTATATCCAGATAATTCATATTCTAATGAAGCAAATCCTGATGTAAGTGACTTTAAAGTGTCATGAAAATCAATAATAATCTCAGCCAATGGAATAGAGGCTTTAACTCTCATCCTCACACCGACATTCTTTACTTCTTTTAATTCGCCACGTCGATCTCTAATCATCTGCATAATTGCTCCGTAGTATCTTTCTGGAGTAAAGATCACCGAATTGGTCATCGGCTCTTTGGTCATTTTAATAAAAGTTGGGTCAGGCATCTCAGAAGGAGTATGAATTTCTATTTCTTTACCATTATTATCTGTAATTTTATATGTCACAGTTGGAGCAGTAGCAATCAGGTCTAGAGAAAATTCTCTCTTTAATCTTTCAAGAACAATCTCAGCATGTAAAATTCCAAGGAATCCTACTCTTAAACCATTTCCAAGTGCAGTAGAGTGAGTCCCGGCATAAACAAGAGATGAATCATGAAGAGCAAGCTTTTCCATTGCATCTTGGAGTAGAGTAAATTCATCACCATCAATTGGATAAATCTCCATATAAACCATTGGAGTAGGTAATTTAAACCCTTCTAATGGCTTAATATCATCTCTATTTTTAAACTGAGTAATAGTATCACCAACTTTTAAATTTGAAACGTCTTTAAGACCAGTAGCGACATAGCCTACTTCTCCAGCTTTTAATTCTTTAGTTGGAGTCATCTTTGGCGTAAAAAATCCGACCTCATTAGGCAAAAAACTTTCTCCAGTGGCAAACATTGTTAATTTTTCTTGTTTTAAAACGCCATCTATTACTCTTACGTAAACGATAGCACCCTTATGCTGATCAAATTTTGAAGTTAAAACCATCCCTCTGAGCTTATCTGATTGGCTTGGTTTTGGAGCAGGAATACGATCAATAATTGCATCAAGAAGTTCTTCAACTCCTTGTCCAGTTTTTGCTGAAACAGATAAGATCTCATCTTCTTCAACTCCAAAAGTCTCCATACACTCAAGCATCACTTCCTCTTTATTTACAGAAGGTAAGTCCATTTTGTTAAGTACTGGGATAATTTTAAGATTTAAAGCCTTAGCTTTTTCAAAGTTAGTTAAAGTTTGAGCTTGAATACCTTGAGAAGCATCGACTAAAAGTAATACCCCTTCACAGGCAGCCAAAGAACGGCTGACTTCATAGCCAAAGTCTACATGACCTGGGGTATCAATTAAATTAAAAATATAGCCCTTATAATCCATACGGACTGGGGCTAATTTAATAGTAATACCTCTCTCCCTTTCAATTGGGTTTGAGTCCATTATTCTGTCTTTATAATCTAGGGCTGAAACTGTACCTGTAGTGGCCAAAAAACGATCAGTCAAGGTAGTTTTACCGTGATCGATGTGAGCAATAATAGAAAAGTTGCGAATTTGGTCCATAATATTCAAATACATTATCCAGTTTCAAGAAAGAAAGCTAGAAACTGTAAATGAAATTACTTAGTTGTAACTAACTTGCTAAGTTGTGATTTAACTCTAGCAGCTTTGTTAGGTTCAATAAGATTTTTCTTTTTTGCTTTATCAATAGCAGAGAAAGCCAAACTTAATGTAGCTACTGTTGGGGACTTTTTAAATCCATCAACCATAGTCTTAAGTTTAGATCTTACTCTATTATTAACAACAGTCTTTCTTTGACTGCTTCTTAAAGCTTTTTTGGCGTTCTTTAGTATCGGCATAGGCGACTATTATACTTGAGAAAGATAGTTTTTGCAAAGACAAGATTTGAAAATATAAGTTCTTTGTTGAAAAGCTTAATTTATGCTAGACTTAACTACACAAATAATAATTATAATTTAACCATTATGCCTAAAAGAGTTTTTTGGCCTGCTGCCCTGGTTACTATGGGTTTGATATTTCTAGCTTCAAATCTTGGTTTACTTCCTTTAGCTTTCTGGAACCTATGGCCAATCATCCTGATTGTCGTCGGTCTCGGTGGACTTCTCCTTTCTGATAAAGAAGATTGGGATACTGCTTCTACTCCAAAGACAAAGAGAAAAACAGCAAAGAAAACTACTGTAGCCAAGAAAAAAACAACCCGCAAGAAGAAATAAATATGAATTTCCACATTGCTATTGATGGACCCGTTGCCGCTGGTAAAGGGACTATATCTAGACTAGTTGCAGAACGATTAGGATATCTATATGTAGATACAGGAGCAATGTATCGTATGACTGCTTTGCTTGCCATTAATGCAGGAGTTGATCCTAAAGATGAAGACACTGTTGCAAAGCTTGTTGAAAATTCCAAAATGGAAATGAGAACACCTAGTGAAAATGAGAAAGATGGTCGTCTTTCTACTATTTTTTTAGATGGTGAAGATGTCTCCTGGAAAATCAGAACAGAAAAAGTCAGTCTTGGTGCTTCAAGTGTTGCACAACTTCCAAAAGTAAGAAAAATCTTAGTAAAAAAACAACAAGAAATCGCCAAAGGACAATCTGTCATTATGGAAGGCAGAGATATTACATATAGGGTATTACCTGATGCTGATCTCAAGATATTCTTGACTGGATCTGATGTAGTCAGAACTAAACGTCGTCTAACTCAACTACAGGCAAAAGGTGAAGATGTGACATTTGAAGAGGTCCTAAGAGATCTGATCAAAAGAGATAAGCAAGACATGACTAGAAGCACTGATCCATTAAAAATAGTTGATGATGCAATAGTAATAGACACAAGTGACCTTTCAATTCAACAAGTTGTAGAAATTATTGTTTCAAAAGCAAAAATTATGATTGAAAAGAAAAATAATGCCTAAGTTTTCAAAATCCAAAGAAGAAATACAAGATATTCAAGTTAGAACTGAAAAAATTGAAGCTCAGCAAGAAGAAAAGAGATTAGAACGAGAAGAAAGAAAGAGACAAAAGGATTTAAAAAAACAACGTGAGTTCAGAGAGAAACTGGTAGGACCAATTCTTCTAATCATTACTATAGTTATTACCCTCTTAATTAAAATGTTTTCAGCAAAATAATTTATATATTTTATTATTTAGGATTAGTAAACTGAGCAAAGATTCCATTTTTACAATTATTTGTAGGCTCAGTTCCATAGATAAAATACTCACTAGTAGTACGACAACTCTGACATGGTAGTGTACCTGCTAATGCACAGACATCTTGTTTTAAGATACCAGCCGGTGAAGCAAACTGATGAGGCTCATCTTGACTTAGGTTTAACCTCATAATTTGATTCCAAATTGGAGAAGCTCCAGTAATTCCAGAAGCGACATAGCTCATTGAAGTATTGTCATTATTACCAACCCAAACGGCTACTACTCTGTCACTGGTATACCCAATAGTCCAGTTATCACGAAGGGAATTTGTTGTACCTGTTTTTACCGCCACCTGTTGGTCAGGAATATTAAGGACAGAGTAAAGACCAAAAGCTGGCTTTCTTGCCTCATTATCAGATAAGACATCACTAATTAAAAAAGCTACTCTTGGATCTACTGACTGAAGTGAAAAACAATTTTTACCATTAAGAGCACAATTATTTTTATACAATAGTTTTCCATTTACATCTCTGACTTCCAACAATGGATTTAATTCCATAGTTTTACCTTGATTTGCAAAAGTTCCATAGACTTGGGCCAATTCTGTCATTAAAACTTCGCCACCTCCTAAAGTTAATGACAAGCCAAATCTCTTACGATCTTGCCAAGTAGTCACTCCCATCAGCTCTGCTTTATCTATCATCTTTTCTACTCCCAGTTCTGCTAGTAACTTTACTGCTGGGATATTGTATGAACTGGCCAAAGCTTGTTTGAGAGGAACATTGCCATGGTATTTACCATCATAATTTTTTGGACTATATGGTGGGCTACCCACAACTTGATATGTAATAGGCGTATCTTGAATCGTAGAAATAATACTCTTGCCACTTTCTAGAGCTAAAGCATAAGTAATTGGCTTAATTGAAGATCCTGGTTGTCGTGGTCTTAAAGTTACATTAACTTGACCATCATTTTCAAAATCAAAGTAATCTTTACTTCCAATCATACTTAAAATTTCACCTGTCTGAGGATTTGTTACTAATGATGCACCATTCTGGATATTAAGCCGTTCTAAAGTAGCTAATTCATTTACTAAGGCTTCTTGGGCATCTTCTTGCAAGGATAAATCTAGTGTAGTTCTAACTTCCAAACCACCTTGATTAACAACATCTTCTCCATACTTTTGAGCTAACAATTCTTTGACATACATAACAAAGTGAGGTGCCCTAATATCAATTGAATCTGACTTAAACTGCAGCTCTTCACTATATGCCTCTTGAGCCTGTTCTTGGCTGATATAACCATCTTCAACCATCCTCCTTAGTACCTCTGCTTGTCTTGCATATGCAAGTTCTGGATTAGATCCAAAAGGAGTATATTCTGATGGAGCTTTGGGTAACCCTGAAAGCATTGCTCCCTCTGCAAGAGAAAGTTGTCCAACAGATTTTCCATAATACTTTTGCGCCGCTTCTTCAATTCCGTAAATTGCTCCACCATATGCAATCTCATTAAAATACATCTCTAAGATTTCATCTTTTTCAAAAGTACCTTCGACTAATACAGCAACAATAATTTCTCTAATTTTTCTTTCTATGGTTCTCTCTGGACTTAGTAATCTATTTTTCACTAACTGTTGAGTAATCGTTGATCCACCTTGGACAGGTTTACCCTGAATATTTGCAATTGATGCCCTAATAATTCCGCTGATGGAAAATCCAGGATGTTTATAGAAATCTTTATCCTCAATCGCAATGGTGGCTTGTTTGACATGCTCAGGGATTCTTGAGATAGGAATTAAAGTTCTATTTTCATCTTTATAAATTCTAAACAATACCTTGCCATTCCTATCTAAAATTCTAGTGGTAACTATTTGTTCTTTTTCGACTAATCCATGAGGAGATGGTAGATCTTTCAGTACTCTTTCATAAAAAAGATATGTACTTCCAAAAAGCATTAAACTAAAGATCACAGAAAATAATATCTGAAATGGATGATTTTTATAGTAATTGAAGACGTTCTTAAAATGGTTAGAGTAATAAATAACTCCTGATTTTGATTTAACCTTAAATGTTTTTTTCTTGGTTTTCTTTTTTAAATTATTGTTTTTATTTTTTTGTTTTCTTTTGAGTAGGTTTTTATAATTAAAATTATTTTTAAAATCATATTTTGCAAAGAATTCGACAAGTGAAAAACTAGACTTAACTTTCTTACGAGGTCTACCTCTCTTTTTCTTTTTAATAAATATGGATGTTATCTTTTCCTCAGTTTTATCTAGATTCTTATAAATCTTTTTCTCATAATAAATCTTTGATTTAATATAATTAACTTTAAAACTTCTAAACCTCTTTATAGGTGCAACAATTCTATCCACTAAAACTTTACTCAACCCGACCTCTCTTAGTTTTTTCTTTAACTTTCTAAGATCTATTTTTGAGTTTTTATTTAATGGATTATTCTTTATTTTGCTTGCAGATTGTTTCTGCTGAACCATATAAAAAAATGATAGCATTTGATCTACTATGAAACAACTGTTGTAAATGTAGAATTTGATGAAAAATAGATATAAAACTGAGCAAAAATATTAATATTATAATTTACGCCCAATTGTCTCCCATAATTCTCTAGAATCTCCCTCATATCCCAAAGCCCAAATAGCAATCCCACCTAAGTCTAATTGATTAACTAAATCTAATTTATATGATAACGAACGAGAGTTCTCATAATATACAACAAATATTTCTCCATCTTCTATATATGACACATATGGAGAAAGAGCATCTTCATTCCAACTCTCTTCAACTCTTAATTTTTCTTTTGTTTCTGGTTCTAGTAAGGTCTGAACTCTTTCATAACTAGCCGTTGCTCCAGTATCTGGAAAAGTATGAGCTCTTGGATCACGAGAAGTAGTTTGCCATTCATATCCATAAAATGGAACTCCAAGTAGAATTTTTTCTTTGGGCATAACTGCAATAAAACTTTGCAGATAGTTGCTGATGTCACCATCCCAAAGATCTTTACCACCAAAGAGTGGTGCGACAGGACCTGCTTTTACAGAAGATCTCCTATGAAAATCATATGCCATTACAACTACATAATCAGCAGCTTCCCCAATAGGACCAATATCCCAAATTGAATTACCTTGTGCAGCACTCGCATATACTGAAACAGATAAGTTTATATGTGAATATTTCTCACTAAGCCTTTCTTTAAGATCAACAATGAACTGGCTAAAATTAGTTCTTAATTTTTCATCAACTGTCCCTCCGTATTCAATATCTATATTAATTCCTGAGAATGGATATGAAAGTAAAACAGATTCTACTGAGGTGTAAAATTCTTCTTGAGATTTTTTTGAGTTAATAAAAGCATATATATCATCGGCATTAAATTGAATTAAAGTTAACTCTAATTTTTGTTTATTATCTTTTAGAGCTGCACTGATACTAGCTAATTCATCAGAGTCTAACTTGTAATATCCAGGCTCTCCTCCTTCTGAGGTTCTAGTCAGTAATTCTCCTCCAGCTCCAATTGTTAATCCAAAGTAACTAAGGTGAGTTAACTCTGGCTGAGGTGAAACTTTCTTTAAATTCCAATATGGTAAAAATCCGTAAACAACTTTTCCTTCACTACTCTTTGTCCCTCTAAGAAATCTAAATGTAGAACTTGTTGTCAAAGGAGAAACAATGGGAACATCAGAAAAAAACCATGCTAAAAAAACTACTAAAGCAATTAACCATAAAAAAACAAACAAAGATAAAGATTTTCCAGAAAGTCCAAAAAACTTACGGGGTAATTTGCTCAAACCCATTATCATCCCTTTCATCAGGCAGCAACTTTACGATAGATTTCTCATAAATAGTTTTTCCTTGTTCATCAATTGCTCGATTACAATCTGCACAATAATTCTCAAAAACAGGGTCAGAATAAAACTCATGTTCTTCTAAAACCAAGCCTTCAGCTTGCTCCCCATAGGCAGGTGGTAAACCTGTCTCTGGTCTTATCCAAACATTTTGTTTTATAACTTTAGACTCAGAAGGTCTTGAATATTCCCAGAATATATCTGTATATCTGACAGCACAGCCATTGCCATTTTTGGATGGAAAACCACTAGCACAAACACCAGCAGACTTAACATCAGCTGGTTTTTCTTGCCAGATAGGCTCCTGATCTTTTAAGACATAACTCATAATGTCATTCCAAATTGGGGCAGCTCCAGTTACACCAGAAACTAGGTATTGATTCATAGAAGTATTATCATTGTTACCAACCCAAGTAATAGTCAAAAACTCTGGGGTAAAACCAACCGTCCAGTTATCTTTGACATTATTTGTTGTCCCTGTTTTTGCACTAACAACCTGTCCTGGGATAACAAGTTGTGATCTTGAACCAAAAGCAGCTGTACGAGCATTATTATCCTGCATAATATGAGCAGTCATATATGCTGGGGCCTTATCCATAACTCTAACTAGATCATCTTTCTTTTCTTCTCCGTCATATTCTGTTAGATACTTTAAATCTTCTTTTCTTTTCTCTACATCAACTTTTTTAATCACTTCACCTCTAAAGTCAGTAATTTCTAAAATAGGTAGTAAAGGAACTTTGACTCCTCCGTTAGCAAGAACTCCAAATGTTTGAGCCATATCTATCATTCTCACTTCACCACCACCTAAAGTTAGTGAAAGACCATATTGAGAAGGATCTAGCCATGTTGTAATTCCCATTTTTGTGGCTTGTGCCATAAAGTCTTCTACTCCAATAGCTTTAAGGCCTTTGACAGCAGGAATGTTTAAAGAGTTACCAAGAGAATTTCTGACGCTAATCGGACCTTTAAAAGAACCATCATAGTTTTTAGGACAATATTCTGGTTGTCCTGGCAATTCAAAACAGGTTGGGATATCAAGAAGGATAGTGCCTGGATTTAATAATTTATTTTGAAAAGCAGTCGCATACATGATTGGCTTTATTGAGGAACCAGGCTGTCTATGAGCAAGTGTCACATTTACCTGTCCATCATTGTCTGAATCAAAGTAATTAGTAGAACCAATCATGCTTAAAATCTCACCAGTATTTGGCTTTACAACCATTGCCGCTCCGTTACCCACTTTATAGTTACCTAATGTTTCAATCTCAGCTGACAATGAAGCTTGAGCTGCTTCATGTAATTCTAAATCAAGAGATGTTAAAACTCGGAGTCCTCCTTTTTCTACCATTTCAACTCCATACTCTTCATATAAAAGATCACGAACATAAAAAACAAAGTGTGGAGCTTTAATATCTGTCTTTGATAAAGCAAATTCTAGTTGTACAGAGGCTGCATCAGCTGCCTCTAATTCAGAGATATATCCATCATCAAGCATTCTATTTAATACTTCTTGTTGTCTTTGTTTTGATTGATTACCATCAGAAGAAAAAGGAGAATATCTGCTTGGTGCTTGAGGTAAACCGACCAGTAATGAAGCTTCAGCCAAAGTTAAATCCTTAGCATGCTTATCAAAATACTGGTTGGCAGCTGACTCAATTCCAACAGCAGTCCCTCCATATGAAATATAATTAAGATACATCTCCAGAATTTCTTCTTTGGTGTATAGAATCTCTGTCATAACAGCCAAGATAGCTTCTTTAATTTTTCTTTTGAATGTTTTTTCTCTAGTCAATAGAGCATTTTTTACTAGTTGTTGTGTAATTGTTGATCCACCCTCTGAAATTCCCCCACCTTTTATATTAGCTACTACAGCTCTAGAGATACCGATCAAATCAAAACCAAAGTGGCTATAAAAACGCCTATCCTCAATTGCAATTGTCGCTTCAGCGATATGAGGAGGTAAATCACCAAGTGAGATAGGGATTCTATTCTCATCAGCAAAGATTTCATACAATAAGATGCCATTTCTATCAAAGATCTGAGTACTAACATTATAGTTACCATTTGAGGTAAGATTTTTTGGAGAAGGTAAGTCCTTCATTAAATATACAAGAATACCAATTCCTAAAAGTATTAATAAAATTATTGCCAAGACAAGTTTCTTTAACTTCCCGCCAACCTTCTCATTGCTAAAAAATGGTAAATTAACTTTATATTTAGCCTTTGACTTCTTGTTTGAAACTTTTCCCCAATATTTTGTCTTGTTTGATGGATTTTTAAAGAATTTATCAAAATTTAGTTTAAATAAAGGAGTCTTGGTTCTTTTTACAGAACTGACACTACCTTTTAAGGCATCTCCGACCTTTTTCTTGGTAGGAAGAGTCTTTCTGGATCTGACTGGTCGTTTTTTTCTTTTAGACACCACGTGCATAGTATACTAGTAAAAAAAGTCACTTAGTAGAGGTACAAAAAATGCGGTATGATATCAGAATAGAATAAAAGGAGCCAAACATGCCAAACATCCGTAGCTACAACTACCACAACATAGCAATCTCTGGACTTCCCGGAAGTGGATCAACTACTTTATTAAGATTACTTAAAGAACATTTAGACTTAGATGGATGGCGAGGTTATTCTGGTGGTGAATTCATGAGAGCTTATGCTGCAGAAAAGGGTTTGTTTGACAATAATAAAAAACTCCATCACAAAGCTACTCACTATGAAGATGAATTCGATCGTCAAATTGATATGGGTGTTAGAGAAAAATTAAAAACAGAAAAAAAATGGATTATTGAATCTTGGTTAGCTGGTTTTTTAGCTCAAGAAGTTCCAAAAACCCTTAAAGTTTTATTAATTTGCACTGATGATGCGGTCAGAATTGATAGAATTGTAAACCGAGACGAAGTCAATGTTGATGAAGCCAAACACCATATCAAAGAAAGATATCAAGACAATTTAGCTAAGTGGTCTCGCATGTATGAAAAAGAATGGAAAGAGTGGGTCGTAAAACCAGAAACTCTCAGTATCCATAATCCAATTGATTTTTGGAATCCAAAACTCTACGATGTAGTTATAGATACTTATTCTACAAATCAATCTAAAACATTGGATATTGTCCTAGATGCCATCACAAAAAAGAAAAAAGCCAACTAAATTCAAAAATATTCCAAGAATTAATCATAAATTCTTTTGGCCTTTAGTTATTCTTGTTGGGGTTCTATGGTTTATTTACAGAGCATTATTTAACTTTAGTGTATTCTTTGATGAAACAATTGGTAAGGCAATCTTCTTTGGCTTCCCAGTACTCCTTTATATTTCAGTCAGTAACTTTATCAAAATAAAAGACAGCCTTGATCTAAATAAGATGCATAAAGGAATGTTACTTGGTATTGCCTATGGGGGAATTTACGGTTTTGCAGCTGCGATCACTTCATATGCAATAAACAAACATGGAGTACAAGCTGTTGATCTATTTAGTTCTAGTGCATTCTGGTGGGAATTCTTCCTAGCTCTTTTGACTGCTTTCTGGGAGACTATTTTCTTCTTTAGTTTTATCATGATGGTTTTAGAAGACAGAATGAAAAAATGGAGTCTAACAAAACTTGTTCTTGTAACTGCAGCTATTTTTGCTATTTTTCATGCACCAAATGCAATCTTGCGCTTTGACCTTTCCTTAGTCATAGCTCAGGTTGCCTTAATGTTTATCTTTGGGCTTGGGCAGGCTCTACTCTTTAGCAAAGAGAAAAACGCCTATGCACTAATGATCTCTCATGCAATTTGGGGGATGGTCTTATTAGTTCATTGGGGTTAGAATCATCGCTTCTAATATGAAACCGTTAAAAATTACATTCTCTATTTTTGGACTTTTTGTAGCCAGTGCCGTTCTAGCGGTATCTTTAGCTAGTAGTGTTCCATCAGCATATTCTGCCGGAGATAAATTTAAATCAAATGATAAACAGTTCTATTTAAACGGAGAAATATTACCAGACCATACTCTTTATCCAGTAGTGATGGCTGCAGACAAACTTAAGCTAGAAATGGCAAATCCTCAAGAAAAGATAAATATCTATACTACCTATGCCAATCTTAGACTCTCGGCAGTTGAATCACTCTTAGAAAAAGATAATCCTCAATTAGCACTGACAACATTAACCAAATCACAAAAATACCTCCTCAGAGCAGCCTCAGAAACAATTAACCAAGATTCCTCACAAGCAACAAAGCTCCACGTACTAAAGACACTTCTTTACCACACAAATAAACATCAACAACTAAAAGAACAATTCTCAGCAGAAGAAAAAAATATTATTGATCAACTTGATATGGAATGCCTTGTTTTTGTTGATAGCCTAAAAACCAGCCTTATCTTATAATAAGGCTATGTCTTTTAATTTAATTCCTAAAGTATATGCTGCCTGTGAAGATGCAAATGGTCTTGACCTTGGTTGTAAATTCACTCTTGGAATAAGTGGTGATCCAGTCAAAGACATTTATCAAACCCCCGCAGACCTCGTAAACTTAATTGTCAGTAACCTAATGGTTCTTGGTGGAATCATTCTTTTTTTCATGGTTATTTTAGCTGGATTTAAATTCCTACAAGATACAACCAAAGGAAAAGAAGAAGCAATGAAGATTATGAAATCAGCTTTGATTGGCTTTATTCTCATGTTCTCTGCTTACTGGATAGTTCAAATTGTAAAGGCTATTACTGGGACAAACATTGTATTATAAATAAGTGATATAATAATTTTATGGTAAGAAAACTAATAGCAGACGCATCAGCTACTTTTGGGACAATTGATGCTCCTGCAGGAGTTGTTGACTATAATATAGCCGCTGGAGGTGGAGATGCTATTGGTATCTTAGTTTTTATAACTAGGTTTATCCAACTTATCTTTGTTATAGCTGGGATCTGGGTTATGTATAACGTAATCTCAGCTGGTTTTATTTATCTTGGAGCAGAAGGTGATTCAAAAGCTCATTCAAAAGTAAAAGATCAAATTACTATGAGTGTGATTGGTCTTATTATTATTGTCGCTTCATATGGAATTGCTTCTATAATCGGACTAATATTCTTTGGCAGAGCTGACTTTATTCTTAATCCAATTATTCAAGGACCAACTCCATGATGATATTTAATTTACTTGCTGCCGCAAATTTTGGACCAACTGGACTTCAGCCACAAGGTGGCACTACTGAAGGAATAGCAAATTTTGATACAGCTACTCCATTAACATCCTTAGAATTATGGATATCAAGATTACTTGGTATGATTACTACTATAGGAGCAATTGTTTTTATCTTTATGTTTTTCTATGGAGCATTCAGATGGCTCAGTGGTGGAGATGACACTGCAAAGATCGGGAAAGCCAGAGACCAAATGGTTCAAGGTGTCATTGGTATGATTATAATGGTAGCTGGCTATGCAATTATTGGGCTGATTGGAGAAATGATTGGTATTGATATTCTAAACCCAGCACAACAAATTAGAGACGTTACAGGTATTACTGGAAATTAAACTATGTTATTAAATTTTATTGTCACCAAAGCACAAGCTGCAGTTACAAATCCAGCCATTGGAGAACTCGGTGATGAAGCAGCTGCTGTTTCAGCAAAAGAAGGCACATTATTCACTAGTTATTTTTTAAGAATTTGGAATGGAGTTATAACTATTGGTGCTTTAATGGTTATTGTTTATTTTCTATGGGGCTCAATTGGTTGGATTACGGCTGGTGGAGACTCTGCAAAGATTCAAAAATCCAGAGATAGAATGGTGCAAGCTGTAATTGGCTTAATCCTTCTTGTGGGTTCATTTACCTTACTTGGATTCATCAGTTCTACATTCTTTGGAACAGACTTTAATATTCTACAACTAAACTTTGGAGTGTAACCTATGTTAATGACACTTTACGCAGCAACAGTAGACTTCACCACAGCCACTAGTGATACATTAGCTGGTTCTGAAAAAACTTTCCCTGAATGGCTTGCAATGCTTATTAACTCAGTAATGATTGTAGCTGCTCTACTTCTGCTTATTTATATGCTGTGGGGTGGTATCGCTTGGCTTACAGCTGCCGGAGATTCAAGTAAAATTTCAGCAGCTAGAGATAAAATGACTCAAGCAGTTATTGGAATAGTTGTCTTATCTGCCAGTATTGCTATTTTCATGCTTGTCCAAACTATCCTTGGAATAGAAGTCTTGAATTTCACTGGTGGAACACCTACTGGAACATCATATTCTTCAACAACAGGATCCACGGTTACAACTTCACCTAGAACAAGAAGGAGTGGAACAAGTGGATTTACCTTAAGAGGGACTGATGAATAATATAAATTAATTAAAGATTGTCCATATTTGTAAAGATCTGGTACAATATTAAATAAGAAAAGCTTTTTAGCTATATATAAATAAGGAGAAATATGAAGAAAAGACTTCAAAAGCTAGCAGTCGCCACAAGTAGTGCAGTTGCTGCTTTCCCATTATTAGCAACTGGAGTAAGCGCTGAAGCAATCGGTGCTGAATTAGGAACTGGGTTCTTCACTGACATTGGTCAACTATTTAACACAGTACTTAGATTTGTTTTAATCATTTCTGCACTGTTAGTGTTCGTGTACTTAATTTGGGGTGGTATTGAATGGGTTACATCAGGTGGTGATAAAGGAAAGACTGAATCAGCACGTAACAAAATTACAGCTGCTGTCATTGGTTTAGTCATCGTTGCTGCTTCATATGCAATCTTCACTCTAATCATCAAGGCAGTATTAGGAGTTGATGATATCAATACTCTTATTAACCCTTAAAAGTTAATATAAAATAGAAATTAATAAAAAAAGCTCGGTCTGTTGATCGAGCTTTTTTAGTTCTATTAAGTATATTAACAAAACTACTCGAGTAGGAGATTGCTAAATAGGGTATAATTACAGCCATGAAAGTTATCAATTCAAAAAACACTTGGTATTTAATTTTTGGAATATTATTTATCCTAGTTATTACCTTGGTTGTCTTTAACTTAATCTTCAAAAGAACTGAAAATAGATTGAAAAGTACTTCCCCAGATCAAAGAGAAACTTTGATTACTCAAAAGGATGAAAGTAAATCTGGGATAACCTATATAAAAGCTTCACCCAAGCCAACTGCAAAACCTTCAGCAAAACCATTGTTTGCCCTATTTAATACTTCACCAAAACCGACTCCTAGCCCTTCCCCTACTCCAAATATTAAAGAACTTAAAGTTGAGCAAGATAGTGTCACTGCTTCTGTAACAATTGATCAAAAACCTACTAAAGGAGGTATGGTTGCTTCTAAGTCTGGAGACTTAGAATTAGTTGATGAAGATGGAGTTGTATATCTTTCTACAAAAAATCAAGATGGGAGTGAAGACTCTAGTGTAAAGAAAAACAGAATTGGTCTTTCAGAAATTATCAGTCCTCCACCAGGCTATGCACAAGACCTTGGAGCATTTATTAATAAACTAGTCAGACTATCATTAGTATTTGCATCACTGTTAGTCTTTGTCCAACTGGTACTTGGAGGTATTCAATGGCTCACTTCAGGTGGGGATAAAGGTAAAGTAGAAGAAGCAAGAAATAAAATTACTGCAGCGGTTGTTGGACTAATAATTGTAGCCTCATCATATGCAGTATTTACACTGGTTCTACAATCATTAGGTATTGGAGATATTAATGCACTTATAGAAAGTGCTTTCCCTTAATATTTATATTAGAACAATAGTTCAACTAATTTGTTATAATTTAGAATAGACATGATAAAAAAATTCAAAAAATTTTCCCTAATCCTATTTACCTTTATAACTTTATTCCATAGTTTCAGCTATAACGTTCAGGCCCAAGAAGAGTGGGACTCTAGTACTCTTAATTGTACTGGAAGTGGTACAGGTATTGCGGATGCGAGTGATGTTGCAACCATCCAAGGTTTTGCCTGCTTAATTGGAAATGTCTTATCTGTTGCAATCACTTTAATAGGAATGTTAGCTCTTGTTATGTTTGTTATTGCTTCCTTTAGATACTTAACTTCTGGAGGTAACTCAAAGTCTACAGAACAAGCGAAAGGGACAATTACATATGCTGTAGCAGGGCTTGTTGTCGCCGTCTCAGCCTTTATCATTTTAAATTTAATCTCAAACTTTACCGGTATAGATGTCTCAACCTTTGTCATTCCAGATGCAGGTACATCTGTAGAGCCAATATAAAATAGCAATTAAAAGAAAGTCTGATTTAGGTTACAATATAGATATGAAATTAAGGGTATTATTCCTATCCGCTATTCTTTCCTTTGGACTATTTTTTTCTTCGCTTTCAGTTAACCAAGCTAATGCAAGTTTTTTTGATGATCTCTTTACTACTATTAGAGAATGGGAAACAGCCCTTACTCCAGAATCAGGTGAAGAAGTTGTAGAACCTAATATTATTGATACAACTGGAACTCAATTCAAATCAAATCAAGTAAACCTCTTACATGCCGTTAGTAAAGGTGAGGAGAGTGCAATTAATGGAGCTGGTGATGCTCTTAGCTCTCTTTTCAAACATTCTCCTGCAAGTGGAGAAACCTATGTTGCAGATCTCTTACAAAATATGAAGATTGGTCCAGCCGAACCTGCCTATGCACAAGTTGGAGGACTTGGATTTGCTGCTTTAGAGCCTGTTTTATATGCATGGAAAGCATTCAGAAATATTGCCTACCTATTCTTTATTATCATCACTTTGATAATTGGTTTTATGATTATGATGAGACAAAAGATTGGAAGCCAAGCTGCCGTTACAGCACAACAAGCTATCCCTCAAATTGTTATTGCTTTAATAACAGTTACCTTCTCTTATGCCATAGCTGGCTTCATGATTGATATGATGTATGTTTTTATGTTCCTTCTGATTGGATTATTTCCTGATCAAACTGGAACTAATCCTATATCAAAAAACTTAATACAAATTGGTTATGAAATGTTTACAAATGGAATTGGGACTGCATTTGATGCAGTACAAACTTTTGTCGCAGAACAAGTAGATAGTGAAGTAGTTGGTTTTATGACTGGATTAACTTTTTCTATTATCATTGCTATTGCCTATCTATTTGCAGTAATTCAGTTATTCTTTGAGTTACTTAAGACTTATATTGCCATTGTTGTCAGTATAGTGTTATCTCCTCTACTTCTCATGATGGGTGCCCTTCCTGGTAGAAGTGATGTTTTTGGAGGGTGGGTTAAGAGTCTTGTCGGTAATTTGATTGCATATCCAGTTGTATTACTCTTAGTAATATTACAAAAGCTATTAACAGAAGGTTCTGCTGCACAGGGTGGATTCTTACCTCCATTCTTAATGGCTAGAGGTGAAAGTGGTGGTATTATTGCATTGATGGGCTTATCTATTATGTTAATTGCTAAAGACTTAGTAGTACAAGCAAAGAAATCTGTTAATCCAAAAGGTGGCGGTATCTTTGAACAATTTGGTACTGCACTTTCATCTGCTGTATCTAAGGGATGGAAAGGTGGAGAGCTTATTCCTGGTGTTGGTTTGACTGATACAAATAAGATACCTGGTGTTGGTAAGTATATGGGTAGTGGTAAGAGTATTCTGCAGAGTGGGCTTACTGGACTTAGTGCTGGAGCTGGTGGTCTTGTTGGGGCTGGTAGGGGTATTAAAAGAATGGCAATTGATTCAGATACCAGAAAACAAGCTGGGCAAAGTATTATCAGAGGTGTTAGAGGTGGAGGTAGATTTACAGCTGATGTTATCGGATCTGAAGCATTTAAAACAAATCGAAGCGAAAGACAAAAAACTTCTGTACTTACAGATAGATCAAAAATAAAGACACTTCAAAGTAAAGAAGGTAAATAAATCTTTCTTTAATAAACTTCTATTATATTTGACAAATTGAAAACATAATTAATACTTATCTTTATTACTGTTTACAAAATATAAATTAAGTTGAAAAAAAATATTTATATATTAATGTATCTTCTATAAAAATTAAATTAAGCTTTAATCGCCTTTGGCTTGTTTATCTTCAGCTTCTTTGACTGCCTTACTTTCTGTATTCAATAAACCTGCATTTGTTAACACCGCGAAGTTTGGATCAGCAAAACCAACTTTGTTATAGCGTTGAAGTGCTTGGTAATATTTAGTTCTATTAATCTCAGTAAACCAATCTCTCTGCTCAATTCCTCCAGAATATATTGTTCCTTTTGCTCTACCAATTGGAGTATTAGGATTATGACCTTTTTTTAATCCTAACCAGAAATTATTTAGTGCTTCGCCAATAGATTGAGCAGGCGATTCAATTGGTGCAACAGTCAAAAGAGCATCTCTAAGAGAGCCTCTTTTGTGGCTACCATCAGGTTGAGGAATAATAAATAATTCTTTACTACCAACTCCAATTTGACCAGAATCATATATATATGTTTCTATAGCATCAATTAAATTTCTTATGACTTTATCCTTTCCAATCAAACCATCAAACCATCCTTCTTCAGGCCCATCAAAAACATCATCGTGCTTTTCACGATATGTATAAATCATTGCCTTAATTCTCATATCTAATAGTTCATAAAAATATACCCAATCAACCATATTAGCTGATGTCTTTAGAGGTGAAGTCGCTGAAAATAACTTGGTCAGATCTTCATGAATAAGCAGGACATCTCCTACAACATCTCCAGTTAATTTTGGAACAGGAGCATTAAATTTATCATAAGTCTCTTTATATGCATCGTGAACTGATAATTGAGTTTTATGAACTTGGTCACCTCTTGATGCAGCAATCCCTGCTTCAGCCATATCCTCATCACTTAAGTCTAATGCATCATATGGGTTATCTTTTTCATCTAAATTTGCTCCATACTCTGCCAAGAAATGTCTTGGTGGAGCAATTAAATGTTGTAAAAATTGACCATTTGTTGGATTTGTTGGTTTTCTTTGAAGATGAGTTGCTGCTTGATCATCAGTTCTTTCAGCTACAAAATGTCCATAAAGCCTTGCTTCTGACTTATTAGGAATTAATATTTTCTTACCTGATGCATCTATCACTTCACTTCCAGAATATGAAACAAAACTTGATCCAAGTAAATCTCTCTTCAGTCTTGAGATATTAACTGAAATTAATATTTTTCTAAATCTTAAAAATTTTCCTAATTTTGATGCATGTTCTTTTAGTTGAGCCTCAGTTAATTCTCTAATTGCTTGTAATCCTCTAATATCTTTATTTCCATCAATATTTGTTATCTCTTCCTCAAATTCTGCTTGAGATTTTATTTTAAATAGTTTTCGAAGATCGGGATCAGTAATCATTAAGCTCATTAATCCTGTGGAAATAGCTCCACTTACAAAGAAACTATTTGGGACATCTCCTCCAGCTACAATATATGGTATTTCTAGGATATTCTCCTTACATTTATTTAGTTCTTTTGCTAGTGGGAAGCATTCAGCCATCCTGCCCATATTAGGTGCTGAATAAGGTGAGTTCCCCACAGGCCAATATTTTGATGTAAATATTTGTTCTCTTGTTGCAGACAAACCATTTAAATCTACTGCTATAGCTATTGCTTGATCTAACTCTTTTCCTGTAATAACTTTTTTCTTATCCAAAGTTATCTCTGTTTTAACTCCTGGTACTTCTTTCCTATCCTCGCCATATGTATATACAACTTCACCATTAAGGTGTGTTCTCCTGACTCCTGGGATACATGCGAAATCTCTCAATAACCTGGCTTTCATAGCTTTGGTTTTCTTACCACCCTCATCACTCATCCACTTGGCTCTACCAAATGAGAAATATCCTCTTTCAGTAACATCTTGACCTAGAGTATCTTCAAACTTTTTATATAATGAAGAATCTAGTTCTTCAGGAGTTCTTCCATGTTTTTTTGCAAGATAATCTTTATTTCCACTAATCTCTAAAACATTTCCTTCTGAATCTTTAACAACATACATTGCACCATACTTATCTTCTAAAATTGCTTTAGGGTGTTTTCCAGCTAATTCAGTTCTATCATAACTTTCCCCCAAAAATTTACCATTATGATCTCTAGCAACCCATAGTGTTCCCCACTTATCTTCAACAGACATACCAGGATACTTTGACTCTAATAGATCTTTATCAGCTCCTTCTTCTAAAATTTTTCCGGATTCATCTCTTACAACCCACATCCTTTTTTTTCCAATCATTATGGGATTGCCATCCTTATCAACCTTATCCTCATATTGTACAAATCCATCGTTCATTTCATCATAATAAAGAGTCATTGCCTGATCTAGTGCTCTAATTACTCTGTAATGAGGATGTGAATGCTTTTCCCTATTTCTTGCCCCATCTCTATTTAGTCTAATATTAGAACCTGTAAAATAGTCCACAATAAATCTTCCAAATTTGGGAATTGTCTCTTTAAAAGCAGCTTCAAAATTAATAGATACAATAGAGGACTCTCCATTCATATGTGCTTGATCTGCTAGAGCCAAACGGTTATAAATTAATTGATAGTATTCTCCAAGGACATCACCTTCTTTCTTTCCATGCATCACCCCTGCTTTATCAACACTATATCCACCTACACTTGATTCTCCTAAAAAGGTCATTAACGAAGTAAATTTTCTACTCTCTAAAGTACCCTTAAAATATGCTCTTTCATCAAACTTAGAAATTGCATCTTCCATCTCCAAAATAGTTCTTCTAACTACTTCATTAAAACCTTTTTTGTCTGTTGGATTAATATCCCAAATTCTTTTCCATTCAGCCGCATATTTATTCTTATCATCAGTATCAGGTTTCACAAATTCAAAACGAGAATCTAATTTCTTCTCTACTTCGTAGTTAACAATACTAGTTCTCTTTTTTGTTAACTCATAAACTTCGTTAACTAATTCTAGATACCTCTTAATTTTTTCTTTTGCTCTTACTGGCAAGTCAAATGTCTTATCTAAAATATCCAGTCTATATTGTTCATCAAATGTTTTACTTGCTCTATTTGAGATTACCTTAACATCATCTTGGTCTGTTATAGCTTGTTTCTGCTTGCCTTCCAAAAGATCTAATAAATCTTTATAGCGATCTATATCTGCACTTTTGCTTGTAATATTAGATGATATTGCACTTTCTAATACATTAGCTAATGAAACTTTTGTTCTTAAAATAACGCCATCTCTCATCACTTGATATCTCTTATTTGCCATATCATCTACAATACCAACGTCAGGTGGAATCTTTGATTTATCCCATGATACACCTACAATTATTCCACTTTCTGCGATATCTCTAATTAAAACCGTTTCTAATTCAAGCCTTTTATCTTCTAACAAAAGCAAACTTTTTGAAACCGAAAATTGATCTGAAAGTTTTGTATCAACATCTTTAAAACGTTTTCCAAAGAGTTTATCCATCTCAGCTAGTGTTTGTGAAATCTCTTTAGACATATATCTTTTAATTTCCCAATTTCATTACTGTTGATTGACCCTCAGATTCTCCAATTTTTGATCCAAGAATACTCTTCAGTTTTTTCTTAGTCTCATCTAACTTATCAGTAATAATTTGAACCATTTCTGTAATCATGTATGCATATTCTCCATCTTTTGTTACCTCTGCTTCTTCAAGCTGCTCAGCTGTCATCTCAGATATTTCTTCATTTGTTAAGCCTGCATTATCACCAATCATATATTTAGGTAATTCTTTATCAACTTTTTCTCTTAATTTTTCATCTAATACAGCAAATGTTGCTGCATTTTCAATAACTACACCTAAATTAGCATCATCAATATCACTCAATCTTGGATCTTTAATTCTCTTTAACTTTGCTAAAATAGCCAAGTAATATATAACCTCTCTTTCAGTTCCTTCTTTTTCAAGTAATCTGGAAAAGTGCTCCCTATTGAAAATAATTTTATCTGCTGGTTCTTCCTCTACAACTGGTTCTTCCTCTACAACTGGTTCTTCCTCTACAACTGGTTCTTCCTCTACAACTGGTTCTTCCTCTACAACTGGTTCTTCCTCTACAACTGGTTCTTCCTCTACAACTGGTTCTTCCTCTACAAC